>Ga0255775_1000040_pt1 | contig 119270 bp, 84 predicted proteins | sample 011ome_26_FD_179973 | JGI IMG/M metagenome (GOLD analysis project Ga0255775, IMG submission 179973) | Coastal salt marsh microbial communities from the Groves Creek Marsh, Skidaway Island, Georgia - 011511BT metaG (version 2) | ecosystem: Environmental > Aquatic > Marine > Intertidal zone >...
TTTTACAGTATCAGGAAGCTCCTTAAGAAATGGTATATATTCTTTAATCATAAATGGCTCGCCTCCTAATAAAGTTAATCTTTGCAATGATTTTGCTTGACGAGTAAACTTTGCCATTGTTTCTTTTGAGTCTATCCACTTTGGATCTTTTGATGTCCAATTCGTAGGAAGAAAATTAAAATTTTTAGATAAATCATAAATGCCTGAACTACTTGTAGGTGTACAAATAATACAAGCAAGATTACACAAATTTTTTAAACTTACTTGGCTTTGTAATATGTTAGGTTGAGATATTAAAGGATTATAGCCAGGATAGTTCTCCTTTATCTGTTCTACACGTAAACTAAAATTTGTATTTCTTTCTTTTGTCATACAAATTTTACAAGCTTCAGGCCAAAGATTTTGGGTAAAAATTTTTTTTTGCTCTGCTTGCCAACGTCTCAATTTTTTTATACTTTTAAATCTATAATCAGTTGTCCAACAACAACCATAAAAAGTACCATCTACTTCTACGTTGACTTCATAATCTAGTACTGGACACCCTTGAGATACCGGAGGAATTGTATACGTTTTTTTTATCATTCTACATACCTATTTTTTGTCATCTTTACTGTGTTAGTATTTAAGTTTGTAGATATGTGTTTGTTTTCCCAACGCTGACGTCTACTTTTTATACATGTATTTGTACAAATAGGATTACAGTCTGTGGGCAAGTTGCCTCCATGGTTTCTATTTGTCCAGCTTGATGTCAAATCATTAGAGAAAAATTTTCCATTTACAATATCATTTATTTCATTATAATATGCGTTATTCCAATTTTTACCATAAGCATTTTCATACCTAGCTGTATGCTCTGGAAAATGTACAACTTGATAGCGTACATTGTATAAGAAACAGCAAGGAAAAATTTCTCCTGTGTGGGCTACAAAATATGCTTTTTCGTCATTTGAGGTTTTACAATAGATGTCTCCATTGTGATATTTTTCATCGCTCATACTGTGGACATATCTATCCCAATTCCATTGTGACCGTTTCTTTTCTAATTCTGTTCTTTCATATAACTTATCTAGCTCTCTATTGTCCAAGCAGGTATCAGGGCGTTCTTTGAATCTTGTGAATCCAATTTGTTTAGCAAGATCTTTGGCTTCTTCAATTTGATGCTCATTCCAAGGAAAAACAACCCACTGCCATTGTGGACGGCCTCCGGCTTTGACAAACGCTTTTGCGTTTTCCATAATCTTGTCAAAGTCTGTTCCTCTACGATATATTGGGTTAGTGTCCTTTAAACCATCAACACTGAAGTTCAATGTATACCTACTGCCTTGTAGTATTGTTGCCATTTCGGCCCAGTACTCTGGTTTACGCAAACTACCGTTTGTGTGTATAACTATACTCTTATCAGTATTATACACTATGTGACGTAGCATGTCAAGAAAGTCAGGATGCATAGGCGGATCGTCAATACTACCACAAAACTGTATTTCTTCTATATCTTTGAAAAAATCAGCATCAACAATTTTTTTGAAAATATCAATGTGTAAAAAAATGTTTTTTTTAATAACAGGATTTAGTTTTAGTTCATCAAGTGGATCAGCACGACTACACCCAATACAATTGGCATTACAATTACTACTAATTTCAAATTGTAATACTTTTGGTTTATCTAAATAGTGCATTTGTCAATCTCAATATCACTTCCACAAGTACATTCTTTGTAAGCACAAATAATTGGTTCATTTAAAAGATTTACTTTTTCTGGTGATGTTTTTATATTGCCCATACTTACCTTATTGTTACAAGCATTAGCAGGAACAACATCACCGTTTGCTTTTATAACTACTAAATCTCTGCCAATATTACATGCCCATCCTTCGAAACGGTTTTTACCTGCTTGTATTAAATCATGATTGTTTTCTTGTGTAATAGAACCGTCGTCATAATAACAGTTGATGCCTAAACTGGTTTTGTTGCGTTTTGTGCTGGGCCTATTAGCAGTGCTGCGATGTGCTTCAGCCATCCACTGTCTTTGCTCATCAGTGTAGGGCATCCAGTCTCGCTGTCCAAATTCAATTTGTAGCTTTTTTATCTGTATGGGCACCACAGTGTTGTCTCGCAGTTTTTCGTATATACCAACACACTTGTCCCACGCATTGATATCCATTAGCATTTGAATGTTGGTTTGACAATCCTGTTGTATTGTATTCACAACTTCGATGGTGTGATCTACATCAGCTTCTTGATGGTGATAGCTAATGCTTACTTTATCCAAGTATGGCTTGGTTCTGTTCCACCATTTGATTGTTCTACTGCCGTTGGTTAGAATGTTTACTACACTATCAGGATCAACTGACTTAATGATTTCACTGAGCTTTGTAAAGTTCTTCCACACTGTAGGCTCGCCGCCTAGTATAGTATATATTCTATGATCATGTGTGCTTTGTTCTGTGATACGCCGTACTACAGTTTCACACTGTTCAATATCAGGCCAATACAAATCGCCACCATTGCTGTCCGGTGTACAGTATGTACATTTGAAATTACACACATTGCTGAGTATCCAGTCTACTACCAGTATGTTGTTTCTTGTTTTTATTTTGTATAAGTTTGCCATAATAATTCAAATCTTTTCCAATCGTCAGGATAATCAATGTCCAAACTTGCCATCCATGATGATTTGTAGAATCCTATTTTACCCGGTAGTCTATTTCCAGTTTGTACAAAATCTTTGTGCCGACTTACAAACACTGCTGAATTTATTTCGTACACAGATTCTAGTGTTTGTGTCAACGGCCAATATCCTACAGCATTAGGATCGTAATTCAATGGCTCTCCATCTTTCCATAAAAAATTTTTAATTTCATTTGCTGTCGCTACACTATCGTATTCAGAGTCAGCGTAAAATTCTAACAAGTCGTCAATGTCATGTTCAGTAAAGAACGGTGCTGTAGCAAAAACCATTGCTATGTTATCTGCTGGTATGTTTGTTACTTGTTGAGACAGATGTTTTACCCACACATCTCCCGGACAAGTACCGGCATACTGTGTATCTCTTTTGTGTAAATGTACTTTTTTATCTCCAGGAAGTTTTGAAACTATATCTAAAACTTCGTTACTTTCACTACTAACAAATATTTCTGAGATGTGTTGACTTTTTTGTAATTGTTCTATTTTTATTTCGGTAATTCCATAAAGATACTTTCCCACTGGACGCAGATTCTTGCGTGGCACTCTTTCGCTGTTTCCTTTTATAGGTAGTATAGCAAGTGTGTTCATAATAATTCTTCTGCCCATGGATATGCTGCTAAAAACTCTACATTACATCTATAGTCCCAAATGTCCTTGCTGTAATGTTGTAGTAGACTGCGTTCAGTTGTACTTATTTGTCTGTGTTCATACATGGTTTTAGTCTGGAATGTTCTCCAATTAGTATTCACATCAATAAATTCTACAGCAGCAAATTGTTTGTAAAATTCTGTTCTAGCATCTAGCGGAATCAATCTAAAGTCCAAGAAACTAGGATAGTCAACTTCATTATAACTTACTCTTGCTTGGGGAAACTGATTAGCCCAAGCAAAAAACTCTGGCATGTTGTGATATGTAAGCATACTCACAGCAGGTGTAAGTCCTACCATACAACGGCTGTTGTACATTCTAACAAAATTGCGTTCAATGGTTTGCCAACGAGCAGGGTACCGCTGATACTCCAATGCTGCTCCTACAGCGTCAATACTACACATTAGCTCTACATGCCGAAACTTTTCTAATGTTTGTAATATGCGAGTTTTGGCACTGGTACAGTTGGTTATGAATTCTATTTCAAGATCAGTTTTGCCTCGCTCTACCAACTTGTACAAAAATTCTTCTACTTCCGGCATGATAAAAGGCTCACCGCCAGCAAATCTCAGCGTTTGTAAGTCTGGTAAATCCAGCACTAAATCCAGCAAGCGTCCTACATCTGTGTCCACGGTGCTGGGTATGCTACGAAGCAAGTCATTGTCCACACCATTAGCTTTTAATTCCAGTGCTAGGTTTGCTATTTGGTCACTGAAACCTCCGCTACACATTTTACACTGTAAATTACACTTGTTGCTGAGTCTTAGATCCAAGTGTCTTATGCTTTGATCAGTGCTGCCGTACTGTTGATTAACTCTGTGGCGTTTGCTTTCTCTGCCGTTGCGTTCGTTGTGCCAGCAACTTTCACATGCTGTGTTTTCTATGCTTGATTCTAAATCTTTGCGTACAGTGTTCAGCCATGAATTTGATTTGTACCAAGCATTCATATCGTCAACTGTGTTCCAGTCTACCCTTATGTCACGCTTTTGTATACAGCAATGTCCTACTCTGCCTGTGGTGTCTATATTAAAGCCGTTGTTGGTCAGTGTACAAAATTTATTCATAACTGCCCTCTAGCCACAAATCGTTATTCAGTAGTTTTTGATATATTGGCTCAAGATCTACTTCTATTGAGGTTCTATCTTTTCGAAAGTTTTGTTGTTTTACTCTACATTTATCAAACACTGTACCAATATCGTCTGTTTTATTAATTTCAACACTTGGTCTTATAATTTCTGCGTTCCAACAATTGTGATTGTTTATAAATTCCAACTTTTTTCCAAACTTTAAAAACAATAAATTTTGAAATTTAATTTGATTGTCGCCTATTAAGTCGTATAAAGCAAGTTTATCTTTTGTAAACAAATCAAAAAAAGTTTTTTCAACATCAGGAAACCATTGTGATATAATATTTTGTTTATGAACATACAGATAATCTGCTATCAACGGCTTACTAAATCTTACACTTAATATATGAGACATAACTTGTGTACTAATATTTTCTAAATCGTTAGCACTATAATTTATAATATCTAAACATCTTTGTAAATCACCAGACTGAAAATAAAATAAACAATCTGGTCTTGTTTGTAAAATTAAATCATATTCGCTGTCTATTAAACTATAACCTCTTGCTGCTCCCCAGTGCTGTGACATAAAATGTAATGCATGTAATCTACGTTTATAATCAAATTTTTTTGAAGATCCGCCATATAGAAGATTAGGAGCATGTGTATCAATATTTAAAATATTTTTAAAAGTTTTGTCTTTGGCATTTTCTTTTATTATATTATTAACAGTATTCAAAAATTTACTAGTTCCCTCAATAATATATTTTTTTGGCTTCCAATATTTTAAATAATTTTCATGTATGTAATTTAAATCTTGAATTTCAACATCATATAGATTTTGTGGCCTGTTCTTTGCATCTGTAGCATCGCATATCGTTTCTGTGTTTGTGGTATGAATAAAAACATCAAATTGGTGTTGCGGATTTTCGTCAACAACAAAGCGTTGAAATAAGTCTGATCCTAGTTTAGCACATCTAGCTTGACCTCTTAACACTACAGCAATTTTCATGATATCACCGTGTTATATATTGGAGCAGGTTTTTCTTTGCCGCCGCAACGATTACATATATCTATGCTTTCACGCTGCCATGCTAAATGTAAATCATTGGCAAATTCTTGTGTTAATGTACGCAAGTTGGCATTTCTTATATGATTGTTTTTATACTTTGAATAATTAAAGTTTGTTCTTAGATCAAGTTGTCTACCACTGATATAACAGCATGGCCAAATATTGCCCCAAGGATCGATTTGTAGCATGCCTTCCTCAGCATAAGGACAAGCAAAACTTCCTACAGGTTGTACAGCATTAGTCGGAGGTGTTGCTACATGAGAACGGAATGTATCACGTCTAGCATATTTTTCACTGAATGTTTTTGTATCAGGGCCAGATAACTTTTGCTGTGGAAAATCTTTGTAGGCTTTCATGTCAACCTCTGATCGATTGCGATTGGTTTGAAAGGCCATACAACCTACAGATTCGGCAAAATTGCTAATAGCATCTATGTCATTTTTGTTGTAATCAAATACAATACACTTCCATATACTGTTGCCGCCAGCATTGTTAAACGCACGTAGGTTGTCTATGCGTTTTTTCCAGTCAATGCCACGCCTATACACATCATGATTATGTTTAAGTCCGTCAATACCCCATTTTATATCATGTTTAGCAAACCGTTGTAATACCACAGCAAGGTCATGCCAAAATTTTGTATTACGTGCGCCGCCGTTGGTATTCAAATTCAAATATACATCTGTTTTGACTTCAGCTAATATTTCTATCATTTCAATAAAATTTGGATTCATACTGAAGTCACCAAAATTACCATTGAAAATAATTTCTTGAACATTTTGTAAATTGTCTTTGGTGATAAAACTACGCCAATCTTCAACACTGATATGATTTAGTTTTAGATTAGGATGATTTTCGCCGCCGTCGATGTTTCTATCACATGCTCCGCAATAAGCATTACAATAACTTGTACAATCTATTTCTATTTTTTTAATTGTATCAAACTGATAAAGATTCACTTAAATTGTTCTCCAAAAGGATCAAATTCTTTGCCGCATTTCATTGAACAAACTTTTAGTTTTCCGTTTCCACAGCTAGGTTGATTCCAACTATCTTCAATTTCGTCAAATAGTCCTGTATCAAAAACTGCTTTGAGTCCATGTTTTTTAGCACTAATTGCGTCTTTGCCGCCAGAACGTTCAATAAAATCCCATACTTGTTCTACCATAGGATTTTTATGCCACCATTTGTACATACGTCCAGCAGTCCAACAACATGGCATAGCAAGCCCTTCTGCTGTAATAAACAAACTACCTTCCTCTTTTACTTTACAATTGACTGGAACTACATCATAGTAAGCATCCATCGATCCGTATTTTTGTATAAGCACATCTTGTTTGCTTAATGCTTTATTTTGATACTTTTTTTCTGGCTTTTTAAGTTCTGTTGTTTTTTCGCCTTTGCGATTGACTGCTTGGTGTGATTCTTTATTTTCGCTTTTTGCTGTTACAAATCTTCCAGTCTTTTTTGCTTGAAATCTTTCAAAGCCCATTAGTTTGCTTATTTCTTCTGCTTCTTCAACTTGATGTTGATTGTGTTCAAATATTAGAAAGTCCCATCTTGCTCTACCTCCAGCAGCAATAAAACTTTTCATAGCTCTTTCTACGTTGTCCCAAACAACACCCTGCCTGTATAAGTGATTAGTATCCCTAAGACCATCCACGCTAAAAATAACAGTACCCATCCTGCCGTAGATTTTGGCCAATTCAGCCCACCATGCTTCATCTCTTGCTCCTGCGTTTGTATTCATGCTGAGCCACATATCTTTGTTGTGTTCTCTAAAATATTTAAAAATTTCTAGCGTATCTTTAGCAACAATAGGATCTCCTAAATTGCCGCACATGTACATTGTTTTTAGTTGAGCAATAAACTCTGGCTCAAAGATGCGCTTACAATCTTCTAAGGTTAGTTCACTTAAATCAATATGCGGATTTATATCTCCACCGTTTTGGTTCCTATCACACATAGGACAACTTGCTTGACAGTTCTGTGTGTTTTCTAAATGAATAACACGTACATCTTCATACTTATACATCGTATACTAACTTTACATCCTTACCGGGGCCTGCTTTACTAGGCAAATCACCATATTGATCGATATACCAATGTATTACAGCACAATACCAGTTCCAACTATTATGATGTGCTGCTTTATTAAACTGCCAAATATTATTATTAGTTGCTTCTATCGTGCTTAATGCTCTAGCACTTTCTAGTTGTAATTCTCTAGTACTTAAAGTTGACAAATCCATTACTTGCGTCCAATCAACATAAATCTTTTATATCCTGGTAGTTGTATTTCGCCTTCGTATAAAATTTCAGATAATTTAAATTTCTTTTTCATGGCATCTATACTTGTGACACAGTTAACATGTTCTTTAACATCTAATAAGTTATTGCTTTGAATAGCAACTATAGCATCTATCTTGATATTGTAAAACCAACTTTCGTCCATGTGTTCTGAACTAGTGTTTACAATTAAGTCAGGCTCAAATCTTGTGTCAATATTTCTACCGTCGCCTGTAACCAAAGGCACAACACAATGATCATTGTAGTGTACTAGATCATTAATATCACTGTTGCTTGCGACCATACGCCACCCTTCAATCTTATCCATGTTAAAAATATGATCGCTAATATCACAAGCATCTACGTCAAGATCTATATTTCTAATGTTATCATATTCAATGCCACAAGCATCAAAATACAAAGTAGCTTGCCCCATCCATCCAGCACAAAGCAAAATATTATCGTATTTGTTAGATATTTTCTTCAGTTCTTTTGCTAACCAAATTTTACTGCTAACTTGTCCTCTGCTAAAGGCATCTTCTAAAAACTTTTGGTTATAACCTCTGCGTCCATATTTATGAAAGTAATCGAGCAGTGGAACATCTGTAAGTCTTTTGCGCATGATACTAACAGTTTCTACAAAGTCAATTGGGTTTTCATCCAACAATTTGAAATAAAAATTAAACCTAGGTAATTTTTCATTAGGATCGCCAGAATCTGCTAAACAAAGGTTTTTTACACTATTAGCTTTGTTATCACTAAAATATACACTAATAAGTTGATCTACAAATAATTTTGCTACAAAGTCGTCTTCAAAATCAAAATAATCTTGTAAACCGTATAACCAACTAGGTGGTTTCATTAAATTTCTCCTCTAACCAATCAAAGTCATTGATTTTTCTAAGTGCTTCAATATCTCCAGCATGTTTTTCGCCATATTCTTTACCAGCTTTAGCTCCTATAATAGAATAGTTGCCGTATTTACGTTCTGCGCCAACAGTAGTCCATATATTTAGACGTTCTTGTGTTTCGTCGTCTCTTTGTCTGTCAATTATTTTACTACTAAGTTTACAACATTCTCTAAAAGCACTTTTCCATGTTTCAAATTCTCCTGTATTAAATCCTGTGATAACACTTAATTCACCTACAGCTTTAAATTTACTACTTATACTAGTTGTCATATCAGGCTTGCTTAAATCCATATCAATTGTTTTTTGAGTTGGAAATAGTTTTACACCACCGTATCCATAGATCAAATCGTTTATAGGATTCATACTTCGCCATACGTGTACAACATCTTTATCCCATTGCGCACATTGATAGTTAAACTTAAAATCATCAAGTACAATAGCGTCACCATCAACAATCCAAAACATTTCAGAAGAACATTGTTTAGCACCTTCAATATGTGCTTGGTGTATTCCTTTAACACCATGTACACGTTTTGCGTTTGGAAATCTTTTGAGTAAACGTTGATAATTTTTGTCTGCGTTTGGTTCTTTATAACTAATAAAAACTATATCATAAGGTTTGGGTGTACTAATAGGTATATCGACTTCTTTTTTATGGGATATAAATTTATATTCAAATTCTTTTTTACTAAAACGAGAATGTTTACTACACAACACAATACCATCGTGATATTTGCCATTTAAATACACATGATTAATATTTCTATCATAAGCATTATGATGACTAAAATAGGTATCAAACTTAAATCTATCAGTTGGATTTACATAATCAGGTATTATCCAGAACATATCTGTATTAGTGTTTTCTAAAGCAAATATATAATCATCGTATGTTTTGACATTATATTTTTTATACGGCAATGGTGTACTGGCTACTACTTCAACTTTTTTATGAGCAACAAAAAACCTATGAGATAATTCTTTTGGATTTACATTTATAGATTTTGGTATTAAGGCAATACCATCATAATAAGTACTATTTAGAAATACATGTACAATGTCTTGACTCCATTCATCAGGAACATAATCAAAATTAAAATTGTCACTTATGTCTAAGTCATCATGAACTACCCAAAAGAATTTTGTAAACGCAATTTTTTTTGCTTCGTTTACGTCTTTTGCTTTTTTTACGATTAAAAACTTGTTTTTAAGTTTGTTGTATTGCTCAATATTGTCGCCAACAAAAATGATATCGTACATGTTACTATTATATAGCATCAAAAAATATCTGTCAATCGCTATCTGACCGATAAATATAGTATAGGAGATTAGTATGGAATTATACGAAGGCGGTCAATACAGAATTGATATTGTAGGATCCGACAGTTCTATTATTATAGATAGTCAGCAAGGAGTCTTGAGAGCAAACGTTATCGGTTCTGACAACACTGTTTTACTAGATAGTGAAACAAGAACTTTGGTTGGCAATGTTACAGGAGATGTCACAGGTAACTTGACTGGCAAAGTTTCAGGTAATTTACAAGGCGAATTTGTAGACCAATACGATAACAGATTAATTGATACATCAGGAGTTTACATTCCTCTTCATTCAGATTTATATTATAATGATACTGTAAAAGCCTATGATAAATCCACTAATACATTTACAGGAAGATTTGTTGGTACATTACGCAACGAAAACAATGAAGTAGTTTTTGATAGCACTGGAAACGGAGCAGTAACTTTTGAATCAACTGGTAACTTGAACAGCACTGGTGGCTTAACAATAGTTGATACAGATGATAGAACTGTGCTTGCCGATTTGTTAGATAACGATGGTAATACCCGTTATTCAAGAGATAGCGGATTATTTCAAGGATACTTTAAAGGAAATATTTTAGCAAGTGACGGATCAACTCTAATTGAACATTCAGAAAAAATGTTCTTTGGAAAACTAAATGGAGATATTACTAATCCAGCAGGACAAGTTGTGTTAGATCATGAAACACAAACTCTCACTGGAAAACTTGTTGGCAATATTGTTAGTAACGACGGTGAAGTTATTTTATCTAACTCAGAAAGAAAGTTTTATGGTACATTAGTTGGTAATATAGAAAACGCTGACGGTGTTTCTATATACAACAAATATGATAATATTTTGCATTCAACTAATCTACATGGAAATTTAGTTGGACATATTCAAAATACAGACGGAAGTGATATATTTAATTCCTCAACAGGAGTATTCAGCTTTCCTATCACTGCCACACTCAAAGGTAATATTATAGATGTAGACGATGATATAGTTTTAAATATTAACACAAGAACATTAACTATGGAGAGTATTGTAACAAACAATATTAGCGGTAATCTTGCTGGATCGCTTAGAGGTAATATTTACGATTCTGATGGATTAATGATGTACGATAGTACATTAGGACACATATCTAATACATCTTTTAATGGCTATATCTATGATAATAACAACTTAGAAGTTTTTGATCCTTTACAAAATGTTATTTCAACAAAAACTTTGTATAGTGATAACGTAGTAGCAACTGCTATTGACTTAGATGCTGTAGTTGTAGACCAAGATGGTGTATTAGTAAATGTCCAATCTGCGTATAGTAATCCAGCATTTACAGGAAGATTTTTTAGAGAACAACAACCAAACAATATTCCTGATTGGTTTCAACAAGGTATCAGATTAGAAGCAATTGGCGGATCATGGCTGGATCCAAACCCAATTTCAGCAGGAACAAAACTACCAGCAGTAGCATGGGTAGGTGCTATTAAAATTAATGAAAATTTTGAAGATAGCACAGAAGATCCTGACGATGAAGAAAAAATGGTTGCTGTTGCTGGTATGTATGGATACATTCCAGATGATGCTGAATTTGATTTAAATGCCGGAGAGCATAGAGGATGCCCGGGAGAACTTTGGTTTGTTACCCAATCGCCGACATATGGAACAAATTATATGAAGTTTGACGCAAACGGTCAGCTTTCAACCGAATTAAAAGAATTTAAAGTTCATGGAGAAACAGGGGTAACACCAAGCAACACTAGTACGCCTGATAGTTGGTTACAAGCAACTGTTAACGGCGAAACTAAATTTATCCCGCTTTACAGCTAATGTTTGAATATTATTACAACACAGTGCCAGGCAAAGGCCTGTGTAGAAATAATCTTGTATATACAAGCAAGATAGACAGACAAAATAATCTGTTTAGTGTTCATTACACAGTAGACCAAACCTATCACAAAAACGAATGTTTGCCTCAAAGTGTTCTAAACGAAAAATGGCGTAGAGAATTCAAGTATACATTAGAAGCACCACATACACTTGATGTTAAAGAACTAGATAGTGTAAAACGTAGAATTATTTTTAATATAGAAGATGATGATTTTTGGCAACTTGCGGATTGCGACTACCGTAACTTTGCCAAAGTATTGCCAGACTGGCAAGAACAAATGCTTACTATATTACAAGACTATAGAAATAAAGGCATTTGGAAATACAGTTTACATCCGAGTAGTTTTTTTATTATAGACGGACAGTTAAGAACTGTTAATCATTTTTTCTGCTACAGCGATGAAGAACAAGAAGTTAGTATAGAAAGTGTACTTGATCATATTAGCAAAGATAGACAAGCAAAACTTTTTGAATATTTAAATTCTAACGGAATAGATCCAAGTAAAACATTTTCGTTTAAGTTTTATGGAGGCGTAGTTTTAGATAATTTTAGCGGAGATTATCCTAGTGATTTTATTGATAAAGCAAAGAAAATTTATCTGGCATAACATCAACTAAATGATTAATCCAAAAAGAATTTGTTAAAAATTTGACACCTGTTGAAGTAATTTCAAAATTATTCATTGCTTGGCGTAAATTAATTTCATTTAACAATGGTGAAATGTATTTGTCAAAAACAAAACGTGGATTTTCTCCTCCGGCTACAATTTCAACTGGATCTGTTACCCAATCGCTACGTTTTAACAAACAACGTACAACTAATTGATATCTTGGGTATTGTCCAAAATTAGCAGCACTATGATTGCGACCAGCATCCATTAAATAGTATTTGCCATCTGCTTCTAATGGATACATATGATTATTGTGTAAATCAATAAGAGCTGCATTGTCGCCTGATATGTTTAAATGATATCTATTATCAATATCACTATGGGCAAAATAGCACGTACCAGACTCTTGTTTAACAATTCTTGCTTCACCGGTATTTTTTAAAGGTAATAATAGTTTTTCAAATATAGTATCTTTATACTCAGGCAGTATTTCCCAAGAATCATAAAAGAAATCTCCAGTAGGTTTATTTAAAACTGTTTTACCTTCCATTGTTTTACACAACTCAAATGCTTGTTGTACTTCTTCAAGACTAATTTTGTATTCAGTGTTACTAATCATACTGTATTTAATATATAAGTAGTTGTATGATACGAGGTTTCGAAAACTTACCTTACATTGACCTAGATCCTTTTTTAGATATAGACGGTTTTAAAAAATTAAATGCGGAAATATGTAGAGGTATGGCTCAAGCACGACTATTTGCCAAAGAAGGCACATGGATGCCAGCAGGATTTGATTTAAAAGACATGAGCTATATAGGCAACTGGAAGCCAGTATACAAAGCCTATGAAGAATATCAAGCATTAGAACCAAATAATCCGATACGTATTGAAGGTGATAAAATATTTCCTAAAGATTTTACCAACTATATAGAACGTAATCAATTTGTAAGATATTTAAAAAGTGCTATGGGCGCACACGATCCATACACTTACTATGTTTTACAAGAAGAAGGCACCAATATGAAAGACAGAGGTTTGGAACAAAGAGCCGCAACAGACGAAAGTGCCTACTTTCCAGGCGTTATGGATTGGATAGCACAACTAAAGGAACAATCAATTGTAGAACACGTAGGTAGAGTCATGTTTTTTGTAAGTGAAGCAAGTAGTAGGCCCTTTGAGCATAGAGATTTAGATCCAGAAGTAAAAGACTATACTGATCACAATATTGAGTTTATTCATATACGTCCAAACACCAAGCGTGGCTTTTATATTTGGGATCCAGAGCACAAACGCAAGCATTATGTAAATTCTCATGCTTGTTTTTTCAACGACCAAGACTGGCATGGCGGTGAGCATAGTATGGAACAAGAATATGGATTGCGTATTGATTGTAAATTCACACAAGAATTCAAAGAACGCATAGGAATAGGACACTTGACACATTACTAAACTGTGTTATAATATATTATGGTAATCGATGGCGTAACAATACCACTACAAAAAGAATGGAAACGTATTGGCATTAGTCTAAGTGGCGGTGCTGACAGTGCTTTGCTGGCTTACTTTGTGTTGAGTAACACAAATGCTGATATCTACTTTACCACACAGGTGCGTATGTGGAAAACACGCCCTTGGCAACGTTGGATTGCTAGAGATGTGGTAAGTTGGTTCCGTGAAAAGTTTAACAATCGTATCGAACACATAGAAGGCTTTATACCGCCAGAGATGGAAGAGCCACACACAACACATATTACAGACGAGTATGGGCAAAACAAGCCCGGAAACAGAATTATACTACGAGCTCACAATGAATACATAGCACATTTACACAAACTTGACGCATGGTATGCTGCTGTTACCCTAAATCCAGATGAAAAGTTTGAAGGTGCTCCTGAGGATAGAGAATATGCTAGACTACCTATTGAAACAGAACATATGGGTGTAACAGTTTGTCATCCATTTAGTGTAGTACGCAAAAATTGGATAATCAAGCAATATGTTGATAATGAAATTGGCGAACTATTGGAAATAACACGTAGTTGTGAAGGCGAATTTGAAGGGCTAGACTATACAACATACAAACCCTATCAAAGAGTTCCATACTGTAATGAATGTTTTTGGTGTAAAGAACGTGAATGGGGTATTATCAATGCATCCAAGTAAAACTTTTTGCTTACATCCGTTTACAGGACTTGCTACTAGAGAAGATGGTGCTATCAAAGTATGTTGTCGTAGTTTACCTATTGGATGGATACAAGATAGTACTTTGGAAGAAGTTTGGAATAATGGTACAATGCGTGAAGTACGTAAACAAGTGCTTTCAAATGAGAGACCAGACGTTTGTGCCCCGTGTTTTAACTTAGAGGATCAAGGTGTCGAGAGTTTAAGACAAAGGCACATACGTGATAGCTTTCCCGAAGCACGAATAAACTTATATCCTGATGCGCTTGAATCGTTACGTACAGATTGGAGTATGCCATTTGAATTTCCTACAATAGAAATAAAAATTAATAACTTATGTAATTTAAAATGCCGCATGTGTAATCCTTTAGATAGCACACAATGGAAAGACTGGAAAGAAGTTGAAAACTTTTATAAGGATGAAGGAAATTATCTATACGATACAGTAAGAAAACTAGGACTTACTGAAGCTCCTTATATTGATTTATTTAATGACAAAGTAGATTTTTGGAATAACATTGAAAAACTATTACCTTATTTCCGTAGAGTAGAGTTTGCTGGCGGAGAGCCATTAATGGACCCTACACATTATCGTATATTGGATATGTTAGCACCGTATGGAAAAAACATAGAGATAAAATATGCTACAAACGGCACAGTGACTGGTATAAAAGGCGGAAGGACAATACACGACTATTGGCCTAAGTTTAGGAAAGTAAGTGTTAATGTAAGCATAGACGGTATACACGATGTATACGATCATATAAGAGGCAACGGTGACTTTACACAAGTAGAAGAAACAGTAAAAATATTCCAAAGTTTTCCTAATGTTGATTATGTTGTAGGAGCATGTACAGTACAAGCAGGAAATGCTTTACAATTATCTGATATAATTGATTACTTTTTAAACAAAATGGGCATTGTGTTTTACTCGCATAGAGTAAACTATCCAAACGTATTAAGTGCGCAATGCTTACCAAACAAATATAAGACAAGAATTATACGGCAACTAGAGATGCTTAAAGCACAAGTAGTTGACTACCCTATTATGAGCGTAGACAAAAGATTACTGCCTATTACACTACAACAGATACAGGACAATATTAACTTTTTGACTGCTAGAGATTTAAGCGACAAGTGGCCGCAAACTTTAGAGTTCAATCGCAGACTTGATGTGAGTCGCGGACAAAGAAGTTTTGAAAGTTTGATAGATGATTACGCAAGTTACAAATAATATCAATAACGATACGTTAATGATAGATATGAGTATTGGTAATATTTGTAATTATCAATGCTGGTATTGCTTTAAGGGCGCACACGAAGGTAATCACAAATGGTTTAATTACGATATATTAATTAAAAATACAGATAGACTGCTTAATTGGTATAAAAATCAAGGTAAAACTAAATTTGACATTCATTTTGTAGGAGGTGAACCAACACACTGGCCAAAACTTCTTGATTATATTAAATATCTTAAGGACAATTACAACTGTTTAATCAGCATGACTAGCAATGGCAGTAAAAAATTAGACTTATGGAATAAATTTGCCAAATATTTTGACAAAATACACCTAAGCTATCATTATAGACAAGCAAATTTACAATCGTTTATTAATGTTGCTGATTTATTGTATAAGAACAAAGTTATTGTAAGTGCTAGTGTAATGATGGATCCTTTGGATTGGGACAAATGTATTTTAGCTATTGAAAAAATGAAGAAAAGCAAGTACCGCTGGACTATTAGATATTCAGAAATTTTAAGCAATAAAGAATATACAGAAAAACAAAAGATTATTTTAAAGAAACATAAAGCTCGTAGTGCTAATCCTTTATGGTTTTTTATTAATAACAAATATAAATCAACTAAAATATATGTAGACAAAAAACGTGTGCCAGACAATTATATTTTAGTAAATAAACTTAATAAGTTCAAAGGATGGAAATGTAATTTAGGACTAGACTGGATACACATTAGTCCAAACGGTGAATTAAGTGGAACATGTGGACAACATTTATTTGGCAAAGATAAAAATTATAATTTTAGACAAAAAACATTTTATAAAAAATTTAATCCTACGTTACAACCTGTTGTTTGTACTCAATGCGAATGTAATTGTATGCCGGAGACTAATATTACTAAATGTTTAGTGTAGAAAATAGGTGGCCGCACTATAGAGATAGTGTTAAAGTTGAGTGGAATTTAGGTAAACGTTGTAACCTAGACTGTTCATACTGTCCTCCTGAAATACATGATCAACATAGTCCTCATACAAACATAGGTAAACTGTTTGAAACAGTAGATACACTTTCTCAAATCAAAAATGTACGTATTAGTTTTACAGGTGGTGAACCGTGCGTTCATCCTCAGTTTGAATATTTGATTGAGTATGCTCGTCCTAAAATTAATTGGTTAAGTGTTACAACTAACGCTACTAGAAAAGCAGAATACTACTTACAACTGCCAGTCAATTACATAGTGTTCAGCTTACATATTGAAGATAAAGACTGGCGTAAAAGACTTGACACTATTTTATATTTTGCTGGCACAGTAGGTGGTATAAAACATTCTAAAGACTTTCATGTAATGATAATGGCACATCACGAGTTAATGAAAGAAGTAAAACTAGCAACTAGATTACTTACTGAACATAATATTGCTTTTAGTATTAGACGCATACGATGGACCGAACGTCATGACTGGTTTGACGATATGCGGTATGAACTTAAAGATTTAGAATGGATAAAAAGCACAGAAACAACAGCTAAACCTAACACTCTTGTTGACAGTAAAGATTTGATGCACACAAACGATTTACTTAAAGAAAAATTAAATATGTTTAAGGGATGGCAATGTAGAGCTGGTATAGAAAGTTTAATGATAAATTGGGATGGAGAAGTACATAGAGCTACATGTAGAGTTGGTGGAAGTTTAGGAAACATATATAATGGAAGTTTTGAACGTCCCGATGTTCCTATAATTTGTACTAGAGATTGGTGTACATGTGCTGCTGATGTGAATATAACTAAATGGAAGTAGATGCTATAAAATTAACCAATCCTGAACCTATGATGGTTACATGGGATATTGGTAGACGTTGTAATTTTGATTGTACTTACTGCGAAAGCACTAGGCATAACACTTATAGCCCGCCTACAAGTTGGAATGAATTATGTGACACATTGTCATTTGTTAAACAATACACATCATTATATAAACAACCAAATGCTAATATAGGATTTACCGGAGGGGAACCAACAGTTAATCCAAAGTTTTGGGACTTTGTAGAAAAAATAAACAATGAAACTGAGTTTCAAGTTGGCATGACCAGCAACGGCACATGGCCAGAAAAGCATATTGATTTTATTAAGCAAAACTTTGTAGGCATAACACTAAGTTATCATGCCGAAGCAGCACTTTTTAGTAAAGAACGCACAGTAAATAACGCTATATTAGTACATGACGCAGGTATTTGGAATACAGTAAATGTAATGATGCACGCTGATCACTGGAATGAATGTGTAGAAGTACATGAAAAATTAAAGGCGCACGGTATTGATAGCAAACCAACGATAATAGGCGACGGGATAGTAGGAATTACAGATTGGTTTGAGGATACTGAAGGTGTCAAACGCAGGACCAGTCATCCTTATACAATAGAACAGCAACAATGGTATCTTAAAGAAAAAGGTTTGTCAATTGATTTAGTTGAACGTGTAAAAGAAGGATATGAATTGCCTAGAGGCTGTTGTGGTGCTAGAAGTATACAAGGAAGCTGTAACGGATGCTGGAATAAAGTAGAAGCTGTGAACACTAATTTTAAAGATTGGTATTGTGCTGTAAACAAGTATTTTTTACATATTGATCAACATACAGGAAAAGTTTATCATCACCAAACTTGTCAAACAAGTTTTAGTGGACGAAAAGGCCCAATAGGACGTTTAAGTAATCCTGATGGAATATTAAATTATGCCTATGAAAATCGCGATAGAATAATAAAATGTCCACACAATAGATGCGGTTGCGGTATGTGTGTACCTAAAGCTAAGTCACTTGAAGTTTTTCAACAAATTGTTCGCTAGGTGTAGCAACTAAATTTCCGCAAGTCCTAGCACAAGTATATAATTTTTGCGTAGTCCAGTAACGTTTCCATACACTTGTGTAACCAGGCTTACTTATAATATTTTTTATCGAAGTATTTTTTAAATTTGTATTACCCATATCAAATATAAGGTTTTCATATTGAGCTTTTGTTATCTCTTTAGCTTCGTATAATGGATCTTTTTTATTATGCCAATTATAAGGAATACTGGCTAAGAAACAGCAAGGCATTAAATCAAGATGCGCATCAATGTAAACTTCGCACTGCTTTTTAGCCCAACAATCAATAATTGTTTGATCTACTAAAGTAGGTATAAGTTCAGGAGAAATAGGACTTACTTCTTGGTATGGTTCTAATGTATCCACAGTTTTACCAAATTTATTTAATACCGCAAATTTATCATCAAAAGCAAAACGGCTGCTATCTTTAACTGTAAAATATTTAAATCCATAATACTTAGAAACTTCTTTTGCTGCCGATACTTGATGCGCATTGTGTTTAAACCTTATCATACTCCATTCGGCAGTACCGCCTGCTGCTATAAACGAACGAGCGTTGTCAATTATTTTATTGAAATCTGTGTTTATTCGATATCTGCTGTGTGTATCAGCTAAACCGTCTAACGCAAATACAACTTTGTGTGCTGCTGGCAAATGGTTTGGTAATTCTTTCCAAAATGTGTGATTACGTAAACTACCATTAGTATGTATATCAATATAAATATCGTCGTTTTTAACATAATCAAGCATTTTTACTAAATGAAAATTAAGCAACGGATCGCCAAAATTACCACAAAATGTTATTTTTTCTATTTGTTGTTTTACTTCTTCTGTAAATATATGTATAAAGTCTTCAATAGTCCAATCGCTTTCTGTAAGTAAAGGATTTCCTATTCCGCCATGGTGGTTACGGCTACACATAGGACACTGTGCCTGACAACGATTTGATATTTCTATGTGGACGCTTTTGAGATCTGTAAAACTAAACACTTTTTATTTATATGCGTAGTTAATGATATAAATACCATATGGATCATATAAAATTTTATAATCAGCATCGCAATGCTGTATTAGAACCAAAACCACTTCCAGATTACAGTTTAGAAGATCAAACAAAATGGATTATTAGTGGACATGGATATCAATACTTAGAATTAGATTGTTTATTTAATACTAAAGGTTGGTTATCGGATAGCAAACTTGCTGAGCCTTATTATGTAGCACACAGAGATGAATCTACAGGCGAAGGAACACATCGAGGCTGGAGTAGTTGTGTACTACATGGTATTGATGTAGATAAGACAAATGTTTGGCAAACTTACGGATACGAAAAAGAACCTAATTATAACTGGACATCTTTAGGTAATAAAACAAAAAAAATTAAATTATTTTTTAAGTCTGTTTTTCCAGCTGAAACTTATGCCCGAATTAGGTTTATGAAATTGGAAGCAGGTGGATATATATCTCCTCATAATGATTACTCACCGTTTGTTACAAGTGAAAATTTATTTGATTGGCCTATTCCTGTAAACATAGCAATTGATCATCCTGACGAATGTCACATGACAATCAAAGATTCTGGAGTAGTACCCTTTAAGTCTGGAAAGATGATAATGTGTAATATTTTTAACGACCATAGTGTAGTAAACAATAGTGAAAAAGATAGAATACATTTAATAGCTCATTGCTATTTAGGCAATAGAAAAAAAGAATACTGTGAACTAATTGTAGATAGTTATCGTAAACAACATGAACGTATATCAAAGCAAATTTACTGATAAAGATACTTGTGTATGTATTGTAAACGATGTTGCTGAATACACTGTAGACAAGCAACTAGTAGTAAATCGTGCTGACTACACAATTAGTAACTTAACTGGCATGGGTTACACTGTGTTCGAAGACGCTAGTGTAGACAAACTACTACAATCAGCCTGTGCTAAATACGACCATGCTGTGGTAATAAGTGCTGGCACAGAATTCATTAACGGCACACAGTTTTTTGAGACACATCCTGAAGAATATGATTTGCTGTGTCACATACTGGACGGAGGTGATGCCTATTATGGAATACACCCGCAGTGTTTCAGCATTGACTTACAAACATATATAGATCTAGACTGTCCAGAGTTTGGAAAACCACAGTTCTTTACGGATTACCAGGCACTTGAACCAATGCGAAGTCACGGTAGCATACACGATGACTATTTGCCTACATGGATTGGCGCAGGTAAAATAGAAGTAACGTACAAACACAAACAGGCAGGTTGGAATTTAATCAAAACCCTGCTAGACAATCATTATACTATTGAAGCATATTCTGAAGATCAACGTGGCGGCAAGTTTTATCAATACAGAGGCGGAGAAACCAGCAGTTATATCTATCAAAAATACAATTACTGTTTAACTACACACGTACATACACAAGCAACAGGAAAGCCTGACTATCCAAGAGTATATGATACACCTATTATGCGTCTTGTAGCACCTGCTAATCCACTTGCCGCAGAACAACGTGGCCCTGCTGCTGAACACATTTACTATGATTACAATCTCGCAGCACTAGAAGCAGCAGGTGGCGGCATACATGTTGATCCTATAAACACACCTGAACAGTTTGTAGCGCATATACCTAAAGACAATCCGCAAGGCACAGTAATTGACATGAGCAATGTGTTTTGTTATGAAGGTACTGCTGCTATGTACAGTATGCGTTATAGAGTTGCGCAAGAAAATAAATTGATACTTGCTTTACAACAAGAATTGGGTGATGCGACTGTAATATTTGATCAAAGAGCAGCAGAGGGTATACAACCTTGGTGTGCCGAAACAGGATTGGTTAAGGATTTAGTTCTTACTGATTTTGACTGTTTAAATCTGCCATCATGGCATCAAACTTTACTTTAGTTCGTGCCTTAGGCGCACATATACCACACCAACAACTAGACTTTTTACACACTATACCACGATTGTGTGCTTCTTTTATAATTTTGTTAGTGTCTGACAAATACCCAATTGGACCGATTGAATTTTGGTAATTCATTTTACAATCTTTATTAGTAAAAACTTCACCTGTAGTTTGTCTAATATATAAGAAATGATCTGCTACACTACAATGCCAGTTTTTAAATTTATTATCAACATATTTTGTATAACAACCGCTGGCGCACAGTGTTTTGTTGCCACAACAAGCTCTACCTTCTGCGCTTAAATTTAATCCTTTTACAAAAGCGTGAGATAATTTATCTTTTAATGTAATTTTTTTGCCTAAAAGATATTCAGCTTGTTTAGCAGAATAGTTCCACCGCATATCTAACCAATGATGGTCCAATTGTCTTGCGTGATGAGGTATATTGTGTTTTTTACACCATTCAATCATTTCAACACAATCGTTCCAATGTCTTGGATCCATCATAATATTTACAGTAAAGTTTTTTTGTTTTTTTACACAATATTGTATGTTTTTCCTTACAATATTTTTTTGTTTTTGTGTCGCACTGGCATGATAGCTAATAGTATAGTAGTCAACATACTCAGTTATACGAGTCCACTGTCTAGCACCAACCACAGCATTTGTTATAAATGCTATGCCCATATACCAATCGTATTTTTGTCTTTTGAAGTTTATCCATTTCAGTATATCAACTATGTGAGGATGGAATAAACTTTCGCCACCTTGTATATTTAAATTGGCTTGTCTAGCCGATTCAGGACGCTCGGACATCTTGAGATCAACATAGCGAAATATAAAATCTACAGTTTCATTACACTCGCCTAAACTAGGATGTTCTGTTTTGTTGTCATGCCCGTCTCCACAATACGCACAATCGAGATTACATTTCAATGTGCTTTCCCAAGCAATTTGGAATATTCTATCTTCTTGTGGTATTAGTGTATCAAACTCAGGCATGTGCTCTCCACTTGGTGGTTATTGTTTCGCCGCTACATGGACAAGTGTATTTACTACATTTTACAGGTGCTATATCAATATCGGGTAAATCATATATATTGTAACCAAGGTCAGTTCCGCAATTGCCGCCAACGTTGCCCTGTCTATCTATTTTAACAATATCAACACCTAAATTACACTGCCAACCCTCAAAGTGATTGAGGTTGTTTACCACAAAGTAGTTGTCGTCTGTGTGTGCTTCGCCGTCTATACTGAATTCAGTTCTTGGCTTGCGTTGAACTTCCGTATACCAATCCATATCAGGATATTGTTTGATTGGATCACGCACATACTCAAGTTGTTCTTCGTTATAGCGGTGTTCGCCGTTATACAAAACAGTCTTAGCAAGCACAGGAAACGGCTTCCAACCGCCTGTTACAGCGTCTACAAGCGTCTTACAGCGCCCAAAGTGGTCAGGATCCATTAACACATCAATGTTTGTTTCAACTTTATAATCGTATAATAGTTCGGCAACACCTAAACAATGAGCAGCATCTCCTGCCTCGTGATGTAAACTAATATGGACCACATCAAAACAATGCCAATGCCTTTTCCACCAATTTAGGCTTTGACTAGCATTAGTACTTAAACATATTTTGATGTTGTGTGCCATTTTAAGTGTATTACACAGCCTTGGCAAGTGTTTCCACAGTGTAGGCTCACCGCCTATCAAATACAGTCTAGTAGGTCTGTCGTGTTGTTTGATATATTTCAGCAGTGCTGTTTCTAATCTATCTACATTAGGCCAACGCACTGTGCCTTCGTTAGCACCTGGAAAACAATAATTACACTTGTAATTACAAGTGTTGCCCAAGTCTAATTCAATGACAAAATCTGTATCGTAATTTTTTATAGATATCATAACAAGTGAGCTAATTCAGGAAATACATCTTTAGCATTTACTCCTCTAATAGCATCAAGTTTGTTTACATACTCTTTGAATCCCGGAAGCAGATGACTCTTGTCTTCGGCGTCCATATGATTTAGTATTGCTTCCCAACGTCTCCAACCATACGGATTTAATTCCCAAAAGTTAGGATCCTGTGTCCAACTGTCATATAAAAATTCTTTGAATTTTCCAAACAGTTCACGTATTTCTGCTTTGTCCTCTTTTGGTAATATTTGTATACTCATAAATGTTGGAATATACAATAAGTGCATATTGATTAGACCGCCGCCGACTTTTACTCCACGAATTTCTTCTGTGTTTACTTTTTTAAAATCTTGTGATATTTTCCAGTGAATAAAGTCTGGCAAATGTTTAATGTTAAAAATTTGTATAGCAGTGGCAATACTTGGCCGTATGTTGTCAGGTGTATTATCCAACATGTGTAAGTTACGTTCTACAGTATCCCAGTCTGTTGGAAACCGTATGTAGTTGTTACGTGGTCCAGCAGCGTCCATACTAACACCTACTTTTACTATTTCAAAGTGTTTCCATAAATTAATTAAATCTTTATCAACTAATATGCCATTTGTATTATAGCGTAAACGTATACGTTTATGATAGCCTTGTCTAACAATTTCTTCGATAAACTTTTTGTGTTCTTTTATCATCAATGGCTCACCGCCAGCAAAGTATACTTCACGTAGATTAGGTATTTGTTTGTATAGATCGTCCCAGAATATTTCTTGTTCGTGCCACTTGTTGTTGAAAGCAGATTTATCCCATTGCATCTGTCTCTTGACTTCTAGATCTTTTAGCTGTGGCTCTAATACTTTCCAGTCCTTTACCCACTTGCTGCTGTCATGTGGCGAACACATTACACACTTGATATTACAAGTATGCCCAAGACGCAGGTCTAAATATTGTAGTTCTTCTTTGTAGTATCCATCTTTGTGTGTTTCGTTTAATAAATCTTGTATATCAAGACCACGTTCCATCCAGGTTCCTGTTTCCCACACACGTTTGCTTACTACACCCTTTGATTCTTCAGCAAAACACTTTGTACAACTAGCAGGTATTTTACCATCCATCATGGTACGTCTTACACCACGCATGTATTCGCTGTTCCATGCTTCCATAGGAGATGTTGACGCAAAGTTTATATGCTGTCCGCTATCGTCTTTTACAATACCCACTGTATGATCTGTGCCTGCTCCGCTGGCGTTAGCACTACAGCACAACCGCATATCTCCATTTGGACGTGTGGCCATGTGTATCCAAGGCAACGCACAAAAAGTTTCTGTTGCTTCTGCTTTTAGTCTGTTATTAAATAATTCTAAAAAGTCTGTCATTTGCGCCCAATCAAAAGATATCTATCATACAATGGTAATTTAAGAGTATCCTCTGTATATATCTTTTGTAAACCACTGGACATTTTGAATTCTTCTAATGAATCATAACAACGAATATGATCAGCAATACTTTTATAATTGTTATTTTGTATAGCAATAGCACTTGTTTTTGGAACACGTTCTAACCATGTTTCATATTGTTCTTGTGTTATATGTTCTGTACTAGTGTTTATTACAAGATCAGGAGTAAATTCATATTCGTATGTACACATATCGCAAGTAATAGCATTAAATTTGCCTTCAATTTCTTGCCTCTTACAAATCATGTTAGCAACTTCTTCACAACTCGGATCTATATCAACACTACGTATGTCATTTATGTCTAATTTACTGTTAAACAACAAACTAGATAATACACCGTTCCAACCGCCAAAGATTACAATGTTCTCTTGACGCCAATGAGAATTATGTAGATGCTCTACAAGCCACACTTTGCTTTTAAGTTGTCCTTTCCAAAAACTTTCTAACACACCGAAATGATTTTCGTTGTTTCGCACAGCATCCATCCAAAATGCTACATCGTCTAAGTCTACCAACATGTTTTAATCATTTCTTGTCTAATTTTTTTAAAGTGTTGAAAATTATGTTTTCTAATTTCTAACGTGGCTTGATTAAGTTCTTCTATAGAATAATTATTAATTGTATTATACAACGAATTGGCTGCCATGTAAAGTCTTTTTTTATAGTCTTCATTGTCATAACTTTCGTCCCAAATTTTATCAAAAGTTCTAAATCCAAGTTCTTTCAAATATTTTAAAGAATGCTTAGGTCCTACAATGATAAATGCTTGTTTACAAACTATAGGCTTCCATATTTTTTCGCTAAAAAACAAATTGCCAGTATTATTCCATTCTTGTCTATAATATGTTTCAGTTACAACATTTATTAAAGACTTAGCATATATTAAAGGATTATAATCATTTGGCCTTGAACCTATTCCGTCAATAGATATTTTATGAAAGTCGCTACTTACAAGTCCTTTATCTAATATTTCATTATTTTGTAAATCTTGTATTAGTAAAACTCTATGTTCATGATGTCTGTTATTCAAACAACAAAAATACATATCTTTTCGATATGAAAACTTTTTTAATCTATAGTCTATAAGATTATCGTATACTCTATGATACCACTCGGGATAATAAAAAGCAGTAAAAACTTTTGGCAACTTATATTGTTGTAGCCAATCTTCATATTCTTCTGCTGTGCTTTTTAAACTAGTAGAAAAATAAACTTTGTTGTGTAAATTATTTTCATTAACAAACGCATCTATTTTTTTAAATCTGCGTTTGGCATAACCTTCTAAGTTATCATGTAAAATATAAAAAACATTTTCATTTTCTTTTACATTTTTTATAATCTCTTCGTCATCGCGATCTCTAAAATATTTTATAAAAAAATATTTTCCAACAGGATTTTCCTGCCAGTGTTGAAAAGACTTGTAAGGTAATCCAAATGGATCTGTATATCTATTATGAGCCTTATTACTATAGTTTATGTTAGAATTGATTTCCAATGGTGTATAGTCCTTTCAACACCTTCTTCGTAAGATACTTTGGGTTTCCACCCAGTTTTACTTGTAAGAAGATTATGATTACTATTAAGCCACCAAATTTCTCCGTGTCGTGGATCTTTTGTATCCCAGTTTATAGTTCCATTCCACCCTAATTGCTGTTGGATATAATGAGCACAATCTTTAATCTTACGTGGATCATCTGGTCCAATAGTATAGAAGTTGCCTTTACACGCATCTCTATTTTCAATTACAGCCATCCACGCATCTAGCAAGTCACTAATGTAAATAAAGTTTCTATAAGGTTCAGCATAACCTAAATTACAAGTATCACCTTTTATCATTTGAGAAATAATTTGTTCAGTAACGAAAAAGTCATTGTCTTTGCGTCCGTAACTATTAGTCTGTCTAAAACTAGCCCAAGGCAAACCGTATGCTCTACCAGCATATTCTAAATATTTTTCACAACCATACTTGGCAACAGCATAAGGAGCATTTGGATTAGGCTGCGTATATTCATCAAAAGCAACGCTTTCTTTATAAGTTCCGGTTTGTTCTACTTCATCTGAAATGGGTTGCCAGCCATAAACTTCCATTGTACTTGCGAATACAAAATAAGGTAATGTACTTAGTTGTCTACATGCTTCGATAAGATTTACTGTTCCTACATAATTTACTTCACTAAAACTTACTTGTTCGTAAAAACTTTTTTGAACTTCTGTCCTTGCTGCTAAATGAACTACAATATCAGGATTTACTTCTTTTACTTCTTGTTGAATACCAGTGTGATGTGTCAAGTCTGTTTTTAATTCGTGAACTTCTCCAATTGCTTGTAATCTAGGTAACAAATGCTGTCCAATAAATCCGCTTGATCCAGTTAATAATATTTTCATGTAGAACTCCTTACAGTATTTACGATCCATTAACCATGTACTTATTAGATCTGGTGGTTAAATACATTATGTTTGATACGGTAGATAAGTTTGAAAAAGAAATAGCAGAATTTTTTGGTGCTCCATATGCTGTAAGCACTGACTGCTGTACTCATGCTATCGAATTAATTCTAAGATACAAGGAAGTAAAAAATGTATCTGTGCCAAAGCAAACATATCTAAGTGTACCTATGACAGCAAAAAAAGTAGGTGCTACTGTATCATGGGCAAACACTCGATGGGAAGAATATTATTATCTAAGTCAAAACATATACGATGCTGCTGTGTTATGGAGACGAAACAGTTATATTGTCAACAGTTATATGTGTTTAAGTTTTCAATTTAAAAAACATTTGAGTTTAGGTAGGGGTGGTGCTATACTTTTAAGTAGCAAGCAAGAAAGAGATGATTTAATAAAATTGGGATACGATGGCAGACATCGTAATGCTCCATGGGCAGAACAAGATATTCACAGTGCCGGATATCATTATTACATGACTCCAGAAACAGCACAACTAGGATTAGACAAATTGCCTGATGCTATCAAATCAAAACCAAAACTTTGGACATACAAAGATTATCCAAACATTTATAATCTAATACACAATGTTATCTGATAGAGACCAGCTACCTACATATGGGTAAATGTTTGCTTTATATTTTGCTCTTAGACATCTAAGAGTGGCATTTCCTACAGTATCGCCAACAAGATTATTTACATTTTCTGGTTTACGGTATTCTTTTTCTAAATCAACATGTAGTTCTTGAAAAATAACTTTTGTTTCTGGACGTAATTGTAAATCTAAATCGCTGTACATGTATTTTTCTAAAAGATTCATGTGTCCTATTACATCAGGATGTAAATCGTCTAACAACCCATTCCAAGCATTACCTTTTTCATCAAACTCAATACAAATAGGCAACTTGGGTAATTTATCTTTGTATAATTCTTCAAACTTTTTACCAGCTAATAAATCTAAAGATTTAATATATGCTCCGCCGTCGCCTATGTGTGGATCAAATGCCATACCTTGCCAAAAAATATTGTCTTTCCAAGCACGGTTAACTGTAATAATTTCACTATAATTGAAAACTAAATCTTCTGGATAATTCCATCTATCTTGAAGCCATTTCATTTCTCTACCGTGAGCAAAAATACTACCAACCGCTTGATATTCTCCATCGTGTATATGATCCCAACGTTCAAAACTTGACCAAAGTATTACAATTTTATCTTCAGGTTGAATGTTAAATTTAGCATCAGCTTCAACTATACGATTCATAATACCTCTATTGCCTAAGCCTGCTATAGCAAAATTGTATATAGGTATTTGTAAATCATACGCCATAATAGTAGCCCATGTAGGCCAAGCATAATTTGTAAAACTACAACCAAACGCAAATAATCTCATTTTATTTCCTTAAAATTAAAATTGTGTCTTACACACCATTCATTAAATTTTGTTCTGTCTATGAATATACGAGGGTTATATACTTCTTGCATATGTAAATGCTCAACATTTTCGACCATGTCTAAAAATTCTTTTGGCAAATGGTTTTGAGGATTTAAACACATAGTACAAAGCCAATTAAAATTGTAATCAATTTTTTCTTGTAATTCTTCTTTTACTTTAGCATGATCTAAATCATGTAATTTGTTTATCTGTTTCCAAAATTCTTCAGCACGTTTTCTATCGTTGTCTATGCTATCAAAACTATAATCAATATATTCGTCAAACAGTTTAAATCCTAAATTTTCAAGTGCTTTGTTAAAATTTGGAACAGCATAGGTTACAAAAGGACGCTTATGTAAAATTGGAATGTATGTTTTTTCTGTTGTAAATATACATTCTGTATTGCTTTCACATACTACACTCCATAAACTACTACCAAATTGTTTTGGAGGAAATAATATGTCATTTCTTGGATCATCAACTGACTCCCAATCAAGTTTTTGTGGAATGTTAGGTGTATCAAAGTATTTCCATTTATAGTCCCAATTGATATCGTTAGCACCCCATGAAACAAAACCTTTGTGTCGTTGATTTTGTTTATACATTTCATCAAAGAAAATACACCTATGTATATGACCTTTATTATTTAGACTTGTAAATGTTTTCTTAAAAACTTTGGGTTGTATTACTGTATATTTGCTATTAATGTAAGTATGTAATGCTGCTGCTCCAAAATAATGCATATATTGTATTAAATTTTTGCCTTCGGTAATGTAATGCCTGTAATTTAATTCGGTGTCTAAATAAGCAGGTCTAATTAAAAATACTTCTACATTACATTCGGCAGCATATTTTAAAAAATCGTCCCAGTCTTGTCTATTTCCATACACAGACATTACTTCATATTCTTCAAAGCCCATTATCATTAATTTTTTAACTTCTGGTTCGGCTATTTTTCTTCTAAGATGTTTACCGTCTATCTGTGCCCAAACAAACCAATAGTACACGCCATCAAATACTTTGTCAAATATAAATTTATCCATATTATAATTAAGTACGCATTTAATTTTGTAAATACGTTATGAATATTTATAGTACAAACGAATGGGATACGTTGAAAAAGGTTTGTGTCGGAGTTGCTGACTATTGCCGCATTCCCGAGATGGACGAAAGTTTGCGTGTAATCAATTACGCAGACAGACAGGATGTAAGTGATGTAAAGGCTGGCTTATATCCTGATCAAGTTGTAGAAGAATCAAACGAAGATCTTGAAACTTTTGTAAAGTTTTTAGAAGGCGAGAGTGTTGAAGTAGTAAGACCTAAGCGTACAGAAGAAGTTGAATACTACAACTATTGCCCACGTGATACTGTATTTGTTCATGGCAACAGAGCTTTTGCTGCTCCAATGGCCCTCGCAGCAAGAGAAACAGAATGGCGACATCTACTGCCTGGTGTTAGTCCTATTGAAATAGGACACGGCATCGACAGAACAGGATTGTATGACGAATCATGCGTTGGAGATCCAGATCGCCTTGCCCTCACTGAAGTAGCACCTTGTTTTGACGCTGCTAATGCTATTAGAGCTAACGACGATATTTTGTATTTGGTAAGCAATAGTGGTAACAAAGCAGGTGCTGCTTATTTACAAACTTGGATAAACAAACCTGAAAACAGTTTTTCTGAACCAGGTAATATACGTGTTCATCGTCTTGAAGATGTATACAGCTATATGCATATCGATAGCACTATTGCGTTTTTGCGTGAAGGATTATTACTTGCTAATCCTAGCAGAATAAAAAGTATGGACGTTCTACCTGATCCTTTTAACAAATGGGATGTAATTTGGGCACCTGATGCTGTAGACGCTGGACACTATCCAGGATTGTGTAACAGTAGTATTTGGACTTGGAACGTAAACTTGTTCAGTGTAAATCCAAACTTAGTTGTATTAGAAGAACATCAAGAGCCAACACGTAAGGCACTAGAAGCACACGGTATTGAATGTGCTATGCTACCACTTCGCCATGCTAGAACGCTAGGCGGCTGTTTTCATTGCTGTACATTAGATCTCGTAAGAGGATAAAATATCGTTAAGTTGTTCTGCTGTTGATAAATGGAATTCAGGACCATCGTGGCCACAATCTCTAGCACCAAAACTACCTACTGCTGAATGTATATGATGCATCTTTGTATATAAAGGTACTTCTAACCAATTTTGTTCCCAACAAAAATTTAGCACAGGCACACCAAGTGCTTGCCACACAGCGTTTAATCCTTCGTAATGTCCTTGTACTGTTAGATTCATGTCTCCAACATCATCTAAGTACCTTCTGCCCCACCATTTACCATCAAGTGTTTTTGTTTCGCTTCTATCATTTAACGTAATAAAAAATTGATTGTGTGTATCGCCAAATAAACGTCTTGTTTTTTGAGGCCATTGACATACAACTAATTTTGGTATTGGTAATTTATTTGCTTTCCACATTATAGAATTTTGAAAAGGCACAAGAGACGAACTTGCCTGTTTACTAGCATTAAATAGATCTAAACCGCAATACTCTGCTACATGCCTAGTCCAGATATCATCCTCTGATATTCCAACTCCTTCAGTAAAACTACATCCAAATGCTAACATAAAATTTTTATCTAAGTCTGATATTTCTTTTGTTCTATAACCTAAAGAATTAAATTTATAATTAATTTTTTCAGTAGCATATCTCCATGTATGCCCCATCTTTTTCCTGTTAAATCTATAAGCATTTTCGTCATCGGTACTATACCATTCATAATCACCGTTGACATGCTCTAGATCGATTAGAAGAGGAAAATTTGTATTAAAAGTAAGTTGATCCATTTTGTTTTACAATAAATATATGCGTATATATTTAACCATCCATGGAGTACCAAATTGTATAACTGGTTTAATTGCTTATATTTTATGCCTCGAAACAACTTACTGCCAGAGCTTATCAGAAAAGATGGTTCTAAAACACCTCTATCTCAAATAAAAGAGATTGAAGGATTAATGGACTTAGTAAATGAAAGTTTTTTAAAAAAACATCCAGAACCAACAATTATTTACAATGGCACACATACTATTCCAAATTTAGATAGATTGTTTTTAAGTCCTATTCATAACGAAATTTTAAAAACACAAAAAATAAATTTTTACTTTTTTGAAGTGCTAACACATTACATACCAAATAATCATGGAAGACTTGAACCGCATATTCTACGATATGATAATCAAGTCGAGCTAACAGAAACTATTAGATGTTACGAACTTGACTCACTTGATAGCTGGGCAAAAAAACATAATATTGACTTACATGTACATTGTACTGATCATTTAAGTTGGAAACACTACAGTAAAATTTATAAAAATATTAAATTTAAAAGTACAGATTTATTTGTAAGCTGGTTTAGTAGTAGATTTTTAATGCAAGAAGATTATAATAGAGCTGGTATGGAACCTGGCGATATATATCCTGTTATAAATCCTAAGAAAATTTCTCAAAAGTTTTTCAGTGGCGCTTGGAGATACGACCCAACAAGACATTTCATGACTGCTTTTTTAGCAGCAAACGATATTACAAAAACTAACAATGTAAGTTTCTACCATAAATTATCTAACGAGGATATGGTAAACAATATGTGGTTTGATTGGAATACTTTTAAAGAAAAACATCCAAATATGTCGAAAATGCTTTTAGATGGCAATACAAAGTTACAAGAGCAAGTGCCACTACATTTTGAAGTTAGACATCCTAAAGCATGTAATATAACACAACCAGATCCAGATTACAATACATCGGGTATGGTCAATCGAAGGCGTACACAGGATCCTGAAAGAATATACACAAAATCTTTTTGCGCAATAGTTAATGAAACAAGAGTTACACAACCATGGTCAAATATAAGTGAAAAAACATTAAATGCTCTAAAAGCATTTCGCCCAATTGTAATGGTAGGCGCACCAGGTACATTATCCTACTTACAAGAATTAGGATTTAAAACTTTTGGCGATTATTGGCCTGAAGAGTATGATAGTATTTTGTGTACAAGTGACAGATTAGTAGCAGTATGTGATACAATTAATTATATTAACAATTTTAGTATTGACGAACTTAGAAAAATGTACAGGTCAATGATTCCTATTTTAGAACACAATTATAATAGAGTACAAACTGTATCAGAATGGTTTACCGATTATAATGCTAAACTAGACGAACAAATTTTATTAGCCCAGTAAGTATGCGCTGGTAATCTATGATGCCAATATTGTTGTCCTACAGTGTCAAATCCTTGCGATAAGCAGTGTTCCCAAAAACTTTCTTCAGCATTATCAAAATCTAAAAAATTATCTTTATCAATTTTGTTTATATAATATGTATACCTCGGTGTGGTTTCACAACATTGAAAAGCATTTCTAAAAATGTATTTTAAATTATATGCTTTTAATAATTCTTGCGTTTGAATAATGTTATTATACCTATTAATATTCCATTGAACAGGATTTATAAAAAGATGGTTGCCTAATACATCAAGATTTTTCCTCCATTGCTTAGGTGCCCAATCAGGATAATGCTGAGGATGTAAATGTGTTACATTTGTATCTGGAGCAAACTTTATAAAATCGTATGCTGTAGTTTTGCTCTTTTCATAAAAATATTCTGTTCTATCTGTACCTGTCCAATGTATTAAAAACAATGTATCTTTAGCAAGTTCTTTGTTTTCTAATAACCAGTACAAAGTTGTCCTAGCAATGTAATCATTGCTGGCTCCAGGATATGCGCAATTTGTCCATGTAGCATTTAATTTACTAGCAATTTGTGCGCCAAAACAATTATCTCTATTATAGGTACCTTCGCCAATGCCGCTGCCTTCTAATTCGCTTCCAGCACTATGACTACAACCATTTATAAAAACATGTTTATACACGCATAGGCTCCTTAGGTATAATAATATCTGTGCCGCAATGGCAGTGATCTTTGTTACATATAACAGGTTTTAGATCAAATGTCAAGTTTTTATTAGTAATATTACCATGTGTTTGTCCGACTCCGCAACTTGCTCCACTTATGTCTCCACGTGGATTAATAAACAACGCATCGTCTACTTGACATTTCCATCCTTTAAAAAAGTTTTGTCTAGCAGCTATTATTTTATTACTGTTTACAGGTTCAATGCCAGTATCGTAATGTGCCATGCTTACAGCGTAGTTTTCTCTATATGGTTTATCTATACGTTGTACAGTTTCAAATTCTGCGTTTTCGAGAAAATTTTGTTTTATTGGATCTTTGTATTGCCACGGTCCAGCATTTACACTCATTTCGTCAAATAACGGTGTCCATTCTAAATTATAATTCGGAACTTCTTGTCTGACACGTTTGCCAAATTCAACTACTTCCCAAAACCGATCATCATGCATTAACATTTTTGTACAAAGGTAATCAACTTTATCGCATAAAAATTTTGCGTTTTCTATATAGCGATCTTTTTTACAAAACTCAACATGAAAACTAGCAACAATATCGTCAAACAAATGATAGTGTTCTTTCCAATATTTTAAAGGACGTGACAAATTAGTGTTTACAGCAACAGTAATATTAGGAATTTTTTCTTTTAGATGTTTAACTAAAGGTATAAAGTTTTCCCAATGCGTAGGTTCTCCACCACTAAAAAATACTTTAAAATGTTTGTATCCACGCTGCTTGTAAGTGTTAAAAATTTTCATTGTATTATCTATATACAAATCCAAATTGCCATTGTTGCGATTATCACCTGCCCAGTTTCCAGGATTACAATAGGTACACTGAAAATTACAAAAATTATTTACTTGCCAAGTAAGACAAGCATAGGGTTCTGACATAGGTGTAATTTTAAGTAATGTGCTCACGTAACCATCCTAACTCAGGAAACACAGCCCAAAAATCTTCTTTGCGATGTACATCTAATGTATGATTCTTTTTGAAAAATTGATTTAATTTTTCTTGATTATATTTTCCCATATTCATAAATTGTAGAACACTATCTATGTGTCCTAGTACTTCTCTTACCATATCTTCGCTATTGCATTTTTCATAGGCCCATTTTTTATAATCAATATATTTGGCACGTAATTCACGTTTATATTCTTCTGGTATATAATCAATACGCATAAAGTCAGGACCAGTTAAAACATTTAGTCTACACTTGTCAATATCTACTAGTCCACGTTCTACCCAGTCTATATGAAAATCTGGAAAGTTCCACACATTATACAAGCTAATAGTTGGTGTAATTTCAAAGTGTACATGAGGAACACGCTCTAACATTTCAACACGGTTTTGTTCAATCTGTTGCCAGTCAGTGCCGTGGCGCATAAACTCTGCTCTGTTTCCGTTAGCATCTAAACTAGCACTTACTTGTACATCTTCAAACTGTTCCCAATAACTGTAAATACTTTTACTTTTGTAGCGCATGTTGCTAAAGTTTGTTGTGTAGCGTAAACGCACATCTGTCTTACCTGACTCGATCCATCTGTCTAATATTTTATAGTGTTCATTTGTAATAAGTGGTTCGCCGCCTGCCCAATACACTTCTTCGACATCTGGCAAATACTTTTGTAAATTTTCCCAATAATTATTTTTCTTGGCAATATTTACAACAGTACTACCATTATTGTTAAGTATATTTGCTATTTCATGTTTACCGTATAATTCTCCATGTTCTTGCGCATGTAAACTACTAAGCTCAGGTCCACAACTACGACATTTCATGTTACAAATATTGCTAAATCTTACATCCATGTAAGCCATACGCATTTCGTCTATACTGCCGTCTTCGTTAGTTTTTTCAACTAAGTCAAAATGCTTGTCTCCAAACCATTCGTTGCTGTTTTTACGTAGTGTCCAAATCCATGTACTCGCTTCTAATTCGTAACACCTTTTACAAGCGTCTAATTGTTTTCCTTGTAACATGGCTTTACGTAATTCTTTGTATTTTTCACTATTCCAAACTTCTTCAATTGTATTTGTTTTTAAATCACCAAACGGCTGATCACTGTCAGCAATACAGCATGGCATAGCACGACCATCAGGCCATGCGTGCATATGAATCCAAGGTAGGATACAAAATGCTGTATCTTCTTTTAATAGTTTTTCTTTATCCATCGATTAAATCTGCCAATTCAGGAAAAGTTTTAGTAAAACTTTCGTTTCGAATTTTATCTCTACGTATAGTATTATGTATAAATTCTTGCCCGTGTTCATTCCAAGTATTGGCACTTGTAGCAAATTTGAGTGCGTTTTCTATGTGTTGCGCACACCAGAATTCATCTCTAATTTGTGTTAGCAACTTTAATAAACTTAATGTACCCTTTTCTTTATGTAAATTAGGCAAATTTTGCGCACTGTAAAAACTAGGATTAAGCAAATGATAGATACTTATATAATCGTGTTTTCTTAACAAATCTTGGTCAATCATGTATGTAAAAAAGTCGCCTAGAGTAACATAATTTAAATTACTTAATACACAATTAAATTGATAATTTATAAAATCTACATCTCTAATTTTACGTAAATTGTTTTTTACATTAAACCATTTTGTACCATTACGTATGTATTCTGCTTTTTCTCCAAAATGATCAATACTAGCACTTACTTCTACATTTTTAAAGTTACTCCACATATCAAGTATGTCATACTTTTTATATTTAAAATTACTCATGTTTGTATTATATCGTAAGACAATATTTTTACAAGCACCAGTGTTGATCATTTCCTCTAGTATTGTATAATGTTCATCAGTAATTAATGGTTCGCCGCCAGCAAAGTAAGCAAGTTCCATATTAGGAATTTGTTCTAATATTTCATCTAGTAATTTTCCACTTTCGTCAGCATGTTGAATTATCCTAAAATTTTCACCTTTGTCGTCGTGTTGTTTTTCTTCTTGCGCCCATTGACTACTAAATTCTCCGCCGCATGTTCTACATTTAAAATTACATATATTACTAAATCTTACATCAAAATAACGCATAGAAAAATCGTCTACGCTGCCGTCTTCGTTTGTTAACGGAATAAGATCATCATATAGATGTCCAAAATGTTCCAAACTATATTTTCTAAAACTATGCGGAGAATTTTCTTCGTGTTTGTAACAAAAAGTACATGCTTCATTTTTTCGCCCATTTAACATGTCTAATCTCAATTGTTTCATACGATCAGTGTTGAAGGCTTTTTCAAGTGACATATTTTTTACATTAGCAAACGGCTCAACATAATCACTACTACAACAAGGATACACGTCTCCCTTAGGTGTAACATTTAAATGTAACCACGGAAACATACAAAATGTGCTGCTGTCTTTCATACCGAATCTAATAACCCTATTGTCATGTTATGTAAATAATCTTTGTAATGTTGATTACGATTTTTATCAAACTGTAAAGTTTCTAGTTTTATTTCTTTAATCTTTTCTATGCTGTACTTATTATTAATCACACAGTCTTGTAAATAATTAGTAAAAGGTTCTGTTTGATATGGTTTTGTCATTGCTAGTAGCATTTCTTTAGCAATTAGAAGAAGATTATATGGTGCCCAACATACATCGATATTGCGTCCTTGCGGATAAACATTTGTAACTACAAAATCACTTATGGGAAATTGTTCAGCCCAAGATATTGTTTCACGTACATTAAACATATTGTATATTGTTGCTACATAGTTTATTTGAACAGTATAATTTTTTACATTTTTAAAAAAGTTTTTAACATTGTTTTCAAGTATAGAAAACGCAAAAGGATATCTTGTATATTCGTAAACTTTGTGTATACCGTCTATACTAAATGTAGCATTAACATGTTTAAATTTATTCAATCTTTGTACATTAGTATTAGAAAACTTAGTTGCGTTAGTATGTAGTTCTAAACTTATATTTTTTGATAAATCATTGTCAATACAGTAATCTAATAACTGTAAATATTCTTTTGACAAAAGTGGTTCTCCGCCACTTACTCTTATATTTGTAATTTGTTCTAGTACAGGATATAATACACTTATGTCATGTGGTGCTATGTCTGGCACACTAGTCCACCAATATTCATAACCATCTTGTTTGAATAATTCAGCATCTTTGTTAAGTTGATTACTTAACGCAGGATGACACATTCTACATCTAAGATTACATTTGTTACCTAAATGTATATCAAGCCACTCTAACTTATTGTCTACTGTTGTATCTAACATTAGTCTTGGACTACTTCCGTATTTTTCTGCTTCATAGCAAGTATTACAAGCACTAGGATATTCTCCATTTAGCATCTGTGTACGAATATTTTGTAGTTGAGGCAAATCAAATAATTTTTCAACATCGTTGTGAATGTCTTTGTTAGTTTGTAAAGGATCAGGATCTAATGGACTTGCCATATTACAACATGGATTGACACACTGGATGCCATCGCTATTCCAATGACTTATAGCAATTTGTTTAAAAGGGTAATAACAGTATGAATTGTCCTTAGAAGGTTCCATTAACTTCCTTACATAACGTAAAGAAGTCAGACATTTCTGGAAAACTTAATTCAAAATCTACATTACGTCTTCGATCTTGTTCTTTAAAAAAGTTATAAAAATCTCGGCGTCCTTCACGTATTTTATTCACATCGTATTCTGTAGTTTTCATATAGCTTACAACACGTCTAAATTTTTCATATTCCATTGTACTAAAATGTGTTTTACTGCCTTCTTTAAGATTATCTTGAATAAACTGTAAATGGCTTTCCATATAAGGCATATATTGTTCTTTTGGTAAAATATTAATATCGTATTGTAAAGGTTCTTTTAAATATGGAGTATCAAAATGTATACGTTGCCAGCGTCCGCTATTTACATCATTATATTTTGCTCGCCATTCTAATATTTTTTCTAACAATGTTTGAAATGTTGTTACACTAAAAATATTAAAAGTAATCATAAAAGTTACTGGTGCTGTAGTGTTAGTAAGGAAATAATCAAGATTCCTTTCAAATACTTCTAAATCTAATCCATCTCTTATGTACTCAGCTCGTTGATTCCAGGTGTCAACACTAGTAAACAATTTAAACTGTTTAATTTTGTTTTGCGAAAGTAAACTATTTACACTGTCGGTAAATTTTGCTAATTGACGTTCTTTACCTCCTAAGTTACTGTTTACATTTAATTCAAGATTTGGCTTTGGATCTTTCTCAAGTTCGTCAAACAGTCTATATGTGCTTTTTTGTATTGTAGGCTCTCCGCCAGTAACACGCAAAATGTTTAGTGTCTTGCTAACTTCAGGCCACCACTTCCACCACGCACGTACATACGGATTGCTATCTTCTTCGTATACACGAAACCAATCTACATCGCATCTATGATTTTTAACCATGTCATACGGACCGTGTTGCCGTATTTCGTTGTAGTACCTGCTGCTTGCTTTAGGATGACAATACCCACATCTAAAGTTACACTCATTACCAAATGAAATTTCAATGTATTCAGGATTAACATTAAAGTCCCAAGGTTTTAACTTTACTTCATTTAACCGTTCTTCATTGTAAATACTGCCACTGCGAATATGTCTATCACTAACAAAATCAGGACCCATGTTTTCTACGTTCCAGCAATAGTTACAGCCAACACATTGCTTACCTTCTAACATCTCTTTACGTTCTTGTTTTTTGTGTTTAGTATTATGTAAAGCACTTGGATTAGTAAAGAGCTCATCAACGTCAATAGCATGAGGAGCAGGGTGATAACAACTATGTGTTTCACCCGTTTGTAAATATATTGTTGTGTGATACCATTTAGCAAAACAAAATGTAGGAGAAAAATGTCGTGTTGTTATATCATTTACATATTTTGTTTTTTCTTTTTCAAAAGACATTTATGTTCCTTTTTTTGGATTTCTAGGCTGATTAACATAAACAGTCTTGAAAAAATTGCTTTGCGTAGCATCTAACGGATCAACAGCTATTGGAAGTTCTAATTCGTTAATGAGTTTATCCCCTAATTCTTGTGAATAGTATTCTATATCTTCTTCTACTAAATCAGTTTTAGCGTCCCAATATTCATTTAACCATTTAAAATCACGGACATTTACAAAGTCCCAATCTGTACACATAGTTTTGTACAAACCTTCTCTTGCTCCATAAATTGCCCATCTTCCATTTTCAACATCGGCGCCAACCATAAGCCAAATATATAATCTATGTAAATTTTTCCAATGATTTTTTAAAAAATCTTCTTTATTTACACGCATACCTCTGTCAAGTGCCATTTTAACACCTTCTCTAAATCCAGCACGCCATGCTTGATGTGGAGTTGCGTTATTCATAATTGTGCTATAACAACTATTCATTTGAATATATTCAATATCCCAACAAAAGTCAACTTGCGCATGAATATTACTAGGATCAGCATTTTCGTGTGTACGCATACTTAATACTTTTTCCTTAGGCCAACATTTAATGCCGCCGTTGCCATACATTAGATTGTTAATAGTATTTCTAGCACTCCAGCTAATTACACAATCTTCTAACTTTGCTTCTTTATTCCAATGCGCATCTTCGTGTGATTCTAAATCAAACTCTTTAGCAAGAAACTCTTTATTAATAATGTTATCACCATCAATTGTAATAAATCTATCAGTTTCACTTAACTCAGCACATGCTTTGTGTGCGGCGTCACTGCCTTCAACTCCGTGTACACGTTTAGCCCAAGGTATTTTACTACACAAATCAGCATAATTTTTTTCAGCATTAGGCTCGTCATAGCTCAAGTAAATAATGTCATAGTCTAACACTCTAAATTTAGTCATTGATAACCTCGTGGTAATATGTATCTAATCTCTTTGTAGTATATACGCTTACAGAATCTATGTCAAGTTCGTAATCGCTAATAAAAGGTATTGATTTTATGTTATTTAAATCAATTTGAAAATATTGATACAGGTTATGAGGATCGTTCTTTCCACATACGCTAAAATTATAAGCAGCAGAAAAAATTAACTTCCTATTCTTAATGTTTTCATCTAACATAGGATCTAACTCTATATCCCACTGTTTTTTTATCACATTTTGTTTTATAGTTAGATCAGGTCTGTCTATTTTTGTTTTTGGAATTTTATAAATTTGATCGTTTATGTCAAATTTAATTTCATCTTCAACAAATCTACTTTTAATAATATGCTTTTTTTGTACTGAATCAAAAATAACAAAAAAAGAATCCATAGTTTTTATACCAGACATAATATCCCAAACATCTTCTATACTTGTTTTTAAATATTGTCCTTCGTCATTGTTATTATTTGAAATTTTAAGTATATTTCCAATTTCGTCAAAGTAAATATATCTTTCTGTAATAACTCCGTTTATCATTTTATTCCTAATTTATTTTCATATGTTTTAATAATTTCTTTATTACAAAAAGTTTTTTCAGTGTAATGAAAAATTCCTGTTTGAGAATAATTACCTATTTTTAATTTACAATCATTATTAAAATATGTTCCAACTTGTGCCTGCCAAGATTCAACATGAAGTTTTTTCCAACCTTGATTCCTTAATTTCATGTGTGTTATTGTAGGATAGTCAATAGTATTTGTAATTTTATTTTCGCAATTAAGAATTTTTGTTACAATTGCCGCACTCACATCAATACTAGGCCATTTTTGAAAATATTTTCCTCCAGCATATTGTCCATAGAATAATTCCCAATTATTCATTACTAGTTCTAACCATTTATAAAATTGATGCGCAAATTTTGATTTTTTAAAATAATGAAACCCAGCATACAAATTTGGCAAATTATGATTTCTAAATGCTTTTCTATAATAAATGTTGTCTGCTGTTGTGCCTCTATATGTTTTTACATGATTTACAAAGTATAAATCGTGTTTTTGTAATACACTTTGCCAATGATCTAAATTACTTAAAATTAAAACATCGCTGTCAATTACAGCACTTTCTTCAAACGGACAAGCATGATATATCTTCCATCTATTTTCAACTTTCCATTCGCTGTTACTACTGGCATCGTCAAAAGGAATAGGAACAATATGTTCAAAAAGATGTTGATATTTTTTAGGTACATCATCATTGGTAATTAACGCAATCTTAGAGGTTGGATTGGTCAACTTTATACTCATAGCTGCTAGACATGCCTGCTGAACATAATCGTGTGTGCTATTTTGCGCAAATATTGTAAAATTAAGACTCATCGATTATCCTGTTTAAACTAAACTTATTCATTATATGTACATTTTGTTCTTTAGTAGACACAGGAAAATAATCAGCACTGGCTTCTTTTTGTACTAAAAAATTAAATTTATTATTATCTATACCAATACAAATATCATTATCAAGACTTACATATTTTTTACCAGGTAATGGCGTTACAAAATTGTTCCTCATATATCCGTTCATGATATGAGCAGCTATACTAAAAGCAAAATCATTCCTAAACGTTGGATTCATAATTTTATAAACAACTTTATAATGATACCAATTATCTTTAATATGTCCTACAAGATCAAAAAATATTTTATTTACTTTCGTTTTTCTAAAAAATACAATAGTTGCCCAATAAAAGTCTATTCCATTTGGTGAAATATGGCTAAACTCGGAAAAATCACGCCATCCGGCTAGATCAGTAGCCATGTTATACATCATTAAATCGTTGTTTTGTTTAAAACAATTTGTTAACACATTATTTGCTAAGATGTAATCAGTATCCATTAATAATGTTTCGTCATATGGAGTTACGTCATAAGCAACGTTACGACTTGTGTTTTTCCATTCTAATTTATATTCTTGGAAAATACCGTCTCTGTATTTTTTATAACTTTTTGCTTTTTCGTTTTGTAAAGCAATAACATTATCAAACACTTGTATTTTATTGCTATAAGTTTTTTCCATATAGGAAACATTATCTGTCAATAACGTAACAGGAATATTTAAATGCTGTTGTATTTTTTCAGCACAAAAAATTGCTTGTTTAACGTAATCAACTTGAGAATTATTTCTTGCTATTAATAGAGCACCTCTGCTCATAAATCTATAATACCTTCTACTGTTCTGTTTGATATTAATTTATCAAATTCAACATAGTACTTGTTACTTGCTTGGAAATATGTATCACGTATTCCATCTAAAAATTCTTGTGTTGTAACTTTTATTGGAATATTATTATCATCTGTTAGAATTATTTCTTCTTGCTGAGATGACTCCATGGAAGAACAAAATGTTATCAATTCCTTTGTAGCTGTAAATGTACCACCATTGTGATAATACATTAAATCTTCTTGATATTTTTCTTTAAGTAACCTTTTTTGATTATCTAGTGTAATCATATAATTACTAAAATCTAAAGCCTTTTCAAGTCTTTCGTCCATTCGTATACTCCGATATTACTACTGTAATAATACACGAATATAAACTATTTGTCAAGTGGGAACACTAGTTGGATTGTTAGCTAGGCTATAAACTGTTGAATAATTTACCTGAGTAACCGAACATGCTGTGTAAGTTGTGCTATCCCAAATAAATCCACTGTCAGGCGTATGTGGTTGAATACGGCTAGTTAAAGTGCCTCCAACTGCCTCATCAACAGGTGTTCCTGTACCGGCGCCGCCTAGATCGCCTGTCCCTGTATCTCCGTCATAAAACCTTATTCTAAATCTATACACACCAGCAGACACTCTAGTTCCGTATATTCTATAGTTGTTGTCATCGTATGCGCCGGATCCTGCTTTTTCATAAATTAAAGAATATCCACTTCCTAAGTCACTTATTCCAACATTGTAATTAGTGCCGGCAAAGTTAGAAGAACTAGATCCATTTTTATCAACATATATAACACCCATAGCATTGAGCAATGTCTGCCAATCGTCATCTTTAGTACCCACTGTACCAACTGTGCCGCCGGTTAAATCTGCTCTAAAAGTTATAAACCCTCCAGCATTTAGCCAAGCAGCTTCTTGATCTGCTCCATTAGCAAATTCAATTTCAACAATATGATAGATATCGTCTGTTGTGCTTGTATTGCCCCATGCTGTAGTTCGTTGATTTGTTAGTGTGCTTCCTGGAGTAAAATTACCTGTAGGATAGTTTAAATGAGCAGTAAGATCAAAATTTTCAATATCAATTTTTACAGTGTTATAATCATTGAATCCCATAAGTGCGGAATTCGATACAGCAGTTTCTGCTCCGGTTGCCTGATTGTAATCTAATGATTCGTCAGCACCAATTTTTTGTCCAACAGCTGGAGGTCTAAAATCTGCACTTAAAGATCCATACATATGGACATATAAAGATTGAAGATCGATATATAAGTTAAATAATTGTTGTTCTGTTACACTATCAACATCGGCTGTAACATCACTAGAAAAAGCAGTTTGGTACCATTGGCTTGTGTATATAGAATCTACCGGATCACGTAGTTCATTATATTCTGCTGCTAATATTGTTGCGCCTACTGATACTGGTAATGCCATAAATTATCCTTAGATTGTCAAGATATTACTATAATTAGGAGTTGGTACCTCTACATAAGAACCGGTTGCTCTTTGTTGCTCAACAATGCTATTAAACGTACCTTCTACTGGTTCGTCTACTCCTGGTGTGCCATCTCCTGGTGGTATAGCATCGCCATCTGTATATTCAACACGGAATGTTATTATATTTCCTGCTGAATTTAATTTTGCTTTGTATGTAATGTTATTGTTTTCGTAAGCACCTGCTCCTGGTTCGTAATACCATATATTAACATAACTGCCGCCTGCTGTCAAGTCATATGCGCCAATATTATAATCTGTGCCTGCTGTTGCTACTGTATCAGTGTAACTAAACTTTACAGTTCCAACTGTTGATAACATGTTTTTCCAATTAGTAGTTTTTGTACCAGAGCCGCCAGTAATACTCGCTCTAGTTCTTACTTCTCCGCCTGAATTAAAAAATGCCCTTAGATGATCTCTATCTGTCCATGTTACTGACCATTCGTGTATAATAGTCGGTAGTCCTGGTGCTCCCCATTGTGTAGTTCTTGTTACGCTTAACTTTGCTTCCGGCACAGTCATTTGGGCAATATTATATAACAAATGATCTGTTTCAATTCTTGTTGATGCTGTTTCATATTCAACGTATACAGCGTCCGTTATATCATCAGAAGTAGAAATATCAGTTAACGTAGGTAATGTATTTTGTTGGTGGACATATGCTTTTACAATATCTGTTTTTAAATTCTGCATATGTGTAGAATTAACCACTGTTGGATTGGTTGCTACATTTGTTGGCAAACTTGAGCTTGCTACTGCTTGTCCATACCCAAATGTTTCTCCGTAGGAACCGCCTCCAACTCCGAGAACTTTATTAGCTCTGTCTTGCATAATATTGTATCTCGCAACAGAGATTATATCACCTACTGCCATGCTAACTCCTATTTAATAATACTTGTGTATTTATACTTTTAAAACGCACTCAACAAGTTTAATTGATTCGTCGTCGTTAGATTCAAGAGCAACACCTACTAGCGCACTAGTAGCAACAGTTTTACAAATTCCGTTATCCCAAGCAAATATTGCTTGTCCTTTTTTGACTGGTCCTTCGACTTTAACTGGAACACGACCTTTAAGGGCAATATATTGACCTTCGGCTTCACTATTCATCATAATAGCAGGATCTGTTGATACTACACCTATACATATATCGCTAGACTTAGCAGGACCTACTTCGCAACAGTCATCAGCTATTACTGCTACTGCTGTGCCTGGTTCTAGTTCAGTTTCACCAGTTGTATATTTTTCAGCTAAATCAGCATAACGTGCTTGAGTAGCAGTACCAGTAAATATGTTTGCTACCAAGTTTCCGCTGCCGTCTCTAGCTGCTACAGTGTTAGGATCCGCAGTAGTTGCTGCTGCTCTAAATACTCCATTTACATTTAAAGTACTTGCTTGTGTAGCAGTTCCAGTAAATGTGTCAGCATAAACATTAGCAAATTCGTTTATTGGGCCGCCTAAATTATTAGTTGATCTGGTAACAGGAAATATAGCTGAATTAGTAATAGTAAACTGATCAGAATCTCCACTATCTCTAATGTTTAGTATATTGTTGTTTAATTTAATTACTGGAGTCTGACCATCAGCATCAATAAAGTGTCTTATGTCTGTACCATTACCAATAGTAAATCCAGCATCACCAAAATTTATTTCTGGGAACGGATTTGGTAAACTACTTGATCTTAAATAATCACTTGCTAAATATCCACCAAGTCTAAGAGCATTACTTGCCGATCCCCAATACAGATTAGTTTCACCTGTTGAATCAACACCTGATACACCATCATTATCAACTGCTCGTAATGTAATACCTGATTTTATTGTAGGATATTCTGTATATGACCATCCTGTAACATCTGGTTGTGAAACTTGTGGAGTAAATTCGTTTCTTGAAATTATAGCAATTATTTCATCATTATTGTAGGAAACAATCACTTCTCTTTTGTTTTGTGTTGAATCAATTAAATCTAAGGTACGCATTTCTGTTGTACCTGATGATGTTGATTGTGGTCCAATTAGGTTATATTCGTCGTTGGCATTTTTAGCATACAATTGATTTGTTGTTGTATTCCACCACAAATCGCCTTCGGATAATCCAGTTGGTTGATTTGCTGATACTTCTGCTCCGCTTACTGTTTTGTATTGTGTGCCGTCATACACTCTAATACGTTCAGATGTAGCGTCATACCACAGCATACCTGTAAGTGCTTTTGTTGGTGCGTTAGTTCCTGAAAAATTTTCTAATAAAAACAAAAAATTTTCGTTTTGTTGTTCGCCGTAACCTGCGTAGTTTTTACCAATTAGTTTAATTTCAGTTGTATCATCAACTGTGCCATCCTCGACAGTTGTTAACTGCGCCCCACTATATCTATTAATTATGTATGCCATTTACTTCACCTTGTGTGTAATTTTAAGTATTTATCTTAAACGCTACTAGACAAGTTTTCCTGCCACGTCCATGATCCTACAACAACTTCAAATCTTTTTAATGTTCTTGTTACAGTAAGTGTTACTGTATCTGTTGTATTTGTAAAACTAAAGTCTCCTATAACCGATTGGTTTTGTACACCAGCACTATCAACTGCTACAAAACTTTTTGATACTGATCCAGTTGGATTATATGTATACTCTCCGCTATATGATGTACAATGAACTCTAGCACTTACTCCATTATTTTTTGTACTAGCAGGAACTAAATCGTTAACTAAAGCAGCAATTTGGGCATCAGTTAATCCTGTTGAATCAACTGAAAGCCATATGTCTGTGCTTTTACTAGCATCGTCAACATATAGTTTTGTAGCAGCATCATTATCTGCTGCTGGTTCAGCAATATTACGAATTTTAGACGTTGCTACTAATTGTATATCACCGTTAACGTTTAAATTAAGTCCAGTAGTTGTTGTTATTGTACTAGCGTTAAACGATATGTTATCAACTGTAAGTTCTTCTAAAGTACCTACACGCACAAGTCCAGTTGCTTGGGTAACACTGTTATGTAGTTCATTAATACTTAATACTGTTGTATTATTAATTTTGTAAACTCTGCCGTCTGCTACATCTATATTTGTACTCGCTGTCCAAGAATCGGTAGAATCTCTCCATGTCCATTTTTTCTCTTCTCCAGAAGCACGTAAAACAACGCCACCGTCGTCTACCTGGGCATTTGTTAGTAATGTACTACCATCTGTAATTGCTAGTTCAATTTGCTTATCTTCTACTCTTAATGTAGACACATCTAAGCTAGAACTATCGCCTCTAACAGTTAAATTACCTTCGATAATTATACTTGTATTCTCGGCTGCGCTATCGCTTGTTCCAATGTGTAACATTGCTGCTGGTTCAGCATTAAATATTCCAACCCGTCTATTGCTTGTATCTATTGTAATAGCATCGTCAGGTGAACCACTAGTGCTAGTTTGAATTTTAATATTAGCATTATCTCTAAACGATCTAATAACAATATCTCTATTAAGAGATGTTGTATCTGTTGATAAACTGAGTCTAGACACATCACCAACTAGCAGTCCTCTGTCATTGTTAATATGTAAATGCTGGTTTGTAGTTTGATATGTGGCAACATTTAAATTTGGAGAAACACGTAAGAAATCTGATGCTGAGTATACATTATTTGCTGTATCAATTAAGTTATTAGCATTAGTAGCTGTGCCATTCCAAGCAAAAGTACTATATGTTGGATTAATGTTAACCCCTGCTTTTATCTGTGTAGGAAATCCTGGTATTAAAGCAACATTTGAGTCTATGACAGGAGCAGTAAAATCTTCACTTGATACAATAGCTACTAAATTACCACCTACTGTCCAACGTGCTACAGTTTTATCAAATCCATTGCTGTCAGTAAGCGTTATAGCATCACATTCTGTTTGTCCTTGTGTTCTAGTATAAGTTGGACCTGCTCTAAAAATTTGACTACCATCTGAAAAATACAATTGCTTGGTTGTAGCATTTACCCACAAATCTCCAGCAACCATACTAGGTTGTAAAGCGGCATAAGTAGTTGTATCAGTGCCTCTAAATTCTGTGCCGTCATATACCTTTAGTCTACCTACACTAGTGTCATACCATATTTGTCCTCTAAGTGGATTAGTTGGCTGAACTGTTGAAGCAAAATTTTCTAAAATTTTAACAAAGTTTTCGTTAAATGCTTCTCCGTATCCTGTGTAGTTACGTCCAACAAGAGTTACATCTGTAGTAGCAACGTCAATTTTTCCATCAATCAAATCTACTAAGAGTGTACCGTCTGATTGGTTTATTTTATAACTCATAGTAATGAAACTCCTGTATATATAATGTATTCAACTGTTACAAACGGTGGAGTATGATAGAACGGATCATTGTCTACATCTATCATATTACCTGTTTGAGTGTTAGCTGTTCCTGCTGTTGTACCCATAATAGATTGTGCTTGAGCACCTGTATCTGTACCACCAGCAACACCAGTAGTGCTATAATACTGCTCTCCGTTATCGCCTTGTAAACTATGTTGGTGATCAGGAAGTTGATTTTGTTGAATAACTCCTGATTCACTACCGCCTGGTAGTCCTACAGTATTAGCAGAAGCATCGTTAAGAACACGGTTGCCTGTTGTAGCATCTCCTAAATGTCCAATTAAAAATCTGCCTCTAAAATCTGGTACTTTAAATTTTGTAGCTGGATCACTTGGTGTTCCGTATAAGTTGCCAATTACTTCGTATAATTGTTCATAAGATCCACCGCGTGTGAGCTCTTGTCCATGACACAACTCCCATTTATCAGGAGGTACAGTGCCAGCAAAAGGCATAATCATTCCTAAAACAAATGTAGGAATTGTGCTTACAAATGTTTGATGTGTCATTTTTGTAAGTGCGCCGCTACGGTTAATTAATACTTCGTCAGTAAGAGTGTTTACTACACCTGTTGCTGTTTGATTGTCTATAAATGCTGGATCAACGTTTAGTGTCCATTCTTTTGTAGTGCCGCCAACTTGCCCATCAAATGTAATTGGTGCTGATGCTGTTACATCTCCTGTGCTGCTAAATTGGAACGTTGTTGGTTGAGCTAATTTACCTGCACTTGTAGCAGTGCCGCCGACATTACCACTTACATTACCAATTACATTTCCATAAAAAGTGTTAGAGTGTACTTCAAGATAAGGTAATGCTTCTGTTCCAATTTTATTTACTGAAGGAGTGTACGGTTGAATATTTTCAGCATATATGCTAGATGTATTGTCTGTATCATTTTGGTTGAAATACGCTTCTCCTCCAACATTGACAGCTTTGGCAATACTTACTCCGCCTAATGTACTTAAAGATGCTGTTGAATCTGTGTATACACTACTATCTGCTATGCTTTTTACGATAACTCTACCGCCTTGGTTAGCAGCATTAGGTTTAGCTTGAATATTTCCTACGACATCTAATTCTTCGTCTGGTGCTGTAGTCAAAATACCATGTTTGCCTTCTGAAGTAATTCTTAAAGCTGTAGTATTTGCTCCAGCATTATTAACTTGAAAATCAATAGGACCATCAGTTGCTTTATTTCTAAGAAATGCTGTTGATCCAGTAATACTCATACTTAAGATACCGTTTTCGCCTACTGTTATACCAGTATTTGTAGCAATCTTAATTTCTTTTTCAAATCTGTTTGCTACAGAAAGTCTAGCAATATCATTATACTCAATTGATAACAGTCCTGTTGAATCAATTATTTTTTCTGCTTTTTCAGCTGTGCCATAATACTTTGCTGCTTTGCCATTAAAAATTGTTTCAGAAGGAAGATTAATACCTGGTTTTAAAACAGTACCAGACGGAAATCCAGCTATTTTTAATTTAGGAGTAAATTCGTAACTGCTGTGTATAGAAACAATTTTATCATTTACATAGCTAGATAAAATTACATGTTGTCTGTCTGTTCCTAACTCAGCACTTGTGCCTATAATACTTTCAATTTTTACACCAGTGGAAGCGCCTTCAGCATAATCAGGTCCAATTAGTATCCAGCCACTACCACTATAAAGATATGCTTGTAAGTTTGCTGTATCAATCCAAATATCACCTATAATACTTTCACTTGCTTGTGGCTGTGATTGAGCTTTTTTGATACCACCTGATGCTACCCAAGCAGCACCATCATAAACTTTGAGTTGATCAACTCCGACAGTTGTGTCATACCATAATTGACCTTCAACGGCGTTGATAGGAGCAGTAGTATTAGCAAAATTTTCTAATAATTGTAAAAAGTTTGTATTGATGTAAGATCCATATCCAGACAAATTTTGTCCGGGTAATTTTAAACTTGTATCTGAACTATTTAAACTGTTTTCTTCTATTTCAATCGAACCGTTGTTTACAAAATCCGTAAATCTAATACTATAGTCTGCCATTTATTAACCCTCAATTCCGCTCAAACTTTGAATACGAACTGTATAATCAATTTGTATTAACCTGTTTAAACTTTTTTGTACTGGATGAAAAATAACATGTGTCATTAGTCTACCAGTTCCACTTTCTGAATAACTACGTAAACCTAATTCATCAAATACATATAAATTTTCTGAACTACCTGCTGTGTCAAAAGCATCTTGTCCTGCTGGTTCTCCATAATCTAACAAACATCTTACAAGCACATCGGTATAATTTGTTCCACTAACGTGTCTAATTTCTGTTTTATTTCTAGTTGGATCTGTATTTGCTACAGCTCTTTCATCAACTACTTTTGTAAATGTTTGATTGTACAAACTAGCATTTGTTCCGGTGCTGTTAGGTGTTAAATAAGTAACAATACCTGTTGGATCAACGCTTGTACCGCCATTTCCAAAACTCATTTCGTATACAAAACCATAACCTTGATTAGCTAAACTTTCTGCTAAAGCAAGACTCATGTTTTCATAATGAATAGCATTGCGTTTATTCACATAAATTTCGCCACTAGTTGGGTCAGAAATTTTAATGTGTCCTTCTACATGTATTCCATTTAAATCTTTAAACTGTGTCATCTTTTTTACCTTATACTGTATTTATTTAGGTAGCTCAATAGTTGCTCCGCGTAAGAATTTAGCAATTGAAGAATTACTATCTCTTAAAGAAGTTCCGTTATTATACCAAGTTTTACCTGTTTTCTTAACAATTCTTATTTCTGTATCAATAGCTGGAGTAGTAGCAAATTGGATTACTTTTTCGCTGCCAACTGTTATAACATCAAACTCTTTATCTTGTGTTTGGTCAGCTTCTGGACTGTCTTGTGCTATTGTTTTGTTATACACATCTACTGCCACTTTACTTAACTTTCTACCGCCTACAAACACTTCAATTTCATTAATATTATTAAATTCAAAATCTATATCAACAACAGTATTACTACCATCTGCTAACTGTCTATAAACTTGATATGTATCTCTGTAATCAATTGTTTCGTCAATACCTTGTCCGTATACTTTTGTATTTACTGGATAATTTACTTTTGCTCCAGTTCCTAAAGTACCTCTTCTAAGCTGACTTAAAGTGTTTTCTTCTACTACAAAATATTCAATACGTTCACCATCAACCCATAATACACCTGGAATGTTTTGTAAAGTGTTTGGTTGAACTATACCTGTAGCATCGTCTAATATAATTTTTGTATCATATTGTTTTAATGCTACTGCTAATTTATAACTATTATCTTCATTGAGTCGTTTGTAATGTGTTCTTCCTAACATGTCTCTAAAGATTCTATATCCAAATTTTGGAGATGCTGTATTATTTTGGAAATGTAATACATCAATGCGATCATTTTCGTTAGGAATATTAGTAAGTCTAATAGCATCTAATGTTTCCATTACTACATAATCAATTGAAGGTTGTAAAACTATTCCGTTTTTAATTACCCAAACATACTGAGCAGACAACACTGGTTTTTCAAGTTCTACAATTCCGTTACTTAACAAATTACGTCTAGTTGCTTCAGGTGAATTTGCGTTTACAATTGAATTATTTAAAACATTATAAGTATATCTAGAAAAGTTATTAATGTCGTGATTACTAAAATGCATCACACTTACCTTAAAATCGCTTGCTTGTAAATTTGGAAGACTTGGATCTATAGTCAAACTATCACTTTCAATAAACTGTAAATCACTTATTACTAAAGCAGTAGAATCTGCTCCAGAAGCTGTAATATAGAATTTTTCATCGGCAACAAATTCGTCTCGTAATCCTTTTTGGTAACTTCTAACTGTTACTACATTGTCAACAATACTTCTAACCTTTGTTTCAAATGTTGTGCTTGTAGCAGCACTTGTAATTGATAGAGTATCTCCTTCTTGTACAAGTAATTCTAAATTAGCTGCAGTGCTACCGTCAAGTTCAGAAAATGTTAATTGTGTATCAACAAAATAATATTCAGCATCTTTTAAAACATAGATGTCTAATTTGCTACCTGCTGGTGCTATTACATTGTTAAGCAATGTAATTCTTCCATTTACATTATCCCATGCCCAGTAACGTTGGTCAAGTCTTACATTGTCAACATATATTAAAAAATCTACACTTGTTAGATTTGACAAAGGATCAAACATCCAAGAATCGATTGAGTAAATTCTATTGCTTGTGGTTGTATAACTAATGCTATATCCTGGACTTAATACTTGTTTATTTGCTCTCCACATAACAAGTAAATTATGTCCTAACGGTTTATTATTAAACGGAATATTTGTATCTGTAAATTTGTAATAATTTACAAGTGTAGGATCCCATGATTCATCTTGATAAATTTGACTGAAAGTTTGAATAGCACTATCATATACAGCATATTGAATTACATTGCCAACTTCAAAATTGTAGTCTGGACTATCTATTGGTGGCAAGATAGTAATACCTAATCTATTGTTTAATTTTTGTGTTGTGTAATCTGTACCAACAACACCTATTTTGCCATTTATAATAACTATAGCAGTAACATTTGTATTATATTTAATTGCTGTTTCAATTTCTAATCCTGAAGAATCTAAAATATCAATATCAAACTGCGTTAATTTTATTGTTTGAGTATCGATTAACTTAGACCCGTTTGCTCCTATTGTCATAATGCTAATAGATTTATTAGCTTCAAAAACTTCTTGAACATTATCAAATGTAAGAGTATTTGATTCAACATCAACAGTGTAGTTGTTTTTCTCTAACAACTTTCCATCATAGTTTACTACTACATTATCGGTGCCAAAAGGTGTATTTGGCATTTCAAATACAACGGTTGAACCATCAGTTACATAATTGGCAACAGAAATAAGTCCTATACCATCTGGTGTGCGAGTGTACACAGATAAGTCTAATGTGTCTGTAACATGACCAGGTACTAATTCTTCTGGACCTCTTGAAGCACTTTGAGTGTAAAAACCATCGCCGTCAACTATAACTTCGCCGCCTGGTATACCAGAAGCAGTTGATCTATCTATTGCTCCTCCAGACAATGCTGTATCATAAGCAGCTGAAACTGGAGCAAAAGAACCGTCGCTGGACTCTTTTCTAATAATAACTTGATCACCGTCAGTTGTAAAAAATGCTCCATTGATATCTATAGTATCTGTAACTCCATCGCCAACTACTGTTGCCATTACAGCATTTTTGTTAGCAGTAATAGTGCTACCGTCATACTGCGGATCATCTTGTCTTACTCCATTAAGATAGATGTTATAAGATACTCCATCTTCTAAAGGTGTTGATAATTGTAAAATTGATGTACTACCATCTAATGTTAACACTTCATCTTGATAAGTGTTATCAAATGTATCCCAAGGCAGGTCACTAAATCCTCCAACACCAAATCCTTGTTCTGTGCCAAAATCTAAACCGTCATACAACGCACCTTCGTATTCAACTCCGTCCATTAATTGACTTGTTTCTACACCTGGCATACCCGAAGTTGGTTTGTATTCTGTTAAAATTCTATCTGCCGCTTGTAATAGATTAACATCTTTTTTGTATTGTATTTCAACAGTTGAATTTAAAGCTGGATCCTCAACAAATTCTACATATCCAAAGTACCTGTCATATAATTTTGTTCTATCTAATTGATTACCAACAGTATAAGTATTTTGTAATTGTACAACTCCATCTATTTTAACTGTAAACGAATCTGTCTTTATGTTCATTGGCCACTTAACCATAAATTTCTTTTGGTTGCCTGATCCTGTAAATGTTTCTGTTTTATCAAGAATTTCAAAATACTTTTTGCCACTCACACGATCAAATTTTACTATAACATGTGTGCTTCGTACATTACTATTTCCTAATATACATGATGCTAAAACAGGCTTGCCATCTATATCTTGGTTACCACTTACTGTAACTGTAGGAGCTTTGTATAATCTGCTTCCTTTGTTTACAATTTCAATACTTGTTACTTTGCCTTTAGAAATATATGCTTTTGCTGTAAGTCCAGAATATAAAGGTGTACTATCATTTTCAAATGTGACATAAGGAGTATCAGTAAAGCCAGATCCTCCGTCTATAACATCAATACGGATTACTTCATAGGTGTTGTTATCGGTCCAGTTCTTGTAAGGATATGTAAAATATTTGTTCCAAAGATTTACAACTTCGGTGCCGTCAAAAGTAGCAGCACTAGGAGTGATATTACCATCGATGTAACTAGGAGACAAATCAAAATCTGTAATAACACTTTGACTAGGTTCAATTTTTTCATAAGAACTAATATATTCTCTAACATTTGAACTATAGGGTTTTACTTCGTTAATATAATCTTGATAATTTTCTAAGTTATCGTTTTGGTAAGCAACTTTTTGTGCTAACTCGCCTACATTATGTTTAGCCCTAATAAAACTTGTTTTGAAAGCCCAATCAACATTAGGTTGTTCACTAAACACATATTTTATTCCGGCAAAGAATAGATTGTTATATTCAACTGCTAAATCTCCAATGAATATATCTTGCGCTATAGCATCTATAATATTTCTTAACTCTTGTACTGGTTCTCTGTCGTAAAATGTAATATCATAAACAGAGGCATCATATCCTGTTGTCTTAGTAGTATAATCATAAATTAACGAACTTAATTTTATTGTTCCGTTTTGTCTTCCTATTGTTTCATAATTTACAGTGTAATCTTCAGTGTCAATTTCGTTAATTTTCTTTAACAGTAACCAACCGCCTGTGCCAACATTAGATATCTTTACAATATCGCCAATATTGTTATTAACAGCATATAATTCGTAGCTTGCCTCAATTGTATTATCTACAATTGTATTAGGTCCATAACCATCAGCGTAATAATCTACATAATTCCAATATTTAGTAGTATCAAAACTTTGGTTATCCGATCTTTCCCAAATTGCTTGTGTTTTATTGTAAACATATATTGCCCATCTTCCTCCAATTGAAGAATCAGCAGTGACTAAAACACTGAACGGTCTTGCTTTTAATAATGTAGTACTATCGTAATCAAAGCCCGAATCTTTTACTGTTACAGAAATAAGTTGTCCATTACTGTTAATAGCAGTTTCAAGATTAGCACCTTTACCAGTTGTTGTTTCTATTTCTATAAGTGGAGCAGTTTTGTAACCATTACCTTTATCATTAATTATTACACTTGTAATTTTACCAAATTCAATAACAGGTGTTACAATAGCAGGTTTGACTTTTGCTGTACCAACAAATTCAAGATTTTCTACATCATCAATACTTACATCAAATTTTTGAGATGCTAGTATAGGCAATGGATCTTTAGATTGTAATTTAGTCAAATCATAGTTATCAACGATTAAATTTTTAATTAAAACAGAATTAGCTCTTTCTACAAATTGTTTTACAGCTTCAATGCGATTAACAAACATGCTCTGTCTAGGAATATTTAACACACCGTATTTTTTTACTGGTTGTAAATTAACATCAGGTACTGGATTACCTACTAAGTCATATCCTACTAAACTATCAATCCATTTACGTTCAATCTCTTGATTTGGAACATCAATGTCTAGTCCTTCAGTAATTAATTGGTATTCACTATGAACTTCAGTCTTTACATTAACATCTTTTAATGTTCTAAAATGAATTACAGTATTTTTTCCTTCAATTAAACTAGCACAATTATATAATACAAATTTATCGCTTTCTAATATGCCTACATATCTATAACCTTGTTTAGCAGGATCTTTAATCAGGTCTGCTACTACTTGGGCACTAATAATTCTATTTGTATTTGTAGGAACAGTAGTTTTATTTTTTACCCAATAGAAATATCTCGGAACAAAAACTTGTTTTGTAGCATCAAATATCAATTTTTCACTATAAACTGTATCATCATATAGTGCTGTACCAGTCACACCTTGTGTAAAACCAGTTGTTGATCCTGAAAGTTCATTCCATTCAGATGGTAATAAATCAGTGCTTACCCATTCGCTTACGACAATATCACTGTCAGGTAAAATCTTATTAAAGACTGTTGACCTATATGACGAACCTTGTTGGTAAGGATCATACCACGAAGCTTCACTAAGATTCCACCACAACTTACCAACGTATCTATCTGTCCAATTTGACTGAGCATCAACTACAACATCTGCAGTTTCTGCTGTAGAATATACTGCTGGATCGTACCAAGTTTTGTAACTTATCTCTTGCTCTGCTGCGCCTGCTATTTTTCCTTGTCTTGGATCTATCACATCTAAGTCTGCAATAATATCTGCCGTATTTTTGTCATACAAAAATACACGCTGTATTTGTTTAATATCTGGTTTATTAGTTTGGGAAGTAAGAACTTGATTTGAATTTTTGTTTTTTGTATGTGTAAATTCTGCTAGTATTCCTGGAATATTACTAATAACATAATTAGCATCTGTAGGAGTATTAACATTAGAAGCTAGATAGTTTGGCAAATTCAAATAGATATGATTATTAATAAATTTAAAATTATCTAAAGTATGTCCAAATGTTTGTCGTTTATAATTCACACTTTCGCCATATGTAAAGTTATCACCTATCTGTTCAAATATCATAATTCTACCAAGATCAGAATCAATTGTTCCAAACCTAGTAGTTCCGTTGTCAAAAATTAGCTTACCATTTGTGGTAACATCAAAATTAGTAACAGTTAGTTTATCAGAGTTTTTACCGCATATTGCTAATTTATTACCACTAAAATCAACAGCAGAACCAAAATATTCGTTTCTTTCTGATTGTGGACTATATAAATTTTGTGTCAATGTATATGTATTATCAGTTTGCTGTGTGTAAACATATACAGTTCCTTTATTTGTACCAGTGTCGTCGTTGGCTGGTTCAGAGATAGCAATTTTGTTACCTTCGTCATTTATAGCAAAATCTACTGCCCATTGTTCATTAGTGTCGCCTGTTATTTCTTGGATGTAAGTCCAGCGATCAATTGGCTGATTATATACTGTAAGAGTGCGTTGACCTGCTTTTATACTTTGAGCAACAAGTTTGTCTCCGTTTGTGTTTACAAAGAATTTACGTCCAAAATACTGTTCATTTGTATCATTGTCGCCATCTAAATCTTGTTCTCTATTTGGTACAAATCCTGTATGTTCTACATTATCAGAATAGTAATATAATATTTCGCCATTTTCATTTGTTTCAGCATTAGACCAACTGTTTACATCTGTAGGTAATTTTTCATTTGCTGGCGTTACAGACGGAAGTCTGTCTACTAATGCTTTGTATAGAGCATTTTGATAATAAACAAGATCGCCTGTTCTATACTTTTCATCTACATCAAATACACCTTTGTATGATCTGTTGCGTGTCCATTTCCATTCTACTGTATCTACATCGTACTCGAAGAAATAAATTGCTCCTACTGCCTGTGCTGGTGCTGAAACAAATAATTTATACTTTCCGGTTAGATTTTTTCTAAACTCAATTTCATATCCAAAATTTTCATTATCTTTTGGTTCAGGACTAAACATCACTGTCTGTAAAGAATAATTTCTAGACACACTATCTAATTCGTAAATGTATACAGCACCCTGTGCTGTAAGCCCTGATGCTAAGCCGTCGCCTGTTGTTGTTAAACTATATACAGCTTCCCATAGGTCTTCATTGTCACCAGCTGTAATTGTACTACTATCACTTGCGTCATCATGCCAGTTGCTTATATCTACTTTTGCTCTCCATAATTGGCCTCTATCAACAACAATATCACCTACAGCATATGCTTCGGCAGGATCAATTGTGCCTTTAAATTTTGATAATATATTAGAAGCAAACGGAGCACCTACAGCAATATATTTTCCGTCTGGTGCTACTGATACTGAGTAACCATATCCACTATTTTCATCATGATAAGCAGTAGGTAGAAAATTCTCTGTTTGACTATAACTAAGTGTATCGCCAGATCTACGCATAATTTCAAGAACACCATGATTATATGAGCTGTTACTAATATATTCTGTTTTAGCTGTAGTCAAGTTACTCTGAGATGAATCTGTGGCTTGTATTTGCTCATATTCAACAGACACTAATTTTCCTAAATCAGTGCTATCAGCTAGAAATACATTAAAACCAATAGGCCATACATTAACACCTTTATTTACAGTCAGTTTTGTTCTGTCATTTACACTGTCATAAGACTTAGCAAACACACTACTATATCCTGACGAATCATCTATCATCACTATATCGTCTACATTTACAGATCCTGTGACATTGCCGTCAATAAGTAGATTTACTCTTTTATCTGATGTATTTTGAAATTCTTTATACAAACTAAAAATACTTTTGTTTTCGTATACAGACCATTCACCTGATCCTGTATTGTCTAACCAAATTTTATCAACATTATCAGTTTCTAAATCTACTATATTTGTGTTTAAATCATCAACATCTGTAAATCTTCTAGAGTTGAATACACTTATTACTGCGCCAGTTGTAGCATTGAAACTATCTTCATCATTTTCATATTCAATTGCTTCTAATGTGTTAAACTCTATTGTATTACCAAAAACATTAGTTACTTTATAAAAACCTTTTAATAATGGTACATCAGTGTATACACCAATATAATCATTTATTGCTATTGTTTTTACTTGTCTGTCAACAATTAATCTTACGCCATTATTAGCATTGTCAACAAACGTTTCTAAATTGGTTACGTTATAAGTTGATCTACTATGTTTTAAAACTGTCCATGTTGATTTTTCATTTGTAATCCAAATATGTTTACCAATTGGCAATGTATCTAAATCTATTTCAGGAATAAAACTTTTATCTCGTACAATATATTCAACATCTGAATCTCTAACATATCCACTATTACGAGCAATAGCTCTGTTCTCTGTTGTAATTCCAACAAGTTGATGCGAATAATTATCAGGGCTTTTGTAAACTTCTCTTGGCGTGTATTCATATACCAAGTCTTTCCTAGTTGTATCAGCACGAGATACAAGTTCAAATATTTGAGGATTTAGTTTATATTTAGATTCGTCAATGACATATTCAGTTTCTTGGATATTATCAATAGATCCGTATTGCCCTAGTCTTAAAGCCCATTCTTCGTAAAACTCTACACTATCTTTGTCACTGCTACTTAAAGCATCAAACAACTTATCAAGAGCATTTCTTGTTCCTTTTTCTTGTATAAATCCTTGGTAAAATTTATATTGGCTTACACTATCTGTAATAATATTTTCTAAGTATTGTCTTTTTTGGTATCCTATTAAATGCTGTGCTAATCTTTGTTGTTCAGTATCAAAGTTATCTGTATCTAAATCATAGAAATCAGCAAATTGATTTACTTTATAATCCCAATTTGGATAAATTTGTGAGACTGGACGTGAGTCTAACCTTCTCCAATTTGTATCATTAAATTTGGTTTTACTAGTATGTTTCTTAACTGAACTGTAATAGAATTCTTTAAACTTTACAATATCAGCAACTTGATAGTCTGTGTTAGGTTCCCATAAAACTGTTCTGGCTTCGTCATAGAAAAAGCCTGGAATATTCAAACTACCTGTCCAGTTGTCTGTTCTGTAACCAATAAGTTTAATTCTATCTTGTCTAAATCCAGCAGCAAGATCATAAATTGTATCAGCAAAAATTGTTTCATTATCAATTAAAACAACATGCTCTTGTTGTACTAATGGTAACTTTACAAGATAAATTCCTTCATTGTTTCCAACCGCATTTAAAGCAAAATCTATATCTCTGTCTCTATAGGCATTTATTTGATCTGCACTTATTAAATTACCATTACTAGTAACTATATTATAATCATAAAAATTATCATACAAATTATCAACTGTAAAATATTTACGAGAAAACTTACACGCATTAGCAATTGGACTTACAGCAAGCACTGTGCCTGCTTTCCAATTTTGTGTGCCAAAGAATAAAAATTCTTTAACAACTAATAACATGTTTTCTACTTCTCCACCTTCTGGATTTACTGAATCTAATATAAAGCCAATTGATTTTAAATATGCTTCGTATCCAAGGAGAAAATCTACAAGTTCTTGATCTGAATTAAATCTCTGTCCATAAGGAACTTGCTCTGGAGTATTTGAAAATGCTTTTCTAATAATAGCACCTTTACCTCCAGATATTGGTAATTCAGCAAGTTTAGTAAAATTATTTAAATCTATTTCACTTGAAGAAATATGAGTAATTTTTGCCCTGTAAAATTCTCCATTATATTTTACAATAGTTCCTACTGTATAAGTATTTCCTTCAGCAAATGGAAAAAAGTTTTCGCTAATTCCGCCTACATTAATAGCCTTATCACTTCTTTGTTCAATAAATGGTAATATGGTAAATGTAGGATTTTGTTTATCATATCCTTTAACAATGTAGCCATTATTAATTGTTTTTTCAATTGTTACTCCGCTGGCTATAGCAGTATCTTGTACAGAACTTTTGTTTAAAAATATTTGATAATTTTCATTTGGAACAAATACATTAGTTTTATTTAAGGGACTTCTGCTATCTAGTAATAATTTTAATTTATTTTTTTCAGCAAAACCACCTAACTTTATTGCTAACTGATTTGTAAGACCCTTTGTAATAGTTTGATATTTTATGTATTTAGAATCTACAGAATATTTCACATAGTTTGCTATGTAATTTACTAAGCCACTTGTTAATACTTCAGTTTCACTACCCTCTGTGATAGTAGGAAATATAAGATCTTTAGCAGCAATCTGTTGTTGAGATTCTGAATATACTATATTACCAGATAAGTCAAATTTCATCCTACTACGATCAAATCCTAAGCCAATTACATGACTTGGTTGTAATAAAATCCACGCTTTTAACAACGCAAAGTTGTATTCACTACTATTTCTCCAAGCATTTTCAGTTGGAGAACCGTCTCCATAAACAAAAGGTTTTATGGTGTCAACTAAAACAAAATTCCTTGCTAGACCAGAGGCTGAAGGTCCACGTAAATTTCCTTGTTCGTCTACTGGAATAATATTCATTAAATCTTTACGCACGTAGTTTTTCTTTTGTACTACAGGTTTGCCTGGTTCTTTTACAAGACCATCACGTAAATCTTGCCACAAAGGTGTATTGTTAAATGTATAAGGAGCAGGTCCATAAACACTTTCCCACCATGTTGGTTTTATTGAAATTCCTAACATTTCCCAAGGTGTAATATGCGGCCTGTCTGTGTCATAATAATATCTATAGATATTTCTCCAAAAACCAACTAATGTTTCGCCGTCAAAGTCAGTCATGTTACGATAATTATAAGTTAATGGATTAGAGCCATCATAAAAATCCTGCGAAGTATAATCAGGATTATTTGCGCCGTCTAACCATTTGCTAAAATCTTCTAGCAGTATATTATTAAAATCTTGTGTTTTGTAATTAGTTTTTCTAAATTTACCAGGAAGAACGTTATGTATATCTAAAAAATTAGTATCATAATTAATCTTAATATTGTTGTAAATTCTTTTTTCTAATTCTAATAATAGGTCATCTCTATAATCACCAAATGCCTTTGTACGACTACCATCATGTCCTAGTATAACAGATACGTTTCCAGTTACAGATGTATCATTTATAATTTGTGGTTCATACTTTGGTAAAAATCCTAGTTTTGTTGGTGTTGGTGGCACAAAACATCCTGCTGTGTTATCAAATTCAACTACAGTGATTTGGTCATTTTCAACAGCATTTGTATACTTTACAAAACCATCTTCGATTGTATAATCTTTGTTTATTGTTTTGATTTCGTCATTTACATATACTAAAATTGATTTTGAACTTAATGTAGTCATATCAAAACCATCATAACTAGTAGGAATATATTCAATTCCAGTATAATCTACACTAGTAGTATTTGCTCTAGATTTGTTAAAAGGAACCATATCACTAGCAAAAAAGGCAAACGAACTAGTTTTGTCTTTAGTAATTTTTTTCATTATCAAATCAACATGATCTGCAGTAGATCCATGAAAACCAGTTTTTGTTGATTCAGTTAAAAACGCTCTTTTAAATCTGCTGTATTCAGATTGAGCAAAATTTAATGACTTAATAACATTTGCGTTTTTATCAACAATGTGATAAGATGCTAAATTAAACGGACTACTATGCTTCATAAATTGTGAACCATATTCTGTAGCGTTTCCAATGTCTCTTAAATTTGTTACTCCTGGAGCAATTCCTGTAGTGTCAGGATGATCAAACAATATAGTGTTTACATGTTTATTAACTTCACCAATTGTAAAGGTTGTAACATCATTGTTGGTAGGATTACTTTCTAAATTCCTAGGTATTTCATAATAGCCATTATTATTTTTATCTGCGGCACTATAGCATTTTAAAACTACAATATCTGTGCTAGATAAATTTTTAATAAAACTTACACGCTTATTAGGAACAGCATTGGTTAAATTATAATCAATACCTTCAATTTTTTTCTCACCATTAACAAAAACTTTGATTTGTAAATCATCTAACAAGTAACTATTTTCAAACACATCAACGTCAAAGTCATTTACTTTAGCATTGTATTGTCTAATCACTGCTTGTCTAGATTTAAAATAAGTTTTTTTCCAAACATTTTCATAGGCAAAATTATCACCAGTGAAATCATAAATTTTAAAAAATCCTGTTTTTATTGAGTTTGTAACTGTATTAGAATTGTCGTCTTGATAATTAAATGTGTCTAAATTATAATCAAAACTAAAAACAATATCACCAAAATTATTAATACTTTCGTATGTTAACGGAAATCCCAATTCAACATCATTACTGCCTGAGCCTTTTTTGTAACTAAAAAGTTTTGTACCTTGGAAGGTACTACCTTTATAATAAGTTTCGTTTGTAAAGGCATTTCCAGAGGAATCAAACAAATCAAAATGCGGTGCTTCGTTAACTGCTGTTTTTTCTTGGCTCATTTTCCATGAAGTATTTTCATAATGGAACATTTTGCCGCTGTTTACATCTCCAAGTAACACTAAAACACTATCGCCTTCATTTGGTATAGTATCTGTAGTTTCAACTAAACTAATTTGTCTCTTTTTTGTTTCAGTAGTTCCAAAGTTAATAAAGTTTACAGTATAAATTTTTCCATTAACTAATATATCAGGATCAGCAGTAAATAATATTCTCATATCTTGTGTTATCTCTACACCGTCAATGATGTAACCGCCAGAACCTTCTATAGTACTAAAAACATCAGTAGTAAATGTATCAACAAGATCTACATTTTGTTTACTTTTTACACCATGATTAAAAAGTTTTATTCCTGCTTCAAATTCAATAATAGGTCGTTTAGCTCTTGCGTTTTGATCTAACGCTACTGGCTGATTATTAGCAGCAAAACTAGCTTCAATTACGTCTTTATGAAACCATCTATTATACCTACTCCAAGGATTTCTATCCTTGCTTGAACGATTTACACAAATATAATCTTTGTTTGCTGGAAAACTTCTAGCATCTTCAAAAGGAAATTTATCAAACGCATAGTCTTCGCCGTCAAATGGTATGGCTACTTCGGTTGTAAAAATTACAGGCACCTCTAAATCTTGTTCTTTTATCAGAACAATTTTACTTCCAACACCTTCTACAAAGTAATAACCATCGCTGTAACTAGCAGGTGTAACTTCGCCTTGAAAATTTAATTTCATTCCGTTGCTTAATTTTAAACCATTTTCTGTAGTATATGTCTTTTTACCAAGGATTTCTTGTTCAACATCAATTTTACTACTTTCTTCGATATTATAGAATGTAGCAACGCCAGATACATTTATTTCATTCTGACTTACATAATTCAAAGTAGGAGGTACATCTGTATCAACAACAAAAACTATTCTACCATTTTCTATGTACTCGTCGGTAGTTTCAACTAATGTACCATCTTCCAATCTTTTGAACTTTGTAATACCTGTATTGTAAAGTGTGCTATTATTTTCAGCGTCAATAGAAAGAAGAGGATCGTTGTCATTAAAATTGATATCACTTACAAATGATATAGGATGCCCAGGTGTGTTAATATCAAAAGTATATGTTTGTCCTTTGAATAATTTTAAAGTGGGATTTTTTGTTAAACCGTCTGGTGAAAACACATATGTTGGATATTGATCTCCTGCAGCTAATTCAACACTGTATGTGCTTTGAACAGCAATACTTTGTCCTGTAACATTAATAGGATCTGGGCCAAGAGGCAACCAGTAATATTCTCTAAAATTTGTAAACTTATCCCAATCAATATGTGGATTCCAACTATAACTTATTTGAGTGTTAAGTAAACTGTGATTACTTACAGAACCTTTAAAGTTTTTTATGCTACCAAGAAAATCTGTGTATCCAGCAAAAAAATCAACATTATTTAATTCGTCTTTGTAAACAGTGCTTGATTCAAATTGATAATTTTCTCTATCAATTGACACATCAGGCAAATACGAATCTGTAACTTGCGCCGTAGCAGCATTTCTACGTCCTACAAACGCATCAATTTTTTCTACTACACCCTCTGATGTCATTACATCTGTGGTTGATTGTAAAAACTTTTTGTTTGTATCTGTTCTAAAATACCTAGGTAAAAAATTTTCAGTTTTTTTATCTGAATTGCCTGTTGGCAATGGAAGATCGTTTTTCGCCATTAGTAGCTACTACCTCCGCTGCTAGTGCTAGTGCTAGTAGATATTATTGTATCAGTTGTGCTTGTTACACTTTGACTTGTTGTATCCACTGATGTTACAACATTGCCTGTTGCTTTTAATTTTTCTGCTGTAATAGCAGTAATTATTTCAACATCGTTTACTGTTGCTCCACTTATAAAAATTTCATCGTTTTCTGCTCTTAATTCGAACATGCTGCCAAAACTATCAGCAACAGAATTAGGAACTATTACAACACTTGCTAAATCAGGAGCAAGTTGTTTCATAATATAAGCACTTAGTTCGCTCCAATAAAATGTTTCTCCAAAATCCCAATTTTCTAAACTAAAAAATTGATTAACACTATCAATTACTCTAGCTTTTAAATCTTGATCGTTTACAACAGCACTTTGAGTTTTAACTAATTTAAATGTAGCTTGTAACATTGAATCTGCTTTATCTCCAAATAAAATCTTGTATTTTACAGGATGGAAAATAATTTCGTCGCTTATGCTTTTTATTTTGTTTATTTCTTTACCGTAGTTGCGAGACATTTGATCACTACTCATTGGCAAAGGTAAAGCATTAATTGCTCCTGTTAAATATTGTCTAAAATTTGTATCATATTGTTTTGTCAACAAATATGTGTCAATAATATTACTACTACTAGGATCAATTCTAGAATGCTCATCACTAGCATGAATATATTGGAATTTTAATCCACTGCGTCCAATGTATGCTTTATAATTAAATATTAAAGTTCTTGTTCTAGCAACACTATCAATTTGATAGAATATGTTTTTGTCTATAACATAGTAGATAGGATTATTAGGAGTTGTTACTACTGCTTGAGAATCATCGTTTACTACTAAAATATTTTCAGCTGCTTGATCGACGTAAACATAAAATTCATTATCATTTGTTTCTTTTTTGACAAATACATATTTTGAACTCACATTTGTATCAGGAACTACAATATCTTCAAATATTTGAGGATTATCAACAACTCCGTCATCGTCAGAATCAAAAAATACAACTTCAACTTTTTTACTGTTTACATAACCTATTCCGTCTCTATATTCATTGCTTACTTCCCAATCGTAATCAACTGTAAATGGGCTTAACCCTCCAGAAGACGCTAAGTCTTTATTAACACTTAAAATGCTTATTTTATCTCTGATAATTTCACCTGTTTTACTATCATAGATTTTTTTGTTTCCATCAAAAAAGAATCTTACTTCTTTATCGCTTTCAAATACGTATCTTAGTGTTCTTGATGTTACTTTATAGTCAACGCCGTTAGTTTCAAATAATAATAACCAACTACTGTCTAAATTATTACCAGATACATCACCTGTCAAACTTAAACTAAAATTACTAGATGTGTTTAAATTTTCTGAGGAAATAACATTCCATTTTCTTCCTTCTACATCATAACGTAGACCAAATGTATTAAAAGCAAATATTTCATCAACCATAATTGTTTTAACACTATCTATTATGTCTCTAACAAACTTTGGTTTTACAAGTTTTAATATTGCGCTAGATGGAATAATATCATTAAACACTATACCGCCAAGTCCAGTTGTAGTTTCTTCAGCACCTGTGCCAGAAACAGAAATTACCTTTGTCCATTTATATGTTGAAGAACCAGTATGGTCAGCATCACCGGTCATTAATGTACCATCTGGCATAAAATGATATCCATCTGGTGCTAAAAACTTAACCATAGCTCCTGGTTCAATATACCTTAATACACCTTCAGTTGAAGACGATACTGAATATCTTGTGGCATTTGTATTTGTCACTTCGTCAGTATCAACAATAAACCCTGTACTTCTATTAGTATCTGATGTTTTTTGTTGAAAAGACAACTCTAAATCGGTATAATCTTGTTCTGTAAATTTATCATAATAATAATTTCTTATATTTTTATCATCAACTAAGCTGGTAATCAAATTATTAATTGTAGATTCAATATCTGATTTTGTTACAAAATTAAATGTATTTTTTTCAGTTTCATAATCTTTATACAAGATTCCATCTACACCGAGTAGATTAGTTGTACTGTATTTTCCAGTAGCATCTCTTAAATCGTAATATCTGTTTATTCCGCTACTTGTTCTGTTTACTGCTTTTGTTTTTATAATATCTTGACTTATACCCAAAGGTCCAATATTATAATCTTCGCCTGTAATCAATCTATTTTGTGTATAATATGTACTAGGAGCATTGCTTTTAATACTTTCAGTGCTTTCTGTACTAGTTCCATTATCAATAGTTTGTTGCAAACTCAAAAACATTGTTAATGTTTCAGTTCTTCCAATAGAACTAACGTAAGGAATGTTTATTTTTACATCTCTAATATTATTTGGTAAAATTGTATAATCTAAATTTATACTTTGTCTATAATATGCTCTAAAATTACCTTTTGGTAATGTACCAAAAACACCGTCGCTAAAAATTAAACTAATACGATCATTTACTCGTGTAAGAACACCAAAAATATCTTTTATATTTTTACTAAGACTATTATATATAATATTATTGCCTTCTACAGCATCTACTTTAGTCCATTGTTTATTTTCAATTCCATCTGAATCTATTTCATATAACCAAACATCAGTGTTGTTTACGTTTGTAGTATCAATATCAATTGTTTGATTAGGCGTAGGTAAATCTATAGAAAAGTCGCCTCTTTGTAAACTTCCTTGTCTAAAGTGAAAAAAGAATCCTACATTACTAGATCCTGCGCCTTGTCCGTTATCTCTATATAAAAAGTTAACTGGTTTTTGAACACCAGGAGCATCTTCTACAATAGCACCGTCTGTTATGTCAGTTGAAACTACTTCAAACTCTAAATTAGTACCGTTAACTTGTTTTTGAAACGAAAATACAGGAAAAACCGTTGTAGTATTGTTTAATGAATATTTTTCGGTTGGTATGCCATCAACTATGTCACGTTTTTTTGGTGTTCCAAAATTATTAGTAGTAACCAAAGCACTATTCATTATTTTAATAAATTGCTCATACCAATTATCATTTAATGTATCGTTCCATTTAACTGTACGTCCACTTAAATTTGTTCCATTTGTATCTGTTACTGATTCTGTAGTTGATACACTTGTAACTTTTAATAAGCCGTTGCCTGATTGGTTTCTTGTAACATTGTAACTGATAAGTCTAGCCAGTCTCAACACACTTTCTCTACGCTCTGCTAGTTCAATATAATTTTCTCTAGCGTTTAAGTCTGTGCGAAAACTTATGTTTTGTCCTAGAAAAGCAACTAAGTCAATCAAAGACAGATATTCAGAACTTTCAATATAATCATTAAAATCTTCTGGATAATTTTGTCTAATGTAGTTAATCATTGTTCTACGTAGATTGTCAAAATCATAGCTTTTGAAATCAGCGTATTTAAAACTACGATAAATTGTTTGCCAATCTTCGGCTAACAATAATCTGTTTTGTCTGTCAGTAGAAGACATATTCACTTTCCTTCATTAATATAATATTTATGAAATTCTAAATATGCGTATATTAATTTAACAATCCATTGTTTTGATCAAATCGCAAAGTTAGTTGCTCACTAATATTGTAATCAATGTAAGTTAATTCAGCATAAATTTGTATTCCTGATTCGTAAGTGTCAACAACTACATCGTTTGCTTGTACTCGTGGATCATAGTTTATAATTTCAGTAACATTCTCTAAAATAGCATTTTGTAATCCAGATGTCATTGGTTCAAATAAAACATCCCATATAATTGTTCCAAATTCTGGATTTTCTATTTTTTCTCCAAGTCGTATATGGAAATGATTAATAATATCTTGTTTTATTAATTCTAAGTTTTTTAATCTAAAATCTTTTGACACTCTTGAAACTGTGCTTAATCCTTTGTAGCTTTTATCTACTAAAGGCGCATCTGAAGTTTTTGCTGTTTTTAATTTTAAATTCTTATACAGATTTTTTTCTAATGTGCTCATGCCCTACACTCCTATCCTACTTTTGTAACAGCGTTACCACTTGATGCCGCTGGATTTGATCTTTGATTATTTGGTACTTCTACTAATGGTTGATCAAATTCAGCTGGAATATCCCAGTTACGCCTAATTTGATTTACATACAATCCACTATTACTATTATTATAGATATTAAATCTACTAATTTTAACATTGTTAGATTGATTGCCGCCATATACGTAAATATGGTTCTTTGATGGATCTATTCTTTGAACATAAGCAGCATGTCCTCTGTTTGAATTTTCTTTTCTTGTAAATATTACTAAATCATACTTCCGAATATCTACATAATTTCTCCAATTTACAGTTCTTCCATATCGTAAATAACTTTGACTACCTATACCAGGATTGTTAAATTCTAAACCTGCTTTCCATAATACCCATGTAGCATAAGCAGCACACCACGGATTTGTTCTAGGACCGTCTACAGAAATATTACCACCGCCGGCTATAGCAAATGCTTCTGCTATCAAAGGATTTGGTGGTCTTCCTCTTTCTGCCCAATTTTGTCTTAAAGAACCTTCTATAACACTTGCTATACTTCCGTATTGTGTGTCAGCAGGTGGAGGATTTTGCGGTTGTTGTACTGGATTGACATTGCCGCTAATTCTTGGATCGTAATCTCCAACGCCATTTAGATCGTCAATTGGTGGTCCACCTGCTGCTCCTGAGCCTGTCACTGGATTTGAAGCATAACTAGGTGTTGGTAACAAATATCTAGATAATTCTGTAGGATTAGTTGCCCTACTAGGACTTGGAACTGGATTTGCTGGAATATTTACATTACAACTCATGCTAACCACCTTCCTGAATTTGTTATTGTATTAGATCCTAACGTGATGTATTCATCTATTTTAGTACCGTTGCCATCTGGTTTAACACCTTTGCCGTTACGCCAAACAGCAACATCATATGCGCCTTTTAAATGAGCGCCCATTAGTAACCCAGCTATTTTTGATACACTGTCTCCATCTTTAATAGCACCGTTATTTTTAAGATATCTAACATTAGCATTTGTGTATAAAATAATTGCGTCTTCTTGGCAATCATTTTTGTTGTCTAACCAGTCGTCTATGTTGTTAACACCTCTTTTGCCAGTCCAATTAGATGGATTTAATCTTAATCGTGTGCTTCCGCCTGTGACTGTCTTTTTAATATATCCACCTTCTTTGAGAGCATATCCACCAAATTGATATTTTCCAGCAAAGCCAAATTGATTAGTACATTTGTAACGCAAGCCGCTTTCTCTCATTCCAAGAGCATTTAAATACGCTACTGTTTCACTTGAGCTAAATCCAGTTATATTTCCATAAGGTGCCGAATTTATTGGACCGTCTGTTGGACCGTCACAGTATTGTATTCCGCCTATTTCTGATCCTGCTGCTGGATAGCTTGTGCTAAGAGTTGCCGGAGCAACATTTTCTGTAGCACTAATAATAGTAGAAGTAGATCCACTAGCTTCAATACTACTTTTGCCTGTAGCACCAATAATTCTACTAGCATTAGTAAAACTACCAAAATATTTTGTAGCAGTTCCTACGTCATACTTTTCAGCAATTTGTTGAGCTGATGCTTCTGTTATAAGAGTTGGATCAATATCGTCATATTTAGGAAGCTCTATTTCTGCGCCTGATGCTAATGCTGCTGTTTCAACAGTGTTTGTTAATATACGTAATTCGTTTTCTATTGGAAATCCAAATGGCGGATTTTTGTTAGACAGTACAACAACGGGTTTATATCCCTGATTTTTAACATTTTCAATTAATGTTCTTACGTTTCTTGCTGCTGCTTCAGGATCGCCTATATCTTCTGTACCAATTACAATAACACCATAAGGAACATTTCCAGCATCCGCAAATCCTTCACCATTATAATTGTTTGTGTTTTCTAAGTTGTCAACTTCTGGTCTTTCACTTTGTACTACAGGAGCCATACTTCCAATATTACTAAATGTATCAGGTAACGGCGCACCAGGGAATGTGTTAACTTGTTGTTCTCCGGCTCTAGTTTTTTCTGGAGTATATTCCATTGGATTAAGGTGTTCATGTTGAGGCCATGGCTCATGCTCTGGTACTCTAGCAGGTTGTAAAGCTCTTACTGGAGCGTCTGGTAAAGCTGGATTTGCTTCTTTTGGCATAGTTGGAGGACGAGCTTCAATAGCTTCGTCAGCATTTAATCCTGTTCCAGCAGGGTTTGATGTACTGTTTAGGTGAATGTTGTTGCCTGTTGCTTGAATGTTGGCTCCGTTTGCTCTCAAACTAAGCAATCCACTAGCGTCCGCAGTTAATGCTGCTCCACTTTTGATACTAGTTTCCGTAGCACTTTCTAACAACATTTGAGCTGTATTGCTCTTTAAACTCATGTTAGCTTCAGATGTAATTTTTATAGCAGCGCCGCTCAACATTTCAAATGTATTTCCTGCTGTTAAATAAGTTTGTAATACGCTTGTTTGGTGTATTTGTCCTTCAGCTTCACTGTAAATATTACCTTGTACTTTCCAGTTAATATCTCCGTCAGTGCATCCTTTTATACCGCCTTGTCCTGTTAACCCAATTCCTTCGCCACTAGCAATAGTCATTTGTAATTTAGATTGAATATCAAGTGTACCGCCACTAATAATACTCACTTTTTCATTACCGTATACAGCGACACCAGTTTGCCCTATAAGACTTAATGTTTCTCCAGCATTTTCAGAAATATTTTCAATTGCGGACATTCCAATATTATTGCCAGCATCAATAGCAATGTTTTTGCCAGCAATCAAACTCATATTTTCATTTGCTGTAAAATTTATATCTCTATCTGCTGTTACATTTAAATCATTTTCAGTATGTACACTAACACTATCTTGGGCATATATGTCAATTTTGCCGTTAGCAGTCATCTCAATCCAAGTTGTGCCTTTAGCATTACCAATATAAATTAAATCTTCTGTGTTGTGCATCAACAATTGATGCCCTGTACGTGTCCTTATTCTAAACAACTCATTTGCTGGCTTAGTAAGGTCAGCATCGTCATTAGAATTTTCAACATCTACGTATTCAAAAGGTGTAGTTGAAGCAGGACCTTTTCTAAGAAACTTGTCATCGCCATCATCCATAACAATACTAGTGCCACCTAGTCTACTTTTGTAATAGTCTATTTCTCCTTTACCGTGCGGAAATGTTGGAGCGTTTTGTCTTTTATCTAACGGACCTGGAGTGTTGATTCCAAACACAGCACTAGGTAATTCTCTCCTAGCTGACGAACTTGTTAGTCCACGCACTTCATCTTCATTTAGACCTTGCTCAAATAATATATTTGTAAAATCTGTGTTTACTGGTTTAATATATTTTGTAGGTTGCGGTTGTCCTTCAGGTTCAACTAAGGCAGCATTATATTCGCCTACTGGTAATTTAGCACCAGTACTATTAATAACTGTTGCTGTTCTGCCATCTGGTACTGTAAAATTTTGGAAAGGATCTGGAATACATGCTATCCAAAAACCAAAATCTGTTCTACCTTCGACTAAAGTTATTAGCACCATTGTGCCTATATCTGGTGGTACCATCCACATACCATAACTGTGCTGTGTATCTTGGTATGTGTCGTTAGCACCTACTTTAGTTCTTGGTGTTTGTCCAGCAAATGGACTAGCATATTGAACTTGTATAGATTGTCCTGTATCATCATAATCGTTGCCGTTTTCGTTTACTTTAAGAAGATTAACTTTTAATCCGCCCATAAACTTTTGATCTAAATGCCCAATTACTCTGCCTACAAAAATACCAGGACCAGTAACATCACTGACAGCACTACTTTTCCTAGTAATAGTTGTTCTAATTGATTCATTTCCTAGCATGTATTATTTTCCTTTAAATCCAGTAATCTTAGAAAATAGTTGGCCGGCAGATTTGCCTACTGCGCCAAACTGTTGCCCTAAATCGTTACCAACGGCACCAAATTGTCCTATAATAGATCCTAATTGATTATTAAGATTATTAGTAATAACGTTAATTTGTTGTAATGCCCCAAATACGTTTTGAGCTAAATCAACAACAGCATTACCTTGGAATAATTCTTGTATATTATTCACTCCGTTTGTTTGGAAAGCAGTTTGTAAAGCATTTATTTGATCTTGTGTTTGTTGTAATGCTAATGCTGTATCTTGAATAGTACCAGTAACTTGATTTTGTAAAACATTTACTAAGTTACTGTTATTTGTTACACTAGCTTGAGTAAGTTGAGATACAAAATTAATATCTTCTAAACTTTGGTTACCCATTCTTGCTAAATGTAATGTTTGAGTAAACATTCCATTGTTAAAATTATTTGTAAATTCAATCACTCGATATACTCCTGTAAACAAGTTTACTGGATCAAGCCTTGATAAATTTCCTACATAATCTAATCCGCTTCTAAAGGCAATTAACACATAGACTTCGCCTCTTGTAAAGTCTATCCTTCCATCTGATTGTACACCAATTGATTGTCCTGTAGGAAAATTATTTCCAAAATCTGTATCACTTAGATAAAAAGGATCACCCCATATATTCAAATCAACAGTAACATTATCATGGTCACTATTTAATACCATTTTATTAAAATGATCTGCTACACGTTTTTTTGAAGATTCAGTACCCATGCCGCCACTATTTGAAGTTCCAAATCCTTCTCTAGATGCTCCTAAAACATTTTCTCCAGAAGCTGTTGGATTGCTCATTTGATGACCAAAGGCTGCCGCATGATATTCGTCAATTTGTGTTTCTGATCCTCCAAACTGTTGGACTTCTCTTGCTCCTTGAGTTCCAATAGCCGATATTTCTTTATAAAAAGCATTATCAATATTAAATTGAAAATCAATTACTTCAGAATTTAAACCAGTATAGGTATAGTAATAATGCTTAACTGCTTCTTTTGCTACATTGCTATAATTAGACGATGCATGTGTACCAGTCAACCTTGAAATATGAATATCGTAAGGAGTAACTTTGTAAACATATGTCATAGCAGGTAGACCAGTTTTTGCTATCATACTTGTATCTCTAATATGAACTTCTGTGTGGATTTTAAACCAAGCAACTTTGTCAGTATGCGGTCCTGATCCTTGTTTTGCTCCTATTAGTAAATCTTTTCCCCATTGACTTGATAAAATTACTTGTTCGATTATTTTTTCTATTTTTGTTTGAGCACCAAACATAAATTCACGTTTGTTTGGATCAATTGCCATTGTTCCTCGTGTTACAACTTTTGTGCCATCAGGTCGTTCTCTAATGTTTGTTTCGTCAAAACTTTGAAAAGGAATATTTCCATAATCGTCAAAATCAGTAAGTATCAAACTTTGTCCTATAAGATTAGCATTTGTATTAATAACTGCTTCAGCTTTTACACTTTGAACATTAATAGGTTGAGCATTTAATTGACTAATTTGAGTTGAAACAGAGGCAAAGTCAGACGGACCCATTATACTATTTTCTAGAGCTGTAATTTTAGCATTTTTTGTTTGAACTGCTTGAGCATATAAATCATTTGTTTCAAATACGGCTGCTTGTGCATTTGCCAACGCTTCTTGTCTTAATCTATCATCAAGATTAGACCCTGGGTTTATAAAATTTCTACTTCCGCCGCCTGAAACAGATACATCTTTTGGTAATTCGATACGGTATCTATGTCCAACAAATCCAGGTTCTCGTCCTTCTCTTTCAATAATACTTTTGTTAAGTATAGTTTCAACACTTCTTTCACCAAAGCCTAGCACTTCGTCTACTGTTGCTCCAGTGACTGTTAAATCCGTAGGCACTTTTTGTGCTTGGTCGATTAATGCTTGGTGATTCCACGGAAACGCACTACATTGATAAGTTGCGCCAGCTGAATCAACACTAAAGGTGACGTTTATAAATTTAAAAGCAAAATGATGTGCTGGCATTGATATAGGATTATTAGAATCATCAAATCCAACAAATTGACAAGACAACATAAACGGAACATTTAAATAACTAGTACCTGCGCCGTATAAATCTTCGACAGCAACAGATAAACTTTGGAAAAATAAACCAACACTGTGTGGTTCTTTAACTTCAAATGTCAAACTATAAGCATTACTATGCCCTGTTCCAGGATTATGAGTTACAGCATATTTTGACTGAACATTTTCTATAAAAAATTCTACATTTGTGCCTGTAGCATCTTCAATAGCAGTAGTAACTGTTTTATCAGGAAATCCGCCAGATTGTATAATTTTTAATGCTGGTCCATTACTGTACAAAGCTGGATTGGTTACTTGGTTCGCACTTAATACGCCAAGAGACCATCTATAATTATAAGTTCCAAACTGAGATAACGGATTTTCTAGCATTTAGCCTCCAAGGACAGCATCTAATGTAGTTTTTTGAGGTAACCTAATTGTAACACCAGGTACAAAATCAAATACTGGATCTTTTATAATGTCCATGTTTCTTCTAGCAAACACCCACCATAACTTTGATGAACCATATATATCGTATGCTAATAAATCTGGACGGTAAATGTATTGCGCTTCTATTGTGTAAGCAATATCTTTGTCGTTTAGTGGTATGTTCCTGCTTGTATATATGTCAAGATAATCGTTGCGCACAGGAGTTTGATAATAAGGACTAGTACCGGCATATTTTACCATTAGATAAATCCTCCAGGTTTAGTGTTACCAATGTAATCACCTTTAATAAACGATTGTAAATCAAATTCTCTTGTAGCAGTCCTGCTGTACGCTGGTGCTACTGTTACGTTAATTGTACTCAATGTTGGTACATAACTGTATTTAGATCCTGCTATGTATGCTTCAGGTATTTCACTTGATAAATCTGAATTACTTCCTAATGGAACTTTTATATAATCAACAGCATTAGGCAAATCTAAGTTAAACATTTTTACAACTACAGGAGTCTCATCAAAAATAAAATCTCCGTATCCACTCAAAGCAATTCTTGGCGGAGGATGTCCTTGAAATTCGCTGTTACCATAAAACATTTTTGTAATACTACGTAAGAAATGGACAGCAGCAATCCAGTATGCTCCGTCTGCTTCATTTTCAACTGGAAATTCAGCACTAATTGTTATATCTTCTATTCTACTATTTTGATATATGTAATATGGATAGTTTGAATGAGTTGGATCAAACGAATCATAGTTTGCTTGACTAGAAAGTAAAATTTGTGGAGTAGTTGGAAATACTAAACTAGCATTACTTTCTTTTAAAGGCTTTAATATTGGACTATTTAGAAACCAATTTGGAGATGCTGGCAAATGTAAACGAACTCTCCAATCGTTTCCACGTAAATCTGAAGAAGATGATAACCTAGCAGTTGTAGTGCTAGAACCTGCTTGTGTTGCGCCAAATTGTAACGCTGTTCCCATACGGTTTGAGCTTACAAATGCTGCGGCACTAGTAAAATCATTAATAGACGTTACAGCATTAGATATATTGTTTATTGTATTGAATACTTTTCCTACAGGCGAACTGTTAAACGATGATATAACATTGTTTACTGCTTTTCCAATTACGTTAAATGGCATAATAATCTCCTATACAGTATTTAGTTGACAAAATTATCTACGTATATTATAATAAATACAACATAGGAGAATTCATGGCAAGAAGAGTAAATTATCTCAACAATAAAGACATGTTAGCTGAAATACATAAATCAAAAAATAGTTTTTCAAGTTTTTTAGAACCAAGTTATGCAGATTATGACATTATTTTACCAAGTGTTGATAAAATTAATATAAGAACAGTTGCCGAAGCAAAGAGAGCTAAGGCAAAAAAATTAAGTCAGCGGTCATATGAAGAACAAAAGGCAGCTGGTAGAAAAGTAAAAATGGCAGATTGCGAAGTAAGTTACAAAACTATACAAAAAGAAGAACTTATTTTTAGAGTTATGACATTTGATCATATTCCAGAAGAGCCTGGTCGTAAGAAAAATCCAAAAACAGTAGCAGACCATAAAACAAAGTTACCATTTCCGCCATATCAACATTACAAGTACGATGACGAAGGCAATTTAATGTGTGTAGGCAAAAGTCACTGGGTAGGTGGAATTGAAAACGGACATTTTGATAAAACCTTAGGAAAAGCAACCAATAAACTTGCGATGATGTGGATGAAACTGGTAGATCGTTATGCCACAAGAGGCAATGTACGTGGATACACTTACAATGACGAGATGAAAGGTCAAGCAATATTACAATTAGCACAGATTGGACTACAATTTGACGAAAGTAAGTCACAAAACCCATTTGCGTATTATACTGCGGCTGTAACTAACAGTTTTGTTCGTGTAATTAATTTAGAAAAGCGTAATCAAAATATTAGAGATGATATCCTTGAAATGAACGACTTAGCACCTAGTCATACTAGACAACATGCCGGTGAATGGGAAGCAGCACTTAAAAGACAGTCTAAATAACTATTGACAACCTAACGAATATCCCGTATAATAGTATTCTATGATAGGAGTATTTCTTTGTTTAAAAAAGCTGCGGTCTTTACAGATATCCATTTTGGATTGAAGGGTAATTCGCGAATACACAACCAAGATTGTGAAAATTATGTAGACTGGTTTATACAAACTGCTAAAGACAACGGATGCGAAACTGCTTTGTTTACCGGTGACTGGAATCATAATAGAAATAGTCTCAATTTAACTACTATGGATGCCGGTATTCGTAGTTTAGAAAAGTTAGGAGGCGCATTTGACAACTTTTATATGTTTGCTGGTAACCACGACTTGTACTACAAAGATAAACGTGATGTAAAGTCTACTGAATTTGCGAAACACATACCTGGTATTACAGTTATTGAAGACATTTATGTCAAAGACGATGTAGCATTAGTGCCTTGGCTAGTCGAAGACGAATGGAAACAAATAAAAAACATAAAATCTAAGTATTTGTTTGGGCATTTTGAACTTCCTAGTTTCTATATGAACGCAATGGTACAGATGCCCGACCATGGAGAACTAAAAGCTGAACATTTCCAACATCAAGAGTATGTGTTTAGTGGACATTTTCATAAAAGACAAAAACAAGGCAAGATACATTACATTGGTAATGCGTTTCCACACAATTATGCCGATGCTTGGGACGATGATCGTGGTATGATGATACTAGATCTTGAAAACAATGCCGAACCTGAGTATATAAATTGGTTAGATTGTCCAAAGTATCGTACAGTAAAACTATCGCAACTAATTGACCAGAAAGAAACATTAATAAAACCAAATATGTATCTACGAGTTACCTTAGACTTGCCGGTAAGTTACGAAGAAGCAAGTTTTATTAAAGAAACATTCATAAACGAATATGCTTGTCGAGAAATCACACTTATTCCACAAAAACAACTAGAAGAAATCAATACCGAACTAGACATTGCTCAATTTGAAAGTGTTGACCAAATTGTTAGTAATGAAATTATGGCAATTGACAGCGATAACTTTGATAAAGCAACACTTTTAGAAATTTATAATGGCTTAGAATGATAAAAATTAAAGACTTAACAGTAAAGAACTTTATGAGTGTGGGTAATGTTACCCAAGCAGTTGATTTTGAAGAGGATCAACTCACTCTAGTGCTTGGTGAAAACTTAGATCAAGGAGGTGACGACTCAGGCTCACGCAACGGTACAGGCAAAACTACTATAATCAATGGATTATCTTACGCCTTGTACGGCCAAGCACTGACCAACATCAAGAGAAACAATCTTATCAATAAGACAAACTCTAAAGGCATGTTGGTCACCCTTAATTTTGAGAAAGGCGGTAATCAATACCGTATAGAACGTGGTAGATCACCTAACATTCTCAAGTTTTATGTAAATGACCAAGAACAAAAAGACGAGTTTGAAGATAATAGCCAAGGCGATAGTCGTAAAACACAAGAAACTATCAATAACTTGTTGGATATGAGCCATGATATGTTTAAACACATTGTTGCTTTAAACACATACACCGAACCTTTCTTGAGTATGCGTACAAATGATCAACGTGCTATTATTGAACAATTATTAGGTATTACCTTGTTATCCGAGAAAGCAAGTATACTTAAAGAGTTAGTTAAAACAACAAAAGATAACATTGTCCAAGAAACGTTAAAGATCGAAGCTATACAAAAAGCAAACGAAGGCATCCAAAGCACTATTAATAACTTGGAAACAACTCAAAAAGCATGGAAATCCAAACAAAGATCCGATATAGACAAACTAACTAGTGCTATAGAACATTTAGAAGAGCTTGATATCGAAAAAGAGCTAGATTCTCATGAAAAACTAGCAAATTGGACTGAACACAATAACACTATATCAGCTCTTAGAAAAGAATTAGCCACATTAGAACCAGCGCTGGTACGTGCCGACAAGAGTGTTAGTAAATTAAACAAAGATATTGTTGAATTAAAAGACGCTACATGTTATACATGCGGACAGGAACTTCATGTAGATAAAAAAGCAGAGATAGAAGCCAAAAAAGCGAAAGAACTTGAAGATACTATGTCATATCAAGTAGAAGTTGCTGGTAAACTTGAAGATGTTGTGAAAGCATTAGACGAAATAGGCGATATTAATGGAAAGCCTACTACATTTTACGAAAATGCTAAAGAAGCATATGAACATAGAAACAACGTAGATAATTTGAAGAAAACATTGCTAAGTAAACAGCAAGAGGCGGATCCATACCAGGCACAAATTGACGACTTAACAGACACAGCACTTCAACCCATTGATTGGACACCGGTAAACAAACTAACAAATATAAAAGAACATCAAGAGTTTCTTTTAAAACTGTTAACAAACAAAGATTCGTTTATTCGAAAGAAGATCATTGATCAAAACTTAGCATATCTAAACAATAGGCTAACATACTACTTAGATAGAATAGGATTGCCGCATCAAGTTGTGTTTCAAAACGATTTAAACGTTGAAATTACACAACTAGGGCAAGATTTAGACTTTGATAACCTGTCACGTGGTGAACGTAACAGGCTAATACTTGGTCTTAGCTTTGCTTTCCGTGATGTTTGGGAAAGTTTATACCAAAGTATTAACTTATTGTTCATTGACGAGCTTATTGACAGTGGAATGGACACAGCAGGCGTAGAAAATAGTATAGGCATACTAAAAAAGATGACTAGAGAGCGTGATAAGAACGTGTTCTTGATTAGTCATAAGGATGAACTAGTAGGCAGAGTGAATAACGTATTAAGAGTTGTTAAAGAAAACGGCTTTACCAGTTACGCAACAGATATTGATATTGTAGAATAATGGAATCAGATACACATGACAAAATTATACTTGCTGTTCTTGAATACTTTAGGTTGAATGAAGAATTTCAACAAAGACCAGCAGAGCTTAAACGTAGAAAAGTACGTAAAGCACTGTCTAGTATACGATATTTGTGTTTAGACAGACGAGCAGAAGTACTAGAAGAACATATTAAACATGTAAAAGACGGCAGAGCAAAAAACAATCCAGAAAAGGCACGAGAAGCAAAGTCAAACAAGTAACTACAGTATGAGTTGGACATACAAAGGTAAAGAAATAACTGAAGTATCAGACGAATACGAAGGGTTCGTTTACCTTATAACCAATTTAACAGACAATCGCAAATACGTAGGCAAAAAACTAGCAAAATTTAAAACAACCAAGCCACCATTAAAAGGCAAAAAGAATAAAAGACGCGGAACAAAAGAATCAGATTGGAGAGACTATTGGGGATCTTCAGATAAACTATTAGCAGACGTAGAAAAATTAGGCGAAAACAATTTTACAAGAGAGATACTATACTTTTGTAAAAGTAGAGGCGAAATGTCATACCTAGAGGCACGAGAACAATTTGAACGTAGAGTTTTAGAAACAGATGAATACTACAACGGTATTATAAACGTTCGAGTTGGTGGTTCAAATATACTTAGAGAAAATTTAAAGGCACATCAGGACACTGTTTGATCGGAATTGTTCGATCCACCTTGAGCTTCACGTAACCACGTGATCAGACACTGGTGAAGTCCCACAGGCTGTATGCTACGAAAACCCCTTAGCACTAGGAACGAAGCGGGGGATAGCGCATTTTGCGTGATGTCGACGTAGGTTGGGAAAGGTCAGAGCCCAGTAGCAAAGTCAAACACCTACTTCCGAATCTCGGCCATGCTACTCGTATGAAGCAAGAGAAGATGGAGCCTCTGCAAGGTTCCGTCTGACCAATTAATCTGTATGAAACTAAAGTGCTTCGCACTTATAATAAATAAAAAAGTGTTTGAGTGACAACGAAAAACACAGATGAACGTAAGTTCATCTTGATAAAGATAAATAATATTAACAAAACACTTTAGGATTTATATTATGCAAGTATTTCAAATTATTGCCGAAGAAAATGAATTAGAAGAAGCTATTCCATTTACTAAAAAAGCTAAAATGATGAAGCAAGCCAAAAAAGCTGCTAAGGGTGCTACTAAAGATGAAGCACGTCAAATGGAAGTTGAGTTGTTAACATATCTTAAAACATCAAAGCAACAACCAACTGTTGATGCTGTTATGAAATATTTTGATCAAAAAGGTTTAGGTAATGTAGCAGCACCTATTGTTAAGAATTTCCAAAGCAAAGGCAATAAAAAAGCAGCTCGTAGCCAAGCAAGACAAGATAAAGCTAGAGCAGCTGGACAAGCAGCAGCAAAACTTGGTGGCATGGCTAAAGTTGGCGCACAAAAAGCAGGCGCCGCAGCTAAAGCTGCTGGTACTGCTGTAAAAAATGCTAGTGGAGTTGTACCAGCAGGACAAATTAATCAAAGTGTTTACGAAGCTGAAGGACAAGACGTTTTAACCAAACGTGAAGTGCGTAATATTATTAGTCAAGTTGTGGCTAAAGGCTACGGCGGAGCAGCAGGATTTGATAAGAGTAGATTTGCTCAAGACGAACCAAAAGCTACGTTTAAATCACAAAGAGCAGCACCTGATGCTGAAACTCAAGCAGCAATTGATAAAGTAAAAGCTGCTGGATACAAGATTACAAAATAATTAAAAGAATGGTTGCTGGGTCTTTTTGGCAATTTCCATGTTGTCCTCAGCAAGTTGTACTATAACATCTCTGTCGTCAGGTCCTAATAAGTATGCGTCATTGTAACTTAATCCACCTCGCATGTGCCAAACCAACTTGGCTAAATCATATTTTAATTGTTTAATTTCATCTTCTAGGACCTTAACATGTTCTAATATTTCCTCAATCGGAAGTGCTAAGATCCTTATGCGAAAAAATTTGAAGCATCAAAACTAATAGGTACATCCAATTCTTCTGGAGCACCTGCTGCTCTGTCCTCTTCTGATGAAACAATTTTTCTAGATTTAATTGTAAATTTCTTTCGCTGTTCGTCAACATGATTTATAATAGCTTTGTACACATCAACAGGAGCATTATCTAGAAACTCCATTATGTGTTGCTTGTTGGTAACTGATTCATCTCCAACTGTGATGCTTACAACACTGCCATGTACACTAGCAATATTCATCTCTGTAATTCTGTTGAATGTTTCATTGAATCGTTGAAGTTTTTCTGTCTCTGACATTTCATCATCGTTAACAATTTGTAAAATTCTCTGCTCCTCAAATGTTTTCATAGCAACATCTGTAAATGCTTTGTAATTCATTGGAGCAGTTTCAATTGTATATTCATTGTAAGTAAACGACGGAGCATATTCAGCAGCATTGAGTTCATCTAATACTTCAGTAAGATTACATTCAAAAGTTCTGTCACCAACTCCTGGTATGTCCATTTCCATGTTTAATGATTCACCATATGTGGCAATACGTATCGCAGTAAGCACAGCATCTAAATCAATGTTAGGCATCATCCACGCATTTTTGATATTAGGCATACAGTTTTGTATTACACTAACAGTGCTTTGTCCGTTTAAAAGCGCATCTGGCGTTTTAATCATAATTTCGTCTCTAGCCGTCATTGGATACACTGGATATGTATTATTTTCAGTAGGCTCTAGTGTACCTTTGGGATAGAATAATCCTTTACTAGGCAACGTGATAAACAATTTAGGCTGTCTGAAGTGACTCAGCAGCGGATTGGTTGAACTTTGGTTCATTCTTTTCTCCGGATAAATACTTTACTAATATATATCCAATATAATAAAGTGCGCAGTTAATTTAGGAATCACAAGTGGCAGAACCAACAGAAATTACCAACGTAGGTGGCGTTGAAGGTGTAGCAAGCGAAGCTACACTTCAAAATCTACTTGAATTAACACGTAGACAAGGTAGAGACACTACTACTGCTTTAAGAAATGAAGCAAAATTCAAAGAAGCTGCTAACAAAGCAACTAAAGCTGGCGCAGAACAAACTGGATTATTATCTAAAGGTATGAAACGTGCTCAGTATGGCTTTGATCAACTGAACAAGTCACTTACAGAAGGACAGGTGCGTTTAAGTGATATGGCTGCTGTGGTTACAGGCGGCAAAGGTGTATTTCAGTCACTGTTTAATTTTGTTGATGCTAGTGTTGACCAATTTAGAGAACTCAGCCAAGTTGGTGCTGGATTTGGAAACAGCATTGTTGAAATGAACAAAGTAGCTGCTACTAGCGGCATGGCAATGTCTGAATTTTATCAAACAATACAAACAAACAGTGAAACACTGAGAGCTTTAGGCGGTAATGTAACAGATGGTGCTAAAAGATTTGCTGAACTAAGCAAAGGGCTCAGAGGAAGCGATCTAGGACAAAGATTGTTTGACTTAGGGTTTACTACACAAGCAATCAACGATGGATTTTTATCTTATAGTGAAAACATGCTACGCCAAGGTTTTTTACAAAGGATGACCAATGCTCAACTCATTGAAGGCAGCACTGATTATCTAAGACAGATAGATTTATTAAGTAAAGCAACAGGACGCAGTAGAGAAGAACTACTTGCTCAGTCACAAGATTTAAGAAACAACGCACAGTTTCAAAGTATAATGGCTAGAGCAAGTGCCGAAGGCGCTGGTGAATTTGAAAAAAGTATAGCACTAGTAGCAGGATTCTTGCCACAGTTTGCCGGAGATTTAGTAGATATTTCATCAGGCTTTGAAGGCAGTGACTTGGCAATAGCATTGAATACTATGGGCGGCGGCGCAGGGCAACAATTAGTTGATGCTTTACAAGCAACTGCAAGTGGAGGAATGAATTTTAGAGAATTTGGTAACGAACTTACTAGATTAGGACCAGCACTAGGAGCAATTGGCGCAGCAGTAGATCCAACCATGGTTGGACGACTCCAAGCACAAGGCGGACCGTTGGCAGCATTATTTGATGCGCAAGTAGGCTTAAACAGAATGGGCGGATTGAACATTGATGCTGCTATTGCTGCTCAAAACAGACAAAGCACTATCACAGAATTATTTGCTAGATTTGAAGCTGCTATAACAAGTTTCAGTAGTTTTATTACTGAAAAATTTATTGAAAGTGATACATTTACAGCACTTGAAACATTAGGAACTAAGATAACAGATTCATTTAAACTATTGTTTGGACCAGCAGAAGCAGACGGCAGTTTTAAAAATGCTTCAGCAAGTGTTAATTCTTTTGTTACTGCTGTAGATGATTGGGTAAACACTAATTTGGTTGCTCCTATATCTACATTTGTAGACGAGTTTACAGCTCATGTCGAATCTGGTAAAGCACCAATTGACTTTTTCAAACAAAAAATACAAGATGCTGGTAAAGCTATTGTTGATTTCTTTTTAGGAGAAATTCAAACAGAACCAGGAGGTCCTGGTAGAGGTACACGACAAGGTGGCTTATTATCAAAGGTTGGAGATGGTATAAAAAAAGCATTCCAAGGTGAAGGTGTGACAAAATATCTTACCGATGGCTTTGGATATTTAATGGATGCTGCTTACAACGTAATGTTAACTTATTCTGGTATAGACAACGTAGCTGTTGAGAAAAACGGATTGTTAGGAGAAATGAAAAAGAAAGTTTTTGGCGAAGACGCTTTAAATGAACAAGGAAAAGTTGATTCGTTGTATAATATTTTCAAAAAGAAAATTGGTTTAGATACAGCAGAAGGTGCAGAGCCTGTATATCAACAGCTTATTGACAAAATAGCAGAAGCATTTTCAAACATGGACATGAAAGCATTTGATCCTATAGTAACTAAATTACAACGTGCTTTTGAAGGCATGGTATTAGCAATCAAAAGAAAAATCAACGAGTCAGGTATGCTAGGCGATGCAGCTATTTCGGATAGGGAGTTGTTAGAGGACGAAATACGTTTCTATTTAGGTGGCGGCGACGGCAGTAGAACAGGAGCGGATTTTATTGCCAATTATGTAGCTGAAAGAGAAGCTCAAAGACAGGAAATGATCGATCAGGGAACATTTACCAAATACAAGAGAAAAAGTTACGGAGGAACCACTACTCGTAGGGTTAAGGAATTACAAGGTGTTTTAACAGATATGGGATTGCCTTTTAGAAGAATTGGAACTTTTAGAGCAACCGGTAAAACAACTGAACCTAAAGATACTTTAGCTCAAATTCACGCAGGTGAGCGTGTGTTAAACGCAAATGAAGCAGCGTCCGTTAACGGCTTGCCACAAGCAATGAGTCAACTAAATACATTGACAGCACAAATTAGAGATCTAATGGTACAACAAAATAACTTAACATCACAGGTAAACAGAGGTGTCCGTGGTATGAGCAATGATTATTTGAAAGGCGCAATGGTATGAGTTGGAAAAAACATTTTACTCCTGTTGCCACAAGCATGAACGTTGGCGGTAGCTATTCGCCATTTAGCTTTAGCAAAGGCCAAGGTGTTGGTCCTGCGGCAGCAAATTACAGTTCACACTTGCCTGATGTTTATGTTGGATCACCTAATCGTATTGAACGTTACGCTCAGTACAACACAATGGACAACGACTCAGAAGTAAATGCTGCTTTAGATATACTTGCTGAGTTCTGTTCACAAAAAAATAAAGAAAACGAAACACCATTTAAATTAAAATTTAGTAAAGCACCAACTAACACAGAAGTCAACATTATTGGACAATATTTAAAACAGTGGTGTAAGATACAACAGTTTGAATCAAGAATATTTAAGATTATTCGTAATACATTCAAGTACGGTGATCAGTTTTTTATCCGTGATCCTGAAACAAAAAAGTGGTTTCATGTAGATCCAGCAAACGTAACAAAAATTATTGTAAACGAAAGTGAAGGCAAGCGTCCTGAGCAGTACATAGTAAAAGACTTGAACATTGCTTACGAAGGACTTAGTGCTACAAAACTTAATACTAACCAAGCATATGGCCCAGGTGGCGGTGCTGGTTATCAAACATTAGACCAAAAGTACATGACAGGTCGTACACCTGACTCAAGTAGCAGCCGTTATAGTCAAGATGCTAACGAAACTGCTATTGACGCAGAGCATGTTGTTCACTTGTCGATGAGCGAAGGACTGGATCAAAACTTTCCTTTTGGTAATAGTTTACTAGAAAGTATTTTCAAAGTATACAAGCAGAAAGAGTTGCTTGAGGATGCGATTATTATCTATCGTGTTCAACGTGCGCCAGAGCGCAGAGTATTCTACGTTGATGTGGGCAACATGCCATCACACCTTGCTATGCAGTTTGTTGAGCGTGTTAAAACGGAAATTCACCAAAGACGCATCCCATCCAAGACAGGAGGCGGACAAACAGTCATAGACAGTTCATACAACCCTCTGTCAATTAACGAAGACTACTTTTTTCCACAGACTGCTGAAGGACGTGGATCAAAAGTTGAAACTCTTCCAGGTGGCACAAACCTTGGAGAAATAGACGATTTACGATATTTTACTAACAAGTTGGTTCGTGGGTTGCGTATTCCTTCAAGTTATCTACCCACTGGGGCAGATGATTCAGCTTCACAGTACAACGATGGTAGAGTAGGCACCGCATACATTCAAGAGTTACGTTTTAATAATTATTGCGAACGGCTTCAGAGCATGATAACTGAGGTATTCAACAACGAATTTAAATTATACCTTGCGCAAAAGGGAATAAATGTTGATGTAGCAATGTTTGACTTAACACTTCAACCTCCACAGAACTTTGCGAGTTATAGACAAGCAGAACTAGATAGCAACAGAATTAGTACCTTTGCTCAGATGCAACAAATACCTTTTATATCAAACCGTTTTGCTCTACAAAGATTCCTAGGATTAAGCAAAGAAGAAGTAGCAGAAAACGAACGCTTGTGGAGAGAAGAAAACGACGAATTCTTCAATGTTGGTGATACTGATGCCGCAGCACAATTAAGAGATGCTGGCATTACTGGTGCTGACATAAACAACGACTTAGATGCTACTCAAGGTGACGAATTAGAAGGTGATACTGACGATATAGGTGCCAGTGACGAAACGTCTCCAGTAGCAGATGCTGACGATGAGGCATAAATAATATTATGATTATACGTGAACTATATTACTTTAATGATAAAACAATGGAACCGGAAGACGATCAGAGATATGACGCTGACCGTGACGAATCTATTGTAGATATGGATGATACACGAAAAACTAGACTAACACTCAAAGATATTAACAAAGCACGTAGAGCTGACGATGCTCACAAGCGTGAAGCAACGAAAGACTTGGAATACATAAGGGCAATGTATGGCATAGCAGCACAAGGTGGTGAAGAAGCTATATAGGAGATAGTCATTGTCAAAGACCTATATTCCCGGTGAATCTAAAGCTCAGCGTAAATCTCGAAAAAAAGCAGAAAAGGCAAGACGCAACCAAGAAATTAAAGTTGCTTCTCGAATAGCACCTGTGGTTCCCCAATCTAAACCAGCAGAAAAATCTCCTAACGAAAATCATCAGATTAAAAAAAGTGACATAGTTTTTGTACTTGGCAACGGTACAAGTAGGAAAGATATTCTATTAGAACCATTGAGACAACATGGCACTATATACGGTTGTAATGCTTTGTATAGAGAGTTTAAACCTGATTATTTAATAGCAGTTGATACAAAAATGATAAGAGAAATCAGTCATAACGCTTATCAAATGTACAACCAAGTTTGGTCTAATCCTAACAAATATACCCGTTCAGTTGAGAAATTAAACCTCTTTAATCCAAACTTAGGATGGAGTAGTGGGCCTACTGCTCTTAATATGGCTAGTTTACAACACCCTAAAGAAGTATATATACTTGGATTCGACTATCAAGGTTTAGGTAGGAGAAATGAACTTGTAAATAATCTATATGCTGGAACAGAAAACTATAAAAAACAACACGAAAGGGCTACTTATTTTGGAAATTGGCAAAGGCAAACTTCTACTGTCATAAAGAAAAATCCAAAAATTAGATATATAAGAGTAGTACTAGACGAACACTATTTTGTTCCAGAATCGTTGGAAGGACTAGACAATTTAAAACATATTACTGTTGAAAATTTTAAAAAATTGTTCCAAAATCCATAACTGCGTGGTAAATGAGCTCGTTTGAGCCTATTTCGGCGTACTTTTTTCTATAAAGTGTAAATATAACTGACAGCCTTGACAATAAAGGAGAATGACATGACTGATCAAACCAAATTCGAGGAAATGCTCGAAAAATTAGTGAACGAGGACAAGGACGGTGCTGAAGCACTTTTCCATGAAATCGTTGTAGAAAAATCAAGAGAGATTTATCAAAACATCTTAGAATCAGAAGACGAAGAAGTCGAAGAAGATACAGATGAAGAAGTTGATGAAGCTACTGACGAAGAAGTAGACGAAGCAACAGACGAAGAAGTAGACGAAGCAACAGACGAAGAAGTCGACGAGTCAGAAGATGACGATTTAGACGAAATGTTTGGCTTAGATGAGCTTGGAATGGAAGCAGAACCAGAAATGGGCGGCGACGAAACAGATGACATGATGGGTGACATTGCTGCTGATATGGACGGCGACGACGAAGAAGGCGACGACGAAGAAGCTGACGGCCCAGAGGCTGCTATGGACAACTTAGAAGATGCTTTAGCAGACCTAAAAGCAGAATTTGAAAAAATGATGGGTGACGAAGAGCCAGGCGACGAAGATCCTGAAGAGGAAGCAATGGCATTTGAATCAGACGACGAAGAAGTAGACGAAGCAGCTGACGAAGAAGTAGATGAAGCGTCAGATGAAGAAGTTGAAGAAACAACTGATGAAGAAGTAGACGAAAACGCAGCACCTAAAACAGCAGGTGAAGAAATGCGTGAGTACGTAGAAAAAGTATCAGCTTCAATGGGTGACAATGGCGCAAATACAAAATCACCAGTTGCAGGAAAAAACGACATGGGCGGTACAGCAAGTAATTTAAACCAAGCTGGTACAGAAGCTGGTGTAGAAGCTAATAAAGGAAACTTAAAAGGTTCAGCACTAAGCGATCAAAACGCCAAAGAAGATAACGCCGGAAATAGAAATACTAAAGGCGGTATGAGTGCCAAAAAAGGCACAAAAAGCGAACCTGGCCACGGCGCTGAGAAAAAAGGCAAGCCAGACGCACCAGCCAATAAAAAACCAGTAATGGGTGGCTGAGAAGTTAAGGAGAAACGATGTTTCAACTACGTGAAAATCTAAGTTTTGACCAAGCTAAAATGGTCGTTGAGTCTGCTAATGAAGGCAAAGACCTCTATATGAAAGGTATTTGTATCCAAGGTGGTGTAAAAAACGCAAATCAGCGTGTTTATCCCGTTGAAGAAATTGGCAGGGCTGTCACTACGCTCAATGAGCAGATAGCCGGTGGATACTCAGTTTTAGGCGAAGTTGATCATCCAGAAGGACTTAACATTAACCTTGATCGTGTGTGCCATATGGTCACAGAAATGTGGATGGATGGACCAAACGGTTATGGAAAGTTGAAAATTTTACCAACTCCGATGGGAGGCCTAGTAAAAACAATGCTAGAAAGCGGCGTTAAGCTAGGTGTCTCATCTAGAGGTAGCGGTGAAGTCGACGGCGGCGGCAACGTTGCCGGCTTTGAAATAATTACTGTGGACGTTGTGGCTCAGCCTAGCGCCCCCGGTGCGTATCCTACACCAATTTACGAACATATAATGAATGAAAGAGGTGGATACAAGGCAATTTTAACTTCAAAAGAAGTCCAAGGCGACAAAAAGGCACAAAAATATATTGCAGAGAGCTTATTAGGTATAATAAGCAGGCTCCAATAAAGGAGAAATAAATGGAAGCACTAAAATCCCTTTTAGAGAGTGACGCAATTTCAGAAGCAATGAAAGCTGAAATCGAGGAAGCATGGACTGCTAAAGTTGAAGAAAATAAACTTAATGCTACTGCTGAACTTCGTGAAGAGTTTGCTAAAAAATATGAACACGACAAAGGTGTTATGATTGAAGCAATTGATGCTATGATGACTGAAAAACTTTCAGAAGAAATGGCAGAATTCAATGAAGATCGCAAGCAACTAGCTGAACAAAAAGCAAAATATGCTATCGCGATGAAAGAACATGCTACTTTACTAAGTACCTTCACTAAAGAAGCACTTGTTAAAGAAGTTTCAGAACTACACGCAGATCAAAAAGCAATGGCAAATAAATTTGCTGTTCTTGAAGAATTTGTTGTAGATCAACTTGCTAAAGAACTTGCTGAGTTCAATGAAGACAAAAAAGACCTTGCTGAAACTAAAGTACGTTTAGTACGTGAAGGCAAGGAACACTTGAATAAAGTAAAAACTACCTTTATTCAAAGAAGTGCTAAAGCTATATCAGAAACAGTTGACAAAGCTCTTAAAGGAGAAATTAATCAACTCAAAGAAGATATTAACGCAGCACGTAAAAACGATTTTGGTCGCAAAATTTTCGAAGCGTTTGCTAACGAATATATGGGTTCTCATTTAAATGAGAAATCAGAGACCAAAAAACTACTTAAAGTTGTTGATGTCAAAGACAAACAAATTGCTGAAGCAAAAGAATTAGCACTAAAAGCTAAAACTATTGCTGAAGCAAAAGACGCAGAAGTAAAGCGTCTTGTTGAAGCACAACAACGCACAGGAGTAATGAATGAACTTCTTGGACCTTTAAGTAAGGACCAAAAAGAAATTATGACAGACTTACTGGAATCAATTCAAACTGCTAGACTACGTTCAGCATTTGATAAGTACCTTCCATCAGTAATTGATGGTAACAGTCCAGCAAAGCAGAAGGCGCAGCTTACAGAGGCAAAAGAAATTACAGGCAATAAACAAACACAAAGTTCTAATGAAGCAAGTACACATAATGTCGTAGACATTAAACGTCTTGCTGGATTATAAAGGAGAAGATAATGTCAGAACTATTAGAAAGTCGCTGGCAGGAGACAAAAGGTGCCTTAACTGAAGGCCTCGCAGGCAACAAAAAAGCTGTTATGGAAACAACTCTTGAAAATACTCGTAAGCATTTGATGGAAACCGCAACAGCTGGTGCAACTTCTGCTGGTAACGTAGCAACACTAAATCGTGTGATCCTTCCAGTGATCAGACGTGTAATGCCAACCGTTATCGCTAACGAATTGGTAGGTGTACAACCAATGACTGGTCCAGTGGGCCAAATTCACACACTTAGAGTACGTTACGCAGATGCGTTCGACTCAACAAGTGGAACAGATACCGCAGCAGGCGATGAAGCTCTTAGCCCATTCAAAATTGCTGAAGGTTATTCTGGTGCAGCTGATGACAAAGCAGCAGCTACATCAGCACTAGAAGGTGCAGCTGGTAACAGACTAAGCATTCAGATCTTGAAACAGACTGTTGAAGCGAAGTCACGTAAGTTGTCAGCACGTTGGACATTTGAAGCGGCTCAGGACGCTCAAAGCCAACACGGCATCGACGTAGAAGCAGAAATCATGGCAGCACTTGCTCAAGAGATTACTGCTGAAATCGACCAAGAAGTTATCGCAAGTTTGACTTCATTGGCCGGTACTGCGCCAGAAACATATGACCAAAACGCAGTTTCAGGTACAGCTACTTTTGTTGGTGACGAGCATGCAGCTCTTGCTGTTTCAATCAACAGAGTATCAAACTTAATCGCACAGCGTACACGCAGAGGCGCAGGTAACTGGGCTGTTGTATCACCAACAGTACTAACACTGTTACAAAGTGCTACAACTTCTGCTTTCGCACGTACAACAGAAGGTACTTTCGAAGCACCAACCAACACAAAACTAGTTGGTACATTAAACAACGCAATGAAAGTATATGTAAACACATATGCTACTAGCGATGATGTACTTGTTGGTTACAAAGGTACTTCAGAGTCAGACGCAGCAGCGTTCTACTGCCCATACATTCCATTGATGAGCAGTGGTGTTGTACTAGACCCAGATACATTCGAGCCAGTAGTTAGCTTCATGACACGTTATGGTTATGTTGAACTAACAAACACTGCTTCGTCTTTGGGTAACGCAGCAGACTACCTAAGCAAAGTTGCTGTTACAACAGCAAACCTAAGCTTCACATAAGCGTAGTTAAATATTATAAAATAGGCCCTACGGGGCCTATTTTTTTGGCTAAGTATTAAAAAGGAGTTAATATGACAGGACAAATATACAAACACAGTGGTACCAAAGCAATTATCAGACCTGACGAATGGGGTTCTAATAGAAGAGATGTAATCCTTGATAACAAAGATAAAAAATATAAAATAGGAGACAAACTTACATTTGACATTGTAAGAAAAAATAACAGATCTTATGCTGAGAATGTGTCTATTGAGGCTTAATAACCCATTTTAACAAAAAGGCTAAATACTAATGTCAAAAGACTTATGCGGTACCCACCGCGTAGACTTAGAACGTCATAAAGGAGAAACAAATGGGACGTCCAATAAACAAACAAAAATTAGGATACGGTTCAGGTCGTATCGCAGTTAGCCGCCACTTTTTTACAGGCGGAGCAGAAGCTACAACAGCAGCACACATTGTAAGACAAGTTGCCTCAAACAAGTTTGTGGTTAGATTAGATTCAAACAACGACGGTGGTGGACCGTTCTCACCAAGAACACATGCTAGTGATGAAGTAATGACACTTGTAAACAAAGCTAACGGAGCAATGGTAGCAGGTGAATTTAGAATTGATGCTGTAGGCTCAGATTCAACAACTTACCAAGTTACACGTTTACACAACAGAACAGTACAACTTGAGGATAACGACAAAGCAATTTACAACGTTGGGTTTGACGCAAGTGCTAAAGAAAACTCAGCAGTGCCAAACGCAGTACTATCAGTAGCATTACCAAGTCAATAAGTTGGAGATTTGAATGCCTGGCGCTAAGTTTATATCTCATGATGTTGATACTTACAAATTAACAATTAACGATGGTGGATCAGTATCGTTTGTGGCTGGTGACGGTTTAACTCCAGCTACAACTGGTACGTTTAATTTTTTCGGCAACTTAAATGTTGTTGGTTCTACTACGACAATTGAAACTAGTGAATTATCTATTACTGATAAAACTATCACAGTCAACAAAGATGAAACAGGCGCTGGTGTTAGCACAGGTCCAGATGGGACTAATACAGCTGGCTTAATTATTGAAAGAGGATCATATCCTGATGCGAAACTTCTATATGATGAAGATTTAGATTGGTATGATTCGAGATTAGGTGGCACAACAAGTATTACAGGTGCTTTTGCGTTCAAGGACAACAATAACGAAACTATTGGTATATTCACTAACTTTGTAGGAACTTTTGATCAAGATCTAGTTTTGCTAGGCGAAGGAACAAAAACTGTATCTGTAACAGGTACTACGTCCTATGAAAGACAAGTATTTACTTATCAAGGCGATGTAATAGAACCTAACGTAAATAATCTAGATAGATTGTCTGATCCAATTGATCCAGATATCATTCCTAATGTACAAGCATTAAAAGATTATGTTAGAGCATATAACACTTACAATTTTACAGACACTATTGAAAGTGCTGATACAACTGTAAGTGTAGCAGATTCAGAAGAAACTAGTAGTCCAAGTTTAGCACTTGTTACAGTTGACGGAACAGAAGTTGCTAGGTTTTATCAAACATCAATTGATCTCTTACAATTAAAAATTGATAGTGATACTTTAACAAGTTTAGATATTAATGGTAATGTAAAAATTGGAGGTAACGGTACAGGCAGTGTTGAGTTTACTACAGACGCATTATTTCCTGTTACAGCTACAGATCCAACAGCACCAACTGACGGTGTGAAGCTATATGGTAAAGCTGAAGGAGACGGTGGTACTGGATTATTTTTTGTAAATCAATCTGAAACACAAGACGAATTGATTAGTAGAAACAAAGCACTATTATATAGTATAATATTTTAAGGAAAGCAAAATGGCAATAAGCAGTGTAAACATATTAGCAACAGATACAACAATACTAAGTGTTCCTGCTGGCAAAAAGTATGCGATTACTACTATTGTGGTTTGTAATTATGCTACTACTACAGACGCATCGTTTGATAGTCAATTTGATATGCATGTAATAGCAGGCTCAGGAGGAGTAAAAAGCGTTACAAACAAAGTATTAAATGCCGTAGCAATGCCAGCTCAGGAAACTTTTTCTTTTAACACAGAACGTTTAATTTTAGAGGAAGGTGATCGAGTGGTATTAAACAGTCCTGATTCAAACAGGCTGAGCGCAACAATTAGTTATCTGGAAGTTTAAAGTCTAATGGAATTTATTAAAAAGCAAAGTTTATACAGACGCAAAATTGATAATAAAGAACTTATTATTGATGCAGATGGTAATGTGTCTATTACACCACAAACAGGTAAGGTTACTATTGATGGTGACTTAGCAGTTTCAGGATCGAGTTCTGGTCCAACTAATAACCTTACATTTTATGTATCACTTGAAGGTAACGATGACAATGACGGCTTAGGTGCCGGCAAAGATAGGGCTAAAAGATCAGTAAAAGCTGCGGTAGAAGCAGCACCAGCTGGAGCAACAATTAAAGTTGCGCCTGGTGACTTTTATGAAGACAATCCTATCACAATGAAAGAACGACAAACTGTACGCGGTGACAGTTTGCGTAATACACAAATTTTTCCAAATAATTCTACATCAGACATTTTCCTTATGGATTGTGCGTGTTATTTGTTCCAATTAACATTTAGAGCTTTACAAGATCCGGGCTGGTGTGCAAGAATTAAACCTGGAGCACTAGTAACAGTATCACCATATGTACAAAACTGTACAAACATGAACGGTCCTTGGTTGAATGACGGTACTGAATTTACACCATTTGTAACTGAACAAATCGAAGGTGTACCTGCTACTGCTCGACCAATTGAAAACGATCCTAATGTACCATTAGCAAAGCGTGTTAATGAAAATGGCGGGGGTAATGGTATCCTTGTTGACGGTAACGATTACGACCAGCGTTCGTTAGTATTCAGTTTTGTTGCGGATGCGTTTACACAAATTGCTCAAGGTGGTATTGGTTTCCATATTACTAACTTTGGTTATACACAGATTGTTAGCTGCTTTACAGTTTTTACACGTATTGGATTTATGACCACTAAAGGTGGTTATCTTAGTATCTCAAACTCAGTTAGTGACTTTGGTACATTTGGTATTATTGCTGACGGATTATTTGAAAAAGTTTATACTACAGCTCGACCGTCACAAACATACACTTCAAGTGTTGGTAGTGTAACAGTTAACAGCACAGGAGCAGGATACACAGGAGTACCCACTGTTACATTTGGAGCGCCTGAAACACCAGGAGGTGTTACCGCTCAAGGTACAGCAAGTGTTGACGCATTAAGAGGAGAAGTTACATCTGTAACAGTTGACAACCCAGGCAGTGGGTATCAAACGCAGCCAACTATTACTTTTACAGGAGGAGGATTTACTTCTCAAGCGACTGCTACTGCTAACTTAATTAAAAATCAAAGTATTGTTGTAAACAGTTTACGAGACGTTCCACAGACAGGTAGTATTATTAAATTTGAAGGTGATTCTACTGTTTACTATGTAACTGGTAATGACATTACAACTCAGCCATTTATATACGACGAAACAGTTTGTAGGCGAGATGTAAACAGAATTATTGATGCTGTAATGGGAGATATAGCATTAGGTACAAATTATCAAAGTATATCTGCTGGTAGAAGTTACTTACGTGCTAATAGTGCTAAAGTTTTAAATCAACAATTACAACCTACTATATTTGGTATTGAAGCAGTAAGAGACGAGATACTTGCACGTATACCAGATAGCGATCCAGCAAATGAACAATTTAGATACGATGTTATTGAAAAAATAGCTATTATTACAAATTTTATTGCTGAAGAAGATAGTAGTGCTGCTCCTGACATTGTATACGATGATAGTAATGCTACAAGTAATGGTGCTGTAGCAGCAAAAGATAATATTCTTTTAAACAAAGATTTTATTGTAGAAGAAACTATAAAATATATTGCTGAACAATTTACTGATCTAAGTTACGATCAAGACAAGTGTGAAAGAGACACAAGATTAATTACTGAAGCAGTAGCATTTGATACAGCATTAGGAACAAACTATAACAGTGTCACAGCAGGATTATCTTACGCAAGGGCAAACGCAACTACTGTAGCAGAAAAACAACTTGAAGTTACAGTAGCAGCATATACTCATATTAGAGATTTAGCACTAGCACTAGCAGATGTAGCAGCAGATAGCACAGCGGTAGCAAGAGTAAAAGCAGGATACGACGAAGTCATTGACATAATTACTGGTAGGGCTTATAATACAACTACCTGTAGAAGAGATGTTGGGCAAATTGTAGATAGTGTGGCATTTGATGTAGCATTAGAAACAAACTATAACGCAGTGACTACAGGTCTTTCTTATCAAAGAGCAAACAGTTCGTATGTAAAAAGTGCTCAATTCCAACAAACAATTGCTTCATATGAATACATGAAGCAAATAGCAAGCGATACCTATATGGCATCGGATACTACTGCTGTATCTAGATCAAATGCAGCGTTTGATGAAATACTTGACATTATAGAAAACGGAGCAGTAAGCACAGATTCAAGTGCTGATGTTCTTGTGTTTAACACACCAACCGGCGGCGATATTAATAAAGAGTATGCTAGAGTATTATTACAAGCTAACAGAACTTATATATCTACTGAATTGAACACATGGATACAAACAAATTATCCTTCTTTAGATTATGACGCAATTAAGTGTGCTAGAGATACAAAGTATATTGTTGATGCTATTACATTTGATGTTCAGTACGGAGGAAACTTTGCTACTAGGAGAGCAGCAGAGGCGTACTTTGAAGGAACAACAAGTCAGCTTCCAGCAGATCAAAGACCAATTACTGCCGCAGCATACAATCACTTAGCAAACAATATTTTAAGTCAAATTGTAATAGAAAATTATCCAGGACAAACAACAAACGGTAACTTAGCATCATCTGTTGAAGTAGACGAAGTAGCAGGACTAGCAAGCATTATTGCTGATGTAATTACAGCGAATAGTGTAGCAGGTATGCCAACACTTATTGAACCTTCAATTACTTGGGCAACAGCAGGATTGCAAACAGCAACAACAAATTGGAAAACTAACAAATCAACAATACAAGATGATGTAATCGAAGAAATTACTATAGGTAATATTACTAATGCTGATACAATAGTTTATCCAGATCCAACAGGAGTAATTACAACTAGAGTAAATGCTAAAAATCAGTTACTTGCTAACAAAACATTTATAAAAACTGAAATAGCTGCTTATATAAATCAAAACTTTCCAAGTTTAGGATACAACCAAAAGAAATGCGAAAGAGACGTTGGATATATTGTTGACGCATTAATTTATGATATATTGTACGAAGGCAATAGTGCTACTCGTCAAACAGCACTAAGTTATTTTGTAGGAACAACAAATCAATTAGGAACTGTTGCCGAAGAAACGACTGCTACTATAGATGCGTACACGCACTTACAAGGTGTAGTTACAGGTATACTTTTAGAATCAGCATTATCAAAGAGTTCAGGTAATACACTTACACAAAATACTTCAAACGAACCAGCAAGTGCTGCAGAAGTAACAAGTTCTACATCGTTAATACAAATAATCATTGACGTGTTAACAGCAGGTAACACAACAAATATTGTAGCAAAAAATAACGCTGTAACAGATTGGGCTCCTGCTTCATTACAAACAGCATTTGCGTCAGTCTTTGGACAACAAGACAACTTCGCTGCTGAAACTACAAATTATATTTTAGAAAATTTTCCAACATTTACTTATGATAGAGAAAAGTGTAAAAGAGATGTTGACTTAATTTTACAAGCTGTTATCCGAGATGCTAAATTAAATTCTAACCACAATGCTATTGTAGCAGGTCAAAGATATTTACAAGGTGTATCAAGTGTTGTAACAAACGACCAACTTCCAGCAACTATACTTGCTATGCGTGAGGCAAAAAGACTATCATTAACATACTTAACAGCTAGTTCTATTGCTACATCTAGAGTAACTGATGGTTGGGATACTGTGCTTGAGTTATTAGAAAATGGAACATTGCCTAGTGAAGGATATACATATCCGTCACCTACACCAGCAAGTCAAGAATTAATTGATGCTGCTAGACAATTACAAGATAACAAAGCATTCTTAATAGAAGAAACAATTGCTTACATTAATGATCAATATTTTGTATATGATTCAGCAAAATGTGCTAGAGATTCGCAATTGATTTTAGACGCAGTTACAAATGACTTAGTTACTGGAACAAATTACAACAGTATCACAGCTGGAAGATCTTATTACAGAGCAAACAGCGCATATGTTATTAGCGATCAAATTACACAAACTGTAGCAGCAATTACGCATTTAAAAACTGAAACTGCTGCGGCTGTTTCTGCCGATACTGCTAGTGTAACAATTTTAAATGGCTTGTTTGACGAAATAATCGACATTATACAAAACGGTGAAGGCAATGCCGACGCTCTAGTATGGACAAATCCAGCAGGCGATACAAGTAAAACAAATGCTCGATTAATGTTACAGAATAATAGAGCATATATCATTTCAGAATTAATAACTTGGATTAATACAACATATCCTTACTTAACATACGATCAAAGCAAGTGTGAAAGAGATACTGGGCTGATTGTTGATGCTTTATCACATGATATTCAATATGAAACAAACCTAGCAAGCATACAAAACGCTAGAGCATACTTTGAAGGTGCTGTAAGTGTTTTACCATATGATCAAAGATTAGAAACAGTTGGCGCACTAAACCAATTAGGTATAATTGCTGAACAAGTATGTTTAGGAACATATGCTGGACAAAATACTAGTGCTGGAGCAGCTGACGCAGACGATTCTGCTGCTGTAAAAGCATTAGCAGATATTATTGAAAACACAGTGAATGCTAACACATTAGCAGTATTACCAGCTGAAACAGTACCAACACTAGTAGGTGCTAACGCTACTACTCAAGCAACAAGAGAAACAATTCTAAGTGCGGGAGATAGTTCGAGTGCTGATCTTGTACAAAGTGTTATTGATTACATAAACAATAGCTTAAATGGATTTAGTTATAATCAAGAGAAATGTCGTAGAGACACAGGCTATCTTATTGAATCTACTACACATGACTTACTTTATACAGGTAACAAAAGTTCTTTGTTAAGTGCTAGAAGTTATTTTTACAATAATGAAAGTCAAGTGTATGGACAAGAAAGCCAAACTACTACAGCATTAACTAGATTAAAACAAGTAGCAGGTCAAGTAATTCAAGGTATTGCGGTAACGCCTACAACAGGTAATACCGAAACACAAAGTTTAGTTGGAACATATGGAACTTCAAATGAAGTAACAACATCAAATGACTTGTTTAACATTACTATTGATGCTATAAATGCCGGAAACTTGTTAAGTACTCCAGGTGATCAAGAACCTGACACAAGCTGGGCACTTGCTACAATGGTTGCTCCATTAGATGTATTGTTGGCAAATAGCACTGTAGTACAAGAAGGTGTTATTACATTTATTAAAGAAAACATACTAGGCTTTTCGTATAATGTAACAAAGTGTGAAAGAGATACAAAATATATTATTGATGCTGCTTTGTATGATATGATGTATGGTGGTAACAAGCAAACACGTAGAGCAGGTGAAGCATATTACACCGGTACAATTTTAGCTGGTATTACAACAGCAGGAAGTAATGCTGATCAAGAAGGTGTTACAGAATTTGCTTATAAACATTTAGCAAACTTAATGTCGCAAATTGGACAGAATAAAACTGTTACAACAAGCGATGGTGTTACACTTACACAAACTTATGGCACAGTTGGCGGAACAAATGAAGCTACTACATCTGTAGTGGCAAATATTACTAAAATTGCTGAAATTATTAGCGCAGGAACTGCTCCAGAATTACCATACGAAATAGATCATTTTTATGACGTTCTTGGAGATACAACAGCCAATGCTAAACGTACAATTGTTTTAGCAGATGAACAAGCAATTGAAGACGAAGCAATTAGATTGCTAAACCTAGAATATGGCGGTGTAGCTGAACTAACATTATTCCCACAGTTAACATACGTTGCTGAAGGAACATTAGGTAGTATGCAAAACGTTTCAACTGTAAGTACTTCGGGTCACGCATTTGAATATGTTGGCGCAGGTGTTACCTATAACGCACTTCCGTTCTTTGGCGGTAGTGCTATTGCTGAAAACGAAATTACAGAGACAGACAACGGTAAAGTATTTGCTGGTGGTACAGTTGACCAAATTGGTAACTTTAGAGTTGGTAACTTCTTTAGTGTTAACGCACTAAGCGGCGCTATTACACTTAATGCTGAAGAAATTAATTTAAGTGGTATTGCTAGTATAGGACCGTTCAAGCGTTTTGGTATTCCAGTTGGTGTTGAATTAAAAGAAGTAAGTAACAGTTCAGACTTAAGAGCCAGCACTGGTCAAGCAGATCAAAACACTGTGCCAACACAAGTTGCTGTTACAAACTATGTTGAAAACAGATATCTCAACAAACTTACAGGCGGAGTAGTATTAGGCGATGTACAAATCGATGCTGATTTAGCAGTTGACGGCGGTGACTTAACTACTACTGCTACAACATTTAATTTATTAAATGACAACGCTAATATTGTAAATGCGTTTGGTGGCACAACACAATTAACAATCGGTGCTGTTGGCATTGGTACTACAACTATCAAACACAATGTTGACATTGACTTAGATCTAAATGTCGACGGTGGTGATATTACAACAAACATACTTGATACTTTTAATCTGTTAAACACTAATGTTCAAACAGTAAATGCGTTTGGTGATGCTACAGAAATAAACATAGGTGCTGTATCTACAGACAGTGTGTTCCAAGTAAACAGTGAGATTGTAATATTCAACAGTGTCGGTACACTACAGATTCCAGTAGGAACAACAGCACAACGTGGAGCAGATAGTACAGCAGCAGTTGGTCAAATACGTTTTAACACAACAGACGAAACGTTTGAAGGATATGACGGTGCTAACTGGGGAACACTTGGCGGTGTCAAAGATGTTGACCAAGACACCTTTATACGTCCTGAATCGAGCCCAGGAGCAGACGAAGATACATTAGACTTCTTTACCGACGGTGTAGAGCGCTTAGAACTAACCACAACCACCTTTACAATCCGTGATAGTGTGCTTACAGTATTAGAAAATACAACCGAAAGCACTGATTACTTAACAGGTGCTATGACTGTAGAAGGTGGTGTCGGAATCGCTCGTAACTTACATGTAAGAGGTTATATAAGTGGCAACGAATCTGATGTGCTACAACTTACTGAAAAAGCTACAGATAAAATTTTAATACCTGCTAATACAATTCAATCTACTGATGGATTTAAAATTATTACTGATGCTGGCGATAGTACAACATCAAGTATTAGTACACCAATTACACTAGCCCATCATAACCAATCAGGAACAGCATCAGCAGGTTCAGGTGTTGGATTAAATTTTGAAATTGAAACAACAAACAATTTGTTTGTAAATGGTGCTAAGATTGAAGCTATTAGTACTGATGTTACAACTGGTCAAGAAGACTTTGACATGGTAGTAACTACTACAATTAATGGCGCAGATGTAGAAAAACTTAGAATAAGTGAAGATACAAGCACATTCACAACAAATGTTCAAATTGATCAAGATTTATTTGTAACAGGTATTCTTGACGCAGCAGGATTTAGAGGAAGTATCTTTGCTGATGATAGCACCGAGATGATCGATGCTATTAACAACAGAATTGTTGTTACAACACTAGATGCTGGCACACTAACATTAGTTACAGATTTAGAAGTACAATATGGTGGTACAGGTGTAAGTACATTTACTGAAAATGGTATCCTTTATGGTAATGTTGCTGATCCAGTACAAGTTACTGCCGCTGCTGGAAGTGCTGACGCAAGTAATAGTTTCCAGATTCTTACAGTAACAGCTGATGCTGACGCAACGCCAGTTTGGACTGACACAATAGATGGTGGTAGCTTTTAAATAAAAAGCTACTACTTTTTCTCCGTGATAAATAGTATTAACGATCTCTATCGTTTTTAATTTGGGCGTCTTCGGACCTGACCCGTTACCTATTTAGGAGGCAGCCAATATGGCAACAACAATTAGACACAAGCGAAGTGCGGTCGCTGGTAATCAACCTAGTGTAGCACAACTTGAATCCGGCGAATTAGCCATCAACACAGCAGACGGTAAAGTATATCTACTAAGAGATGATAACACTGTCCAAGATATTACAAAAAGAATATTTGAAGGTAATACTGAAGTTAGAGTAGACGACTTGTTAGATAGCGCAAGTGCTGAGATCAGCATGAGTGTTAACGGCGATGAAAAAATGACAGTGACTAATGCTGGATTTAATATAAAAGACGATGTTGATTTAGAAGATGCTACAAAACTTACTTTTAGAGAAAGTATCGGTTCGGGTGAAGATGGGATTAGTCTTAAAGCACCAGATAACCTTCCAAACAGTTATGATTTAACTCTGCCTCTAGTTAATGGTACTGTTGGACAAATTTTAAAAACAGACGGTAACGGAAATCTAGCATTTGGAGATCCTGATATTTTTGGCGGTAACGTAATTTATGTCAGTGCTGAACAAGGCGACGATGATAACGATGGACAAAGTGCTCCAGTAAAAACAATTAAAAGAGCATGTAAATTAGCCAGTGCTATTGTTTACAATCCAGATGGAACAATTACAGGTACAAGAGTTAATATCAAAGTTGCGGTTGGTGACTATACAGAAGATAACCCACTTATTATTCCAGACAATGTTGTTGTTAAAGGCGACGGTTTGCGTGGTTGTATTGTACGTCCAGCTAATGCTAACTTGGATATGTTTCGTGTACGTAATGCTTGTTACTTTGGTGAATTTACATTCCGTGACGGTGTTGACGATAACCAAGTTCCACTTATTACTTGGGACTATGCTACAGTGTTTGACGATCCTAATGCTACTGATATAACAGATAGAAGCGAATACACAAACTTACCAAACACAAAACCAACTATTGTTACTTCACCATATACGCAGAACTGTTCCATTATTTCGTTCTTGGGAGGTAGTGGTGCTAAGATTGATGGTGCGTTGGTTGAATCTCCAAACGTTCCTCGTTACAATATTGAAGCTGAGAATCCAGTTGTAGGAGCCACACCTGAGCAAGGTAAATCAATGGTTGCTAACGCATACACCATGCTTTCATTTGGTGGTACAGGCTGGCGTCTACTTAACGATGCTTACGCACAGATCGTTTCGTGTTTCCAAATTTTCCTACTAAACGGTGTTTACACACAGTCAGGTGGTTATTGTTCCATTACTAACTCCGCTACAAACTTTGGATTGTATGCGTTGAGATCTAGTGGTTATTCACCAAAAGCATTTGAATTTGACAGAGCACATGTTGTATCTACTGGTGCTAGTGAAGGTAAACAAACAATTACTATTGTTGGTGTAAATCGTGATGCGCCTGTTGAAGAATTTATTTTAAGATACAGAGATCCTGGTTATAAAAGAGCGTATACTTTAATTTTAAATCAAAGAGATGCTATTGCCCAAGATACAGTTGATTGGATTAACTTACAAATTTCTAACGCAGCTGGTTCTCCAAGCATTTATGCTGGCTTTGAATATAACGAAGATAAATGTAGAAGAGACACTAGGTTACTTATAGAATCTATTAGATATGATGCTGCTTTAAATAGTAACGCTAGAACTATCAACGCAGCATTAACATATTTTAATGGTAGGTTTGATGCTTCATTATTTGCGGCGCAAAAAGATCAACATATTGATGCTTATGGCAATGCTAAAACTTTTACAGCGGGTATTGTACAAGATTCAACGTTTGAATCAAGAACAGATGCACTTTGGGATGAAATCATAGAAATTCTTGGTGCTGGTAGTAGTGCGAGCATAGCAGGAGACGAATTAGTTGATGCTAGAGTATTGCCTACTGCTATCAACACCAATAGTGGTAATGCTGTAGCACAATTGTTAGCAAACAGAACATTTATACAAAAAGAATTAACAGCTTGGATTAATGCTCAAGTTGCTGGAAATATTGCTCCTTTCTCTACAGGATTTGTATATAATGTAGCAGCATGTGAAAACGATGCTAGTAAAATTGTAGATGCTATAACATATGATCTTTCCACTGGCGGTAACTTAGAAAGTTTGATAGCAGCTCAACAGTATTTTGTTGACGGTACTGCTGTATACGGTACAGGACAAAAAGAAGAAACTGTCGCAGCTTGGGGCAGAATGAAAGAGATTGTTGAAAAGATTGTTAAAGAAGAAGCAGTTACAGTGTCTTCAGGAAACATCATTACACAAGATACAAGCGGTACTGCTGCTACACAAACAGAAGCAGATTTTGCTAAAGCTAGAATAGATGAAATTATTCAACATATTCAAACCAATGCTGGAACATTAGCAGACCCGATCAACCCTGATTTGACTGCTCTTGGTGTAAGTCAAACTTTACAAGATGATTTTATAAGATTAGATGAAATAGGCGCAATTAACATTGCTCAAAGAGTAACACAGTATATTAACGAAAGTATTGACGCAGCAAAATGGTATAATTTTGATTATGATCAAGCAAAATGTTTAAGAGATTCTAAATTAATTGTTGAAGCTGTTGCTAAAGATACATGGGATACAGGTAACAGATATTCTCGTAGTGCTGGATTAAGTTACTTTGCTGCTAACTTAGCAGACTCTTCACGTAGTAGTATTAGCGGACAAGAACTACAAACAATTGCTGCTATACAACAATCTGCTATCTATACAAACGCAGTTATTACAGGCAAAACTGGCATAACAACGGATATTGAAGATTTTGTTCAAAGTAGATTTAACATTGTAAGTGAAGCAATTAGATCACCAGAAGAAATTCCAGCACCACAAGAAGTAAGTAGTGAAGGAGATGTAACAAACGACTTTATTCCAACTCCAACTGAAACAACTTTTAGTTCAACAGCTGATGTTGATAAAGGTACAAGTATTTTTACAATTACAGGGCATGGATTTACAAATGGTGAAAAACTTATCTATGATGCTAATGGAAATATTCCAATTGGTGGATTAGATGACGAACAGACTTATTATGCTAACGTATTAGATCCTGATACATTTAGTTTAACATTTGATGATAGTTTGGAATTTCCAGTACAACTATTTGAAAACATAACTAACTCTGGCAATCATATTTTTAGAACAAATATTATTGAATTCTTTGTTGAAGAAATTTTAAGTTCACATACTACGTATCAAACATTGATACTAGAGTCTGGTGCTGAAAGTTATGAATTTGTTCCAGGAAGAGCTATTACAGGTACAACAGGAGCAAACAATAATAGTGCCTTTGTTTCTAGTTGGGAACCAGCAGAACGTAGACTAGTAGTAAGTATCGAAGAAGTTGCTGTTGGATCAAGTGTTCTTAGAATACAATTTGATGCTACAAGCATTATTAGTGCTGATCACGCAGGTAGTCCTAATACAAATATTAGTATAAATGAAGTATCAACAAAACTTGGGTTAGGTACAGCAACGTTTAGTATTACAGCAACAGACGGAAGTAGCAGTATCACAAACACAGGAAACTTACCCGAGAGGCAAATTTGGTTCCACAGACCAAGTATTGTTAACTCGTCCGCACACACTTGGGAATACGCAGGTTCAGGAACAGACTATAACGCACTACCACAAAACGGTGGTAACACAAGATCTGAGTTTGAACAATATGAAGAATTACCAGGTCGTGTTTATTCATCAGGTACAAACGAACTTGGTGACTTTAAAGTTGGTGACTTTATTACAGCGTTTAACAGAACTGGTAACATTACATTTAGAAACAAAGTTCAGGTGGACGAACTTGATGCGTTGAAATTAAGTTTGAGTGATGTTGCTATTGAAGAAATTTCAACTGATGTTAACTTAGGTGATGACGAAATTGGCGGTCCAAGTGATGCACGATTGGTTACGCAGTTAGCTATTAGATCGTTTATTGGTAACAGGCTAGGTGGTTTTGTTGACAAAACTGTGTCTACTGCGGCTGTTCCAGGCGCTATTGTTCAGTTGAACACAAACGGTCAGTTGAATGGCGAACTTATTCCTGCTACTAGACAGTTTACAAACACAAACACAGAAGGTTATCTATCAAGGCTTTTACAAGTAGATGATATTCCAGCTGTTGATTTGTCAGCTGGAGACATTGCTACTGAAAACTATGAACAAGTTGAACTTACACTTAGTGGTAATATTACCGCAACAGACGGAGATACAATTACACAACCAGGTGTTACTGGTGCTACAGGTTATGCTAAAGGTAATTTTTCGGTTAGTGGCAACATTCTTGTAGCAACTGTCGACGGTGCTTGGGACGAAACTGACGATAGTGTTGGTGATCCATGGGATGTAACAAACAATCTAAACTTGTTTGTAAACGGCGTAGACTCAGGTGTACACCCAACATCTAAAGGAGCATCAAGTGCTATTATTGATAACTTCTTCCTAAAAAGTTCTAATACTAGTCAGTATTTGTTACTTGATCCAACTGAAGATTATAACTTTACCATTGTAGATTTATCAAGTGTTGCTAGAGCAAGTAACATACAAACTATTGTAACAAATGGATCACATGGCCTTAATGTAGGTAACCAAGTAGAAGTTGTATGTACAGAAGACAACACCTTTAATGTGTTTGGAGAAGTGATAAGTATCCCATCTGGTACATCGTTTACAATTGAGAACATAGGTATAGATGTTAGCACAACATCAAGAACAGGTAGTGTAAGAAGTGTTGTAACAAGTGCTGATGGTGGTGCGCAAGGTTCTGTAACAGAACTACGTCTTGGTGTACTTGTTAACGTTGATAATGCTAATATAACAGGCGGCAGTGGTTATTTGCCAGCACAAGGTAATCAAATTTATGAAAATGTTGCTCTTACAAATGTAAGTGGGACCGGTTCTGGTGCTAGAGCAGATATTACAGTTACAGCAGGAGCAGTAAGTGATGTTGACTTACGTAGAGGCGGAACTGGTTATGAAGTAGCTGATATTGTTAGTTGTAATGCATCTGACATAGGTGGCGCCGGCAGTAATTTCCAAATTGAAGTATCGGCAATTGAAAAACGTGCTTATGTTAATATTTTAGGCGGAGAATTATTTGTTGCTTCGACATCAAGTATTGACTTTGTTGAAGATGTTGACGCTGTTGTAAATGCGTTTGATATTGGTTTAGATAACGTTCTTAGTTTAAACTTTTTAGCTGGTACCATAGCAGGTGGCGGTAGTGTAAACTATACAGATGATAGAATTACTATTACTAATCATGGATTGGAAAATGGTGATCCAGTTACATATGACACAATTGGTAACGTTGCTATTGGTGGTATGTTAAATGGTAGAGTATATTACGCTAAAAAGATTGATGACAATACCATTGAAATTTACGACGATTATAGCTTGATTAATCAAATTGAATTTTTAACAACACCGTTAAACAACAACCATAATTTAAGTAGATTCACTGTTAACCTAACAGACGATAGTCTCCTTGTTCAAAATAATGGTTTAACTACTGGTGATGCTATTAGAATTAATACTTTAACAGATGGATCAACTTCTAATGCATTGCCTAATATTGACGGTAAAGAAATTACAGATGGCGCAAGATTCTTTGTAGGTTCAGTAACAACAAACTCATTTACATTACACGCTTTACGTTCAGATGCGTTAAGCAGTATTAATGGACTTGTTACAAACAGAAAAGATATTGGTACAGCAGGTGTTGGTAGTGCGAGAATTACACCGAGCAATGTTAGAGTTACTGAAATTGTTAACACTTCTAGCAGAATTAAATCAAACTGGAATACACTTGCTGCTACAAACATTGATGCTGAAAATATTATTTCAGGTACAATTTCACCAAGTAGACTTGGAGGCAGCGGAGTACCAAATAGTGATACAGTATTATTTGGTGATAGTAGATATGATACTGTTGTTCAAAGTCTCAAAAAAGCATCTACAACAGATAACCCAATTACACTAACAGGATCAAGTTCAAATGCTGAATTCTACGGTGATCCAGTAAACATTGGTATAGCTAACGCTGACTACGATCCACTTGGAACATTCTCAACACTTGGAACAAGTAGATTCCTACAAACACAATTTGATGTAAATTCAAACGGTAGTGGTGAGGTGTTTATTAAGGATGGAATAGTAGATGCTGGAACATTAGATGGTTTAGATAGTGCTTACTTTTTAAACCCAGCAAACTTAACTAGTCCTGTGCCTGTTGTACGTGGCGGTACAAATATAACCACGTATGCTGTTGGTGATATCATCTACGCTCAATCAGCAGCAAGTTTAAACACATTAAATATTGGTCGAGTAAATACATTCTTAAAGTCAAATGGAACAGTACCTGAATGGGGTACAGCACTCGATCTAGCTGAAGGTCTAGATGTTGGATCTGCTAGATTAAGTTCAAGTAGTACAGCAACAGGTCAAATCTATAATGACAATGTGACTACAATTGAAATTGGCGGCGATGCTGAAAATGTTAAAATTGGTAAAAATAGTGAAAGTAGAAATATTAGCACTTTTGTAGAAACATATGAGGCAACTAACACTCAAGATGTTGTTGTAAATTTAGCAGATATTCAAGTAAGTACAAGTGATGCTAGTGCTAACGGTGAAAAGGTTTTAATTTTTAGCGACACTACTTCAATTGCATTTGGTATGACAGTTACTGGTAGCGGTAGTATTCCTGCTAACACAACGGTTACTGGTATTACCGAAAACGAAGTATTTTTAAGTGATGATTTAACAGGTAGTGTTTTAACAGGCACAACTATCTCATTTAATTATACTCCTCTAACTTTAGGCGTGAGGGTTGGTGATACAGTAATTATTGATCAAAGTACAATTACTAACTTAGACGGACAATGGCCAGTTATTGGTGCTACTACTAACGCAACATCATTTACTATTAGAACAAATCAAAACGTAAATGCTGATCCGGCTGTTACACAAGTTGGTACAATATCAAAAGAAAATACTATTGTTCTTAAAAACCAAAACGTTGTGATTGGCGGCGGAGAATTTGGAACATCTCCTCTTCCAGCAATTATTAAAGGCGAAGGCGGAATTGGAACAGACGTAGCAGGTGGTAATATAACAATACAACCTGGCCTAGGTACAGGTAATGCTTCCGGCGGCAACTTTATTGTAAAAACTGGTGAAACAGGAACAACAGGCGAAGTTGTACAAACAGCAACTACAAGAATGACTATAGACACTGATGGAGTCACAACCTTTACTGGTTATACTAACTTTAGTGATACTTCGGCAATTAAGTTACCTGTTGGTACTACAGCACAGCGTCCTACAGATGCTCAAGGACAAATACGTTATAACACTACAGATAGCACATTTGAAGGATATGACGGAAGTAACTGGAGCGGTTTAGGCGGTGTTATTGATGTTGATCAAGATACAAAAATTGTTGCTGAAACGACATCAGGGTCTGATAATGACGATTTAGATTTCTTTACAGCAGGTGTAGCAAGACTACAAATTAATCAAGCGGGATCGTTTAGATTTGGTACTGACTTAAATAAATTTGTAATTAACGGAACAAACGGTGACACTAGTATTGCAGGTGATGTTGATATTACAGGAGACTTAACTGTAAACGGTACTACAACTACACTTAATTCAACTACATTACAAGTTGATGATAAAAACATTGAATTAGGCACTGTAGATACACCAACTGATGTGACAGCAGACGGCGGTGGTATTACATTAAAAGGCGCAACCGATCATACTATACATGGTCAAATGCTAACGATAGCTGGGACTTTAGCGAGAATGTTAATGTAATAAGTGGCAAAGAATATCGTGTAAACAATACAAGTGTTCTTACTAGTACAACACTTGGTTCTACAGTAATCAATACTAGCATACAAAATACCGGCGCTCTTGATGGCGGTAGTATTACTAGCGGTTTTGGTAGTATTAATATTGGAACAAGTGCCCTTACAGCAACAGGTTCTATATCATTAGGCGCTACATCTTTTAACGATAATAACATTACAAATGTAGGAAGTTTAGCACTAGATACTATTAGCGGCGACAATGGTTCAAGTATGAACTTCGCAAGTTCAACTGTTGTAAATGTAGATAATGTAACACAAGCAACAAGCACTACAAGCGGTGCCATGATAGTCGACGGTGGTGTAGGTATTGCTAAGAACTTACATGTTGGCGGAACACTAACTGGTAATGGCAGTGGCTTAACAACACTGAATGCAACTAACTTGTCAAGTGGTACAGTAAATGATGCTAGATTACCAACAAGCCAAGCAGGAAAAACATTTACAAGTGATATTACTGTACATGGTTTCAATGCTGGACGTGGTGGAAATAGTGGCGCTACAAACTTAATGTTTGGACATGGCGAAAACTTAACTGCTGCTGCTGAACATAATACAGGTATCGGTGGAACATCAATGACAGGTGCCTTATCCGGTGATGGTAATACTGCAGTTGGGTTTGCGTCATTGAGTGCTGCTACTAGTGTAAACAACAATACAGCAATTGGTTCAGACAGTCAAGAACAACGTACTAGTGTTGGAGACGGTAATACTAGTGTTGGTAAGAGTACAATGGCAAACAGTACTGCTGGTAGCAATAACACAGCATTAGGGTTACAGGCCTTAGAAATTGTTACAGGTAATAACAACATTGTACTTGGTGCCCTAAGTGCTACAACATTAACCACAGGTAATAATAACATATTCCTTGGTTATGACATTGAACCAGCTTCTAACAGCACTAGTAACTTTATGCAAATTGGTAATGCTACAAACAATTCTTTGAGTATACCTGGAGTAAATGTAACTGTTTCAACAACAGCATTTACATTTAGTGGCACAAATGGATATAGTGGCGTAGGTACAAACTTAACAGCACTAAATGCTGATAATTTGTCCTCTGGTACAGTGCCAGATGGTAGAATCAGTTCTAGCAGTGTTGTACAACACCAATTAGATATTACTGGAGTAGGCACATTAGATGCTGGTGCTATTAGTAGCGGCTTTGGCAATATTAATATCGGAAATAACTCATTAACTGCTACAGGTGCTATATCATTAGGTGCTACAAGTTTCAATGATAATAACATTACTAATGTAGGTAGCATAGCAGTTGATACTATTGTAGCAGATAATGCTACTTCAATGAACTTTAATTCAAATACTATTGTCAATATCGATAACACAACACAGTCAACTAGTAACACTACTGGTGCACTAATTGTTGATGGCGGCATTGGTGTTGCTAAAGATGTATATTCAAATGGTACTTTCTACGGTGGCGGTAGTGGATTAACAGCACTTAACGCAAGTAACTTAGGCAGTGGAACTGTTCCTAATGCTAGACTTAGCGGAACTTACAGTAACGTAACTGGTACTGGAGCACTAAATGCTGGTAGTATAACAAGCGGATTTGGTGATGTTAATATTGGTACAAATACATTTACTGGTAACGGTAGTGGACTTACAAGCGTAGATGCTACAACCTTAGATGGTATTGATAGCTCAGCATTCTTACGCAGTAATGCTGATGATACGTATACTGGACTTCTTACCGGTAATAGGAATTCAAATGAACAACTTAGGTTAGCAACACAAAGTTCAACTGGATCACCTTACATAAGTTTCTATCAAGCAGGAACACGCAGAGGTTATATTCAGTATGTAAATGGTGGAGCAATGCGTATCTACAATGACAGAACTGATGAATATCTTGATGTCAACAGTGGGGTAAATGGTCTACTTTATAATGTTGGTGGCACCAACTACAAAGTATGGCACGAAGGTAATGATGGTCCTGGCAGCGGACTTAATGCTGATACACTTGATGGTGTATCTTCAGGTAGTTTCTTACGCAGCGATACTAATGATAGTTTTTCAGGTACACTTAGTGGAGGTGGTTCTATTAGTATTACAGGTAATGTTACTGCTAATAGTTTTACAGGTGACGGTAGTAACCTAACTGGTGTTAGTGCTAGTGATGCTGATACACTTGATGGTATTGATAGTTCAGGTTTCTTGCGTAGCACTACAACAGCAAGCCAAAACATTTATATTAGGAATACTTCACCAACACTATATTTCCGTGATACTAATCACAATGTTGCTATGTTACATAACAACAGTGACTTGTTTTATATCTTACGTGGCGGAGACGATTCAACATCTTGGGCACAAGTAAACAGTCAATGGCCAGCTATTTGGAACTTGACAAATAACGATGTTACATTTGGTCGCAATATGAATGCTGTAGGCGAAGTTACAGCCTATTCATCAGATAAAAGATTGAAAGAAAATATTGTACCAATTGAAAATGCTTTAACTAAAATAAAGTCGTTAACTGGTGTAAACTTTGATTGGAAAGCTGAAGTCAATGATTTAGGTTTCTATCCTGATAACCAAATTAATGATGCTGGTGTTATTGCTCAAGAAGTAGAAAAAGTTTTACCACAAGCGATTGCTAAGGCTCCTTTTGATCAATATTGGGATAGCGAAGAAAAAGAATATAAGAGTAAATCAGGTGAAGATTATATTACTGTTAAGTATGAAAAACTTGCTCCATTGTTTATTGAAGCAATCAAAGAGCAAGATGCTAAACTAGAAGCACAAGCAGCAGAGATTGCTGAGCTGAAAGAAATGGTAAAAAAATTACTCGATAAATAACATATGGTGTAGCTAAATTATTTTGGCTACACTAGTTGACATAATTTAAATAGTGTGTTACACTTGTACAATAGGAAAGTAAATGGCGTTACCAGCAACCGGATCAGCAATTACAATGTCAGAGATTAGAAACTACTTTGGTGGTTCTGGTACTCCAATTACTATGGCTGGGCTGGGTGCTTTTTTGAGTATTTCAGCTGGAACTACAATTCAAATGAGCGATACATTTGGCGGACAAGGAACATAATATAATGGAAATGAAAAGTTTATACGAAGTTATTAATATTGACTTAGCACAAGCATATACAAAACAAAGAAAAAAAGACCTAGCGGAAAAATTAGGTTTAGAATCAGAACTTTATAAAGAAGTTTGTGAAGCAATCGATAGCATGGATATTCCAGAGGCTGACGAACGTCATCATTGGATAAATGTTATTGCGCATTTAGCTTCTGCTGATTTAATTACACTAGGAAAAGTACAACCTGAAAACATGGTTCTGATGAGTTCTTTAAGTGAGGAAGATTTTACTGATGCAGTAACTATTGCTGTAAGTAAAGCTAGACAACTAAATGATCAGACAGTAGCAGCAGAAGCAACACTTAACACAGATACTATTTCAGAAACAATCACCTAATGAAATTATCAATATGTGTGCCTGCTCGTGATACAGTTCACGCAGGGTTTGCGTTATCATTGGCAAAAATTGCCAAAACTATTGATTGCGAAATACTAATGAATTTAGGTACTGTGATACCTGAACAACGTAATCAATTGATAAGCGAATCTTTAGAAAAAGGTTGTACACATATACTGTGGTTAGATAGTGATATGCACTTGCCAGCAAATACCGCAAACATATTATTATCTCATAACAAAGAAATTGTAGCTGCCAGCTACAGCACACGAATGCCACCTTATCAAAGTGTAGCATTTACAGATCCTAATAATCTTTCAGAAAGGTTAGATGAAATAGGAGGCTTACACAAAGTTTGGGCAGTCGGCATGGGATGTATGTTAGTAAATACAAAAGTTTACGAATACTTAGAAAAACCTTGGCATCAATATTTAGAACATAAAGAAACTAAAACACTTATGGGAGAAGATATATATTTCTGCAAGAATGCTAACGATGCCGGATTTGATATTTTTATTGATGCGGATTTAAGTAAAAAAATTGCCCATTATGGAACAAAGAGTTTTAAATTATGAGAGCTGTAGACAAGTTTAATAGATATGGACGCACTGTTTACAATGGACAGGATGTTTTGAAAAATCATTTTTTAAATGGTTATCCAAAACATTATACTAATGATACAATGGACTATAGTATTATAGATCAATATCAAGATTATGATTATGTTTGGATTGTAGATAAAGACTTAGAAACACTAAGAACATTTCCATGGCATTTTAAGCCTAAGGAACACGGCATCCATTGTTTTCCTTATGTGTACAAGAGAAGTAAAAGAATATTAAGCTGGGACAAAGTTAAACTTGTTCCTACGAAAAACTTAAACAAACAATATCGTATTGAGCAAAAACATATTTGTGCCAAGTATGATGTGCTTTGTGGAAAAGAAAGTTTTAATATTTTCTATCAAGGAAATAAATCAGATCAAGAATTTAAAAAATTATCTGAAAAGTTTGCTAGTGCCAAGTGTGTAAAAAACTATAAAGATGCTCAAAAACAAAGCGAAACAGATATGTTTTGGCTTGTCCCTAATGATGTACAAGTAAGTGAGTTTTTTAAATTTTCCTATATGCCTGATGACTGGAGCCAAAAATATGTTCATGTTTTTAGTAACGGAAAAGCAAAAACTAAAGATGGTATAATTCTTGCTCCTAAAAACTATACTCCAAGTAAAAAAGAACTATCTCATAGATTCTACGCTGAAAAGAAAGACGTAAGCATACTTGCTAGTAAACCTTTACCTTACAAACAAATGAGTTTTAAAGACTATCAACATTATTGCGATACTATAGAAACATTAGATGACGACTTAGTATGGTGGATACCACAAGATATTATTGTGGAAGATTCTTTTGATTTAAATTTGTACATAAGTCATCATAATCAATATGATAGACAAATAAATCATGTTTATCTAAACGGTGAACATTACGATGGTGTAATGCTGTTGAGTAAACATTGTAAAATTACTGAAAAAGAATTTAACAATAGATTTTTAGCTGTAAAAAAAGAACACGAGGTGGTAGCAAGCCGTCCAAAAAAGTTTGATACTTTTACAATAAATTCTTATTCTGATTACAAACGTGCCTTAGATAATACAACAACTGATATGTTTTGGGGCGTACCAGATGATGTAAATTTAGTAAAAGATTTAGATTTATATTTTTCACATCATAATTTATATGACAGAAAAATTACTCATGTTTTCAAAAATAAAGAATCATATGACGGTGTTGTTTTATATAACACCAGCTCTAAACTTACAAAAAAAGAAGTAGAACATAGGTTTTATACAAAGAAAAAAGAATGGGATGTCGTTTATAGTACTCCTAAAGGTTTTGATTTTTTTGAAATTGATACTTACGAAGACTACTTATATGCCAAAGAAAAATCTACAACTGATATGTTTTGGATGTCTAGTCCTCAACTAAGAACATATCAAAAATGTATAGATGAATTTTATATTAGTCATCATAATATTATCGATAGGAATCAAGTACACGCATTTGTACATAGCTGCGATGATAAAATTTGTTTTAATGGTGTGTTTCTTATACCAAAAAATCATACCCTTACAGAAAATGAAATTTTACATAGACATCCTGTAGTAAGAAAAGAACATAACACAGTATTCAGTGTGCCAGCACCTTATGATTATTTTTTAATCGATTCGTATGACGAATATTTACAAGCTATGGAAATGTCTAGAACAGAAATGTTTTGGATGAGTAGCAGAAATATAAACACTTTGGCATTTGATTTTGATTTTGTTTTTAACCACACAGACACATACAACAGAAAGGAAAATCATGCATTTATACATGATGTTGATGGAAGGCAATTATACAACGGTTTATTCTTATGTTCAAAACATAAACCAGTGTTACAAAAAGAAATAGAATATAGACATTTTATGTTTTGTAAACAACACAACATTGTTGGATCAAAACCTGTAACTTATTCTAGTTTTACAATTGATACATATGCTGATTATCTGTATGCTTTTGCTAATACTAAAACTGAAATGTTTTGGGGAACATGTAGTCATTTAGAAACAGCACACGATTTCAAATTTGATACATATTTTAGTCACGACAATATATTTGATAGAGAATGCAATCATGCTTTTATAAATCAAGGCGAAGATTCATGTGCATACAATGGTTATTTTTTGTTTAGTAAACATGCTCCAGTTACTGAAAAAGAAATTAAACATAGATTTTTAGTAAACGCTAAAGAACATTATAAAGTTGCTAGTAAGAATAAATCGTATGATATTTTCCATGTAGACTCGTATGATGAATATTTACAAGCAATGGATACGTCAAGTACAGAATTATTTTGGGCAATTAGTAGAAATTGTAATACAGACGTATACGATTTTAGTTTAACATTTGATTGGAATAACGAATATGACAGAAATGAAAATCATAGTTTTATTCATCAAGTAAACGGGTTTCCTTATAGGAATGCTGTATTTTTATTAAGTAAACATAAACCAGTAACAAAAAAAGAAATTGAATTCAAGCACTTAGCAAGTTGTAAAGAATGGGATATTGTAGCAAGCCAAGAATGTGTATATGACGAGTTTATTATTGAAACTTATTCTCATTATTTAGATGCTTTAGAAAACAGTAACACCGAACTGTTTTATGGATATACAAAGAATATTGATACTACGGCTTTTGACTTTGATCTTTATTTTACACATGATAATGAATTTGATCGAAAAATTAACCATACATTCGTACACGAAGTAGATGGCAAACATTTTAGAAATGGTTTATTTTTATATAGTAAACACGCCCCAGTAACTGAAAAAGAAATAGAATATAGGCATATTGTAAATGCTAAACACTGGAACGACATTGGTAGTAAAAAAGTTCAGTATGATAGATTTGTTGTAAACAATTATTCTGATTATTTGAAAGCATTAGATACAACTGAAACTGAAATGTTTTGGGCAATTCCTAGTGATGTAGAAGTTGAACTTTCTTTTAAATTTGATCAATACTTTACGCATGACAATGAATACGATAGAAAGATAAACCATATTTTTAAAAATGGTGAGTTCTGGGATGGTGTAGCACTTATGTCAACACATGCTCCTGTGACACAACAAGAAGTTGAACACAGATGGTATGCTAACAGAAAGAAACATGATATTGTTGCTAGTATACCAAAAGCATTTCCTGTGTTTAACATACAAACTTACAATGATTATTTAAAAGCATTTGACGAATCTAAATCTAATATGTTTTGGGGAACAACTCCTAACATAAAAATAAATGAAGATTTTGATATGAGTATGTATATAGATATACACAACAGTTATGACAGAACAATCAATCATGCTTTTAAACACAAAGCAAATGGAAAAGAAACCTATAATGGATTATTTTTATTTACAAAACACGCACCGTTAACACAAAAAGAAATAGAATACAGAACCATAGCTAGGCGCAAAGAATGGGATATTGTAGCCTCTAGTGCTGTTGTATATGATAGATTTACTATTAACACTTACAAAGATTACTTAAGAGCAATTGACACTAGCAAAACTGAAATGCTATGGATCATACCAAAAGAAGTCACTGTTTCAAAAGATTTCAAATTTGATCTATATTTTACTCATGATCAACAATTTGAAAGACAAACAAATCACGTGTTTAAAAATGGCAATGCTTGGGACGGTATTAGTTTAGTACCTAAACATCAACAACTTACTGAACGCGAAATTAAAATGCGATTTTTAGCAAATAAAAAACAATATGATGTTCAAGCAAGTCAGCCAGAACCTTACGATATTGTATACATAAGTAAAGATGAAGAATACGCTGATATTAATTATAAAAACATATTAGAAAAATTTCCAAGAACAAAACGTATTCACGGTGTTGAAGGTATTCATCAAGCACACATTGAGGCAGCAAAATTGTGTTCAACTGATATGATTTGGATTATTGATGCCGATGCTGAGATAGTAGATAATTTTAACTTTGATTATTATATACCTACATATGATCCAGATAGTAAAAGAACAGTTCATGTTTGGAAATCAAAAAATCCAATAAACGGATTAATTTACGGATATGGCGCTGTCAAACTTTTGCCACGAGATTTAACACTTAATATGGACACTAACAAGCCTGATATGACAACAAGTATAAGTCCGCTATTTAAAACTATTAATCAAATAAGTAATATAACAAAATTTAACACAGACGAGTTTAGCACATGGCGT
>Ga0255775_1000056_pt1 | contig 102251 bp, 114 predicted proteins | sample 011ome_26_FD_179973 | JGI IMG/M metagenome (GOLD analysis project Ga0255775, IMG submission 179973) | Coastal salt marsh microbial communities from the Groves Creek Marsh, Skidaway Island, Georgia - 011511BT metaG (version 2) | ecosystem: Environmental > Aquatic > Marine > Intertidal zone >...
ATTGCGTTTGATTCCCAAATCACAAGATCACCGTCTTTCATAGCGGGTACTTTCGCATTTGGGTTAATTTTTAGATATGCATCTGACTTTTGCTCACCCTGGAAATAATCGACTTTTGTAATCGAGTAGGGGGCACCAATCAGTTTCATACCAGCTAGGACTTTACGGCAGTTAACCGTAATCGGATCCATATACAATTCCATCTGAATAGCCTCATTTTTTTTATTTCCTAATAGGCTCGGAATTTCTAGCAAAACAATCCAACAAAACTTTGTGATGAAGGCCACAACATTAGATGGTAGGGAATCTTTTATATTTGGATACCAAAGACTTGAAGCAAGGTATTGCGAAAAAATGTGACACTAAAATCGTGTCACAAGTAATCCGTGTATTTATGTTCAAACCTCTGATTTATATGGTAATAAATCAGGTTAGTTGCTTCTCCTCTCCTGGGCACCAAAGCAAACAACAAATAAGGATCAAATCCGGTCAGATAATCATTTATAGTCTGAGACTGCCATCACCATATCGACTAGCTGATGAATCCTCTGATTATTAGCCGAGATCGCAATTCGATTTCTATCGGACGCTTCGTTCAGTTTTTCGATATGGGTTGTATTTTCCTGGACCGTTTCGACTAGCGAATTACAAATATCGTTAAGCTCATCAATCATCTCCTCGGAGATTGAGTAGTTTTCATCCAAGACCTCCTGCATGACACTGTCGTGATGAAGATCAGTCGACGCTGCGGCTAATACGATTTCGTCGGTAAAACTCGCCGAACCACTATTCAAAGCAATCATTTGTTTATTTATATCGACAAGAGCGCTGTTAGCGCGTATCAACCCTCGATTAATCTCAATTCTCGCCTTTAGATGCTCAACAAGAAGTTTTAAGGTCGAAAATTTCACGTGAATTTTCTTTTCTTCCTCAGCGCTCTCGATATTATTCAGTTCTTGAAGGCAAATCGCCAAGTGAGACTCCAGCCCCTTTGTCGCGAGATCACGAAGAGCGACACCATTCGCTGTAGTATTCGCCAAGATGTGAAAATGGTTCTCTTCTACCTTCGATCGATGCAAGCCTGCTTTAGCTGTATTTTCACTGACTCTAGCGGAAAGCTCATAAACGCGATCTTGGATTGCTTGCATTTTTTTAATTTTTGATTCAGCGCCCATGAAAAGCTCCTATTAATTTCCCTGGTATTCCATCGATGAAGCTCCCACTAACGCTCATCTGATCCAACGATGCTCTCAGTCAACAAAAACTCGAGTGGGGTGATCGGTTGAACCATGTATTGATCCAGATTCAGGACAGTCCCTAACTCATTTGCTATTTCTTGGGCTTCTATTAAAGCTGTTTGTATATCGAGTTCTTTCTGCTGGTACCTAACCCCTAGATCAAAAAATCGAGTTGCAAACTCGAGAGGAATATAAATGGTCACCGGACCATTTACTGTAGCCATTGTCTGAAAACAAGTTTCACCATCAGCTGCGGGGGTCGGCGGCGGGGTTTCGCCCCCAGCCATTGCGATCATTACTTCTTCTTCATGTGAAGCAATGGTTTTCATCGCCTTTCGAAAGATGATATCCAAACCGGTCTTCGATCGAAGAGCAATCCGTATTCGCAAAGCTCTCAGCTCTTTGGAGTCTCCCGATGATGAAACCGCTTTTTCAAAGCCGGCCTTCGCAGCGTCTCGCTCCTTCGTTTTTCCACTACCAAGCCAATTCATCAAACCCATCGGATTATCCTGTTCAGTATTTTGAGACTCGCTCTAGTATTACGTCATGACGTAAGTCAGAAACGTCAAGCCAGCTTGATCCGGGTGCATCACGCTTGACCATAGCCTGAAGCAGAGCGCTATTTCCAACCCAAACGATTTCGTTAAGATCTGCAGCAAGTCTCTTTAGTCCTTGGACTGCAACAGATAGGGCATATGGATCGTTGACTAGAATAAAATTTGGGGCATCACTCAGTTTGAGCAGGTCCGGATTGTTTTTCGTTCGACCAAAGATTGGCATTCTAATAACTCTGTGGCCTGCTGCTATTAATCGCTTCGCTACTCCACCCGCCTCTTCAATTTCTTCGAGCACGATACAAAGCTCATTGGCTGCAAGATCTTCGCCGATGAGCTTAGATAATTCGAGAGAACTTCCTGGCGACATGGGTGTAAGAATTTCACGCGGACTTAGTTGGTCAATCCCCACGAACCTAACGATCTCTGAAAACGCCAGCGCGGTGTCGTCATCCAATGCCACATACTTCAGCCGCTCTTTTCGCAACTTGAAGGCCATTATCAAAGCCTCAAATTGTTCAAGAGCTTCAGGCGCATAGGGATTGGCCGCAATTACGCGCAAAGGTCTACTATCTTTTACGTCATCCCAATCAGAAAATTCCCTTAAAACTGCTCTCTGGCGAGCATCGTTTGGCAATTCGAGTGTACTCAAAGGGCACACATCAACATCAACCCAATAACGCTTTCCATCTTTTGCCAGAGCGTCTGCTAATGGGTTGATAGTTTCGCCCCACGTCGCGTTCGTCACGATTAAATTTGCGTTACTTATTCCCATACCGATATCCACTATCCCAACACAAAGACCCTACACTCTTTACATTTCAAAATCACCTTTGGTGTATCTGGCAAGAATCCTTACGGAGCCCATTTGTGTTGACCCTCTCCCGGGACAATACAGAGACCCACCCATAGACAATTGAATTAGACACTTTTATTGGTTTTGAGCAAGAAATCGCTCTGAATACCCTGTATAATCTGGTTATAAATCAAGGGATGATGACTTTACGGTGCCTCTCCTGGGCACCATCCCTCGGCCGCGCGGTTTCGGCCATAATAGAAAGTGTAGTAGACAGCTCCGGATCACCCCCTAACCATGACAACCAAACCGCGATGGACAGCGCACAGCCTTCAAGGCTAGCTTAGGCGGTTATTTATGAAGACTAGATCGGCCAACTATGCAGCAACCTTTGGAAATGTGATGAACGAAGACCAAGAAGAACTATTTGGACGGTACGTTGCTGAATTTGCGTTAGCACATGATTTGAAACTTGACGACGACGACATCCTGAAGGTGGTGGACCTTTTTGATGAATGCACTGAACGCTGGAAAACTGATGTCAGCGTATCAATCGCAGATATGGCAAGTGATCTCGGCTTCACAGAAAAAGATGAGCACATCATAGAGATGGTTTCATTTGTGTGGAAGCGAATGTACTCAAACTAGTCTCGGTGCTTGCCAGAAATTCCCTCGACCTGACCATCGATGAGGGTCTGAGTGGGTCTTTAACGGCCCAATCCGATCCCTTCTCTTCTCGGATCAGCGGCACCGATCAACTGACCTTGATTGACCGCTATAATATGTAGACCGCTATTGAGATCACGTAACTTGACGCGATTACCTTTGGCCTCAAGGTAGCCCTTCAATCCAGCCATTACCGTATTTGTTTCCAAGTCGACGGTCCCATTACGACTGGATATCTTGCCCAGATCCACAGCGTCTTGTGGTGATAGATCAAAGTCGATCAATCCAATAATCGTTTGAGCAACGTAATTGATGATTCGGCTTCCTCCAGGCGATCCAAGGATGAATCGCAACTCGCCCTCAGGGCCGTAGATGATCACTGGAGCCATCGAACTCCGCGGCCGCTTCTGTGCCTGGACACGATTGGCAACTTGCTTACCATCGGCAGAGGGAGTGAACGAAAAATCTGTCAATTCATTGTTCAACAGAAATCCTCTCACAAATAATCCAGACCCAAAGCCACTTTCGATGGTCGTCGTTAGGGACACAGCATTTCCATATTGGTCGTGGATTGAGACATGACTCGTGCCCGGGAGGCCGTCGCGATTATCCGGATACCACTGAGAACTCAAACCCTCAGGCATGCCTGCATCAACTGGCGTTTGGAGTCCTTCATTGAGGTCAATGATCTGAGCTCGAGAGGCCAGATACGATTTTGAAAGAAGACCATCGACTGGAACGCTGACAAAATCCCCATCTGCCACGTACATATTCCGATCGGCATAGGCCAATTTCCCGGCTTCAACGAATAAATGCCAAGTCAACGGATGATCCATTCCGAGCATTGGTAAATTAAAAGTCTCCAACACGCCCAACATCTGAGCCACCGCAATCCCTCCTGACGACGGGGGCCCCATTCCACAAATCTGATGATCCCGATAGGTGGTACAGATCGGTGGCCTCTCAATGACTCGGTAAGCACCTAAGTCCTCCAGAGACAGTAAGCCTGGGTTGATCGCAGATGACTGCACAGTGCGCACGATATCCTCACCGATTTGACCTCCATAGAATGAACGAAGACCTTGCGAACGAATGTGACGCAAGGTATCGGCGAATGCGGGGTTTTTGAGAATCTCGCCAGCAGCCAACGGTTTTCCATCAGGGAAAAAATATCGTCTCGCCTCATCAAACTGTTTCAGCCGCTGACCACCGTAGCTGTGTAACGAACCGGCCAAGCGAGGAGAGACTGGAAAGCCCGTCTCAGCATGCTGGATTGCATGATCAAACAGCTCACCCCATGGGAGACGACCAAACTTCGCGTGAGCATGTTTCATCAACGCAAGTGTTCCAGGAACACCAACAGACAGACCTCCTGGCACCACGTCTGGCCATGAGCGAGCCTCGCCACTGCCGTCCAAAAACAGGTGCTCGGTAGCTAACGCCGGTGCCACTTCGCGTCCATCGATCGCGACCACCTGTTGAGTCTCTGCATCGTGATGTAGAAGAAATGCGCCCCCACCGATTCCTGAACTTTGCGGTTCGACAAGATTCAGCACCATCTGCACAGCCACCATCGCATCCACTGCAGATCCGCCATCTTTGAGGATCTCTGCTCCAGCCTCCACGGCTAAGGGATGGGCCGCTACGACCATTTCTTGACGACTGACAAACTGGGCCTTCTCAACCAGCCTTACCGTATCTTCCGGCTGACCATCTGCGGTCTTTGCAAAAACCGGCAACCAAACCAGCACACTCAGCAACACAATCAACTGCACTACGTTTCCCCTGAACATCGGGCTTTTCAATCGACGCCATAGAATTATGCGTGCGGAAATCCCTGATGTTCCTAATCCGTACAATTTTTTTACTGAAATGATTCACAGATTAGACTAATGTCTAGTGGTCGATTGCCCGTCGACGCAGTGCTTGTGAGTCTCCTTCCGAGCATTGCTCTTCCAATTCAAGGACATACCGGATGTGTCCCTCTTTTTTCATGATGCCGGAGGGATTGCCCCTATGAGTGACGATCAAATTTTCACGATTATCGCTGTATCACTGGGATTGACGGTCATCTGGGTTTTCACAAGCATGGTGTTCGGGCCCTTTTAAATCTTGGTTTGAACCTAACCAAGTTGAGTGACGTAGACGACCAAAACGATGGATTCGCCAACTCGCTGTCTACCTTTTTTCCAATCTGTGTCTAAAGTTTGTCATACAAATAGTTTTCTGGTTTACTTTCCCAGTCGGAACGGAGTACGGCTCGCCTAGAAACAAGGATGGAGCATGCTCCGTTTTTGCGTCTGGGCCTCTCGCAAGGATGGAATAAAAAACAACAATGATATTTGTTCCAGTGCCTGAGGAGGCAAGACATGACACTAACAAAACTGATGAAGGGCCTTGCGCCCGTCGGCTTGCTTGCCGCGCTGCCATCAACAGCGTTCGCAGCTGCCAACCTCCAATCAGATGATTTCGTCGGGATTTCATTCTGGTTGATCTCAATGGCCTTAATGGCTTCAACAGTGTTTTTCCTATGGGAAACACAAAGCGTCGATGGAAAGTGGAAAACATCATTAGTGGTATCGGCCCTCGTGACCTTTATTGCTGCTGTTCACTACTTCTACATGCGTGACGTTTGGATCGCGACTGGCGAAACTCCAACCGTTTACCGCTACATCGATTGGTTATTGACGGTCCCACTCTTGATGATTGAGTTCTTCTTGATCTTGAGAGCGATTGGTAACGCATCAGGTGGCATCTTCTGGCGCCTCCTCATCGGTACGCTCGTCATGCTCGTCCCGGGCTTCATGGGTGAAGCCGGTTACATCAACGTCACCGTTGGCTTTGTCATTGGTATGCTTGGATGGTTCTACATTCTGTATGAAATCTTCGCAGGTGAAGCGGCGCAAATGGCTGCAGAACAAGCACCTGAAGCAGTTCAGAGTGCATACGGCACAATGCGTTGGGTCGTGACAATCGGATGGGCGATTTACCCACTCGGTTATGTGCTTGGCTATTTCGTCTACGTTGACGACATGGGTAACACCACAGCAGCTGCAAGTGAAGCACTGAACATCGTGTACAACCTCGCTGACGTTGTGAACAAAATCGCCTTTGGCCTGTTGATTTGGTACGCAGCCACATCAACCAGCAAAGCGTCTGCTCCAGCAGCAGCCTAAGTCGAAATGGAGCCTCGAAAGGGGCTCCGTTTTCCATGCATTCACACTGAGGCGAGTGCATCGAAAACGGAAGAGATAACAAGAAACCAAGGATGGAATGACGTGAGGGATAATGATGCAAGCGTTCGATTTCAGCCTGTTAGACAACGATCTGATTGAGCTCGAGCATAGGCTTAGACAATATGGATCCAAGCCAGTCAAAGACGAAGTCAGCCTCAATCAACTATTTATTGACCACCTGTCATCTGGCGGTTCACGCACTCGCGCGATCTTAGCGCTGGCGGCAGGACACTCCCAGAATCTGTCAGCGCCAGCACGACTCTCTATTGCCGCCTCGGTTGAGCTTTTGCATCAGGCGTCGCTGATTCACGATGACGTGCAAGATGAGGATTCTACCCGGCGAGGCCAAGCGGCAGTCTGGACCGTCGCAGGGATGTCATCAGCGATTTGTCTCGGGGATGATTTAATTGGCGCAGCCTTTGAAGAGCTTGCCCTACTCCCAGAACCACATATCCAACAATTACCCAGATTAATCACGATGCTGTCTCGCGGCATCAGTGTGATGGCAGCCGGTCAAACCATCGATTGCCAATGGACACCGAACAGTCATCTCTCGTTTGACGACTACGAACGAATCGTCCGCCATAAAAGCGGACCGCTACTCGGCCTTCCAATTGCCATGGTGTTGGCGTTGAGCAAGGGAACAGATGATCAAGTGACCCGAGTATTAGCGGGTGCTTCATCCATCGGGGTCGCTTATCAGTTAGCTGATGATCTCGTCGATAAGGCCGATGACTTCAACCATCGGCTGAATGGCTTTTGGGTTCTCGCTGATCAAATGACCGACGGCTCTGATCCTGAAACTGTGTTGCGGTCGCGATTTGAGTGGCACCTCAATCATGCGCGAGAAAGCGTCAAAATGCTCCCTGACTTCTGTATCCAAGCATTTGAAGTCCTGATCCAGGCGTTACATCAGAAATATCCGAGCTTCAAGGCAGCTGCATGACGGGCAGCGCACTGGTTATTGGCTCTGGCTTTGGAGGCATTGCTAGTGCACTTCGTCTGAGGGCGCTAGGACTTGACGTCCATGTCATCGAGCGCCTTGATGACATCGGCGGACGTGCTCAAGTATTTGAAGTCGACGGTTACAAGCACGATGCCGGACCGACCGTTATCACAGCCCCTTTCTTGTTTGATGAGTTATTTGAACTCTTTGGTGAAAAGCGTGCTGACCACATCGAATTCAGGGAATTAAATCCCTGGTATCGCTTTGTGTTCCCTGACGGTGATCAATTTAATTATGGTGGAACTCTCGAAGAGACTCTCCATGAAATCGAGCGGATCGAGCCAAAAGATCGGGCAGGATATGAGTCTTTGGTGAAACATTCGAAGGCCATGTTTGACATCGGTTTTTCAGAATTGGCTCACCAGCCGTTTCATCAAATCAAAACGATGGCAAAGCAAATCCCTCACTTAGCGCGTTTACGCAGTGACCGATCGGTTTGGGATATGGTGTGCCAACACCTAACCAACGATAAATTACGACAAGCGTTTTCGATTCAGCCACTCCTAGTGGGAGGGTCGCCCTTCGATACCACGAGCATTTATGGACTCATTCATTATCTAGAACGTGCCTATGGTATTTTCTTCGCCATGGGCGGTACCGGCGCGCTGGTTGCACAATTAAAGCAACTGATGCTTCGACAAGGAATCACCATTCAGACTGGCGCCACAGTTTCTGAAATCCTCACCAGCCAAAATCGAGTCTCCGGGGTCAAACTTGAATCGAATGACGTGATTACCGCTGACTATACCGTGTTCAATGGCGATCCCATGTATCTTTACCGAGAGCTCTTACCACAGAAACAAATCCCCTTTGCGACTCGCTTGAAACGGGACTACAGCAAGTTATCGATGGGGCTTTATGTGCTGTTTTTCGGCACTGATAGGCAATATCCAGACATTGCCCACCACACCATTTGGATGGGGCAGAGGTATCGCGAATTGTTAGATGATATTTTTCATCGCCAGATCCTTGCTGACGACTTCTCCCTCTATTTGCATCGGCCAACCGCTACTGATCCGTCATTTGCACCATCTGGACATGATAGTTTTTATGTTCTTGCTCCCGTCCCGCACCAAGGATCTGGAATCGACTGGGCCGTCGAGGAGCCCAAACTCAGAGAACGGATTATCGATGCGCTGGGTCGAACCATACTTCCAGGCCTGAAAGAGCATATCCAGGCTCCATTTGCCATGACTCCAGACCAGTTTTCTGACGATTATTTATCATACAAAGGCGCTGGATTTTCGATTGCGCCTTTATTCACGCAATCGGCCTGGTTCCGCTTCCACAACAAAGCAGAAGGGTTTGACAACTTATTTTTAGCAGGCGCCGGCACGCACCCAGGCGCCGGCATGCCTGGCGTGATCTCGTCAGCGAAAGTCGTTGAGCGACTGGTTAGAGAAGCCACTCATCAACCTGAAGTGGCTTAAGGAAATACGATGAGCAAAGAACAACTCAAAAAATACGGAACGACCTTCCACTTTGCGAGCCAATTTTTATCGGCGGAACACATCGAGTCAGCGGCAAATCTTTATGCGATTTGCCGACAAATCGATGATATTGCCGATACTTCAGATGACAAAGAACAGGCAAAACATGATCTGTTGGTGCTCAAGCAGGCACTGATTGACGAAGATGTATCACACCCAGTCGTCGAGGCTGCGAAATCCATTGAGCCTGCAATCTGTTTAGAGACCTTGGTTGAACTAACCGATGGCGTCTTATCCGATACAGGCTCTGTGCGCCTCCATTCAGAGCCAGAATTGATGCGTTACTGCTATCAAGTGGCTGGAACCGTCGGTTTGCTCATGTGTGATTTATTTGAAATCACGAATCCCATCGCCAGGCATCATGCAGTGGACTTGGGTGTCGCCATGCAATTGACGAACATTTGCCGTGATGTGTTGGAAGATGCCGAAAATGGACGTGTCTATTTGCCAGAAACCTTGATCGGCTCAATGAGCGCGAGCGAGGTGGTCGGCGCCACAGGAGCCAATGCAGACCGCATCCGCGATGTGGTCAACTACCTACTCACCGAAGCTGACATTCGATACGAGTCTGGAATTTCTGGTTTGTGTTTCTTACCCACCCAACCGCGGCTCGCGATTTTAGTGGCTGCTTTAAGTTATCGAGAAATCGGAATGATTGTCGCTGACCGAGGATTTGATATCTGGGCTGGACGTGCCTTCACGTCCAAAACCCAAAAACTATTAATCGCGTTCAAGGGAGTGATGACTTTCTTCTTCAGCCGACGTCTGCATGTCTATCAAGGCGCTCATGACTCAAGCCTGCACCGGGGACTCCTCCGCCGGCCAGGGGTGCATTGGGCATAACCCCCATGGATACTTGGGTACACATTGTTGGTGGGGGCCTGAGTGGGCTGTCTTTAGCGTCGGCACTCGCCAGACACCAGGTTTTGCCCGGCCCAGTTGTGATCTCCGAACCCGAGCCTGAGCGTCTGGCTCAAAAAACCTTCAGTTTTTGGCTAACCGATGAAGAGCATGCGTTTTTAAATCCCGAATACACTCAATCCAAATGGCAAGTCAGTGCCGAAGAGTTCACCATTTCGCATACAGGTCAGAGTTTCCGTTATGGAACACGATCAGGGCAACACGTCCTTGACGAATGTCAGGCGGTGATTGCCTCCCATCCCCAGATAAATCAGGTCAAAGAGGTCATTGACGCGACCCCAAAAGCCGAACATGTGTTTGACAGTCGACCGATCGCGCCCTCTTCATTTCGTCTGATCCAGAGCTTTTCTGGAACAGAAGTTGAATTCCAGAGGCCTCATCAGATTGAGGCCGTCGGACTAATGAATCGAATCGAATCGACAGACTCAGGGATTCGGTTTGTGTACGTCCTCCCGCTTGGAGCAAAGCGCGTCTTGATCGAACACACCGAATTCACGACCAAACTCGCAGATCTGAGCGCGCTGCAGTCAATGAACAGAGACTATCTCAGTGGTGAGTTTTCAACGAATCCCTTTCAAACAATCCGCACGGAGTCCGCGCACATCCCGATGGGCTTTCGATCGACAGCAAGCCATCTTGGAATCCCCATTGGTGCCCGTGGTGGAATGACCCGAGATGCAACCGGTTACGGCTACCGAACAATTCGCTATGCCTGTGAAGCGATCGCGCACGATTTAGTCACCAACAACCAAGCAACGCGATATCATCCATCCCTCATAACCCAATGGGCAGACACCGTGTTTCTGAATCTGATTGATCAACGACCTGACTCCATTCCCGAGATCCTACTAACCATCGCCAGACGGATGACAGCCGATCAGTTCGCCGCCTTCATGATGATGCGGACACCGAGCGATGTTTTGCGAATCCTATGGAGCGCTCCACTGAAGCCCTTTACCTGCGCATTGATCGGTAAGTACCAATGGATTTAAGTCTGATTCTGGCTTCTTGTTTCATTTCGCTGGTGGGCTTGCCCCATGGCGCACTCGATCCGGTGGTTGCGTATCGCAATGGCCTCATCAACGACTGGCGATCAATCATCCAATTTTTGGTTCTCTACACCGGGATCGTTGCATCTGTCGTCGGACTTTGGATCCTGGCCCCAGTCCTTTCACTAATCGCATTTCTGTTAATCTCAAGCCTGCACTTTGGCCGAGATTGGCGAACTAAAATCAGCCTCGGCGGGTTTGGCTACGGAGCCTTCATCTTAGGCTTACCCGCCTGGACGCACGCCCATCAAGTCGCTGAAATCTTCGGATTTCTTGTCTTTGGAGCCTCATCTGCCTTCCCATTGATCGTGTTACAGGCGGTGGGTGCGTTAGGACTTCTGTTGTTGGCGTTCGATCTCCGACGTCTATCATGGATCCGGAAGCTCGAGTTAATCCTCCTCGCAAGTATCGCTTGGACACTGGAGCCTTTATGGTATTTCGTTGTGTATTTCTGTGCGTTTCATAGCCCAAGGCATCTGATCGCCGAATTTCGACAGATGCGCCCAGAAACGCGGCTCACCGCCTATATCGTCATGCTAACCATCACAATTGCCACACTTGCCATCGCCGCGGTATCGGGATCGCACATTGAACGGTATGCTGATCGGGTGGATATCGTTATCTATCAAGTGCTGTTCATCGGTCTTGCAGCGCTGACGGTACCTCATATGTGTCTCCTCGAGTGGGTTGGTCGAAAACATCATGCATAACCTCACACGCAAGCTCGGTCATATCGAACATGCGTTATCACAATCCACAGACACCAACAGCTTTGATCAGATCAGACTCAAGCATTGTGCGCTTCCTGATCTTGATCTTGATCGAATTCACCTCAGTGCCACTCTATGCGACCATTCGGTCGCTGCACCTTTTTTTGTCAGCTCGATGACAGGTGGGCCGACCGAGTCCGAAGCCATCAATCGACGTTTAGCCGAAGCCTGTCAAGCAATGGGGATTGCCATGGGGGTCGGCTCACAACGTGTTGGCATTGAAGATGGCCACACCGGCGGCCTGAACGGATCCATCCGAGATGCCATCGGATCCTCTCCCTTATTTGCAAATTTCGGAGCCGTGAATCTGCTTGGTTTATCCGATGTAAAGGATCTCGGCCGCATTCTTGATCCGATTGAAGCAGATGCTCTCATTTTACACCTCAATCCCATGCAGGAAGTGTTCCAGGCATCCGGTGACACCAACTGGACTGGGGTCATTGAACGGATTGCAGCCACCTGCGACTGGTGTCCGGTTCCGGTCATTGCCAAAGAAGTGGGTTTTGGTCTTGATGTCGGTTCTGCCAAAGCCCTTATTGATGCTGGGGTTGATGTACTGGATGTGGCAGGGCGAGGCGGTACGCGGTTTGCCGATATTGAGATCGCCATGAATGCAGAGATTCAACAGAGGCTCTCTGATCAACAGTTGTTTGATGGATGGGGATACACCACCGTGGAATGCTTGCAGATGATGCAATCGTCATTTCCAACGCAATGCTGTTGGGCGTCTGGGGGCGTGCGTCATGGACTCGACGTTGCCAAAGCTTTGTGTCTCGGCGCGAGTGCCGTTGGCATTGCTGGTCGATTCTTAAAACCTGCGACTGAATCGACCGAATCCGTGATCGCGACAATGCAACAATTTATGGATGAACTTCGAATCGCCTGCTTTGGAATGGGCGTCGCGTCGGTTCAACATCTGGATCAACAACTCTTATGGGATGGATCACATGCAAGTTAAAGAACTCGTCTGGCAGCAGGACGCCAAGAACTGCGAGTGGAAAGAGCACGATGATGGCTCTGTAACACTGACCATTGAGGACGCGTCAGTGTCCTTTGATAATCGCGCCCAAGCGGAACAAATGATCGAGGCCTGGGCGGTATTTCATCGGACCGAGGCGTCAATAAAGGCGGTGGCACAACCCTCGCCAAACTCTCAGCGAACCAGCTCATCAGTTGGCGCTGATTTTCCAAAAAAAGTGAGGAATGCGATCTTCATCATGGTCGGACTTGGTTCGACGATTATGATCGTTGATGCCCTACGCTACTTAAATAGCGGCCAATAGATGCGACGAAGCACTCGATAACACCCTTCTCTTAGGTCGCCTTCTTTATCGATAAGATCTGGCAAATGAGTTCATCTCTGCGCTGCTTCATCTCTTCTGTCTCTGGCTCAGTGGGATCGACACATTGTCGTTCGATCAAACGCAAGGTGTCCTCATCAAAAGTCACCTGTCCTGCGCTTGACCACCAACTCTCGAATGACGGACCAAGATGCTGAATAAATCCCTGAAGACCCTGATCTCCAGCCGCCAGTGAGAATAATTGATGAGGACCATAAACGGCCCAGCGAAGTCCGGGGCCGTTAGCGATGGCCTTATCAATGTCAGGAAGCGAGGCAACACCTTCTTTCGCAAGATGCAATACTTCTTGCCACAACACCGCTTGTAAGCGATTGGCAACATGTCCTGGAACGCTTTTTTTCAACTCGATCGGCACCTTGCCAAGTGACTCGTAAAACCGAAGAACCTCAGCCACCAAACCAGATCTCGTCAGATCATTTCCCAAGACTTCGACCAGTGGAATCAAGTGGGGTGGATTGAAAGGATGTGCAATCACCAGCCGCGACGGATTCGACAAGCCATTTTGCAGTTCACTCAGAGTCAATCCAGAGGTTGACGACAAAAGAACAGCGTCAGAATCGAGAGCCGGTTCAATCTCTTGATACAACGCATGCTTGAGTGACAGATCCTCAGGGGCATTTTCTTGGATAAACCTGCACCCCGTCACCGCTTCTCGAGCATCGGTTGTAAATTCGAGGTACTCAGAACATCCAGTGCCAGAATAACCCAAGGCCTCAAACGTTGACTGCGCCCTGGCGATAGAATCCAAAATCTGCTGATGCATGCTTGGATTCGGATCATAAGCAACCACGCGATGACCGGCAGCCAGAAATAGCGCGCACCAGCTTTGCCCAATCGTTCCAGATCCCAGTACAGCGATATTCACAAAGGCGCCTCTTTATTAGACTAAAGTTGAATAAACGACCACGATTTGCCGATCATTGCCTGACGCTACCGAAAAAGCCCTGCTTGAAACTCAGCGATAGTCAGCTGATTCCGTTGATCAAAGTCTACGCAAACCCGCACCGGACCTAGGTTTCTGCCAGCGCATCGTGTCACATACGAGGATTTTGGCACATTCTTGCTCGCGAATTTCATCCAAGCGGTAGAATCGTAAGCAGGTCGTTGAAATCATTAGAAACTCAGATTTTCTCGCCGCCTCCTACAGGAATCGTTGCCCAAACCGATCCTGTTCTGTACATTCTTCCAAAAAACCATCTAGACCATAGGGACACAGATGTATTTGAAGCGCCTGACAGCTCAAGTCACCGCAATCGCGATTGGATGCGCCTCGACCGCTATCTATGCTGACGCGAACTACACGCAGCGTGCGAAAGAGCAGGCCGAGCGGGCAGCAGCCGCAGCTGCCATCGCAGCAGATCAAGTCGAAGCTGCCCGTGTTGCGGAACCAGAAACATCAACTCAGGGTGCAGAAACCAATGTTGCGCCCGCGGGTAATTCTGCTCAAACGTCGACCAGTACAAGATCAAGTTCTTCTGACACCGCGCAAGCCGACGGCGTTAAAACCGATGCCAAAGCAAGTAACCGTGGCGGCAATGGTCCGATGGAAGATCAACCTCTGGTCATCGATGTCTCTAATTTGTACGACGAAGATGGTCTTGGCGATCTCACGATGCAATGGCAAGTCCAGCTCGCAAGCGGCGGATGGCAGACCATCGACGGCGCGGTATCACAATCCTTTACACCGCGACAAAACCACGTCGGCAGCTCGCTACGGGTTGTCATTCAGTATGTCGATGGCGAGGGAACGCTTGAAGTCATTGAGACCGCGCCAACCGGTGCTGTACAAAATGCTAACGATCTCCCTCAGGGACTTCCGATCATCAGTGGTTCCTCTGTCGAAGACAACACCATTAAGATTGACGTCTCGGGGATCTCCGATGAGGACGGGGTTGGCCAATTCACCTATCAATGGGAACGCTCATCCGATGCAGCACGCTGGACTCCGTATCAAACGAATTCCGTCAACCCGGCATTGCTTCGCCTAAACCAAGCGGAAGTCGGTTTTGCTTATCGCGCGATCGTGTCGTATCTAGACGGTTTTGGTACAACAGAAACACTGGTGACGCCCGCAACCAACATGGTTCAGAACATTGATGATCCTGTCGAAGGCGAAGTCATGGTTGTTGGTCAGTCGAAAAAAGGCCAACGTCTACAGATCGACACCTCGAATCTGTCGGATGATGACGGAATCGCAAACGTTCGCTCGACCTGGGAAATGTCTGATAACGGGCGGTCATGGGTGTCCATTCCAGATGTTTATGGCAACAGTATGACGCTTGCTCAGGCACACGTTGGTAGTCTCATCCGTGTTCGCGCTGTCGTCGTCGACAGCTTCGGCTCAGAAACGACTCTGTATAGCCAACCAACATCACTGGTACAGAACGTCAACTCGAAGCCGAAGGGTGTCATTCGGATTCTTGCCACTGGCAACTGATTAGCGGCCTCTAAGAAACAGCCGATCCAAGTCATGCATGGATAACGCCGTCCAGGTTGGACGGCCATGGTTGCACTGACCAGACCGCTCGGTCCGCTCAATGTCTCTTAACAATGCATTCATCTCGGACAGCGTTAATTGACGATTCGCCCTGACTGAACCATGACACGCCATGGTCGCCAATAAATGATCGCGAGCTTCAACAATCCGATCACTGGTTCCAACTTCAGCTAAATCACTCAACACATCACGAACCAGATCTTCATGACTGGCCTGTCTTAAGATGGCAGGGACATGTTCAATCCGAACTGTCTCAGGCCCCACGCGTTGCACCCCCAATCCAAATTGACCGAATAGTTCCGTCGCCTCTTCAACCAACGAGGCTTCCTGCTCACTCACATGCATCGTGGTCGGAATCAATAGAGGCTGGCTGACCAAGCCTCGATCATCCAAAGCCCGCTTCAATGCTTCATAGGTGATTCGCTCATGGGCAGCATGCATATCAACAATAATCACCCCGTCACGGGCCTGTGCGAGGATATAAACGCCATGTAGCTGGGCAATCGCATAACCCAAGGGTGGGATTTCCTGAGGGGCATCGTCAAGAGACTGGTGGGTCTCAACTGGTCTTGTCAGTTGTGAGAGCACGTCCAGACTGTCGACCGATCGAGACTCTGGAAATCGAATCCCCGACTGAATCTGCTGAGTCTCGGCTTGCATACCGCCAGACTGACTCTCCTGCTCCTGAGCAAGCACTTGATCCGGTCGATCTGCTGCCAAAACCCGAGACACTGAACGCAGTAAAAAATCATAAATCAGACGTGAATCACGGAATCTCACTTCATGCTTGGTGGGGTGAACATTCACATCCACTTGCGCCGGATCGAGCTCCAAATACAATAAATAACAAGGATGCCGGCCATGAAACAGCACGTCGCGATAGGCTTGTCTTAAGGCATGAGAAATCAACTTATCCCGAACGATCCGGCCATTGACAAACACATACTGACAATCGGTCTGTGCTCGATTAAAGGTGGCGCGACAGGCCCAACCTCTCAACGACAAATCAATCGCGCTGGAGTCAACAGACAAGGCAGCGTCCATAAAACCGCGACCCAACAAGGTAGCGACTCGCTCCATTTGACTGTTTTCAGTCAAGGCAGGCGGCAACTGTCGCGTCACACGCCCCTGATGCACCAATCGAAAACCGACGTCAAATCGACTCAATGCCTGCCGACTCACGACCGTATCAATGTGGCCAAACTCAGTTTTCTCGGTCTTTAAAAACTTCCGTCGCGCTGGGGTATTAAAAAACAAATCGCGCACATCGACTGTGGTCCCTCGAGGATGTGCCGATGGTTCAATCGACGGTTCCATTTCTCGGCCTTCAACCGAGACTTTCGAGCCTGCCTCGCCCTCGACGGCTGAAATCAAATCCAATCGCGACACCGAGGCGATCGAGGCCAAAGCCTCACCCCGAAACCCTAAGGTGCTGACAGCTTCCAAATCATCAAGATCAAAGATCTTGCTCGTCGCATGCCTAGATAATGCCAAGGGCAATTCATTCGCATGAATTCCCGCACCATTGTCGCGGATCCGAATGCGTCCAATCCCACCAGATTCACAATCAATATCGATCTGTGTTGATCCTGCATCTAAGGCATTTTCAACTAACTCTTTGACCACACTCGCAGGACGTTCGACCACCTCTCCGGCAGCAATCTGATTGGCTAAACGCGGCGATAAAATCTGGATTGAAGCGTCAGATTTCATCAATTTGCACGTGAGTCAGGCTCATCACAGCCTCTCTCACCTCATGTGCCCGTGACCAGTCACCTTCCGGGCATGACTTCCGAGCCGAATCTAAAAGCGCCTCAAAAGCTTCTGTACGCTCCTTTTCAATCTGCAGAGCGACTGGCCCCTTACCTTCCTGTTTAATCACGACCATCGCATCGAGGATGTCTGCAAGCTTCATGCAACTGTAGATATGTGGTCGAGTCGTTTTGGCTTGATGCTCACGAGCGGCGGCATCTGGACAGATCGATGCTTCCAATTGATCGATCGGCGACTCACCCGGCGGGAAGACTTGTTTGAGCTGCCGCTTGATGGGAGACGGCATGTCCCCCGTCACAACCTCGGAGAGATCATGCATTAAGGCCAATTCGTACAACAACACTTGATCGTCAGCAGACAAGTCGGGATACACTCGCGATGCAATCTCTCGAGCATATAAGGCGACCAGACACGAGTGCTCAGCGACTGAGGGATACCGGTGGCAGTTGACAGAATGCCAACGGGTCACGGTCCCAGCAAAGGGCAAGTTGCGAATATCAAATTGCATGGATTTCATCGAGACATGCTACCGCGGTGACAGCGGGACCTCTAGTTTTTGACCGAGATGAATCACATCGGATCGCAAACCATTGAGCTCTTTGAGTGCTTGTAGCGACAAATTGTAACGAGCCGCTATTTCAGACAAGGTGTCACCTCGTTTCACTTCAATCACTATACGCTTACCTGCATTTTGCTTACGCCAAGCCACAAAGGTGTTCGCAGGCGGGCTCTTCTCGAAATACCGTTTGATTCCCTCAAAAATTGCGCCGGCAATTTTTTCCTGCTCTCGAGAACTCGACAATCGCTTGGCATCAGATCGATTGGATAGAAACCCTGTCTCGATTAATAACGAGGGAATATCGGGACTTCGAAGAACAACAAAGTTCGCGAGCCCCAACTGCTTCTTATGCACGCGACCGACGTCAGTCAGATCATTCAATACACTCTGACCTGCCTGTTTTGAAATGCGAATGGCTGACTCCATGGACATGTTGAGCAACACCTGGCGTGTGTCGTTATCCACGTCACCCAAATCAACGCCACCGGCTAAGTCATCTGCATTCTCGGTGTTCTGAAGCCAACGCGACAGCTCAGAATTCGCACCTCGGAGCGATAAGGCATACACCCCTGTTCCACGGACGTTTTTATTTTTCGGAAAACTGTCTGCGTGAATCGACACAAAAAAATCAGCACCAGCCTCTCGCGCCAATCGTGGTCGACTTTTTAACGGAACAAATCGGTCATCATCACGTGTCAGGACCGCGCGGTAGCCAGGCTCACTTTGGAATCGACGAGCAAGTCGTTTCGCAATTTGCAGCACCACCTTTTTCTCGATCACACCATAGGAGGACGCACCGGGATCCTTGCCACCATGGCCTGGGTCGATGGCCACCACAATGTCTCGTTTTTCGACCGGTGGTTCAGTCGGCTCAGCAGACGATTCCCCACGAATCGATGCTTTTTCACCAGCCACATAACCCACCACATCAACAACCAGTCGATCAGGAAACCGGCCCTTGGGTCCGAGCGCGAACACATTGGACCGATAATCGCCGCCGAGATCGAACACCAGACGACTCCCTTGACCACGAACTGAACTGCGTATTCGGGTGATGCGAGAATCATCGATTGTTGTGATCGCGCTTAGGGAACTGGTGCTCAGATTGCTCACATCGAGCACCAAGCGGCTTGGATTGCTTAAGTTAAACGAGGAAAATTGAGGCCGCCCAGAAAGCTCCAGCACCACTCGAGAGCTGTCTTGATCGGCCGACGAGCGCACCGATTTCAACTCAATCGCCTGCACCGACGCTGACCACAATCCAGCAATCAAGGTCAGAATCAGGCGCATCATTCGGCTTTTGGCACCTTCAGTTTGTCTAACCACTGTTCTCCTTTTTCAGACTTTGCGGAGAGTGCGCATAAACGACCTTCGTCATGCCACATCAAATGCACATCCAGATCTGCTGCAGGCAATAGCGGCCCTGCTCTCTCGGGCCATTCGATCAGCAACCCCTGCCGATCCAACATATCGCGGAAACCCATCAATTCGAGCTCCTCAGGATCCTCAAGACGATATAAATCCATATGAGATACGGTCAATTGTTTACGAATCAGATAGGTTTCACACAAGGTGTACGTCGGCGATGGAATCGCATCCGTCACACCGAGTTTCTTCAGAAAAGCACGCGCTAGATGACTTTTCCCAGCGCCTAAATTTCCGGTCAGCGTGACCAGAAATGGAGCTTCGGGGCAGCTTTTTGCTAATGCCTTACCCAGTTTCCGTGTCATCGACTCATCGATCAATTCTATTCGCATCGAGGATTCCGGTTCGCGATTACTCTGGTAGTGTACCGGTCATGGACGCATCATGGCACCAATCTAATCAAGTTCTCGACAGGCTTCGCGAAAAAGCCCTCGAGCTCGGCTTCACCGCTATCGGCGTCACTGACCCTGATGTGTCCCAACACGTGTCATTTCTTGAACACTGGCTTGAATCTGGCTTCCATGGATCCATGGAGTGGTTTGAACGGCATCTCGACCTACGGAGAGATCCCACACAGTTGGTTCCCGGTACCCAACGAGTGATTTCTGTTCGACTGGACTATCTTCCCGAGAATACCGACTGCATCGACATCTTAAACGATCCAGACATGGCCTATATTTCCCGCTATGCGCTCGGACGCGATTATCACAAACTCATGCGCAAACGACTCAAGCACCTAGGAGATTGGTTTAGCGACGAAATCGCACCTCACGGCTTTCGTGTCTTTTCTGACTCCGCACCTTTACTTGAAAAGCACTTGGCTGAAAAAGCCGGACTTGGCTGGATCGGTAAACACACCTTACTATTATCCAGAAGTGCCGGAAGCTGGTTCTTCTTGGGTGAGCTTCTGACCGATTTTCCACTCCCTGTGTCCGATGAGCACGAAAAATCCCGCTGTGGATCATGCACCGCATGCCTTGATATTTGTCCGACAAATGCATTCCCAGCGCCCTACCAACTCGATGCAACCAAATGTATCAGCTATCTGACCATTGAACACAAAGGCCCAATTCCAGAAGCGTTGCGCGCACCGATGGGGAATCGCGTCTTTGGCTGTGATGATTGTCAGCTGGTTTGTCCATGGAATCGTTATGCGGCCATCGGCGATCCTGCCTTCCATCCACGACATGCCTTGGATCACCAACCACTTTGCGCGTTGTTTGGCTGGACTGAAGCGGAGTTTTTGATGAAAACCGAGGGCAGCCCGCTACGGCGTGCAGGTTATGTCAAATTTCTGGAAAATCTTGCGATTGGGCTGGGTAATAGTCACTCTGATACCGAACGCGTGATCCAGACTCTCGAATCAAAGCTTGGTCAACACGGGCCCACGCTGGATGAGCACATCCTATGGGCTATCGCCGCTCTTCAGCGTCGAGCCTCAGAAAATGTGCTCGATAATGCTTCAGCTCCTCAATCGAATCATGCACATCAGCAAGCGCCAGATGCTGGCCAGATTTGACTACACCTTCAGATACCTTGGGATTCCAGCGCTTTGCCAGCTCTTTCAATGTCGACACGTCCAGATTTCGGTAATGGAAAAATGCCTCGAGATCAGGCATGTATCGAGCCAGAAAACGCCGGTCCTGACAGATTGAATTTCCGCACATGGGCGACTGACGCGGATCGATGAACTGGCTTAGAAACTCAATGGTTTTCAGTTCAGCGTGAGCTTCAGTGATGCTGGAGGCTTTGACACGCTCGGTCAGACCCGATTTTCCGTGTTGCCGAGTATTCCATTCATCCATCCCATCGAGACGTTCTTGTGGCTGACTGATGGCATAAACCGGGCCTTCACCCAAGACATTCAAGTCCTTATCGGTCACGACAGTCGCGATCTCAATGATCCGATCGTTCTCAGGAGACAGTCCTGTCATTTCCAAATCAATCCAGATCAGATTCAACGCACTTTTCATAAATGTCCTGTAAACGTCATGCACTCAGCCAGGGTTTTCGATTGGGTCACAATTTTTAACAACCGATCCACACCCAGGGCCACACCGTAGCTCTCAGGTAATCCAGCCGTCAATGCTTCCAGTAAGGCCTCATCTTTGGGGATGGCAGGGCGATTCAGCTGTTCACGGCGTGCCTGATCATGAGCAAACCGTCGTGATTGCTCAGCGGGATCAGTCAGTTCATAGTAGCCGTTGGCAATCTCGTTACCCGCTATATAGAGCTCGGCACGCTTGGCCACAGCATCATCTTCGTGGGTTTCGATGCGGGCGAGCGCTGCTTGAATGACAGGGAAATCGACGACCACATGATTGCTTAAATGTGGCTCGATCTCAGTCGCGAATAACAGGTTCAACAAACTATCCAAATCAAGCTGGGCAGCAGCCTTCGCCCCCAGTCGATTCTTTGCAAAAGGAATCAAGGCTTGAACGTCTGTGCGATGGGGATTCACAGCAAATGTGGATTCGAATAAGTCACGGTACGAGATCACTTCCGGACGGCCCAACTCCGTCAGTGATTCAACCAAATCTTGAATCTCACCAACCATGGTCTCAAAGGGTCTGACGTCACATGGGCGGTACCACTCAAGCATGGTGAACTCGATCGCATGGTCCGATCCCTCTTCATTGGCTCGGTAGGCCTTGCCAATCGCGTGCATCGGTCGCTGATGCATCGATAACAAGCGTTTCAGATAGGTTTCAGGAGACGTCAGTAGATAGCCGATCGACACACCAGCCGGGTCGTTGACAGTAAAACTATCAAGCCATGGATCCGATGCGGGTGCTTGAGCAATCGCTGGCACATCCACTTCCAGCGAGTGACGCGCCTCAAAAAACGCACGAAGCCCGGTCAGTAAACTGGCCCGGGCTTCTAGCATAGTTCGAGTGGCCGTTGGCCGACCCTTCATTTTTTGGTCGCGCGTGACACGTAATCCCCAGTTCGGGTATCAACGCGCAGAATTTCACCTTCTTCGATGAACAGCGGAACGTTCACAACCGCACCGGTCGACAAGGTGGCAGGTTTCGAGCCACCTTGGGCGGTATCACCCTTCAGGCCTGGATCTGTCTGCGTCACTTCCAACTCAATGTGATTCGGCGGCGTGACAGCGAGCGGTGCACCATTAAACAAGGTAATGATGTAAACCTCTTGCTCTTTCAACCACTTTACGGTGTCACCGACAGCTTTGTTATCGGCAGCATGCTGTTCGAAGGATCCATCGGTCATCATGAAGTGATAAAATTCTCCATCGGCATACAGAAACTCCATGTCGAGATCAATCACATCCGCCGCCTCAACCGAGTCCCCTGACTTAAACGTCTTTTCGACCACGCGTCCGGTTTTCAGGTTTTTGATCTTCACACGACTAAACGCCTGACCTTTTCCTGGCTTCACGAATTCGTTTTCGACGATCGTGCACGGATCACCGTCGATCAATATTTTCAGGCCAGATTTGAACTCATTGGTTGAGAACGATGCCATGGATTACTCTCCGGTAATGGCCACGGTGATCGTCGCAAATACCTCAGCGTGCACTTGGCATTGAACTTCGTGCTCACCGGTGTTCCGCAATGGGCCTTCAGGAAGACGCACTTCACTCTTATCCAATGTCAAACCGTTCGCTTCAGCCGCTTCTGCGATGTCACGTGTTCCAATCGATCCAAACAGCTTACCTTCATCACCAGCTTTTGCAGTGATGGCGACGGTCTTGCCATTCAACGCTTCGGCGCGCGTATTTGCGGCATCCAGTTGCTCTTGTGCAGACTTTTCAAGTTCTGCACGGCGCGCTTCAAACTCAGCAACATTGGCTTCGTTCGCCAACACAGCGCGGCCTTGGGGGAGTAGGAAGTTACGTGCGTAACCCCCTTTGACAGTGACCCGGTCACCCAGAGCACCAAGCTTACCGACTTTCTCAAGCAGAATTACTTCCATTTATTCATCCTCATCTTCTGGTGGTTCCTTCTGCGCACGTGTTCGAAAGTCCACAAACGCATCAATCACCGCCAATAACGCCAACAACAATAAGAGATATGGCGTAAAAAATACCAATGCTGTGTAGAACATGATGATGAGTCCTCTCGACTCCCTCATGCCCGTCAGCCCATGCACCAATGCTATGCCGGCAAACATTAACGGCAGCGCACCAACCGGCGAGAACCGGAGCATCCACGGATCAATCACAAATCCAGTGGCTGCCAGGACCAGACATCCGACAGCAAACACAGGCGGAAGAATGACCGCCTCAAACTCGGTTTTAAACCCACCCGGGTTAAACGCCTGAGCTTGAAGAGCTCGCGCAAATGTCAGTGCGAATATCGCACTCACCATATGCACAAAACTCAGTGCCCCAACAGACAGCGATGCCATCCATGCATCCACTGTTGGACCATCCACCCCAAGGGCCGACAGTTGCGCCGGCGCAGCAACCACTTCTTTGATCGCTGCAACCAGACCTTTGAGCGTCTCTTCATAGAGCGCGCCGACTAAAAACACCAACGCCAGCGAAATACCAAGTCCTACCATCAGGACCGAAAGCCAACTCAGTGTGCGGTGAAGGACAGCTGCCAAGACAACTGTAATCACCAAAACCAGCAACATTGCTGAGTCACCGAATCCAAAAGCCATCACCGAAGCGACAAGCAATGGGATCAGGGTCACCAATCGGGATTTGTCGAGGCCTCGACGAAGCGCATATAACGCCACCACCGAAGCACCAGCCCATGACAATAAAGGCAAAAACAACAGCCCTGATGCGATCAGCGCTGCCCGCCACTCAGACGCCATTAAAAAGTGCGCCAGCCGTGCCATGGTATCCCCTGTTAATTAGATATCGTGCGAATCCGTGTAAGGAAGCAACGCCAAATAACGCGCGCGCTTGATCGCTGTCGCGAGCTGGCGCTGATACTTTGCACTGGTCCCCGTGATCCGCGAAGGTACAATTTTACCGGTTTCGGTAATGTACTGCTTCAGCGTATCCAGATCTTTGTAGTCAATTTCTGTGACATTTTCAGCAGAGAAACGACAGAATTTACGACGACGGAAAAAACGTGACATATTTCTCTTCCTTACTCTTCAGTTGCTTCTTCAGAATTAACGACGTCTTCGACATCATCACCTTCTGCATTGTCGACATCATCAGTCTCTGAGGACTCAGCATCGCGATCACGGCGACGTTCTGAGCGGTCACGGTCCTGACGGCTTTCAGCAGCTTTAATCGGAGAAATATCAGTCACCGCCTCTTTGCGCTTGATCACCATGTTACGCAACACAGCATCGTTAAAACGGAAGGTGGTGGTCAGTTCATCAAGAACATCCACTGAGCTTTCGATGTTCCAAAGAACATAGTGGGCTTTGTGCAGATCGTTGATCGGATAGGCCAGCTGGCGACGACCCCAATCTTCAAAGCGATGGACAGATCCTCCGCCCTCAGTCACGGTATTTGTGTACCGTTCCATCATGGCAGGAACCTGCTCTGACTGATCCGGATGGAACAGCAAAACGATTTCGTAATGGTTCATTATGACTCCTTACGGGTTTCGCCACTCGGCCCATCCGAATGGCAAGGAGACTGACTGTTAGACAGGCAGTAGGGCGCGGGAGTCTAGACGACCCGGCACCCTATTGCAATCTCTGGCTGATCTTTAACTGTCTAAATCGTAACGATCATCGCCGTCTTCATCATCCATTCCACTGGCTGGAATTTTGACATTCCGAGCAGGAACAACTGTCGAGATCGCATGTTTATAAACCATTTGGCTGACAGTGTTTTTCAGAAGAACGACGAATTGGTCGAATGATTCAATTTGACCCTGAAGTTTGATTCCATTGACTAAGAATATCGACACTGGAACGCGCTCCTTGCGCAAGATATTCAGAAAAGGGTCTTGTAGCGAGTGCCCTTTTGACATAGTTACCTCCCGATAGCGGACGGTCGTGGAGCCAATCATCCACTGCGGCTCCTAAAGTCGGGTGTTTTCACCCACGACGGTCTGTGTATGCGTTTTTGTTGTTAGTCGAGGACAACAAATGCTGCCCCTGCACACTAGTCTACACCAAAAGGCGTAGTGATCACGATTGTTTGTTCGCGGTCGGGGCCTGTACTGACAATGTCAATCGGCGCACCAACCAATTCACCCAACCGTTGAACGTATTCTTTCGCGGCGAGTGGCATTTCGTCAAGTGAGGTTGTACCAAAAGTGCTGTCAGACCAACCAGGCATGGTTTCGTAGATCGGCTTTGCTGCGCAAAAATCGTCGCCACTTGGCAAATAATCAATCACTTCGCCATTCGGTAGTTCGTAGGCGACACACATCTTCACTTCGGACAACCCATCCAACACGTCAAGCTTAGTCAAGCAAATGCCACTGATGGAATTGACTTCAATGGCGTGACGCACAGCCACTGCATCAAACCACCCACAACGACGACCACGACCGGTCGTCGTACCCACTTCCTGACCCTTGACCGCCAAATGCTCTCCCACCGAGTCGAACAATTCTGTCGGCATGGGGCCTGCACCGACGCGCGTCGCATAGGCTTTAGTAATCCCCAAAATCGCATCAATATATCGTGGACCAAGCCCTGAGCCCGTAGCGACGCCACCGGCTGTGGTATTGGAACTGGTGACAAAGGGATAGGTCCCATGATCGATATCGAGCAGACTGCCTTGCGCACCCTCAAACAGCATAATTTTGCCATCCCGACGGCTCCGGTGAACCAAGTCCACCGTGTCACAAACTGCCGTCTTGAAATAACTCACCGCCTCAAGCGTCTCCTCAATCATCGCTTCTACGTCAACTGCCTCAGTCTGGTAGAGATGCGTCAGAATGAAATTGTGATACTGCATCAGTTCACGGACCTTTTCGGCAAACCGAACCGGATCCATCGCATCCGCGACCCGCAAACCACGACGCGACACCTTATCCTCATACGCCGGACCGATCCCTCGTCCAGTCGTCCCGATTTTTGCTTCGCCGCGCGCAGCCTCACGGGCCTGGTCTAGGGCAACATGGACTCGCATGATCAACGGACAGTTGGTGGAAACGTGCAGTCGATCAACCACTGAATGCCCGCGCTCTTCGAGCATCTTAATCTCTTTCACCAACGCTTCTGGTGACAACACCACGCCATTACCAATCACACAACGAACATGGGAACGTAAAATGCCAGACGGGATGAGATGCAGCGCTGTTTTCACGCCATCCACCACCAACGTGTGGCCTGCGTTGTGTCCACCCTGATAACGAATCACGTAATCCACTTTTTCAGTCAGTAGATCAACGATTTTTCCTTTGCCTTCATCGCCCCACTGGCTACCAAGGATGACTAAACTCTGATGCATATGTAATGGACCTAACTCAGTTCGCGAGACGAACCAGTGTTTTCAAATCGGCGCTGAACCCTGTTGCTGCTCGCGCCCTGCCAAAAGACTCTCCGACGTGGTCATAGCGACCACCTCGAACCAACAATTGATCCCGTTTCAACGAATAGATGCCGAACACCAGACCGGTGTGGTAATTCAACCCATGCGTTTCACCAAGATCGCAATACCAAGAAATTTGCTCTGCACTCAAGCCACGTCGAACCTGAGAAATATCGATGCACGCCTGATCCAACGTCTCATGGCCTTTCAGTGCATCGAGCACGGTATCCAAATCACCGTATGCATTCTGAAACACAGCGATCTCTGGCACGGTCTTTTCAAGGCCCGCGAGAGCATCAAGATCTTTCCGCGCCAGTGCATCCAAGGCGTCTGCTTGGAAACTCGCCGACTGATTCGCCAACACTGCCTTCAGCGCGCCGGCATGGCCGAAATCGATCATTAATGGCTCACCAGTAAATAATCGCACCGTATCAAGCGCAAGCTGCACCACCTCGATGTCCGCTGCGATCTCTGGATTCCCGAAGATTTCCGCCCCTAATTGCAACGGCGAACGACTGGAATCCCCACCAGAGGCCACAGCGCGCAGGACACTGCCACAATAACAAAGACGGGTGGTTCCCGATTCATTTAAGGCATGCGCATCAATGCGCGCCGCCTGTGGAGTCATGTCTGGACGAATTCCCATCAACCGACCCGACACACGGTCGGTGATGACCATGATTTGATCGGCCAAATCCTGTCCAACACCGCTCGTTAAGCTGTCTAAATACTCCACCATCGGAGGTATGATGAGTCCAAAATGAGCCTCGCGGAATAAATCCAAGCACCGGCGGCGACCGTCTTCGATCGCCCACGCCTCTTCCGGGAGGCATTCCTCCATACCATCAGGCAAAATCCAGCTGGGTCGTGTCACAATCCGTCCCTAGAACCACATGCAAAGGCGGCGAGTTTACCAACACTCGCGAAAAGACGCATCCGACAATCAGAATTTAACCAGATACGACAACGCACTGAGATCCTGATAATTTAAATAATGATTGGCCTCAGCGCGCACTTTCGGTTTGGCATGATGCGCCACCCCAATTCCAGATGCCTTTAACATCGGAATGTCGTTGGCGCCATCACCCACCGCGATGGTCTCAGCCAACGAGATCCCAAGGGCTTTGACTTCAGACTGCAAAGTCTTGAGCTTCATTGATCCATCAATCACTGGTGGAATGACCTCCCCCGTGACCTGACCATGTCGGCATTGAAGAACGTTCGATAGCACAAAATCCATGCCTAAGCGCGCACCGATGCGGTCAGCGAAATAGGAAAATCCTCCAGAGACAATCCCCAAACGAACGCCGGCGGCAGCAAGATTTGCAGTCAATACATCAGCGCCTGGCATCAGCGTCAAGTTGGCATACACCGAATCCAGTTCGGTCTCTGCAAGGCCTCGCAGCAACCCCAGCCGTTCGGTAAAACTCGCAATAAAATCCAGTTCACCTCGCATCGCCCGCTCAGTGATCGCAGACACTTGATCACCCAACCCGAATGCGCCGGCCAATTGATCAATCACCTCCTGCTGAATCAAGGTGGAATCCATATCGAATAGCGCAAGCCTTGGACGCTCATCTCGGACTAGTAACCAATCGGTTTTCACCGCTTCTGCAGCCTCGCAAAGCTGACCTTCATCAATGGCTTCAACCGACAACTCGATGCAATCACAACTGGGCTCAACGCAAAGATCGGTCGGCTTGCGCGTCACAGGTTGCCAATGCGAGAGTCCCGCTTGGTCAAGCCATTGCTCAAATGCCGCACGATGACCCACCTCGCTGACAAACCAGAGCAGTCTCACGACTCAGCCTCCAGGTGATCCACTCTCTGAAATCCTCGCGGTAGCAGTTTTCCACGACGAGCACGCTCGCCAACAAAATTATCTAAATCAGTCGGGGACAGCGTCACATGACGTTTACCTGCAATCACACGAAGCGATCGAAGTGGCGGTAAAACAGCAACCGCTGTGACACGATGCCCATCTTTTAAGAGGGCAGGCGGAATCTGCACGAGCTTATTGCCCTTACCTTTCGACAGCTCAGGGAGTTCATGAGCTTCAAACACCAACAAATGACCAGTAGAGACCGCAACTGCAATGCGCGACAGATCAGGGTCGGCAATCATCACCGGCGGGAGTAGCTTCGCATCACCACAGTTCACAACCGATTTTCCGGCCTTATTTCGACCCAGTAAATCACCGTGTTGACAGATAAATCCGTAGCCATAATCGGTCGTTAATACCCACTTGGTCGATTCATCAGCCAATGCCAATTGCGTGACCTTGGCTCCAGCCGCCAGATCAATTCGCCCAGACAGGGGCTCACCCTGACTCCGCGCCGAGGGCAACGTGTGGGTGAGCACCGAATAGGCCCGGCCTGACGTATCAAACGCCACCAGCGGTTGATTCGATCGGCCCTGAACTGAGGTCAGATACTGATCGCCGGCCTTATACGATAGGGCGCCAGGATCGATATCGTGCCCCTTGGCCGAACGGATCCAACCATTGTCACTCAAGACCACCGTCACTGGTTCTGAAGCCACCAGTTGATCTTCCCGAAGAGCGCGTGCCTCCTGGCGAACAACGATGGGTGAATGACGGTCGTCGCCGTAAGTCTCCAGGTCGCGAGTTAACTCATCCCGCATCAGCTTGGTCATTTTTGACCGTGATCCAAGCACTCCTTCCAGATAGGTCCGCTCCGTTTCCAGATCTTGCTGTTCCGCCTGAATTTTCTCTTCTTCAAGCTTCGCCAAATGACGCAATCTCAAATCCAAGATGGCATTGGCCTGGACCTCGCTGAGCCCAAACCGCTCCATCAACTCCGTTTTTGGCTCATCCTCTTCACGAATGATCCGAATCACCTCATCAATATTGAGATAGGCGACCAAGTAGCCTTCAAGGATGTGCAAACGATCCACGACCTGATCAAGACGATGCGTCAATCGACGCGTCACTGTGAGCCGCCGCCAATCCAACCACTCACTCAAAATCGTGCGAAGCGATTTCACCTGCGGACGGCCGTCAACTCCGATCATATTGAGGTTGACGCGATAAGTTTTCTCAAGGTCCGTGGTTGCGAACAAGTGAGTCATCACCTCTTCTGCATTCACTCGATTGGAGCGCGGAGTCAACACCAGTCGAATCGGATTTTCATGATCTGATTCATCACGCAAATCGACAATCATCGGGAGTTTTTTTGCCTGCATCTGTGCCGCAATCTGTTCCAAAATCCGCGCCGGTGATGCCTGGTGCGGAAGAGCATGAATCACAATATCGCCATCTTCAGTGACGTAGGTCGCACGCATCCGAATTGAGCCATTTCCTGTTTCGTAGACTTTGGCCAGATCTGCCGGCGATGAAATGATTTCCGCGGTGGTCGGATAATCAGGTCCTGGAACAAACTGCATCAGTTCACTCACCGATGCATCAGGATGATCCAATAAGTGCACAGCGGCATTGACCACTTCTCGAAGATTATGCGGCGGAATATCTGTCGCCATACCCACTGCGATGCCAGTAGTTCCATTGAGCAAAATCGAAGGCACTCGTGCCGGCAGTAATTTTGGCTCCTTTAATGTGCCATCAAAATTGGGCTGCCAATCGACAGTTCCCTGACCCAATTCATCCAGCAAAATCTTGGCAATCGCGGTTAACCGGGCTTCGGTGTAACGCATGGCTGCAAAGCTTTTAGGGTCATCAGGACTCCCCCAATTCCCTTGCCCATCAACCAGTGGGTAGCGGGTCGAAAATGGTTGCGCAAGCAGCACCATCGCTTCATAACACGCGGAATCACCATGCGGGTGAAACTTACCCAAGACATCGCCGACTGTTCGCGCGGATTTTTTATGCTTGGACTGCGCCGACAAGCCGAGTTCGCTCATGGCATAGACGATTCGCCGCTGGACAGGCTTCAGGCCGTCGCCGATGTGTGGAAGGGCGCGGTCAAGAATGACGTACATCGAATAATCAAGGTACGCCTTCTCTGTGTAGGTTTTGAGTGGAAGCCTTTCGAAGGCTTCAGTGGATTCAAGCGTCAATGGAGGACCCTTCGAGTCGTTGGAAAGACCAAACGCTACCGATGGAATCGCTCGTAAGCAAGACTCCCAAGGACCAAAGCGACTAAATACGGAATAATCACGCCAGGCTCCAGCAAGACCGACGCAAATGCAGGACCCGGACAAAGACCCGAAATTCCCCAGCCGATCCCGAAGACCGCGCTGCCCAGAACCAATGGACGATCAATCTCGCCCCCCTGTGGTACTTGGCTATCCGCAAAAATCACCGGCGTGGCTCGACGGCGCAGCATGATAAATCCAATGGCCGCGACAGGAATTCCGCCACCCATGACGAAAATCAAGCTGGGATCCCAGGTTCCGGCGATATCTAAAAAGTTCACAATTTTTGCCGGATTGGTCATTCCAGCGATATACAGACCTGCGCCAAACAACGCACCCAAAACCAGCGCGATCATCTGTATCATGATGCACCTCCCATCAGATGCCGAACCACAAAGACCGTCAGGACCGCCGTCGTCATAAAGGTGCAAGTGGCGACGATCGAACGCTTGGATAGTCTTGAAATTCCACAAATCCCGTGACCGCTGGTACAGCCAGAACCGACGCGTGATCCATATCCAACCAGAAACCCACCGATCAACATGGGAATCAAACCCATTGGCTCAAAGCCATGGGGCGAGGGAGCAACCAACGACAAGACCAATGGCGTCAGAATGAGACCAAGCAAAAAGAATGGCCGCCAGGATCCTTCACCGAAATCAAAATCCAAGGTTCGTGCAACAATCCCAGTCATGCCGATCACGCGACCAAACAGCACAAAGGCTGCAGCGGCTGACAAACCAATCAATAACCCTCCCGACAGGGAAAGAACCGGAGTAAATTCAGTCATTTTTGATACACCTCAAGGCCAAACAGCGCCAAATAGTATCGAATGTCTGGCGACGTTGATATAAGGTTATAACTAAACGCTCTGAGAGCGAGGAGATTGAGATGAAACCAGACGTTCGCGCTTTTTTTGATCCTGCGACTTGGACCCTGACTTATGTGGTGAAAGATCCCAACTCAGCATCTTGCGCCATCATCGATTCAGTGCTCGATTATGACGCTGCCAGCGGCCGAACCAAGACAGACAGTGCAGATCAAGTCATTCACATGGTCGAATCAGAGGGATTGTCGGTTGAATGGATTGTCGAGACCCATGTGCACGCAGATCATCTCTCGGCTGCACCCTATTTACACAATCAACTCGGTGGACAGATCGGCATCGGGACGCACATCACAGATGTGCAGACCATTTTTGGCAACCTTTTTAACGCAGAACCTGAATTTCGTCGTGATGGCTCCCAATTTGATGCGCTCTTCGAAGACGGAGACACTTTCTCAATCGGCGGCTTAACGGCAACAGCCATGCACACACCCGGCCACACACCCGCGTGCATGACCTACCACGTTGGTGATGCATTGTTTGTGGGTGACACGTTGTTCATGCCTGACTTTGGAACCGCCCGATGTGATTTCCCAGGTGGTGATGCACGGATCCTGTATCACAGCATTCAGCGTCTTCTCGCGCTTCCGCCTGAGACCCGCATGTTTATGTGTCATGACTACATGCCTAATGGGCGAGAGATGAAATACCAAACCACAGTGGCCGAACAAAAAGCGTCCAATCTGCACGTGCATGATGGAATCGCTGAGGATGAATTTGTCGAAATGCGTACCGCTAAGGACAAAACACTGAATATGCCTGCGTTAATCTTGCCATCTGTACAGATCAACATGCGTGCTGGAGAACTTCCTCCAGCAGAGGATAATGGCGTACGCTATCTAAAAATTCCTCTTGATGCCGTTTAAGGAGGCACCATGATTATTCGCAAATTGACGCCTGAACTCGCTGTTGCTGACCAACTCACCCTCGATGATCTCGAGGCCGTGAAGGAAGCTGGTTTCAAAGCGGTGGTCTGTAATCGTCCTGACGAAGAAGGTGAGCCGCATGCCGAAGCCGATGCCATGGCTCAAAAAGCCAATGTATTAGGACTCGAGTTTCGGTATTTGCCGGTCAATGGAGCCAACATTACCGAAACAGATGTTGCGCAACACGCTGCGATCCTTGCCGAATTACCGACACCCACACTGACCTATTGTCGATCAGGCGCCCGATGTGCCAAATTGTGGGCGCTCTCGGAAGCTGGGAAACAAGATGTCAATACGCTGGTTGAGACTGTTGACCGCGCAGGGCTCAGCGTCGTCGATATTGCGCACCGCTTGTAACCATGTAGGCACAGACTCGGACAATAAAACCAACGGAAGAGGTCAATCATGCGAGTCGATATTGCGATTGTCGGGGCCGGAGCGGGTGGCTTAGCTGCTGCTGCATCTCTGCTCAAACAAAATCCCAAGCTAACCGTCACGGTATTTGATCCAGCTGACGAACACTATTATCAGCCAGGATGGACCTTGGTTGGCAGCGGTCTAATGCCACAAGAAAAAACCGTGCGATCCATGGATTCAGTGATCCCCAAAAAGGTCTCCTGGGTTCAAGAAGCGGTCACAGAATTCCATCCTGACAGCGATTTCATCACACTCGCCAATGGCGTCGATGTGACCTATAAAGTGTTGATAGTCGCACCCGGATTAAAAGTGGACTATGACGCGATTCCCGGCCTTCAAGATACACTTGGACACAATGGCGTGTCCTGCAATTATCGCTACGATCTCGCATCCTACTCTTGGGAGTGCATTCAAAATCTCAAGTCAGGAAAAGCCATTTTCACCCAACCGCCGATGCCAATTAAGTGTGCAGGAGCCCCGCAAAAAGCCCTTTATCTCGCTGCTGATTACTGGCGGCAACAGGGGTGTTTAAGCGACATCGATATCGAATTCCGGAACGCAGGAGCAGTGTTGTTTGGGGTCGCGGAATTTGTCCCCGTCTTGAATTCCTACATCGAAAAATATGGCGCCCAACTGAAGTTCAATTCCAACCTCATCCACGTGGATGGCACCAATCAGATCGCAACCTTTCAAGTGACCGACGCCGAAGGCAAGATCACCGAAGTGGAAGAGCATTTTGATTATTTACATGCGGTGCCTCCGCAAACATCCCCGGATTTCATCAAAAATAGCCCGCTCTCCAATGACGCAGGCTGGCTTGATGTCAATCAGGACACACTGCAACACAACACCTACGCAAATATTTTCGGCCTCGGTGATGTGATCAGTGCGCCCAACGCGAAAACTGCAGCAGCAGTCAGAAAACAAGCCCCAGTGGTGGCTCGAAACATCCATCAATTGCTCAATCACACAACGCCTGATTACCAATACGATGGTTACGGCAGCTGTCCCCTCACGGTGGAACGGGGAAAGGTTGTGATGGCGGAATTTGGATATGGCGGGAAGCTGTTACCCACAATCAAAGGACTGGATCCAACCGTACCTCGATCGATCTGGTGGGCTGTCAAAGCCAAATACTTGATCCCGATGTACTTTGATCTCATGCTCAAAGGACGAGAAATTCTCGCAATACCGGAACGTGCCAAGACTTCCAATACTTGAATGGATTAAGACCTACAATCAATCCAAACTAAGTGACGACGCGGTCGCAGCCGTGATCGTCACCATCATGCTGATCCCGCAATCACTCGCTTATGCGATGCTTGTTGGGCTTCCGCCTGAAGTGGGCCTGTACGCGTCGATCTTACCCTTAGTTGCCTATGCGCTCTTTGGCTCAAGCATGACACTCGCTGTCGGGCCTGTGGCGGTCGTGTCACTCATGACGGCAGCCGCCATCAGTCAGGTGGCGACTCAAGGAACCCCAGAGTATTTAGGTGCTGCCATTCTATTGGGCCTGTTGTCAGGAGTGATCTTAATGGGACTCGGCCTCGCCCGCGCGGGATTTTTAGCCAATTTATTGTCCCATCCGGTGATTTCAGGATTTATTAGCGCATCAGCAATCCTCATCGCATTCAGTCAGCTCAAGCATGTTCTGGGAATCCCAGTCAATGGGCATGACTTGCCAGGCATTCTTGTTGATCTCGCGACGCACATTCAGGAAACCAATGGACCGACGCTGATCATCGGCGGACTGTCTATCGCCTTTCTATTTTGGGTCCGAAGCGGACTCAAACCCTTGTTAATCCGAGTAGGACTCTCATCAGAAGCCGCCAGCACAGTCAGTAAGGCAGGCCCAGTCATGGCCGTCATTCTCTCGACTGCTGCAGTCAGCCTCTTCGCATTGAACCAGTTCGGCGTCTCCATTGTTGGCGTGATCCCGAAAGGCTTACCCACTCCCGCTCTTCCCGCCCTTGATTGGACCCTCGCGCGGGAACTATTGCCGGCCGCCTTCCTGATATCCATCGTCGGCTTCGTCGAGTCCGTGAGCGTTGGCCACACATTAGCGGCTCGTCGACGCGAGCGGATTCAACCCAATCAAGAACTGATTGGACTCGGAGCAGCCAATATCGCCAGTGGGTTAGGTGGAGGATTTCCAGTCACCGGGGGGTTCTCACGCTCGGTGGTGAACTTCGACGCGGGGGCACGCACCCCCTTAGCTGGGGTCATGACGGCCGTTATGATTGCACTAACCGCTTTATTCTTGACGCCATTGTTTGAGTTCTTACCCAAAGCCGTCCTTGCGGCCACCGTCATTGTGGCAGTTCTCTCTTTGGTCGATCTGAAAGCCATTCATCGCGTTTGGGTTTTTTCAAAATCCGACTTCGTCGCCATGACAACAACCATCGTGATCGTGTTAGGAATCGGAGTCGAAGCAGGGATTATCGCGGGTATTTTAGTGTCCATCAGCTTTTTACTCGCTAAAATCGCGCGCCCACATTTTGCCGTCATTGGTCAAATTCCAGGCACTCAACACTTTAGAAATGCTGATCGTCATCAGGTGTTAAAAAGTGAAAAAGTCCTGGCTGTACGTTTAGATGAAATGCTGTATTTCTTAAATGGCCATACCTTCGAAGATGCAGTCAATCAGCTTCTCAACACCAACAAAAACCTCACTGACTTAGTGCTTTTATGCACAGCAATCAACGAAATTGATGCCTCTGGCCTTGAAGTGCTGGAGTCCATCAACGAACGGCTAGATTCCCAAGGGATTCGATTCCACTTATCTGAGGTCAAAGGCCCAGTGATGGATCGGCTCGACCGAGTGGGCTTTAAAGCGCATTTAACAGGTCAAATTTTCTTATCGCACTATGACGCCATGTGCGCACTCGACCCCGAATGTGAAAGCAACGGTCACGTTCGATCAGCGAGACCTTAACAACTCTCTCAATGGTCTCTCTAGAGCCAACGCGTCAAGGGCTTCGGAAACCGTCCAGCCGGAAGCAACAAGTAAACCGGCTTGCAGATTCCAATCAAGATCGGACAACAGTTGATGAGCCTCAGCGGTGCTCAGCCGATCGATCTGACCGGCCAAGATCCGAGCTTGTCGGTCTTTGAGTTTGGCGTTCGTCGCCTGCACACAGAGCATTTCATTGCCAAGCACGCGACCAAGCTGGGTCATGAGCGTGGTCGAAAACGCATTCAATAATGCTTTTTGAGCCGTTCCAGCACCCAGTCGAGTGGAACCTGCCAGCACCTCGGCCCCAGTTTCTGTAACCAGTCCATGATCCGCAATCTCGGCTAGCCTCGCTTGCGGATTTGAGGTCACTCCAATTGTCAAAGCGCCGCGCGCCTTGGCTTCTTCAAGGACTCGACAGGTAAAGGGTGTATTCCCAGATGCAGCAATCCCAATGACCACGTCAGACTGCGAAACCAACTGCTCAGACACTTGTCGCTCCGCGTCAATCGCATCATCCTCCGCCCCCTCAACAGACACAGACAACGCACGAGGCCCGCCAGCAATCAGATATGCCAGTCGAGCGAGTGGCCAACCAAAGGTCGGAACCAATTCAACCCCGTCTTGAACCCCGATTCGAATCGAACAACCGGCGCCTGCATACATCAAACGCCCATCGCTACCCCTCAATCGGTCAGCGGACGCATCGACAGCCTCGCCAATTGACAACGCAATGTGACGGACCGCCTCAATTGCCTGTGCTTGAGAAGCTAGCAATCGATCGAGTTGCTCCAATACAGGCAAGCGGTCGAATGTTCGACCGGAGGGATCGACCACTTCGGTCGGCGGAAGGACTACTGTTTTTTTGCCCACGCGTCTTTCAATATCACTGAACGGTTATAAATCATTCGACCGGCTTCAGAGGCAGGATCTTGCTTAAAGAATCCGACGCGTTCGAACTGGAAATAAGCCTCGGGCATCAGAGTCTGTAGCGATGGCTCAGCCCACGCTTGTCCGACACGTAATGATTCCGGATTGATCACAGATGCAGGGTCGTCGTAGCTTCCGGGATCCGGGACCATAAACAACCGATCATAGAGATGCACATCAACAGCACAGGCGGATTCAGCATGCACCCAATGAATCGTGCCTTTCACTTTCCGACCCGACTGGTCTTGACCTGAGCGGGTTGCTGGATCGTAGCGGACATGGACTTCAGACACCTGTCCGTCGTCGCCAATCACCACATCATCAAAATCAACAATAAAACCGTACTTTAAACGGACACTGCCGCCAGGAATCAGTCGGAAAAAACCCTCCGGTGGATCCAATGCAAAGTCCGAGCGATCGATATAGAGTTCACGTCCGAATGACATCGTACGGGATCCAATTTCCGGACGCTTGGGATGCCAGGGAACCGTCAATTCCAGTGGTGCTTGATCCCAATTGGTGACCACCACCTTCAGTGGATCGAGCACCGCCATCGCTTTGTGCGCACGTCCCTCGAGATCATCACGAACAGAACCTTCCAGAATCTGTAGTTCGATCGTGTTTGGTTTTCGCGTGACGCCAATGCGCTCACAAAATAATCGAATGCCTTCAGGTGAATATCCTCGACGACGCATTCCAGCGATGGTTGGCATTCTGGGATCATCCCATCCCGAGACATGCCCTGCTTGAACCAATGCATTAAGCTTTCGCTTGCTGGTCACAGTTCCTTCGAGCTCAAGCCGGCTAAACTCGGTCTGTTTGGGACGACTGGGGACAGGAAGCTTTTTCAAAAGCCACTCATAAAGGGGCCGATGATCTTCAAACTCAAGCGTACACAGCGAGTGCGTGATCCCTTCAATCGCGTCACTCTGACCGTGCGCATAATCGTAAGTCGGGTAGATACACCACTGATCACCAGCCCGCGGGTGCGCGATGTGTCGAATCCGATACAGCGCCGGATCACGTAGGTTCACATTGGGCGCTGACATCGAGATTTTTGCCCGTAAAACTGCTGCTCCCTCAGGTAGCTCACCGTCTCGCATTTTGCAAAAAAGTGCTTCGTTCTCCTCTGGTGAACGATCCCGATAAGGGCTGTCAATCCCTGGCTCGGTTAGGGTCCCACGGTTGAGGCGCATGGCTTCCGCGGACTGCTCATCCACATAGGCATCACCATTGCGAATGAGATGTAAGGCCCAATCAAAGAGTTGCTCGAAATAATCAGCGGTATGACACAGTTTCGACCATTCAAATCCAAGCCAGCGCACATCATTTTCGATCGCATCGATGTATTCCTGAGATTCTTTTTCAGGGTTGGTATCGTCAAACCGCAGATGACAACGACCGCCAAATTCTTCAGCCAGGCCAAAGTTCAGACAGATGCTTTTGGCGTGCCCCACATGAAGATAGCCATTGGGCTCTGGAGGAAAACGCGTGACGATTTCCGAGATTTGCCCCTGCTTGATCTGATCTGCAATCTTGGTGCGAATAAAGTTCGTTGGTTTCTCGCTCACAACTACACCATCAGAAGGGCAGCAAGTTGCTTCCGACCTGCGCGCGCACGCGGGTCTTCGTTCCCTAAGCGATCAAAAATCTGGATCAATAACAATCGGGCAGCATCTTCGTTGTACGTCCGGTCAGTCCGCACGATGACCAGCAAATGATCAATCGCCGCCTCAACTTCATCTGACACCATCAGGTGGGCTGCCAAGAAATAACGCGCCTCACTGTCTTGTTCATTGCCAGCAACGCGTGACTCGCAAGTCATGCGATCAGGAGCGCCCGTCAAAAGATCCTGAAAGGCTTTGCCGGCCAAGATGGATTTGGCACGCGGGTCCATTTTTTCCACATCGGGTAGCCGCTCAATGATGGCCTCAGCACTCTCAAGATCGCCTTTCTTCAACAGCGCCTGCGCCATATCCAGGTACACATCATAGTTCTCCGGATCATCGGCGGTGATCAACTGATACAAAGCGATCGCTTCGTCATACTGACCCATCTCAACCAACTCAGCCGCACGCTCTAGGGGTGAGGCTTCGACCCGCTCGACATGCTTATCCAACATCGCTCGGATTTCGCCTTCTGGGAGCGCACCCATGAAATGGTCTGCTGGTTGGCCGTTTTTAAACAACACCACAGTCGGAAGTGAGCGGACACCCATCCCGGCAACCAGCATCTGCTCGGCGTCAGAATCAACCTTGGCCAGAATAAAGGCTCCCGAATATTCATCGGCTAATCGCTCAAGAATGGGACCTAAACTCTTACAAGGGCCACACCATTCCGCATAAAAATCGACTAATACAGGGGTTTCCTGTGATTTTTGGATAACGTCTGCTTCAAACGTTTCAGACGTGACTTGGATTGAATAAGCGTTGGACATAACAACCTGTGAGTTTCGTAAATTTGCGACGGAGTATACCCTGTCGTGAGCTTTTGAAGTGAGACCCCACATGCAATTGAGTGATAGACAACAAGAAATTATCGATGAGTTCCAGTTTTTTGATTCCTGGATGGATAAATACCAATATTTGATCGACCTCGGAAAAGAACTTGAGCCCCTGGCCGATTTCGAAAAAAACGAAGGAAACCTGGTTCGAGGATGCCAGTCACAAGTCTGGATGGTCGTCGATGGTGATGCCAATCACGTGAATATTCGTGCAAATTCTGATGCAGCTATTGTTTCAGGACTCATCGCTCTGGTCGTCAGACTCTACTCAGATGCATCCGCAACAGAGATCGTCACAACAGAGCCAGAATTTGTGGAAGCGATTGGTTTATCTCAACATTTATCTCCCACCCGAGCAAATGGACTGGCTTCGATGTTGCAACGTTTAAAAGCTGAGGCCGCGAATTTAATCGCCAAAGCCTAATTCGCTCTTGATATAGGACCTATTCAGTCCTATATAATTCGCATCCGGAAATGAATACGTGGTGTGCGAATGGTTCGTCTGTCAAAACTGACTGATTACGCGTCTGTGATCTTGGCCCAGATGGCCAGGCAGCCTGACGTCTTGTGGTCAGCCGGACAGCTCTCCGAAGACTCCTCAGTCCCGAAGCCGACTTGCATTAAGTTACTGAAACTTCTCGTCAAGGGCGGCGTCCTGAATTCAACTCAGGGTGCTCGAGGCGGGTATAGCCTCGCGCGACCACCTTCACAAATTCCGGTGAAAACCATTATCGAGGCCATCGAAGGACCGACGGCTATCACGGAGTGCGGTACAGACGAAACGCTGTGTCGACTCACCGACCACTGTTCAGTGATGTCACGGTGGCGGGAATTAGGTGATCAGGTCGATCACATTTTGACGAAAACAACGTTAGAGGACCTGATTAGCCCACATACGCTCTATGCGCGATCAGATCGTCGGATAGAAACTTTGGAGGTGCATTGATGAGTCAACAAGAAATCGATCAGTTAGTCGACCAAGACTATAAATACGGGTTCGTAACTGACATCGAGTCCGATACCCTGCCGCCTGGCCTCAATGAGGACGTGATTCGAGAAATTTCGACACGGAAAGGAGAGCCTGAGTGGCTTCTGGAATGGCGATTGGAAGCCTATGCGAAATGGTTAAAGATGACCCCACCTGACTGGGCCCATGTTGACTATCCACCGATCGATTTTCAATCCATCAGTTATTTCTCTGCACCCAAAAAGCAAGGAGACGGACCACAAAGCCTGGATGAGGTCGATCCCGCATTAATCGAGACCTACAACAAGCTCGGCATTCCACTTGAGGAGCAGAAAATGCTCGCAGGCGTCGCGGTCGATGCTGTGTTTGACTCGGTGAGTGTGGTGACCACCTTCAAAGAGAAATTACATGAAGCCGGCGTGGTGTTTTGTCCATTATCGGAAGCTGTGCACTCACATCCCGAGCTTGTGAAAAAGTTCTTAGGTGCAGTGGTACCTCAAAATGACAATTACTACGCCGCACTCAATTCAGCCGTATTTTCAGACGGCTCATTTGTCTATATTCCAAAGGGCGTTCGTTGCCCGATGGAGCTGTCTACCTATTTCCGGATCAATCAGCAAAACACCGGTCAATTTGAGCGGACATTGATTGTGGCCGAAGAAGGCTCTCATGTGTCCTACCTTGAGGGTTGTACGGCACCTCAGCGAGACGAGAACCAACTGCATGCGGCAGTCGTAGAGCTCGTTGCTGAAACCGATGCTGAGATCAAGTACTCCACCGTTCAAAACTGGTTCGCTGGTGATGATGAAGGGAAAGGCGGGATCTATAACTTCGTCACCAAGCGTGGTGAATGCCGCGGTGACCGCTCAAAAATCAGCTGGACCCAACTCGAAACTGGATCTTCAATCACATGGAAATATCCAAGTTGTGTTCTGATCGGCGCGGATTCTGTGGGTGAATTTTATTCTGTTGCTGTTGCTGGCAAAAAACAGCAGGCTGATACCGGCACCAAGATGATTCACATCGGCCCACGCACACGCTCGACCATTATTTCAAAAGGGATCTCAACCGCACGGGGCCAAAATGCCTATCGTGGCCTGGTCAAAGTGCTACCCGGCGCCGTCGATGCCAGAAACTTTACCCAATGCGACTCCTTATTGATCGGTGATCAATGCGGCGCGCACACCTTTCCATACGTCGAAGCTGAGGAGCCAAGCGCACAACTTGAGCACGAAGCAACGACGTCAAAGGTGAGTGATGATCAGTTGTTTTATTTGAGAACGCGAGGCATGACCGAAGAGGATGCACTCAACATGGTGGTCAATGGCTTCTGCAAAGAAGTCTTCCAGAAACTTCCGATGGAGTTTGCGGTGGAAGCCGAAGCACTCCTAGGCATCACACTTGAAGGAGCAGTTGGCTAATGCTGTCTATTCGAAATTTACACGCACGGGTTGGCGATAAGCCGATCCTCAAAGGAATCAACCTCGAGATCAAGACTGGTGAGATCCATGCCATCATGGGTCCTAATGGATCCGGCAAGAGTACGCTGTCTTCGGTGTTAGCCGGCCGTGATGAGTATGAAGTCACCGACGGTGAAGTGATTTATCAGGGCCAAAATCTCTTGGAACTTGAGCCCGAAGAGCGCGCTTGGGCAGGGATCTTCTTGTCCTTCCAATATCCGGTCGAAATTCCTGGTGTCAAAAATATTTATCTACTGAAAGCCGCCGTCAACGCGGTTCGTGAACATCGCGGACAACCTGAACTGAAAGCCGGCGAATTTTTAAAGCTGGTGCGTGAAAAACTCAAAGTCATGCAGATGGATGAAGCATTCCTGCATCGGAACGTGAACGAAGGGTTCTCAGGTGGTGAGAAAAAGCGGAATGAAATTTTGCAGATGCAATTACTCGAGCCAACGCTAGCGCTTCTGGATGAGACCGATTCAGGCCTTGATGTGGATGCATTACGCATTGTGGGTGAAGGCATCAATCGGATGCGCTCACCGGACCGAAGTGTGTTGTTGGTGACGCACTATCAACGCCTTCTTGATGTGGTCAAACCAGACTTCGTTCATGTGTTAGCTCAAGGCGAAATCAAACTCTCAGGCGATCATACTCTGGCGCAACGGCTTGAGCGCGAAGGCTATGAAGGGATTGAAGCAGCATGAGTGGGTTCAGTGCCTGGTTAGCCGATGCCGAAGATACCCATGCGATCAAAGCGATTGCCGTCGGCCTACCGACCAAACGCGTTGAATCGTGGAAGTATGTCCCAACACGAAGTCTGGCTCGCACGACTTGGAAACAAGCCGATCCTCAGGGTGTGGAACAATTCGCACTGACTGCCGGCTCGTTCGTCAATGTTCCGACGTTGGACGGCCTTTCAGTCACTGAGCCTGACCTTCTTCCGGGGGAACAGCGTCGTCTCAACGCGATGAGTGAGGCCCATGGTTTTGCCCTAACCCAAGCAGCGCTCGAACACAGCCGTCTCATCCTGACTGTTGAAAAAACAGCATCGGTCGCACTCAACTTGCACCACATCGCCAATCAAGCCAGTAGTGCGGGCTTTGCGACTCTGGTCCTTCGTATCGAGGCAGGCGCTCAACTCACCTTGATCGAACAGTTTGATCAGGCCACAGTTGAGCAAGCAAACCTCAGTTCGTTGCGGTGTCTCCTCACACTTGACCGTGACGTCAGCGTGACCCATGTTCGCTTTCAAGCGGCCAACTCGAACGCACACGTGTTTACGAACCTGGATGTGGAGTGTGGAGAACACTCCAGTTACCGTCTACAGACCATCGAATTTGGATCCAAGCTTGCGAGAAGCGATATTTACGTGGCGCTTGCTGGCAAAGAGGCCCAAGCCTCAGTCAACGGATTAGCGATCACCAACGGCTCTCAATATCACGACACACACCTTGCGATTGATCACGTGGTAGGTGACACCAAAAGTGAGATGACGTTCCGTAATATGGTCGATGGGAAAGGCGAAGCCACCTTCAATGGACGCGTACTGATCCAGAAGGATTCACAGCGCTCTGGGACCGAACAATCCATCGCCAACCTTCTGATGTCTGACTCCGCTCGTGTTAACCCGAAGCCTGAGCTTGAGATTTACGCAGATGACGTCACAGCGTCACACGGGTGCACGGTAGGAAGCCTGAATAAAACAGAACTCTTTTACTTAAAGAGCCGAGGCCTCTCGGAAGCAGATGCTCGAGCATTTTTGCAATATGCCTTCGCTGAGAAAATCGTTGAGGAAATTGAAGATCCTGAGATTCGAGATCTCGTGGAAACACAACTCTTGGGTGAATTGACGCACGGTGAGTTGATCGCCGAACTCAAGGAATCGGTCGATGTTTGATCTTGCGCGCGTTCGCAGCGACTTCCCGATCCTTGCGCGTGAAGTCCATGGCCAGCCCTTAGTTTACTTTGATAACGCGGCCACTTCGCAAAAACCAACCCGAGTCATTGAGTCCATCAGTGATTACTATGATCGGTATAACTCCAATGTCCATCGTGGTGTCCACACGTTAAGTGGCGAAGCAACTGACGCCTATGAAGGCGCCAGAGCCCGAATTGGTCGCTGGTTTGGTGTTGAGGATCCCGGTGAGATCATTCTGCTCCGCGGCGCAACCGAAGCGCTGAACTTAGTTGCCAATACGCTCGTCGATTCGCTGAGACCGGGTGATGTCATTTTAGTCGGTGAAACCGAGCATCACGCCAATATCGTGCCTTGGCAGCAGCTCGAGGCCCGCATCGGTGTGCGTGTCATTCCCATCCCTGTGGATCCAAGCGGTGCGTTGAGTCTTGAATCAGCCAAAACCCTCTGTAGCGAGCATCCGGTCGCTGTCATTGCCGTTGGACACGTCTCCAACGCCATCGGCGCTTTGAACGATGTGCAAGGGTTTGTGACACTGGCTCAAGAAAACGATGCATATTCTGTGATCGATGGCGCACAAGCTGCGCCGCACATGATGGTGAATGTCAAAGAACTCAATGCAGATTTTTATGCCGTCAGCGCCCATAAGTGCTGTGGCCCAACGGGTATTGGAGTCCTCTTAGGTCGTCGTGACTTGCTTGAACGCCTACCGCCTTGGCAAGGAGGTGGCGACATGATTGATCGCGTCAGCTTCAGCGGGACAACCTACAACGAGCTGCCTTGGAAATTCGAAGCAGGAACCCCGAATATCGCGGATACCATTGGTTTTGCGACGGCATTGGATTATCTGGAATCGATTGACTTCAAAGGCGCTGTTGAACACGAGCATCGCGTTCACAGCCACCTGACTGAAGCCATGCTCAGCCGCGACAAAGTCGATGTCCTCGGACATCCCGATCATTGGGTAAGTGTGTGCTCGTTTAATGTCAAAGGTGCTCATCCCACTGATGTGGGAACATTGCTTGACCAGCTAGGTATCGCCGTACGCACAGGTCATCACTGCGCCATGCCGACCATGGAACATTTTGGCTTACCGGGCACAGCGCGGGCGTCAGTTGCTTTTTACAACTCCATCGAAGAAGTTGATCGTTTTCTAGACGCGCTCGATCGTGTCATTGGGATGTTGACCGACTGATGATTCCGTTTGCTGAACTGGATAAAGGATCAGAGCTCACTGTTCTCGACAATCTCACCGGAAAGCAAGTTCCACAAGGAGTCCCCCTCACGCTGGGTGTGGGTGAAACCGTGCTTGTCACACAAGCCCTTGGAGACACTCTGACGCTGGATATTGGGGGTCGTCTTGTGCGGATCGAAACCGAAGATCTCGCCAAGCTCGGTGTTGCTTCTCCAGGCAAAACAGATAACCCCACAGGCTCCTCGCTTGAGGATCAAATCTGGGACGTTTTGAAACAAAGCTACGACCCTGAAATCCCTGTCAATATCGTTGAACTCGGTTTAATTTACGATTTGAGGATTTCGACATTAATCGATGGCCGCACACACGTTCGGGTCGACATGACACTCACCGCGCCAGGTTGTGGCATGGGACCGATCATGGCACATGACATTAAAACCAAAATCGAAGCCCTCAGAGAGGTCGACCAAGCCGACATTCAAATGGTGTTTGACCCGCCCTGGGATGCCAGCCGAATGACTGAAGAGGCACGGTTGGAAGCGGGATTATTTTAGGAGAGCCCATGAGCCAATGGATTGAAATCTCGACAGTGAACGCGCTCGCTGACGGCGCCTATGAACGATTCGAATTTGACGATGTCGATGTTCTTGTCTTTCGTGAAGGCGATCATGTGTATGCCATCGAAGATCTCTGCACACATGATGGTGCTGAGCTTTGTGGCGGCCTTTACATTGATGGCGAAATCGAATGCCCGCGACACGGCGCACGATTCTGCGTAAAAACAGGCCAAGCACTCTCTGCTCCAGCCTATGGGAAAGTCACAACATTCCCGATTCGGATCAGTGAAGACGGAGTCATCGAACTTCAACTCGATGATGCCTGATGCGGCACTCGTTACCACTATTTGGCGCCATCGCGGCTGTCGCAGCGGTCACCTTCGAGAGTCTTAACATTCCACTCGGCGCCATGATTGGACCGATGCTCATCATTGGGCTGACCGTGCATCTCACCAAAGTCAATCAAGCACCTGGACTGGACGCGCATCATTTCGCGATCCTTTTACTTGGCTTAGCGCTCGGAAGTCGCGTGACTGCCGATGTCTTTGAGCGAGTGAAACTCTGGCCATTCAGCCTAACAATCCTGATCGTGACCATGGTCATGATTTTGTGGATCGTTGGAAAACTGAATCAGCGGCTGTTAGCGCTTGATCGGATCAGCGCATATATGGCAGCGGCTCCTGGAAACCTCTCATCAGCCCTAGCTGTCACCGAGCACTATGGTGGTGCCTTGTCTCAAGTCGCTGTCTACCAAAGCTTACGACTCGCCTTTCTCACGCTATTAGTTCCGTTTCTCTTTGTGGTTCCCGAGACGCCTCAACCGATTGTCTTATTCCAACACACAGATTTTATCATCTGGCTGATCGTTCTCAGTGTCTCTTGGGGACTGACCGGCCTCTTGAGAGTCCTCCGTGTCACGACTCCTGGGCTGATTGTCGGTGTGTTCGTCGGTGCGAGCTTGAATCTACTCGAGCTCGCCACACTGAATACCCCGCCGATGTTCATTGCATTGGCCATGATGCTCTTTGGTTGGCGTATTGGGGTCGATATTGTCGGACAGGGGGTTCGCACCTTGTTAAAAACCATCCCTCCTGCGGCGATCTCAACACTAGTCGCTATTACCATTGCATTGATTGGCGCTTATATCACCCATCGACTTCTTGGGTTCCCATTTCTTGATGCAGCGCTTGGATTCATGCCAGGTGCCTTCCAAGTCATGCCAGTTGTTGCCTTGGAAGTGGACGCCGATGGTCTTTATGTCACCACACACCACTTGATTCGAGTCGTCGCGATAGGGATGCTCATTCCTTTCTTTGCCAGCTACTGGAGCAGATCTTGAGTTACCTTGACCATTTCAATCAGGCCCACAATGCAGACGTCTCCGGATGGACTCCCTGGTTCCAACACGATGCATTACTTGGCTATGTTCAAGATTCATTTAAGTTGCGCGGCATCGAATTCGGACTCTGGCGCGAATCGGATCAAGGGCTGATCATCCCGAACGAGCCTGAAGTCGCACTCAACCAACTCTTTGCCCGATTTGCCAAGGAAACTTATGAAGATGGGTTACTTTGGAGTTGGGTGGGTGAGCCCTTCCCAGTCAAAGCGTCAGTCACAGACCCGACACGATTTGTCATGGAACGGACGCTTACCGCTCCACTTGGCTGCCTGACATTCGGGGTGCACTTAAATGGTTATGTCAGAACCCGCCAAGGAATCGAACTTTGGGTGGCCAAACGCTCTCAACACAAGCCTACCTTCCCAGGCAAGCTCGACAATATGGTCGGTGGTGGGCAACCGGCGGGGCTGGGGTTATTTGAAAATCTTGTGAAGGAATGTTTCGAAGAGGCCGGGATTTCAGAGACCCAAGCCAACCAGGCGATAGCAACCGGTACGATCAGTTATCGCCATACCGACGGCCGAGGACTCAAGCGCGATATTCTTTATTGTTACGATCTGGAATTACCGGATAGCTTCATGCCGGTCTGCCATGATGGCGAGGTGGAATCGTTTCAGCGTCTTCCGATTGACGAGGTGTTATCAATCATTGCCAAGAGTGATGCATTCAAATACAACTGTAATCTCGTGATTATCGATTTCGCCATCCGCCATGGCGTCCTCACAGGCGACAATACCCCTGAATACGCGATGCTTTGCGAGCGTAGAAATCAGTTGGGAGGTTAACCAAGCCCTGCCAGTAGTCGCAGATCCATTGGTGTTCTCAACGAAGGATCTTCAGCATGGCAAGGTTCATGTCCGATCACTTCGTCATACGCGCACTGATGAACAATGCATGCCGTCGTCCCACCGGCATCCGCCAGAGCTATCCCTGCCTGAGTCGATGATTTGAAGACTTGATTATCACCGTCATCTTTTTTGAGCATGGTCTCACCAACATCCGTGATGATTTTGACCAAGTAGATAATTCCCTCGAATGCATGGATTTCGAGTGTCGGCATCCGGCCTTTGCCGATCAACACTTTCAATTCACTTAAGGTCATCAGGCAATTCCTTGGAATCGATTGTCTCGAAGCATGTTGAGAGAGTGCCTTAAGTCATCCAAACTTTTCGGTGAAAGAAGACCTAACCGGTTGATCAATTCATGATGATGGGACGCTGCTGAACCACCAACAAATACCGGGATCTTCGACTCAAGCTGTGACCGTAATCGGGTCAATTCAGTCGGAATTCTTGGGTCATCTGCAGGATAGGTGAGTGACAGACTCACTGCCCGCGCACCCGATTGCATCGCACAGGCCGCGATCTCGTCAGCCGGCGTGTTCGGACCCAAATACACAGGCAACCAACCATCGACTGAAACCAAAGCTGCCACCATCAAGGCACCGAGCTCATGCAATTGCCCTGTCGGAGTGGTGATCACGATTTTCGGTTCATTGCCGGTATAGGTTTCCCGGAACCGAAGGGCACCGATAAAGGTCCGAAGGTGTGCAGTTGCCATGTGCTCGTGCGCAATTCGCATTTTGCCGAGTCGGGTTGACTCACCAATTTCAGCCAGCAATGGTCCGATCACTGTTTGCAGGAATGCGGGCAAGGATTGCTTGACTAACCCTTCTTGTAGCAGTTGATCAAAGCGATGTTGGTCCATCGTCTGCACCGAGAATAACAGCGCGTCAATATCATCAGCAGACTCTGAAGATTCAAGCGGGCTTGTCCAATTGGGCCGATAGATTTCGGCTTGAACATCCTGTGAAACCTCGTAGCGGCTGTCTTCTGAGACCACATCACGCAGCGCTTCGAGTGTTAAAGGCGCGACATCCACAAGACGCCTGCCGTTTTGTTTGGCAATTCGGATCAACCGCAAACGCTCAATATCATAGTCGCTGTATAAACGACGCTTGGTATCACTACGCGCGGGCTCAACAACGTGGTACCGTTTCTCCCAGGCGCGAATGAGGTCGACCGTCAAGCCTGTCCGATTCGCCACTAAACGAATCGGGTGACGCGGAGATGTGTCGACACTTGAAATTGTTTCTAATGTAGCCATACCTCGTAGTGTGGCAAGTTTGTCCTAGTTTTGTCCAGATAAATATTGAACATGAGATTACTCATTATTACCCTCGCGGTTCTCGCCCTGATGTATCTGCTGACACGCGGATCAACCAAGGGATGGATCGCTGAAAACAAGTGGAAAGTCGTCTGTGGCGCTGGCGCTGTCGGCATTTTGCTGCTCGTCGCCACTGGAAAATTGCCAGCACTCGCTGCCTTAGCTGCGCCAGTCGCGGCTTTTGGTCGACGGCTGTGGAGCATGCGGGGATTACTCTCCATGTTTCCAAAGCTTCGGCAAATCCTTGGCTTGGGAGCAGCAGCAAGCGCAGGCGCAGCTCATGCCAATCAACAAAGGCAAGCCAATGATGAGCCAATGACAGTCAAGCGCGCGGCAGAAATCTTGGGAATTGATGAAAACGCAACACCTGCTGAAATCCGCACAGCACATCGGAAACTCATGGGTAAAATGCACCCTGACAAAGACGGAACAGATTACTTAGCTGCTCTGATCAACGAGGCTCGGGATTATCTAATCGCTCGTCACCAAGACAAGTGAGAACCGCCTTTCCTAATCCCAACCCAGCGGCATCGTGGGCATCATAGATCAGGTCAGCTCCGGCCTCCTTGACGCGAGTGACTGTATGACGGGAACGCGTACTCACCGCGATGACCCCTTCAAATCCACGATCGCGGAGTCGATGGGTTGCCCAGCACTGGGATTCAGGCTCCGGCATAGTCAACACCACAGCTTCTAGCCGTCCAAATCGGAGATGATTCCAAAACCCGGGATCCTCAGCATCTGCAAACACCACACGGCGGCCCGCTTGGCGATGCGATTCTAACTTTCCCGGATCCGCATCAATCCCAACGACCTTTTCACCATCTTCAGTCAGACTGTCAAACACCGCGGTCCCAATGCGACCCATCCCGATCACCAACACATGCGCGCCGCCAAGTGTCAGCGGTTGCTCGTCCGGGTGCCGATCCGTGCGCTCCAGTCGTCCAAGAAAGCCTTCATATCGCTCATATAACTCGTGTGCAAAGCGGTTCAGCGGCGCAGAAATCACAAAGCTCAAGGTGACGGCAACGGCGATGATTGGCAACACTGTGGACGGAATCAAACCACTATCTGCCCACGCCGCCGCCACAATGAGTGCAAATTCAGAGTATGAAAATAAGGTGATCGACATCAAAAAAGCGGTGTAGGCACGCAGTCGAATCAGCACCAACAGACCAAAAAGGACAGCCAATTTCAAGGGCAGCAACAAGAGAAGCGGCAAGGCATCCATCACGATCTGCAGATCGAGCGGAACTTGCATCCCGACTCGCAGGAAAAACGCAATCAACAACAACTCGCGGACGCCCCACAAGTAATTGGCAATCCCCTTAGCGACTGGATGATTCGCAAAAACCATTCCCATCACCAAGGCACCCAATTCCCCACTCACACCGACTGCTTTGAATAACTGAGCACCCAACACCAAGGCCAACAAAACCCCAACCAACAGGTGCAATTCGGGCTCAGGCGAGAGCTTTTCCAGTCCTTTTCTTAACAAGGGCGCCACCAATGGGATGGCCAAAAGACCCAATGCAAATGGTGAGGGTGCAGAGTCTCCACCGACGGCTAACAAAGTGACCGCCACTAAATCCTGCAAAACAAGAATACTGATTGACAACCGACCATGAAATGCCCGGATTTCTCGACGCGCCTCAAGGCCTTTGGCTGCGACGACAGTACTTGAAAACCCGAGCGTCAGCGCTAGCGCAATCTTCATCTCAATGGATAAATCCTGCGTTAGAGCAAGCGCCAGAATGCAAGCTGACAACATCAGATGCAAAAGCGTCCCGAAAGCGACATCAAATCGGAAAATCGATCGGGGATTCATTTTGAGGCCAACCGCAAATAGTAAGAGTTCCACGCCAATTTCCGAGGGGATCTCTAACCAATGTTGGCTATCGCCTAATCCATTGGCCGCGAACAAGGCGCCCGCAGTCAGATAGCCCACCAACGGCGGCAACGCCGCCCAACGCGCGATTTGACCAGCGCCCCAAGCGCCCGCGATCCAAATCAAAACCGTCGACATCATCAATGCGTCGTTTCCTTCCATTGCACTTTGTGGCCAATCCCTGGCACTTCTCGGACGAGCTTTGGTACCAAATATCCAGGTAACGCATTCAATAATGCTTGATGAAGCGCAGCCACTTCCAGATCAGACACGTCAAAATGATGCGCCCCGGATACTCGGTCTAAGACATTTAAATAATACGGATCAATCCCTGCCTCAAACAACCGTTCGCTTAAGGCAATGAGCACATCTGCAGAGTCATTGATCCCTTTTAAGATCACCGATTGATTCAATACCGAACGACAGACCACGCGCAACTGACTGACTGCATCCATCACCGACTGATCAATTTCGTTGGCATGGTTGCTATGCAACACCATCACCACAGGCAAAGCGGTCGTAGCAATGGTCTGGCACAGCGTGTCAGTGACCCGCTCTGGAATCACAATGGGTAACCGCGTATGAATCCGTAGGCGGTGAATGCTTGATACAGATTCCAACCGAACAAACAAACCAGACAGGGCTTGATCGTCAGCCATCAATGGATCACCGCCTGACAAAATCACTTCATTGACTTCCGGATGCGCCCTGAGGTAGCTCACCAGCCCATCAATGTCTCTCGCGGTCAGCGTATTCTCCTGATAGGGAAAATGACGCCGAAAGCAATAGCGGCAGTTAATGGCGCAACCACCACGGTAGATCACCAAGACCCGCGATCGGTATTTGTGCAATACCCCGGGCATCGGGCCTTCAAGTTCATCCAAAGGGTCCTTCACAAACCCGGGCATCGCGTGGCGCTCGTCAGCAACTGCTAACACTTGGCGTAATAAGGGGTCGTGAGGATCACCTGGCACCATCCGGGTGACAAAAGGTTCCGGCACTCGGACCGGAAAATCCGGTGACTGATCGACAGATTGCACCTGATCGGTCATCAGGCCCAGCCGCAATAATAATTGATTCGATGTCGTTAACGAATCGGCAAGAATCCGTTGCCAAGCCTTCACAAACGCTGTTCCAGTACCCGTTCAACCGTATCGACAATCGCTTGTGTCTGAGAATCAATTTCTAAGTTTAAGTGATCTCCTGGCTTGATCCGACCGAAGGTGGTGAGTGCTCGAGTCTCTGGGATCAGGTGAATACTCATCTGCCCATCACGACTGGCTTCGCCGACGGTCAACGAACACCCATTTAGTGAGACATAGCCCTTCGGTAAGACATATTTCAGCAGAGACTCAGGAACACGCCACCAAACAGCCAGATTCGCCTCTGTTTCAATGACTTCAGTGACTTCAGCCTGCCCATGGATATGACCGGAAAGCACATGGCCGCCAATCTCATCACCAAACCGAGCGGCACGTTCGACATTCACCCAAAAGCCCGTTTGCAACTCACCAAGATTGGTCAATCTGAGCGTCTCATCAATCACATCAAATTGCACACCCTGCTGATCCCAACCCGTGACCGTGAGGCACACACCGTTAATGGCAATCGATGCTCCAGTGTGAAGATCCCTGTCTCGCCCTTGAGGCATCCGAACCTGAATCCGTCGAATTCCTTGATGATCACGGATCTGTGTGACTTCACCCAATCCTTGCACAATGCCTGTGAACATTAGCCTGCCAACTCCTGAATCAGTGATCGAATCATTGGATGTCGATCTGCGGTTCTCAAGGCCATACTGCGACCCAATTGAATCATGGGTTGATCGGATCGGAACACGTCGGAAAACAATCCCATCACCATCGCCACCGTCCGGTGAGCCATACATCGCTCGCGCGCCACCGTTCTAGCTAACCGATCACCGGCAGCGGATGGGTGCGATCGTAGCGCCTGCTGTAGCGCAATCACATCAGCAAAACCAAGATTGGCACCCAGACCTGCCAAGGGCAGAATCCCATGCGCTGTATCACCGATTGCGAGCAAACAACCAAGTGCGTCGCGTTTGAGCGCGTGTTGAGAAATCGGAATCCAAACAGGATCGCTGACAAATCCCAATGCCCCACGCGCGGCTTCACTCACACGAACCAATCGTGCAGCAAGCATGTCAGTACTGCACTGTGCGAGCGCTTCGGCCGCATCGGTTGGCAAAGACCAGACCACACTGACTCGATGCTCGCCATCGCGATCCGGGAGTGGCAACAGCGCCAAAGGGCCCTGCTCAGTAAAGATCTGAAATGCCTCACCGTCATGCGGTTGCTCGCAATGAAGAGTTCCCACCAGCGCCCGCTGATGGTACCCACCATCCATTAATTCGAATCCTGATGCTTGGGCCGTTGTTGCTTGCCGACCTTCCGCAAAGATCACGAAATCAGAGTCGATCGTCTGACCATTTTCGAGGGTGACGCATCCCTGAGGGTCGACTCGTGCAACCCCTTGCTCTAGGCATTGAATGGGGCTTTCCCCAACGGTTTTTAACAGTTGATTACGCACCCAATGTGCTTCGACGAGATGGCCAAGCTTTGGGTCTGCAAAGGTGACTCTGGCATCACTACGGGCATCGATGACTCGCATTGATCGATAGCAACACACGCGAGCATCGGGCGACCAAGCATGAATGTCTGACAAAAAACCTGTCGATTTCGGTCCAAGCGCCCAAACGCGAGCATCCATCTCAACAGTTGGCTTAACGGGTTGAAATCCAACCGGATCAAACACAATCACTTGATGGCCGGCTTGGTGACAAACAACAGCCGCTGCCAGACCAATGGATCCACCACCGATGACAAGGGTCTTCACGAAATCACTCCCATACCAGCCTCAGCAATTTTTCGCTTCAGCCAAAGACTTTGGTCGCCAAAGACCATCCCAAAGCTGGTGAAGAGCTTCCGCGGAAACAATTCGCGATCAAATAAAGCCTCAAGACTGGATGAAGCTAATCGGGTTGCATCACGATTCATGCGCCATTGGGAAAATGCTGTTTTGACTGCGTCATCAGGTTGCTGCGTGCGCAGTGCATCAACCAGCAGGTTGACACCTCGAAGTGCAAGATTCAGACCTTGGCCTGCGACTGGATGAATGGTCTGCGCGCCATTGCCGATCAACACCACCCCCGGTCGGTAGGGCTGGTCGACCCAGCGCTCGACCAATGGAATCACGACCGGATCCGAAGCGAATTTAATGCCGCCAAGCTCAGCGGGAACCGCTTGCTGTAACGCACGAATCAATGTCTCCGGCATTTGAATTAAGCGTTCTGCATACGCCGGATCCAGTGACCAAACAAACCCATAGGTCGACGACTCGATGGGCAGGATTGCCAACGGGCCTGTACCAATAAATCGCTCATAAGCCCGACCAGCCTGTGGGGTGTCCACCTGAATGCGGCCCATGATCGCTGAGCGATCAAACGGTCGCCGCTGAGCTGTCAGCCCCAACGACTCAGTGAGTCCACTTCGCCCCCCATCGGCCAAAATCACCAGATCTGGATGAATCATTTCACCAGAAGCCAGCTCGACTGATGGGTTGTGTTGAGCACTCCGAGCCCGGACTTGCGACACCGACAATGGCTCAACCCGATCCGAGGTGTGCTCGGTCAACGCTGCTTCAAGCGCCAGTGAACAGATCACCCGTCCAAACCGAGGATATCCACATTCCGATGCCCGAAGGAGCATCGAACCCGGCAATCCTTGCTCATTCACCAGGATCTCTGTGAGATCTTCACCTACATCTAATTGGACGCCAATGCGATCTAGGAGGGCGAGGGTCGACTCGGCCAACGCGAGTGACATCTTCGGTTTTTCCGTCGACGGATCAAATTGCCGAACCTCGTGACCTTCTTGCTCGAGCGCAGTGCGGGCAATCAAGCCGATCGGACCACCACCAATGACAATGATCTGCACTCTTAGCCCCGCATCAGAGCTTCGATCTCTGCTCGTTCTTTCGGGACCTTTGCCGTGAGCAGCTCTGGACCGCGCCCGGTAATGAAGACGTCATCTTCAATCCGGATCCCAATCCCTCGATACCGAGCTGGCGCATCAGATGACTGACTGATGTACAACCCAGGTTCACAGGTAATCACCATCCCTTCAGCCAATTCAACGGGCTGGCCCTCATGCTCATAAGCCCCAACATCATGGACATCAAGTCCTAGAAAATGACCGGTCCCATGCATGTAGTAGGGAAGATAACGCTTATGTTCGAGCGCCAACTCTAACGGGCCTTCGATGATGTTGAGCTCGATGAGTCCCTCAGTCAGGCGACGAATCGCCGTCTCATGGAACAATTTAATGGATTTCCCGACCACCATCTGAGCAATCGCCTCAGATTGTGCACTCAGTACCAGATCATAAAGTTCTGCCTGAGCATTGGTGAACGATCCATTGACAGGAAAGGTACGCGTGATGTCACCTGCATAACCTAGCACCTCGCAACCGGCATCGATCAACACCAAATCACCCGATCGCAATCGGTCGGTCCGGTCGATGTAATGCAAAATACAGGCATTGTCCCCGCCACCCACGATGGTTTGATAGGCGATCGACGGGGAGCCGTCCATGCGGAACTGATGCTCAACCACAGATGCCAGTTGATCTTCTGTCATCCCAGGTTCGCAGGCCTGCATCGCGGCAATATGTCCCTGTGCAGAAATCCGACCAGCTTCTTTCATGATGTCGATTTCTTGACGAGATTTGATCAATCGTGCCTGGCTCAAAAGTCTCGACAAATCGGCACGGTGGGAGAGCAAATCACTCCGCCGTGATCGCAAACCTTTAGCTTTGATGGCTTGATCGACAATCGCTGTCGATTTCTGACAACTAAAGGGATATTCGACCCAAGCGATCTCCGCCAACAACGTTTTTAACTCTGTATCGAGGGCCTCCAGCGGATACCCCTGATCAATCCCCAATCGGTGTTTCACATGATCCGGACCCATGCGCCGTCCAGTCCAGACTTCTTGCTCTGGATGTTTTGGCCTGACGAATAAACGATCTGGCTGTCCGGGCCCAATGACCAAAACCGCATCCGGCTCAGTAAATCCTGTGAGATACCAAAAATCGCTTGATTGCCGAAACGGGTACTCGGCATCACGGTTTCGAATGACTTCGGCAGCCGCTGCAACAATCGCGAGCGACTTCTCAGGCATCAGCGCTTTCAATCGCTGACGTCGTTCCTGATAAACGTGTAGAGAAAACATGGACTGACTCACTTAATGGACAATCGGCTCATGAGGCGCATCGTTTTGGTCACCCCTCAAGTCGGTGGCAATTAACAAAGCGGCTAGCCGAACATGTTCACTGACGTCGGCGAAGGCTTTTTCAAGGGATTCATCATCACCATCGGCTTCAATTCGCGCAATTTCAGACAAATCTTCGAGCGCTTGACGAACATCTTCTGAGAGCTTTTTGTCTTTGGATAATTCACCCGACAGTCCAAGTCCTGCCAAAAACGCTTCACACCAGGCACCAAGTGCATCAGCTCGTTCTTCGATGAGCTCATCGTCTTCCGGTAACAGCATTTCAAAATCCAATCCTATCCCAGACCAACTCTCATGCAGATTGTTAAATAAAGTGTCTAATGAGTCGGCGACCTGAACCAGGCAACCCGGTTGTAAATCCGCGTACTCAGTGAGGCGGGCAACATACTCATCGGGCCGAACATTGATATTTGCGGCCATCAGTCCTGCAAGTAATCCTTGGACTTCAGAGGCTCGAATATCGGAATTCTGGTCAACTAACCAGTCATCCATCGCGCGGTATAATTCTTCGATCATCGGGCACCTCCTGAAGCGATAACTGTATCACGTCTGTTGTACCTGAGAGAGAGCGGACGTATGATGCGCGTGAGTTAAAGGGAAACCTAAATGCGTAATGATTTGCATGAGTTGGAACAGCAAGTTGAGAAATTGATCCAACTTTCCGAGCGCCTAGATCAAGAGAATCGCCACTTGCGGAAACAGCAGGTGGAGCTCAAGCGTGCCCGCGCGATGCTGTTAAAGCAACGTGATGAAGCGCGCCATCATATCGATGCCATTTTAGGTCGACTCAAGAATTATGAGGTACTGTCATGACCGAAATCGCAACCGTTCGCGTACAGATTTTAGGACGTGAATTCCCCGTCGCCTGCCCAGCCGGTCAGGAGCACGAACTTGAAGCTGCTGCAGAGTTCGTTGACAACCGAATGCGAGACATTCAAGAAAAAACAGGGAATAGTGCACTCGAGCGTTTAGCCGTCATGGCCGCCCTGAATATCGCCCACGAACACCTGACTGGCGAGACAAGCGGTGCTGATGAAGACTTGAAACACCTCGCTGAACGAATCGGTACCACACTCGAACGGCTGTCTGAGTCGGAAGCAGGCTGATATACTCAATCCAACCTGGGTTGTTCGCCAGTCGGTGATGTCCCTGAGCCGATACTCTTTTTCCAGGGAAGCACAAAGCATGCGGTGCGCAGGTCCGTTCACGGAAAGCCTAATGTATGTTTGCGTTTCCCGCCTTGAACCGTTGGGTTCAAGGGCTAAACTGACAGCGGCAACCTGGGGCTTTTATGTCTAAAGACGCGCTCAGATCCCAACTATTGACCCTGAGAGATGGGCTCAGTCCTGCACGCCGAGAGACTTTGAATCAGCGAATTTCAGAGTACTTAATCGACATCCTGCCACAGCAGCCCTTGCGGATCGGTTCTTATCTGGCGTTCGGCTCAGAGGTCGACCTAGATACCTTCCATCACCATGTTTTCAGCCATGCTCATGAATTGCTGATTCCACGGATCCTATCCAACACCACCATGGAAATGGTGGCTTATCAGCAAGAAACAGATCTCGTCATCGGACGATTCGGGATCCGAACATCCAAACAGAATAGGGTGACAGAATTGCGCGCACTTGATTGGTTGATCATGCCTTGCTGTGGCTTCGACCGACGAGGCTATCGACTAGGGATGGGCGGTGGTTTTTATGATCGCGCGCTCGAGCATTGCCCGCCAAAGGCGCCGATTCGGATTGGTGTGGCCTATGCCACGCAGGAGACACAATTTGAACCAGAAGACTGGGATCAGTCGTTCGACTGGGTCATTACCGAAGATGGGTTTATCCGCCGATAATTGCGCTGTGCGCAACCGTGACTGCCAAAATCAGGCCGCCAATCATCATAAGCATTTTCAGTGGATCGCGACGATTCATGCATCCTGCACCTGTCCAAATTTCGTGCAGAATACGACAAAAAATAAAAATGTCAACTTTTATAGTGAGTTAAGGTGATTTATGGGAATCAACTTTTCATAAAGAGGCTAACTGCCGGATTTTCAGTTTCATCGAAGTAGGTATAACCGATGTCATCAAAATAACTCGACAACTCATCACGCTCAGACAGATCGGCTTGCATCGAAACCAAGACCCGACCATAGGCTGCACCATGGTTTCTGTAATGAAATGCGGAGATATTCCAGCGCGATCCGATCTTGTTTAAAAACTTCAACAACGCGCCCGGCCTCTCAGGAAATTCAAAACGAAACACCAACTCAGAACCTGCCGCAGCACTCCGCCCGCCAACCATGTGACGAATGTGAAGTTTTGCCAGCTCGTTGTCAGTCATATCAACCACAGGAAGATGGGCTGCATTCAACTGAGTGACTAGCTGTGTCCGGTCATCCGTGCTTGGATCCGTCGTCACACCCACAAAAATATGTGCTTGCTCTTGATCCGCAAACCGGTAGTTAAATTCCGTGATGTTGCGACTTCCAATTTGCTCGCAAAATGCTTTGAAGGCTCCAGGCCGCTCTGGAATCGTCACCGCGAGAATCGCTTCACGCTTTTCACCGACTTCTGCCCGTTCAGCAACATGCCGAATCCGGTCGAAATTGACATTTGCCCCTGAGAGCACCGCAACGAGAGCTTCACCCGGCCCTTCACGCTCAGCGTATTTTTTGAGACCAGCAACCGACAAGGCACCAGCGGGCTCATTGACACTCCGCACATCGTCAAAGACATCCTTCACCGCCGCACAGATTTCATCAGTGGTAACAGTGATCACCTCATCACAGGTCTCTCTCAGAACGTTAAAGGTATTCTCTCCGATCTGCTTGACCGCTACACCATCAGCAAATAAACCGACTTGCGGCAAGACCACACGCTCTTGAGCCTCCATCGCTGCAGCCAAACAGGCAGCATCCTCTGGCTCGACTGCAATCACTTTGATCTCTGGTCGCACATATTTAATGTAAGCCGCCATCCCCGCAGCCAGACCGCCACCGCCGACAGGGATGAATACCGCATCGACTGGGCGCGTCACCTGCCGTAGGAGCTCCATGGCAACTGTGCCCTGTCCGGCAATGACCTCAATGTCATCGAAGGGGTGCAAGTAGGTGTAGCCGAACTCGTCAACCAACTCCTGACTTTTCGCAAAGGCTTCATCAAAACTGTCGCCATGAAGAATGACTTGCGCACCTCGCGCCCTGACTGACCGCACCTTAATCTCAGGTGTGGTGGTCGGCATCACAATCACTGCTGGGATTTTTAATTTCTGCGCGCCAAGAGCGACCCCTTGTGCATGATTCCCCGCTGACGCCGCAATCACACCCTTCGCTAGCACGTCTTTTGGAATCCCAACCATTTTGTTGTAAGCACCCCGACACTTAAAGGAGTACACCGGCTGGAGATCTTCGCGTTTCAGAAGCACGGGGCGGCCCAAGCGCTTTGAGAGAAAGGGCGCTTGATGAACTGGAGTTTCGATCGCAACGTCATAGACGCGCGCCGACAAAATCTTTTTAATCAGGGTGTCAAACATGAGAAATCCAAACAGAAGCTCTTTATCATAGCGTCTGCGCTTTCTAACAGCTATGATTTTGCCCCCCTTATGGAGATCACGATGAGCCAGGATGCGAAAAAACGCCAGGTGGCCGAGGCCGCTTTTGAAAAAGTCCGACACCTTCTCGATTCAGAAACCCCCATTGGAATCGGAACAGGGTCAACAGCCAATTGTTTCGTTGACGTGTTAGCCGAGAGTGGCATGCAAATCCTCGGTGCGGTTGCCTCATCCAAGGCCACAGAAGATCGCCTGACTCAATACGGCATTGAACTCCTGGATTTAAATGCAACCGGATCACTGCCCGTCTATGTTGACGGCGCAGATGAAGCCGATCCGCGACTGAACCTGATCAAAGGCGGCGGCGCAGCCTTGACGCGAGAAAAAATCATTGCCGAAGCATCGGCACAATTTATTTGTATCGCTGATGACTCCAAACGCGTTGAGGTACTGGGAGAATTTCCATTACCTATCGAGGTGATTCCAATGGCGCGAAGCTTAGTCGGGCGCGCAGTGGTTGAACTCGGCGGTAATCCTGAGTATCGCCAAGGGGTTGTCACAGATAACGGAAACATCATCCTAGACGTCTATGACATGTCCATTACCGACCCAAAAGGATTAGAATTGGCGATCAATCAAATCCCAGGTGTTGTGACCTGTGGCCTGTTCGCGAGACGCCCAGCTGATATTTTATTACTGGCATCAGAAACTGACATTCTTGAATTTTCACGAGACGCTTAAATGACTACATCGTTCGACAAATCGAAATTAAAAATCCTTCTTCTCGAAGGGATCCATCCATCAGCCGAGCGCATCTTCCGCGATGCTGGCTATCAGAACATCGAGACAGTCAAAACAGCACTCACCGGTGAAGAGCTGAAAAGTCGGCTGGAAGGCGTCCATTTTCTCGGCATTCGGTCAAGAACCACCCTGACTCGAGACATCTTTGAAGCTGCTGACAAACTGGTTGCAGTCGGTTGTTACTGCATTGGGACCAACCAAGTGGATCTGACTGCTGCCACAGAGCATGGCGTTGTCGTCTTCAATGCACCCTACTCCAATACGCGATCTGTGGCCGAGCTGGTGCTCGCTGAAGCCATCCTACTGCTCCGCGGGATCCCTGAAAAAAATGCTAAAGCACATCGTGGTGGTTGGGCCAAAACCGCCAATGATTCCTTTGAGATTCGAGGGAAAACGTTGGGTATCGTGGGCTATGGTTCAATCGGCTCACAACTCTCTGTTCTGGCTGAAGGGCTTGGGATGCGCGTCATTTTTTATGATGTTGTATCGAAACTACCGTTGGGTAACGCTTCACAAATCCCGTCTCTAGAGGCCTTGCTAGGACAGGCGGATATCGTCACTCTGCACGTTCCAGACCTTCCCTCAACGCGTAATTTGATTGACCAAGAACGCATCAGTCAAATGAAACCAAAGAGCATCTTGATCAATGCATCTCGCGGAACCGTCGTGGATATCGATGCACTGACCAAAGCACTGGCTGATAGCCATCTCCTAGGAACTGCCATCGATGTGTTCCCTGTTGAACCAAAATCCAACAACGACGAGTTTCTGTCACCGCTGCGTGGATTCGACAACGCGATTTTAACGCCACATATTGGTGGTTCAACGCAAGAAGCTCAGGAAAATATCGGTGTGGAAGTTGCAGAAAAACTGGTGCGATATTCAGATAACGGATCCACGCTCACCAGCGTGAATTTCCCAGAGGTCGCCTTACCACCGCACCCCAATCATCATCGCGTATTGCATGTCCATGAAAATCGACCAGGCGTTCTCTCAGCAATTAATACCGTATTTGCAGAAAACCAAATCAATATTGGATCCCAGTTCCTGCAGACGTCGGACAAAATTGGTTATGTGGTGATTGATGTGGACAGAGATTACTCAGACGTCGCACTTGAAAAGCTGTCTGAAATCGAAGGCACGATTCGCTGCCGCGTCTTGTTCTAATCCACGAGAGCATGTCGGGGGAGCGCGTGACCGCTCGCCCCGAATACGTCCTCAGGAAATCCGAGGATCAAGCTCACCAGATGCATACCGCAATGCCATCGCCTCAAGCCCAATCACTTTGATTTTTGATGCCTGACCGGCGCAGCCAAACGCTTCATAACGGGCTTTCACGATCTCGCTCATCGCCTGCGTTGCTTCTTTCAAATATTTCCGTGGATCAAACTCCGCCGGATGTTTCGCTAAGTACCGCCGAATGGCGCCCGTCGACGCCAACCGTAAATCGGTATCAATATTGACTTTGCGAACCCCAAATTTGATTCCTTCCTGAATCTCTTCAACAGGAACGCCATAGGTTTCTGGAATCTCACCTCCACATTCGTTGATCACAGCCAACCAATCTTGTGGGACAGAACTCGAACCATGCATCACCAAGTGGGTATCCGGAATCCGCTGATGAATCGCCTTAATGCGATCGATCGCGAGAATATCGCCTGTCGGTGGGCGGGTAAATTTATAAGCTCCGTGCGATGTGCCAATCGCAATCGCCAGCGCGTCAACCCCAGTGGCTTTCACAAAGTCAGCCGCCTCATCTGGATCGGTAAGCATCTGATCATGCGACAGCGTCCCTTCTGCACCAACGCCATCCTCTTCGCCGGCCTGTCCGGTTTCAAGAGACCCCAGACACCCGAGCTCACCTTCGACAGAAACACCGCATGCATGTGCCATCCGCGTTGTCAAAGCGGTCACATCAACATTGTACTCATAGCTTGCTGGAGTCTTTTGATCAGCCAGCAATGAGCCATCCATCATCACCGATGAGAAACCAAGTTGAATCGATTGCTGACACACATCCGGCGATGCCCCGTGATCTTGGTGCATACACACCGGGATCTGCGGAAATTCCTCGATCGCCGCTTCAATCAAATGACTTAAAAAGCGACTTCCTGCATACTTTCGAGCGCCGGCTGATGCCTGCACAATCACTGGAGCATCCACTGCGTCAGCAGCTTCCATAATTGCTCGCATCTGCTCGAGATTATTCACATTAAAGGCTGGAACCCCATATCCCTGCTCCGCAGCATGGTCCAACATCTGGCGCAAACTGATTAAAGCCATAAAACTCCCTAAGACTCGTTTCTGGATTTCAACATGTGAACCGCTGGTAACTCTTTTCCTTCAACAAACTCAAGGAACGCACCACCACCTGTCGAGATGTAACTGATTTGGTCAGCGATACCAAACTGATCAATGGCCGCTAAGGTATCGCCACCTCCGGCTAAACTGAAGCCATCACTGGCTGCGATCGCCATCGACAACGCTCGCGTTCCACCCTCAAATTGCGGGAATTCAAACACCCCGACCGGACCGTTCCAAAGAATGGTTTTTGCCGACGCCATGAGCTCCTGGTACGACGCCTGAGTCTCTGGGCCAACATCTAAAATCATGTCATGATCAGCCACATCCTGCACCCGCTTCACGGTTGCCTCTGCGTCGATCGAAAATTCCGTTGCTACCACCACATCAACAGGGAGCGGAATGTCGACCTTCGACATCAAAGTCTTTGCCGTTTCGATCAAATCCACTTCCATCAGCGATTGACCGACTGGATAACCCGCTGCAGCCAGGAAAGTATTCGCGATCCCTCCACCAACCACAATCTGGTCGACCTGATTGGCGAGTTCCGTTAAGACGTCAAGCTTTGTTGACACTTTCGAGCCGCCCACGATCGCAACCGCGGGGCGTTCAGGATTCGCAAGCGCCTTTCCCAGGGCGTCAAGCTCAGCAGCCATCAGTGGTCCGGCTGCAACCTCAGGTGCAAAGCGCCCCACCCCATGGGTTGAAGCCTGCGCACGGTGAGCTGTGCCAAAAGCATCCATCAGATACACATCGCATAAGGCTGCCATTTTTTTCGACAAGGCTTCGTCGTCTTTCTTTTCACCCTTGAGGTACCGAACGTTTTCCAACAACACCAAATCTGCAGACTGTTCAAATCCGTCAATCCAGTCGGTCACTAATGGAACATCGCGCCCAAGCTTCGCTGACAGTGTTGCCGCGACCGGGGCTAAACTGAATTCCGGCTCGCACACACCTTCTTCAGGGCGCCCTAAATGGCTCATTACAGCTACTTGCGCGCCTTGCTCGAGAAGAGCTTGAAGGGTCGGTATTGCAGCATCAATTCGTGCCGTTGAAGTCACTTGGCCATCTTTAATGGGGACATTCAAGTCCTGACGAACCAGTACGCGCTTTCCTTGCACATTTAAATCAGACATCGTTTTGATCATTTGATTCACTCCCTAGAAATGGACTGCCAATGCAGCAGTAAATCGATGACACGATTGGAATAACCCCATTCGTTGTCATACCAAAAAAGCAACTTCACCAGCCGCCCGTTCACCATCAACTGCGTTGCATCAAAGATCGATGATGCCGGATGATGGTTAAAATCGATGGACACCAAAGGCTCCTCGTTCACAGCAAAAAGGCCGCCTTGGATTTGTGACCATTGATGCATTGCATCCATGATCTCAGTCTCTGTGACCTCGCGACTGAACTCGACCGTCAGATCAACACAGGACACGTTTTGTGTCGGGACACGCATTGAAAATCCCTGGATGCGTCCGGACAGCTCAGGCATGACCCATTCCAACGCCTTAATCGCATTGGTACTCGTTGGAATCATTGAGCTGTGTGCAGATCGACCGCGCCTTAAATCGCGGTGAGCGGTATCAATCAACACCTGATCATTAGTCACTGCATGAATCGTCGTATAAAACCCACGCTCAATAGAGACCGATCGGGTCAATCCAAAGACGCCAAGAGCAAGACAGTTCGTGGTGCAACTGGCTGCTGAAATCACGCGATGGGACTCCGTCAAGGCCAAATGATTCAATCCATAAACCACCGTTAAATCGACATCGGGACCGCCTGGCGCACCGATCAGAACACGAGGAGCACCTTGCGAACGATGCGCATCAGCAGAGTCGCGATTCGCGAATCGCCCAGAGCTCTCGAGGACCACATCAACGGGAGTCTCTGGATAGGCAATCTCGCTGGGTGACTGATGGTGTGTCAGCGCAATCGAACGGCCATTCAGCAAGTAACCACCGTGCGGATCCTTCTGAAACAACCGTTCAGAGCGGCCATGCGTGGAATCGTAGTGGGTCAGATGCACCAGACTCTCCGCATCGGCTGGATCATTGATCAAAACCGGTTGGATGCGATCAAAAAGACCCCGTTCAGCCAACGCACGAACCACACACCGGCCAATTCGGCCATAGCCATTAATTCCCAGACGCCAAGCCAATTACAGTGCCTTAGCCGTTTCAACGACATGATCAACGGTAAAACCAAAATGTTTCATCACCTCACCGCCCGGCCCAGACTCACCAAAGGTGCGCATCCCAATCACAGCACCCTGAAGTCCCACATATTTGTACCAACCATCAGGATGGCCTGCTTCAATGGCTAACCGTTTCGCGCAGGCGCTCGGTAGAACCGATTCCCGATAACTGGCATCTTGTTGGTCAAATCGACTGGTCGATGGCATTGAAACCACGCGAACACCGCTGCCAAGAATGTCAGCCGCGGCAACGGCCAATTCAACCTCAGATCCTGTCGCGATCACAATGAGGTCCAAATCGCCGGTCTCGGGTTTCAACACATAACCGCCACGAGCGATGTCAGCCAACTGCTGGTCATCACGTGGCTGGTTGGCCAATCCCTGACGCGAGAGGGCAAGAGCTGTCGGTCCTTGATAGGCCACCGCTTCTTTCCAAGCAACGAAGGTTTCTGTCGTATCACAAGGCCTCCAAGTCTCAAGACCAGGGGTCGCTCGCAGGCTTGCGAGCTGCTCGATTGGCTGGTGCGTCGGACCATCTTCGCCCAAACCGATCGAATCATGGGTGAAGACGTAAATCACGCGCTGCTTCATGAGAGCCGCCATCCGCACCGCATTTCGAGCATATTCCATGAAAATTAAGAAGGTTCCACCGAAGGGCAAGAACCCACCATGCAAAGCAACACCGTTCATCAGCGCACACATGGCAAACTCCCGAACTCCATAATGCATATAGTTGCCACCGGGATTCGTGACGGTGTTCGCCTGACAGTCAGGCCAAACAGTTAAATTGGAGTGGCCCAAATCCGCAGAACCACCGAGTACCTCCGGAAACACCTTGGCCACGACTTCGATCGCATTCTGAGAGGCTTTTCGGGTCGCAAGCTTTGGGGACTCCGATTGCGTCTGGCGAATGGCTTGATCCAAGGTGGTCATCGCATCTGCTGGCAGCTCGCCGGAAACCCGGCGCTCAAATTCAGCCGCCAGTTCAGGGTACTGCTCGCGATAGCGCGCGAATAATTGAGCCCATTCAGATTGCGCCTTCGCACCAGCCTCTGTTGCATCCCACGCATGTCGAATATCAGCAGGAACCTCGAAGGGTCCATGGGTCCATCCTAAAGCGTCGCGTGTCGCTTGAATTTCTGCATCGCCCAACGGTGCCCCGTGCGTCTTTTCACTGCCTGCGAGATTCGGAGAGCCAAAACCAATGACAGTCCGACAGCAAATCAGTGTTGGACGCGAGGATTCCTGCCGCGCCGTCTTCAGCGCTGTTTCAATTTCCGTTGCATCATGACCATCGACGCCGCGAATCACTTGCCAGCCATAGGACTCAAATCGGGCCGGCGTGTCATCACTGAACCAGCCGCGCACATCACCATCAATGGAAATCCCGTTGTCATCATAAAAGACGATCAATTGTCCAAGGCCAAGGGTGCCGGCGAGTGAGCATGCTTCGTGGCTGACCCCCTCCATTAGACAACCATCACCCACAAAACAATAGGTGTAATGATCGACGATTGGGAAATCATCGCGGTTAAATTGTGCGGCAAGCGTTCGCTCAGCAAGCGCCATTCCAACAGCGTTAGCCAGCCCCTGACCTAAGGGCCCAGTGGTTGTCTCAACACCAGCTGTATAGCCATATTCAGGATGTCCAGGGGTTCGCGAATGCAGCTGACGGAAGGACTTGAGGTCTTCGATCGTCACATCATAGCCTGTGAGATGAAGCAACGAGTAAATCAACATCGAGCCGTGACCATTGGACAAGATAAAGCGGTCACGATTTGGCCATTGTGGATCAGCCGGATTGTGACGGAGCACGCCTCGCCACACCACTTCAGCAATGTCAGCCATTCCCATTGGGGCACCTGGGTGCCCTGAATTCGCGGCCTGCACAGCATCAATACTCAAAAATCGAATAGCGTTGGCAAGCGCCCTGCGGTCAGTCATGTGACGTCCTTTCTTATCACTGAGAAAAATTTCGAACCCGCATTGTTATGAAACCTGAGAAGAACCACAAGGTAGGATTTTGCGTTGACATTGACATATAAAGATATCTTTATACAATTATGTTTGCTTTGACGAACGCAGGACTCTTGTAATGACCGATTTGACCTATTTCACCTCAGAATCTGTATCAGAAGGCCATCCCGATAAAATGGCAGATCAGATCTCGGACGCGATTCTTGATGCCCTCATCACCGACGACAAGTACACCCGCGCCGGCATTGAGACAATGGTCAAAACTGGATTAGTCCTCGTTTCCGGCGAAGTCCGCACCGATACATGGGTCGATATCGAAGACATCATTCGCCAAGTGGTCCTGGATATCGGTTATGACCACTCCTCACTCGGGTTTGACGGGAATACCTGTGCGGTTCTGAACGGCATTGGCAAGCAATCACAAGACATTGCGCAAGGTGTTGATCAAACCGAAAACCATGAGCAAGGTGCCGGCGACCAGGGTCTGATGTTTGGTTACGCAACCAACGAAACCGTCAGTTTGATGCCTGCTCCAATCCATTACTCGCATACCTTGGTCCGTCGTCAAGCAGAAGTCCGCAAGAACGGCGACCTGCCCTACCTTCGCCCCGATGCGAAGAGTCAAGTCACATTCGCTTATGACGGTGACACCATCGTCGGTATTGACGCGGTTGTTCTTTCAACACAACACGACGAAGACGTCTCTCTCGAGCAACTCCAGCGCGATGTCAAAGAGCACATCATTCAGCCGGTGTTGCCAGAGGCATGGCTCACGGAGCAAACCAAGTATCACATCAACCCAACTGGGCGTTTTGTGATCGGTGGTCCGGTGGGTGATGCGGGACTGACCGGTCGTAAAATCATTGTGGATACCTACGGCGGGATGGCACGCCACGGTGGTGGCGCTTTCTCTGGCAAAGATCCATCAAAAGTCGATCGCTCAGCAGCCTATGCCGCACGTTATGTGGCGAAGAATTTAGTTGCCGCTGGTTTGGCCGATCGTTGCGAGGTCCAGGTATCCTATGCGATCGGTGTTGCTGAACCGACATCCATTCGTGTCGAGACATTCGGTACATCAACATTCACTAACGCACAACTCGATCACTTGGTCCGCGCACACTTTGACCTGCGCCCGAGAGCAATCTCGACCATGCTTGATCTGAATCGCCCGATCTATCGCCCAACGGCCGCCTATGGTCATTTTGGTCGCGATGATCTGGATCTGACTTGGGAGCGCACGGACCGCGCACAGGCATTGGCTGACGCGGCCGCGAAACTCTAATCAACAGAAGAGGCACTATGATGAGCGCACTACCAACCGACGTGTTAAACGGCGACTACAAAATTAAAGATCTGTCTCTGGCAGAGTGGGGACGCAAGGAAATTCGTCTGGCAGAAAGTGAAATGCCAGCGTTGATGCGTCTTCGTGAAAAATATCAGGCTGAACAACCCCTGAAGGGAGCCAAAATCATTGGCTGCATCCATATGACGGTTCAGACAGCCGTTTTGATCGAGACTCTGGTTTCTCTTGGCGCTGAAGTCCGCTGGAGTTCCTGCAATATTTTCTCAACACAGGATGAAGCTGCGGCGGCCATCGTCGCAGCCGGTATTCCGGTCTACGCCTGGAAAGGTCAAACCAATGAAGAAGGCGAATGGTGTGTTGAGCAGACCATTTTGAAAAATGGCCGGCCTTGGGACGCAAACATGTTGTTGGACGATGGCGGTGACTTGACCGCCATGGTTCACCAGAAATATCCAGAAATGCTCGCTCGCATCCACGGAGTGACCGAAGAAACTACCACTGGCGTTCACCGCCTCGTCGATATGCTGAAGAATGGCGAGCTGAAGATTCCTGCGATCAACGTCAATGACGCGGTCACAAAAGCGAAAAACGACAACAAATATGGTTGCCGACATTCGTTAAACGATGCCATCAAGCGCGGCACGGATATGTTGTTATCTGGTAAGCGCGCGCTCGTCATCGGCTATGGGGATGTGGGTAAAGGTTCGGCTCAGAGCCTTCGCCAAGAAGGCATGATTGTTCGAATCGCTGAATCAGATCCGATTTGCGCCATGCAAGCCTGCATGGATGGTTTTGAGGTGGTCAGCCCGTACAACAATGGCGTCAAAACGAACCAAGTCGACGACGTGAATACTCGGCTCCTTGAAGACACCGACGTTCTCGTGACCACGACCGGTAACATTGATGTCTGTGATAGCGCGATGCTCCAGTGCGTGAAGAAAGGGGCCATTGTCTGCAACATCGGCCACTTCGATAACGAAATCGATACCAGCTACATGCGCTCTCACTGGCGCTGGGAAGAAGTCAAACCGCAAGTGCATCAAGTGTTCCGCTCGGATGCTGATGACGACTACTTATTGCTACTTGCAGAAGGTCGCCTAGTGAACCTCGGTAACGCGACAGGTCATCCGTCACGCATCATGGATGGCTCCTTCGCCAACCAAGTGCTCGCCCAAATTGAAATGTACAAACGTGGCTTTGCCGACTTAGATGATGCAGACAAGGCCAAGCACATTGGCATTGAAGTACTACCCAAGCAGCTCGACGAAGAAGTCGCTCGCTGCATGGTTGAGGGCTTTGGCGGCGTGATCACCAAGCTCACATCCGAACAAGCCAAGTACATCGGTGTGTCTGTCGAAGGCCCGTTCAAGCCTGAAGCATACAAGTACTGATCATGAGAACACCTCGTCTGTATGCGGACACAATCAGTCACGCGTCAGGCGAGGTGGTTTTATCAGAACGCAATCATCACTATCTCGCTCGGGTGTTACGGGCACAAGTCGGTCAACAGGTGAGTCTGTTCAACGGACAGGGATGCACCACTGACGCGATCATCACAGAAATCAATAAACGCCAAACCATCGTCGATCTGCGTGATCGAACAGAACACGCCGACCAAAGACTTCCCGTCACACTCGGTATGGCACTGATCAAGTCGGATCGTTTTGATTGGACACTACAAAAAGCAACCGAACTTGGCGTCACTGCCATTTTACCGCTGATCACTCAATTCACCGATTCACCACCCAAGGCCGATCGTCTAGAGAAGAAATGGGGGCACTGGCAGGAAATATTAGTGAATGCCTGTGAACAATCCGACAATTACTGGCTGCCTCAACTGCTTGAACCGACCCGATTCTCAGACCTCAGGGTGGCTGGCCAAACCATTGTGGCCCATCCTGCAACGACGACCGCCACCGTCGATCCTCTCGAATCTTCGCTGTTATTAATTGGCCCGGAAGGCGGATTTAGTGATGAAGAGGTCCAGACTCTTTTGAAAAAGCAGGTGAAACCGATGTCACTTGGCCCCAGAATACTGAGAGCGGAGACGGCAGCGATTGTCGGACTCACCTTGCTCGGACAGCAGTACGGCCAATTCTAGGGAACACACGTGGGAACAGCACAACAGCGCATTGGATTCTGGATGGATCCGATCGAAAGCATCAAGCCATATAAAGACACCAGTTTCGCGCTCATGCTCGCCGCACAAGCACTCGGTCATGAGATTGTGTATTTGCCGAAGAATGGACTGGCCTTAATGGAAGGAGTGGCCACTGGCATGATGCAAACCGTGACCGTCACCGACGGTGTCAACACGGGTTTCGCGTCGCTCTCGGAGCAAACCCGAGCACCTTTGAGTGATTTGGATGTAATCATGATCCGAGTTGATCCACCGTTTGACAGCGAGTATCTCTATGGAACGCACATCCTTGAGCGCGCCAAGCAACACGGCGTTCGTATCGTCAACAACCCGCAGGCAATCCGCGATTGCAACGAGAAGCTCTTCGCGACCGAATTTAGTGCACTCATGCCAACGACTTGGGTGTCCTCACGACACGAGGATATTCGAGCATTTCAACAGTCGCACGGCGACATCATTCTCAAGCCTCTCGACGGTATGGGTGGATCAGGAATTTTCCGAATCACCGCCGACGGATTGAATCTGGGTGCTGTGCTTGAAACGCTCTCACCCGACGAATCACGATTGGTGATGGCACAAGAATACCGACCAGAAATTGCCGATGGCGATCGTCGGGTGTTGGTTCTTCACGGACAACCGATTTCACACGTCTTAGCGCGCATTCCATCACAGGGAGAAACCCGCGGCAACCTGGCCGCCGGAGGGCGGGGTGTGGCTATGCCAATTTCGGATCGAGAGCGTGAAATTGCGGAAACGGTCGGCCCATACCTACTCGAACGCGGATTATTATTCGTTGGCCTCGATGTCATCGGTGGCCATCTCACCGAAATTAACGTCACCAGCCCAACCTGTGTTCGAGAGATCGATGCACAAGCGAACACTCAAATTGGACACGACTTTTTCGAAGCACTTTTTAACCAGTGAGCTACACTTAACGGATGCAGTCATGAAAGAGACCAACCCCATGAGCGACGATTCAGGACAATCTCAGTTTAACGGCCAGTTTTTGGTATCCATGCCGGATCTTAAGGATGGCGTGTTTGAGTCATCGTTGGTGCTAACCTGTGAGCATGGTGAGACCGGGGCCATGGGCTTTATCGTGAATAAGCCCACTGAATTTTCAGTCCAAGAGATCTTCGAACAACTCGGTCTTGAAGCTGCGTCGGATTTGGATCCAAACATTCCAGTCATGAATGGTGGCCCAGTTGAACCGCAACGTGGCTTCTTACTCTCCAACCATCCGATCACAGATGACGTGGTCGAAGTGCTCGAAGGTTTGTTTCTCGCTTCCAGCCCCGATGTATTGCCGCTGGCTGTCGATGCCCTGAATCAAGGGGACGCCATCTTTATTCTGGGTTACTCAGGCTGGTCAGAAGGACAACTTGAGTCGGAAATGGCAGCCAATAGCTGGATTCATGTTCCCTGGGATGCGGATGTTATTTTCCAAATTCCAACCGCTGATCGCCAGCGAGCCGCGTTAGCGCAACTGGGGATCGATCCGATCCAGCTGTCACAAGGTGCAGGCCACGCCTAATGCCCTTGGCCCTTGGGTTTGATTACGGACTCTCGCGCATTGGGGTAGCTACCGGGCAAACGCTGACACAAACAGCGAGCCCTCTGATCGCTCTCTCCGCGACGGATGGAACGCCCCGATGGGAGCAAATCCAGTCTCTTCTGGATGAATGGAAGCCTGATCTCGTGGTGGTTGGTCTTCCATTGCACGATGACGGATCGATGAGTGAAATGGCTGAGCGCGCGAAAAAATTTGGTCAACGCATCCACGGGCGATTTGGTGTCCACGTCGAATTTATCAACGAATACCACAGCACACGCGAGGCTCGTGAGCACCTCAACTATCGAGGAAAAGCGGGCGATCAAGACGGCAAACTTGATGCAACAGCGGCGAGTGTCATACTCGAACGCTGGCTTGGAGAACAACATGCGTGAGATTCGATCTCAAACAGCGACAGAAGCAGCACTCCTCACACTCATCACTGAGGTGCGAGACCACTATGCGAATGAACGACCACTGGTTGTTGGCATCCATACAGGCGGTGCCTGGGTAGCCGCTCGTCTCTGCGAGGCGCTCCACTGGGATCCGCCGGCAACCCTCGACATCTCACTCTATCGTGATGATTTCGAAACCAGTGGATTGAAACGGTCCGGGACGACCGACCGCATGCCTCAACAACTCAATGGTGAACGCATCCTGCTGATTGATGATGTGCTTTTCACGGGTCGAACCATTCGAGCAGCGATCAATGTTCTGTTTGATTATGGCCGTCCAGGAGGCATCGATTTGGGCATTTTATTTGACCGTGGCGGCCGAGAATTACCCATCGAGCCTACTTTCCTCGGAGAATCCCTTGGCGAAGAAGGGGTTGGCCGGTGTAAACTATCCGGACCTGAGCCTTTAGTGCTCATGACCCCGGACTCGGAATAAGGAACGCCATGCAAGGTCCAGCTGCGCTCCAGCTCACACCAGACGGACGATTGAAACATCTCCTGACGACCCAAGGCCTTCCTCAATCTCTCATCACCGAACTTCTTGATACCGCAGAAACATTCTTGTCATCACAGGGCCAGCCTGTGAAGAAAGTGCCGCTCCTCCGCGGTAAAACAGTGGTGAATTTATTTTTCGAGAACTCAACCCGAACGCGAACGACCTTTGATATTGCAGCCCATCGCTTAAGTGCAGATGTCGTCACCCTTGATATCCGAACCAGTTCGGCCTCCAAAGGCGAAACCCTGTTTGATACGCTGAAAAACCTAGAGGCAATGCAGGCCGACCTATTTGTGGTTCGACACAGTGCCGGTGGAGCGCCCTTCTTCATTGCTGATCGTGTGACACCCAACATTGCTGTCATTAATGCTGGTGATGGTACGCATGCGCACCCAACGCAAGCCCTCCTCGACTTGATGACCATCCGGAAGCACAAAGGGGATCCGGCAAATCTGTCGGTGGCCATCGTCGGCGATCTGAAGCACTCCCGTGTTGCACGATCGTTGATTCACGGATTACGCGGCATGGGGTGTCCAGATATTCGCGCGATTGGTCCAGGAACACTCCTACCGGGAGATCTCGGGCACCTCGGTGTGCAGAGTTTCAATCGCATCGAGGACGGTCTCAATGGCGTCGATGTTGTGGTCCTTCTCCGACTGCAAAAGGAACGCATGAGTAGTGCACTACTGCCAAGTGAGCGCGAATTTTTCAACCTCTTCGGAATGACAGAATCACGTCTCCAACTCGCCAACGACAATGCCATCGTGATGCACCCAGGTCCGATCAACCGCGGTGTCGAAATCGCCAACGAAGTGGCAGACGGCCCCCAAGCTGTCATCTTGGATCAAGTCACTAACGGGATTGCCATCCGCATGGCCGTCATGGCAATGACTCTCTCAACACAACAGGAGAGTCAATCATGAGCGTCGTGATTCGAAATGTCCGCATCCTGTCTCCGAATAGCTCGCTTCATCAAGCGACGGAAATTGGGATTGAGAAGGGACTCTTCGTTGATCCAACAACGATCAAGGATGCTCAGGTGGTCGATGGCCAAGGTGGCCTTTTGATCCCTGGACTGATCGATTGTCGGGTGAATTTAAGGGAACCCGGTCTCGAGCATAAAGGTACGATTGCATCAGAAACCCGAGCCGCCATTGCAGGCGGCGTCACCTCGGTAGTGGCTACACCCACCACAGATCCCGTGGTTGATTCTCCCGCAGATGTTCGATTGGTCCTTGAGCGCGCCAAAGCATCTGGCCTCTGCCGTGTTCTACCGACCGCGATGTTGACCCAAGGCGGTGAGGGCCATCACCTGTCAGAAATGGCGGCACTGGTGGATGCAGGCTGTGTGGCGCTCGCGCAAGGAAATCGACCCTTCGGTTCACGAAAAATTGAACTGAATGCGCTGAAATATGCGCAAAGTCTGGGGGTTGGTGTGATTTTAGATTCCGAAGACTCAGACTTTGCCGGAGGCTGCGCACACGCCGGCCAGATTGGCACCGGACTGGGGCTGTCACTGAATCCCCCACTGTCGGAAACTCTTGGTTTGGGCGCCGATCTTGATCTGGTCGAGGCGACGGGTGTCAATGCGCACTTTTCTCGCATCACCACCAAAAACTCAGTAGAACGGATCAAAGCGGCCAAAGCTCGAGGGCTTCAAATCACCTGTGACGTCACAATCGCACACCTGATCTATTCAGAACATGCGATCGTCAACTTAGATCCAAATTTCCATCTTGAGCGACCACTAAGAACTGAAGAGGATCGACGCGCCCTCATTGCAGGCGTCATTGATGGAACCATCGACGTCATTGTGTCTGATCATTCGCCGCATGAACCTGGTGCGAAGCTCGCGCCTTTCCCAGAGACCGATCAAGGCATGAGTATGAGCGAGGGCATGATTCAGTCACTCATTGAACTCGACAAACAGGGTGAATTACCGCTTGAGAATTCGCTTGATGCGATGACTGTGCGTGCCGCTCGCCTCATCAATCGTACAGATCTTGGCTGTATTCAATATGGTAACTCAGCGGACTGCGTGCTCATCGATCCTGATGACCAAACGCACTTCGATCCAACCACCTGGCTCAGTGCGGGGGCGAATAGCCCACTGCTTGGAAAGACACTTCCTGGTCGTGTTCTTGGCACCTGGATTGGCGGACAACACTTCCTTCGTTAACCCATGGATCGCGCAACCGAACTCAAACAGCATCTCACCGTGATCGACACCGCCATTCGAGAGGCAGCGAGCACCTGTGGGCGGGATCCACAATCCATCCAATTGCTCGCTGTTTCCAAAACGAAACCCAGCTCAGATATTCAGATGTTGCATGCGCTCGGACAGCGCAGCTTCGGAGAGAACTATGTTCAGGAAGCTGTCGAAAAAATCCATGAACTGCAGGGACTGGATATCGAATGGCACTATATTGGGCATATCCAAAGCAACAAAACCAAACTCATTGCAACCGAGTTCGATTGGGTTCATACCGTTGACCGCGAAAAAATTGCTTCTCGGCTCAATGATGCTCGAGACGGAGATCCACTGAATATCCTGATTCAAGTGAATGTCGATCTTGCCGAGACGAAATCGGGCGTCTCACCGACAGACCTCAAAGCGCTGGCTATGGCGATCTGGAAACTGCCTCACCTGAAGCTCCGGGGACTGATGTCAATCCCAGATCCCGTCAGTGAAAACGATTTGCAGCGCGCTCATCAGCAACTAAAGGCACTCTTTGAAGAGATCAAAGCAGACCATCCTACCCCTGAGATCTTTGATACCCTCTCCATGGGAATGACGAATGATCTTGAGCTTGCCATTTCCGAAGGAAGCACCATGGTGCGCATCGGTACAGCACTCTTCGGAGCACGAGCTCCCAAGGAAACATTATGAACCATCACATCGGATTTATTGGTGGCGGCAATATGGCCCAAGCCATCATCACTGGACTCCTCAAGAGTGGTCGCGCAGCAAGTGACATTCTGGTCTCTGATCCGAATCCAGAATCTCGCAAGGCCATAAGCGCACTGGGCGTTGCAGCCTTCGATCATCACAAGCCTGTGATGGCTCAGGCCGAGTTCATGATTCTTGCCGTTAAACCGCAGATGATGGATGCCGTATTAACAGAAATTGCACCGAGTTTACGCGAGTCTCAAATCGTCATTTCGATCGCTGCGGGCATCACGATCGGAGGTATCCGTCGGCGCCTCAATGCGCCCAAAAACACTGTGGTCCGTGTCATGCCGAACACGCCCGCACTCATCGGTGAAGGAATGTCGGCATTGGCTTCAGACACCACGCTCGACGATGAAACGAAATTCGCGGTGCAACGCATCTTTGAATCGTGCGGGCAGGCTCTTTGGATACCAAGTGAAGATGCCATCGATACAGTCACAGCGGTGTCAGGATCAGGGCCTGCTTACTTCTTTTTAATGATCGAAAATCTGATCAATACCGGGATACGCCTCGGATTATCACCAGATGTCGCACAGAAGCTCGTGGTTCAAACAGCAAAGGGTGCCGCCCAAATGGTTGAGTTTTCAGATGTCGGACCCGATGTTCTTCGTCAACGAGTGACCTCGCCAGGCGGCACAACAGAGGCCGCATTGGCCGTTTTTCATGAGGGTGACTTTGCCGATCTTGTCGACCGCGCACTGATTGCGGCACGGGATCGGGCCGGCGAGCTGTCCAAAGACGCACCCTAAAAATTACGTTAGGCTACTGATTCGATAAAGGGAGCACCATGGAAGCGAATCTGATTTTTTATGTGTTAAATACGGCGATTTCGGTCCTCGTCGCACTGGTAGGCCTTCGTTTTTTACTCCAGCTCGCACAGGCCAATTTTTATAATCCGATTTCACAGGGCATTCACCGTTTCACTGCACCCCTGACTGGTGTATTCAGTAGCCTCCCAACCGTTGGATCCTTCAACACCGGAATCTTGGTCAGTGCGATCGTGATTCAGGCGCTTGGCGCTGGTTTATGTCTCTTTCTCCTCGGCGGGATCCCAGGCATTGGACAACTCATCGTTTGGTCAATCTTGTCGGTCTTTGGCGTGATGATCAATCTCGTGTTCTACGCATTACTTGGCATGATTATCCTGTCCTGGTTGGCTCCGGGGGCCTCGCATCCTGGTGCAGAATTGTTGTTCCAAGTGTCAGAACCATTTTTGGCTCCCTTCCGGAAACTCGTTCCTAATCTCGGCGGTTTGGATTTATCGCCAATCCTCTTGTTTGTCGTCATCAACATTCTGGAAGCCGTGGTGATTCGTGGACCAGCCCGCTCCATGGGAATGTCATCGACTGTGGCTCAATTCTTCGTTGGAATCAGTTAGTGACTGGATCCGTCGGGGTTGTAACCCCGCAACTCATCCCATTTGAGACTCCGCTCGACTTAGAGCGAGGCGGACGACTTCCGCGTTACGACTTAATGGTTGAAACCTATGGGACCTTAAATGCCCAAAAATCAAACGCCGTCCTCGTCTGTCATGCTCTCAGTGGTGACCATCATGCTGCCGGATACCATGGGCCAGAAGACACCAAGCCTGGCTGGTGGGACAGTTATATCGGACCCGGAAAAGCCATCGATACTGACCGATTTTTTGTGGTGAGCTTGAATAATTTAGGTGGTTGCTCAGGCTCAACCGGGCCTCTCTCAATGAACCCAGAGACGGGCAAAGCCTACGGGCCAGACTTTCCTGAAGTCACTGTCTTGGATTGGGTCCATTCACAAGCACGACTGGCGGACTATTTCGGAATCGAACAGTTTGCAGCGATCGCTGGTGGCTCACTAGGCGGGATGCAGGCGCTTCAGTGGTCAATCACCTATCCAGCCCGGGTGAAGAACGCAGCCATCATCGCTGCGGCGCCACGATTGACAGCACAGAACATTGCCTTTAACGAAGTCGCTCGACAAGCCATCATGCGAGACCCTAACTTCTTTGAAGGGAATTATGCTGACCATAAGGTCATCCCAGCATCCGGCCTTGGGCTCGCCAGAATGGTTGGTCACATCACGTATTTATCCGACGTGTCCATGGGCAAAAAATTTGGCCGGCGCCTGCCGCGTGACGATCGTGATGCTGAGGGGGTGAATTTTGCGGTGGAACAATATCTCCGATACCAGGGCGAGCAATTCAGTGGTCGCTTTGATGCGAACACCTATATTTTAATGACTCGTGCCCTCGATTATTTTGATCCAACCAATACCGAATCCATGCCATTACCGAGCGTGCTTCAAGGCACAACATGCCAGTTTTTAGTGCTCTCGTTTACTACCGATTGGCGCTTCTCCCCATCACGCTCTGAAGAGATCGTGGACGCGCTCATCCAAGCTGGGAAACCCGTGAGTTATTCTCGTTTGGAGTCAACCCATGGACACGATGCATTCCTGATTCCTGATCCGACTTATGACCGGATATTTAAAGCTTTTATGGACCGTGTCTTCCGGGATCTTGGAGGCGATGAATGATCACGCACTCCCATCAAATTCCCAATTGGATCACGACCCATTCTCGGGTCCTTGATCTCGGTTGTGGCGATGGAAAACTCCTCGCACAACTGGTCAAAAGCCATCACATTGATGCCTTAGGCCTCGAACTTGATCCAGCGAAAATCGCCACCTGTCTGGACCAAGGATTAAGCGTGATCCAGCAGGATCTGAATCGCGGCTTATCCAATTTTAATGATCGACAATTCGACACTGTCATCATGACGCAAACGCTGCAGGCGATTCGTCGACCAGATCTGGCTTTGTCTGAGATGCTCCGGGTCGGCCGTGAAGCCATTGTCACCTTCCCAAATTTCGCTTACATCAGGAACCGTATTCAGCTGGGGCTCGCAGGGCATATGCCTGTGAATCCACAATTACCCAACCCTTGGTATGACACGCCAAACATTCACCTGTCGACATTCCGGGACTTCGAAGAACTGTGCCAGACACTCTCGATTCGTATTCTTGATAAAGATACATCCAATCTCTCTGGAAAAAGAACTTGGCTTGGGACTGTTTGGCCCAATCTCTTTGGTGAAGTTGCTGTGTATCGCCTGACCAAGGAGTCTTAAATGCGTTATCTCATCGCACTCGTGATCACCTGTTTGAGTCTTGTTGCTCACGCGGCGGAAATCGTGAGGGAGCAAGGGTTTGAAATCCAAGTTCAACCATTTCCATCAACCTTTCTGACCCAAGATGTGGCCAGTATTTATGGCTTTGAGAGGAGTCGTCGGCAAGCGCTCATCAATGTGGTCGTGCTGAAAGTGCAAGCCGATGGGCAAGCCCGTGGCGCCTTACCTGCCACTATCACTGGATTCTCGAAGAACTTACTCGGCCAAACCCAAACGCTCAGCTTTCAAGAGATTGATGAAGGGAAAGACGCGATCTACTACTTGGCACCTGTTCGCGTGTCCAGCGAAGAAGAAATTCAGATCGTGCTTGAGGTGATTCCCGAAGCGGCACGAGCAATCGACGTTAACTTTAAGCACCGCGTCTATGTGGACTGATCAGCAACTGGTGCTCGCCAGTGGTAATCGAGGGAAACTTCGCGAGTTTTCCAATTTGTTTAAGGACTTCGGAACCGAAGTCGTCCCGCAGTCTGACCTCGGTATCGAGTCGCCCGAAGAAACGGGGCTGTCTTTCATCGAAAATGCATTACTCAAGGCTCGACATGCCTCAGCAGTGGCTCATCTCCCCGCCATGGCAGATGATTCGGGGCTGGTAATGCCTGCACTGGATGGCGCACCGGGGCTCTATTCAGCGCGATTCGCTGGTGCTCATGCCACTGATCAGGACAATTTGAACCGACTACTCGACCGCCTGCAGGGATTCTCACTGGAGGATCGGCAAGGCCACTATATTTGCGCACTAGCTCTAGTGCGGCATGCGACTGATCCTGATCCACTCGTCGTCATCGGTCGCTGGAATGGTCGGATCCTCGAAGTACCGCGAGGCGATGGTGGATTTGGATATGATCCCGCGTTTCTACCAGATGGACTCGATCAAACCGCAGCCGAGCTCGACTCAGAGACGAAGAATCGATTGAGCCATCGCGGCATCGCTGTCGCAGAGCTGCGATCACAACTGCGTTGATCGCGCCGCCACGCTCACTTTATGTCCACGTGCCCTGGTGTCTCAGGAAATGTCCCTATTGCGACTTCAATAGCCACGAACAGGCGCATCCTGACTTCGAAAAGTACGGTCAATTACTGATCAAGGATCTCGATGTAGATCTCGAACGATACGGAAACCAACCCTTTGTCTCTGTCTTCTTCGGTGGCGGCACACCCAGTCTCATGCCACCTCAAACACTGGCCCCGTTATTGAATCGACTGGCCTCTCTGGGACTCATCTCCGATGAGACTGAAATCACCTTAGAAGCGAATCCAGGCACCTTGGATTTAGATCATTTAATTGGTTATCGCGATCTTGGCATTAATCGTCTGTCGGTTGGTGTGCAGAGCTTTCATACGGAGGTTTTAGCCGCGCTTGGTCGGATCCATGATGCAGACCAAGCGATTCAGATGATCCAGCATGCACAAGACATTGGGTTTCGACGGCTGAATGTCGACTTGATGCATGGGACTCCCCATCAAACGCCAGAGATTGCACGATGCGATCTTGAGATCATTCGATCCTTGGGAATCACGCATCTCTCTTGGTATCAGCTCACCATCGAACCCAATACCGCTTTTTTCTCGCGTCCGCCCACGCTTCCCAGTGAAGAGGCGCTGGAAACCACTGAAGAGACCGGGAGCGATCTCATTGCATCCATGGGCCTTGAACAATACGAAGTGTCAGCCTATGCGAAGCCTGGTGAAGAAGCGCAACACAATCTCAACTATTGGCAGTTTGGTGATTACTTTGGCATCGGCGCAGGGGCGCATGGCAAAATCACCACGGATCGTGGCATCGTTCGAACACAGCGAACACGGCAACCAGACCACTATCTCGCTCGCTCGAGCTTTTTGGCGACAGAACAACCGTTGTCCAACGGACATCTCAGCGCAGAATGCTTGATGAATGGGCTTCGGTTGAAATCCGGAATCTCGCATGCGTGTTTCCGTCAGCGAACAGGCCTCGATGCAGACCAATTTCGTGCCGAGCATTTAGCCGATGCCGACTCACTCGGGCTTTTGACACCAGATCGTTTTCAGGCTTCAGAGCTTGGTTGGCGACACTTAAACCGAATTTTAGAGATGCTGGTCTGACGCCTTACGCTCATACACTAAATCGAACACAGCGTGACCCAGACGTTCGCCTCGCGTTTCGAATTTGGTGATGGGTCGACGATCTGGTCGCGGAACGAAACCACCATCCTCTGAGGTGTTGTGCCACGCGGCACTTTGACTAAAGATCTGAACCATCCATTCGGCATAAGGTGCCCAGTCGGTGGCCAAATGACAAAAGCCACCGAGACGGACGCGATGTGCCAATAAATTGATGAAGCTGGGTTGGATGATTCGTCGTTTGTGATGACGCTTTTTGTGCCACGGATCTGGGAAGTAAATCTGGACACCCTCGAGCGACTGAGGGCCGAGCCCATCGGCGAGCACTTCAACTGCGTCCTCGCAAATCACACGCAGATTGGTGACACCGGCTTTTTTCGCTTCATTCATCAAACGGCCAACACCTGGCTTATGAACTTCCACCCCCAAAAAATCCCGATGCGGCTCATTGATTACTTGGTTTAACAGCGAGTCGCCCATGCCAAAACCGATCTCAAGGATCAACGGTGCTTCGCGCCCAAAAGCCTCTTGAAGGTTGAGTCGATGGTGATGACAGACCAATCCATATTCATCCCAAAGGGTTTGGTAGGCCTTCTCTTGCGCACCTGTCATCCGGCCGGCACGAAGGACAAAACTTCGAATCGTCCGCTGCTTTAACGTCTCGGTCATTCAATCAATCCGGTCTCTGGACTGGATGCATCGGCGTAGCGTTTCCTTGGCATCCTGCCGGCTTCATAAGCTAGCCGACCACTGTCTACGGCCAAACGCATGGCTCTGGCCATTTTGACCGGATCCTTGGCTTCTGCGATGGCCGTATTCATCAAAACGCCCTCACAGCCAAGCTCCATGGCCACAGTCGCATCCGATGCCGTACCCACACCGGCATCAACAATCACCGGGACGTTTAACTGATCGAGGATTTCGCGAATGTTGTAGGGATTCTGTAAACCAAGACCTGATCCGATTGGTGCACCCAAAGGCATGACAGCAACGCAGCCAATGGCTTCCAGTTCAATAGCAATTAACGGATCATCGGAGGTATAGACCATCACCTCAAATCCCTCATTGACGAGAATTCGTGCCGCATTCAACGTCTCAACAACATCAGGATAGAGTGTCCGAGATCGAGAGATCACCTCGAGCTTCACCAGCTGATGACCATCTAACAGTTCTCTAGCAAGGCGACAGGTTCGGACCGCGTCGTCCGCAGTATGACAGCCAGCTGTATTGGGTAATAAGGTGTAGCGATCTGGTGAAATCACATCTAAGAGATTCGGTTCGTTGGGGTTTTGACCCAAGTTGGTTCGACGAACAGCCATCGTCACCACATCGGCACCACTGGCCTCAATTGCCCGGCCGGTCTCGTTCAAGTCGCGGTATTTCCCGGTTCCGACCAACAATCTGGACTTTAACGTATATGAACCAACCTGAATTGTATCTGTCACTTAACCTCCTCCAATGGCTTGTACGATTTCCAGCACATCACCATCCTTTAGCATGACATGAGAAAATTGCGATTTCGGGACAATCTCACCATTGTGCTCAACAGCAATCCGTCGGCCCAGTAATCCTCGAGTGGTCAGATAATCCTCAAGGCTTTGTCTCTCAACCTGCTCGGTTTGACCATTCACCGATATTTGCATGCATCTTCCTTTCATAAAAAAGGCCGCAACAGCGGCCTTTTCGTCAAAACTGGCTTCGATTAAGCAACGAGTGCCGTTTTGACCTTCTTCATCGCATTCTTTTCTAACTGACGAATGCGCTCCGCCGACACATTATACTTCCCTGCGAGCTCGTGCAGCGTCGCTTTCTGGTCCGCCAACCATCGACTGGCCAAGATATCCTTACTGCGATCATCCAAATCCGACAACGCTGAATAGAGCCGATCAGTGGCGTCTTGGGTCCAATCCTGTTTCTCAAGGATTTGAGCCGGATCAGCATCCAAGGCTTCCAGATAGTGCGCCGGAGCCAATGACAAATCATCATCGTCATCAGTGTAGCCGTCAAAAGCCATATCCTGAGCTGATAACCGGCCTTCCATTTGCCGAACAACGTCTTCGCTGACGCCTAAGTCGTTGGCAACATTTTTCACTTCGTCGGCAGTAAACCAAGCCAATTTCTTCTTGGCGCTTCTCAAGTTGAAAAACATCTTCCGCTGAGCTTTGGTCGTTGCGACTTTGACAATTCGCCAATTTCTCAAGATGTACTCATGCATTTCCGCCTTGATCCAATGCACAGCAAAGGATACCAAGCGAACTCCCATTTCAGGATTAAACCGCTTGACTGCTTTCATCAAGCCAACGTTGCCTTCCTGAATCAGATCTGCCTGAGGCAATCCATATCCGGAGTAACTTCTCGCAATGTGCACCACAAAGCGCAGATGCGACATGACCAATGAACGCGCAGCATCGAGATCGTTGTCGTAGTACAAACGATCTGCTATTTCTTTCTCTTCTTCAGCGGTCAAAATTGGAATTTGACTAACCGCTTGAACATAAGCCTCAATCTTGCCACCTGGAAGTAACACTTCAACAGGTAAATTCGATGTTTTCGGCATAACACACCTCGTTTCAGTTAGCTCCTGCATACGTGACGTCGCCGACCTCCTTGTTTAGACTTACGTAGTATATAGACAGTATAACTCTGTTTTAGTTCCACCGCGCCGAAAATCAACTTGGATTCACGCCCTTTTGTCATCAATGAAGGGCTTTGAGTCGTCGACTAACCGCACGCTCTGCACCAACCCAACTCGCTAGCACTGCAATGCTCGCCACACCGAATAGAATTCGACCGTCCATGGGGATATTTTCAAGCCGATCATCCAAGGCTTTCAAATTTGATGCGAGGGCCGAGGACAATACCTCATTTAATATGACAATCACAAGACACGCCGATAATCCAGCCAAGACTCCAAGCAAAGTGGCACGATACAAATACGGCCGTCGGATAAATCGGTGTGATGCACCCAGCAGGGTATACAGCTCAATCCGCCGATGATCATCTACAACATCAGCGGCAGACACTAAGAAGACGGCCATCAACACACCGATAATCGTCAACGCTGACAAGCCAATTCCAAGAAAACCCAGCATTTCAACCAGCGACGCATACTGGATACGAGTCGAGGGATAATATCGAAGCGACAACACACGATCGTCTGACTCCAGCATTTGGACAATTTGGCTTTCTTTGGCTTCACCCGCGGTGATCGTAAACGTCAGTCGCAATGCATCTGGCAAGGGATTATTGGATTTCAAATCAGCAATCGGCGCCAAGCCGTCCTCAGCGCTGAGTGCATCGAGAGCCGCACTTTTCGGGACAAACACCACCTGATCAGCCTCCTCCATTTCAGTGAGGGTTCGCTCAAGATCGATTCGCGTCTCAACGTCGAGATCTTTTTGCAAAAAGACAATGGCTTCACTTTGCACTGCCTCTTCCGGGATCAACGTGGCCATACCAAGCCAAATCTGAGCAAGCCAACCGGGAAGCGCGAGCAAGATACCCAACAACAGAACCAGCACTACAAAAGGTGTCAAGCGACCGGATGTGCGCTTCCATGCGTCTTTCATCGCCTGAGAATGGTCAAGAATCCAGCGATTCATCGGCTCGCTCCCATGCCATCAGAGACCAGGTGGCCTTGCTCGATGACCAAGCGACGAAAGGGCAGCGATTCAACCACAGCTCGCTCGTGTGTCGCTACTAAGATGGTGACGCCCAATTGCTGGAATTGAGTAAACATCCGCATCACCCGCGCCGACAACTCAGGATCAAGATTCCCGGTGGGTTCGTCTGCCACAAGCAGTGCCGGTCGGTGCACGATTGCTCGTGCAATCCCCACTCGCTGTTGTTGGCCGCCGGACAGAACCCTTGGACTGACTGTTGCCTGCTCAGAAAGATCCACACGCGATAGTGCGGCCTTCACGCGCTTCGGGATTTCAGACTCACTGAATCCTGAAATCCGTAATGGCAGGGCAACATTGTCATAGACTGACAAATCGTCCTCGAGATTCGGATCCTGAAATACCACTCCAACCCGTCGTCGATAGCGCGCAAGCTTCTCACCCGACAGGGTGGCCAAATCCGTCCCTGCGACCCGAACGACACCAGATGAGGCTGTTTCCAACCCCAAAATCAATCGCAACAGCGTCGATTTACCTGCACCTGAATGACCTGTAAGAAATGCCATCTCACCGGGCGCGAGTCGAAAGTTCACATCCGAGAGCGCTGCGCGTTGGCCTTCATAGACTTTGGCGACACGCTCGAACTCAATCACTCAGACGTCTCCGCAAAAATCGCATCAACAAAGGCTGTTGCATCAAATTCACGAAGATCTTCGGCCTTTTCACCCAAACCGACGTAGCGAATTGGCAGTCCGAATTCACGCGACAGTGCGAACACAATGCCACCTTTAGCGGTTCCATCGAGCTTTGTTAACACCAAGCCTGTCGGCTGGATCGCCTTGGCAAACTCACGCGCTTGACTGATCGCATTCTGACCAGTTCCCGCATCCAGCACCAACAACACTTCATGCGGTGCTCCGATCCCCAGCTTGCCAAGCACCCGACCAATTTTTTCGAGCTCATTCATCAAGTTGGCTTTGTTTTGCAAACGACCGGCCGTATCGGCCAGCACAATGTCAGTACCGCGCGCCTTTGCCGACTCGCAGGCGTCGAACAACACGGAAGCAGAGTCTGCCCCGGTTTCTTGAGCGATTACCGGCACACCATTGCGATCACCCCAGGTTTTCAGCTGCTCAACCGCCGCCGCTCTGAAGGTATCACCCGCCGCCAACAAGACGGTCTGATTCGCTGCCTGATACCGGTGCGCTAATTTACCGATGGTCGTCGTCTTACCAACGCCATTTACCCCAATCATCAAAACTACGTGTGGCTTGTTCGCACTCTCATCCACCTGAACTTCTGCAGCACTGAGCGTGGATGCCAAAATCTCTTTCAGCAGCCGGAGCAGTCCGTTAGCATCAGTGATTCCGTCTTGTTTTGAGCGCGCCTCAAGCGTTTCTAATACCCAATCGGTGGTGTCGACGCCGACATCCGATGACAGCAAGATGGCCTCGAGATCTTCACGGATCTCTTCATCGAACCCGCCGCTGAATAATGTTTTCAGGCTTGTCGATAACTGTGAGCGTGAACGAGCCAGCGCGCTAAAAAAGCTCGCCGGCTCTGAGATCCCCGTCGCCCTGACCTGTTCAGTGGCCGACGCGCTTGGCTTGGTGGTCTGGGTCGTGTCATCAGACGCTTTGTTCTTTCGGCCAAACACGAACCAGGCAACGAGAACAGCGAGGACTAAAACACCGATAAGCAAAACGGGATCGACTGTCATGACAATTGGAAATCCTAAAAATTGCGAGACGAGATGATAGCATTTGCTGATGAAAAGAGAGACGAACAAACAGAAAACGCATACCGGTGTACGCATCATCGGCGGCTCACTCAAGCGGTCAAAACTTCAGGTTTTGGAACGGGATGGATTACGCCCAACTCCGGCCCGTGTGCGCGAGACACTGTTTAATTGGTTAATGCCCGCGATCTCAGGCGCTGAAATCGTCGACTGTTTCGCAGGCACTGGAGTGCTTGGCCTTGAGGCACTTTCACGAGGTGCGTCACGGTGCACATTTGTGGAGAAAGACCCAGTTGTTGCCCGACAGATCGAAGAGAATCTCAGGCGCTTCCAACGACTGGATCAAAGTTCAATTTTGATCACCGATACATTCGATGTCCCTGCCGAGATCTTCATTACTGCCGACATCATCTTTGCTGATCCACCATTCCACCATGGGATGACACAAGAGTTTCTGACTTGGATTCACAGTCAAGTTCAGCCAGACTCTCGACTCGCGATTGAATGCGAAAAGGACGAAGTCTTAAATCTCGACGGATTTGAGGTGATCAGGGAATTGAAGGCCGGCATGGACTGGCTGCGTTTATTGAGACCAACATCATGACCATCGCTGTTTATCCGGGAACATTCGACCCGATCACTAATGGACACGTGCACGTTGTTGAGCGTGCCGCTCGAATTTTTGACCGCGTGATTGTTGGAGTGGCCGGCTCAACGCATAAAACGCCTGTTTTTGATTTAGACACCCGGGTCCAACTTGCCGAACAGTCACTGGAACATCTCGATAATGTCGAAATTCGCGGCTTTCACACCCTGCTCGCAAACTTTGCACAGGCAGTGGGTGCGCGCGTATTACTGCGAGGTTTACGAGCAGTTGCGGATTATGAATATGAACTGCAGCTCGCCAATCTGAATAAACAACTGGCGCCAGAGCTCGAAAGTCTCTTCCTAACGCCGGTAGAACATTACAGCTTTATTTCGTCAACGCTGGTGAAAGAGGTTGCGCGACTGGATGGTCAAGTTGAGGCATTTGTTCCTCAGCCTGTTGCGGCTGCCTTAAAGGCGCACTTCGACCGCTAACGCTGACAGGTCGAGCAATAGTAACTATTTCGGCCACCAATCACTCGACTCTGAATCGGCTGAGCGCAGTCGCGGCATGGCTCTCCATCGCGTCCATAGACAGCAAGCGTTTGTTGAAAATATCCTGGCTCACCTTGTCCATTCACAAAGTCACGCAAGGTGGTACCGCCTGAGGCAATGGCGCGCGCCAACACCTCTTTGATCTCTGCTGCTAACCGTTCGTACCGCACTCTTGAGACGCGGTTCGCTGCTCTTTGCGGATGAATTCCCGAGAGGAACAGCGATTCAGACGCATAAATATTCCCAACCCCGACAACAATGGCATTGGTCATGATGAATGATTTCACTGCAAGACGACGACCTCTTGATTGCTCGAATAGCCAAGCGCCATTGAATGCATCTGACAAAGGTTCCGGACCCAAATGCTGAAGCAATTGTTGAGCGCGGTCTGACTCTGACCACAATAAACAGCCGAATCGCCGTGGATCGTGGTAGCGCAGTTCCAAATCACCGACGCAGATTTGCACATGATCATGTTTTTTTACTGGTGTGGTCGGATCAACCAAACGAAATGACCCACTCATCCCAAGATGAGAGACGATTTGCGTATTCGTTGTTTCAATCATGAGATATTTGGCACGACGCTCAACCGAAACACAGATTTCGTTGGTGAGTCGTTGCTCAAAATCACAGGGGATAGGCCATCGAAGAGCAGGTTGATTCACGCGCACATGCGTGAACTGCTGCCCAATAAGAAACGGCGCGATACCTCGCGCCGTTGTCTCGACCTCTGGAAGCTCAGGCACAGGCCTTACTTAATTTTCGCTTCCTTGTACATCACGTGCTTACGAACCACGGGATCATACTTTTTGAACTCAAGCTTATCTGGAGTGTTTCGCTTGTTCTTGTCGGTCGTGTAGTAATGACCGGTTCCCGCAGAAGACACTAACTTAATTTTGTCACGCATGGATTACACCTTTTCGCCACGTGAGCGGATATCAGCTAACACAGCATCAATCCCCTGTTTATCGATAATGCGCATTCCTTTTGTTGACACGCGAAGACGCACAAAACGCTTCTCAGCCTCAACCCAGAACCGATGCCAATGCAGGTTCGGAAGGAAGCGACGCTTCGTCTTAATGTTCGAATGCGACACATTGTTGCCGGTTGCAGGACGCTTTCCTGTTACTTGGCACACCTTTGACATAATTGGATTCGCCTCTGTTGCACAGACCGTGAAAAAATGGACGCGAATGATAGCGTCGCTGCGCAAAACATACAAGAGAGAATTAATCATCAATCGGAGCATCGGCGGTTTCATTCTCTCATGATATGGTTGCCCTATAACTGACAAGGGAACGTCTGTGGCGGAAACAACCTGGTTTCAAAACAAACATATTGTGCTTGGCGTGACAGGCGGAATTGCATGTTACAAAGCTTGTGAACTGGCGAGAGAGCTTGGGCGTCAAGGGGCGATTGTACAGGTCGTCATGACCGAGTCGGCGACAGCCTTTGTCAGTCCTTTAACCTTTCAAGCCCTCACAGGTCGGGAAGTTCGGCTGTCTCTGTTAGACCCCAAAGCAGAAGCCGGGATGGGGCATATTGAACTCGCGCGCTGGGCTGACCTCATTCTTGTCGCACCCTGCACCGCCAACACCCTAGCCCAGTTGGCTCATGGTCAGGCACCTGACCTTTTAACAACCCTCTGGGTTGCTGCCCATTGTGAAAAAGCCATCGCCCCAGCCATGAACCAGCAAATGTGGAAACACGATCTCGCCCAAGAAAATCTGCAGCGGTTAGTCAGCTTAGGGACACACATCGTCGGACCAGACTCAGGCATTCAAGCCTGCGGAGACGTTGGCTCAGGTCGAATGTCTGAGCCGATGAATATCGTTCTCACGCTCGAATCCGTCCTGTCACAAGGACCACTTGCCAAACGAAAAGTCGTCATTACCGCAGGCCCAACCCACGAGCCAATCGACCCCGTGCGCTACATTGCCAACCGGTCTTCTGGAAAAATGGGATTTGCGTTGGCTGAAGCGGCCAGTCGTCTTGGCGCCAGCGTCACTTTAATTGCCGGACCTGTGTATTTGGAAACACCGAGTGGTGTGTCTCGCATTGACGTGAAAACAGCAGCCGAAATGTTCGAGGCTGTTCACCAATCGCTCGATGATACGGATCTATTTATCGGAGCTGCAGCGGTGTGCGACATGCGGCCTTCGCACCCATCAGCCAACAAACTCAAAAAATCCACAGATGATCTGTCACACATCACACTCACGGAAAACCCCGACATTATTCAATCAGTGGCCAATGCAAACAATCGGCCGAGCGTGGTGGTTGGGTTTGCCGCAGAAACAGACGATATGCTGGCTCATGCAACCCAAAAACTGACGGCAAAATCGCTGGATATCATCATTGCAAACTGTGTCGAAAACGGACAAATCTTTGGACAAGATGACACCCAAGCCACGATCCTCTCAAGTCATGGAGATCCACAGGTTGTCTCGGGCTCCAAATCTCAAGTGGCGATCGATATTCTCAATACTCTTTCTGAACGATTAAACACAAGGATCTGAAATGAACCTGAAATTCAAACGGCTGGATCCACGCGTTGGGACCAACTGGCCCATTCCGGAAGTCGGTACTCCAGGGTCTGCAGGCGTCGATTTACGAGCATGCCTTGATGAACCGGTGACCTTGGCACCCGGCGAAACCATCCTGATCGGAACCGGCATCGCCATTCATCTCGAAGATCCCGGCTTCTGCGCGATGATTTTACCGAGAAGCGGGCTTGGGCATCGCGGGCTTGTCCTCGGGAATTTAATTGGCTTAATCGATTCGGACTATCAAGGCGAGCTCAAAATTTCGACATGGAACCGCGGCCAAGAACCGCAAACGATTGAACCTGGAGACCGTATCGCGCAAATGGTGATCACTCCCGTCATTCAGCCAACCTTTATCGAGGTTGACGACTTCGAATCCTCCTCCCGTGGTGAGGGTGGCTTTGGCCACACGGGAACACGTTAATGAGCGATATCAGTCCAACCATTTTTCGAGCCTACGATGTCCGTGGGACTTATCCAGACCAACTCAACCAAGGTGTTGTTGAAGCGCTTGGACAGGCGATCGGAACCTTTGCCCGAGGTCGCGGTCAATCAACAGTGGTTACCGCGCGTGATGGACGTCTATCCGGTCCTGACCTGCAGGATGCATTAAACCAGGGTTTGATTCGTTCCGGCGTCGACGTGATCGATGTGGGAATGGTGCCAACGCCGGTGTTGTATTTTGCCGCCCTAACACTCGGGACAGGTTCAGGAGTGATGGTCACAGGTAGCCATAATCCGCCTGACTACAACGGCTTTAAGATGATGATTGGTGGGCACACGCTCTACGGTGACGAGATCACCGGTCTTTATGACGCGATCGAACAATCCAATCTCAACGAAGGTCTTGGCCAAATCACCCCTGCCGATGCGTTAACACCCTATCTAGAGACCATCTGCGACGATGTCGTTCTCGAGAAGCCATTAAAAGTGGCGGTCGATTGTGGAAATGGCGTGGCTGGGGTCTGTGCAGAACAGTTGTTTTCACGGCTTGGTTGCGAGGTGATCCCGCTGTTTACAGCGGTTGACGGCCGGTTCCCTAATCATCACCCCGACCCCTCAAAGCCCAAGAACTTGGTTGATGTCATCGCAGCTGTTGGCGCGGAAGCTTGCGATCTAGGCCTTGCTTTCGACGGGGACGGAGACCGCGTTGGCGTCATCACTGAAACCGGACAATCCATTTTTGCCGATCGGCTCATGATGCTGTTATCTGAAGATGTATTAAGCAGAAATGCTGGTGCCACCATCATTTATGACGTGAAGTGCAGTCGGCATTTGGGTCCCGTGATTCAAAACGCAGGTGGCAAGCCTATGATGTGGAAAACTGGACACAGCCTTGTTAAAGCCAAAATGAAAGAGACAGGCGCATTACTCGCTGGAGAAATGAGCGGACATATTTTTTTCAAAGAGCGCTGGCTTGGATTTGACGATGGCCTTTATACGGCTGCGCGCCTATTGGAAATCTTCGCAAAATCGGAGCAGACAGTCTCCGCACAGTTTGATCTGATCCCCAATGACGTTTCCACACCAGAACTCAACATTGAAGTGCTGGATACCGAAAAATTCGAGATTGTCGAACGCGTTGCATCGATCATTGCTGATCAAGGATTGCCTGTCTCAACCATTGATGGTGTTCGTGTTGATCTCGACTCTGGCTGGGGTTTAATTCGTTGCTCCAATACCACCCCAAATCTAGTGTTACGCTTTGAGGCTGAATCACAAGAAGCATTAGAGACAATCCAGAGTACAATGCTCGATGCCTTGAAACAGGCAGAACCCAGTTTGGAGCTCGAAACACTATGCTAAGCCTGGCTCGTGCCACAGAAGTTGCACAGGTCCTCTCCGAGGCCCTGCCGTATATCCAGAAATTTGCCGGACGGACGATCGTTGTCAAATATGGCGGGAATGCAATGATTGACGATGCGCTAAAAGCATCGTTCGCGCGAGATATCGTATTGATGCAAGCGGTCGGGATGCGACCAATTGTTGTGCATGGCGGCGGACCACAAATTGGCGAACTCCTTGAGCGGTTGAACATCGAATCACGATTTGTCGATGGTATGCGTGTGACCACCGAAGAAACCATGGATGTCGTTGAAATGGTTCTCGGTGGGTTGGTCAACAAAGAAATCGTCAGCCTGTTAAATCTGGCCGGTGGCCGTGCCATGGGACTGACCGGTAAAGACGGCCAACTGATTCGTGCCAAGCAGCTAAAAATTGAACGAAAAAGCCCTGAGCTCGAAGCCCCCGAGATCATCGATATTGGTCACGTCGGACAGGTTGAGTCCATTGATACGCGGGTGCTGACCATGTTGACTGAAAATGATGTCATCCCAGTCGTCGCACCCATTGGCGTTGGTCCGACGGGGGAGTCCTACAACATCAACGCGGATTTAGTCGCTGGCAAACTCGCTGAAGTATTGAACGCTGAAAAACTGATGCTGCTCACAAACACCGCCGGCGTATTAGATCAAGCCGGACAAGTCGTCACGGGCCTTGTCTCCGATGAAGTCCGTGCGTTGATCGACGATGGCACCATCTCTGGCGGAATGTTGCCGAAAGTGGCGTGTGCATTGTCTGCTGTGAACGCGGGCGTCAACAGCGCCCACATTGTCGACGGTCGAGTGCCGCACTCAGTCCTGCTTGAAATTTTCACTGATCAAGGCGTTGGGACACAGATTCTGAGAAAACGCAGTTAACTCAACCGGCACCATATTGGGCACGGTAGGCTTCAATTCGAGGGGCGACGTCGCTTGAGATGCGCGAATCGTCTGCCGCGAATGCCAAAATATCGTCAAGCGTCACGATGGAGATCGGAACTAAGTGAAAGGTTTCGGCGAGTTCCGCCAAGGCCGATCGTGATCCTTCTTGACCTCGCTCTTGCCGGTCGACTGCCACGCAAAACGCACACAACGATGCGCCCTGCGCTTCAATGAAATCCACTGATTCACGGACTGCCGTTCCCGCTGTGACCACATCGTCGATCGCTAATATGCGTCCGGAAAGCGCCGCGCCCAGGAGTGTTCCGCCTTCACCGTGGTCTTTGACTTCTTTGCGATTAAACGAGACGGGGTAATCCTGGCCGTCTTCGGCAAAAGCGACAGCAACAGCGCTGGCCAACGGGATCCCTTTGTAGGCTGGGCCAAATAACCCGTCGAATTCGAGGCCTTGGTTCACAATCGCATCGCGATAACAACGACCTAGCGTTTGAAGCTGCGCGCCTGTCGAAAAAGCAGAGGCATTAAAAAAATAGGGACTCACTCGCCCAGACTTTAGTGTGAATTCACCAAAGGTAAGTGCACGGGCTTCCAGAGCTAATTCGATAAAGGAACGCTTGTATGGGGACATAAGACACGTCTAACATTACACTGATCGTTTAAAAATAGTACACCAGTTCGACTGGTCACTCACTTCAAGGACAGAAATTCTTTTGATGCGTGTAATCAGCCTCCGCTGTCACGGTTTGATTTCGGCCGTTAAGCAAGGCTTAACTGAATGGCTCGCCAGCAAAGACGCAGACATTATCTGCTTGCAGGATATCCGTGTCCGTGAGTACAAAGTGGCTGACGATGCTCGTTTCTGTCCTGAAGGCTTTCAACCGTTCTACTTTGAAGGTGAGGACGAGGGCAAAGGTGGCGTCGCCATTTTTACGCGACACACGCCGAAAGCGGTGATGCGGGGCCTCGGCTCCTATGATCTCGATCGAGACGGGCGCTATATCCAAGCCGATTTTGAACACGTCAGCGTTGTCTCGATTCTTCCGCCGTCACCAACATCTGATCCAAAAGAACTCAGAGCAGCATTTTTAGAATCACTCGAAACCTGGATGCGAAAAATACGCAAGAAACGACGCCATTTTATTTTCTGTGGCGATTTTGGCGTTGCTGCACGAACTCTCGATCTTGAAGAGTGGCATCAACACAATGAGTCACCGGGCTTTACCAAAGAAGACCGACATTGGATCGACAGTCTGTTGAATGATGTGGGTTATGTCGACGCATTCAGAGAAGTATTTGCCAACGAGCCCGCCTACAGTTGGTTTCCTGGCCCAGATGTCTTCGAGATGCCAAACCCTGGAGCGTGGCGAACAGACCTTCAATTAGTCTCCCAAGAAATCGCACGACGGGTCCTTGCAGCAGGCTATGTGGCAAAGCGTCCTTTCGACGACCGGGTTCCCCTGATCGTCGACTACGACATTTCTCTTAGCACAGAAGCCGAAGACTAACCTTCGGCAAGTGCTGCTTTTTGAGCGGCAATCAGCCGTGCAATCCCATGCTCACCCAAATCAAGCAGTGCATTTAATTCTTGGCGATTAAAGGGGGCTTCCTCTGCTGTGCCTTGGATTTCAATCAGCTGAGAGCCTTCGGCCATCACGACATTCAGATCCGAATCAGCACTCGAATCCTCGGGATAGTCCAAATCGAGAATCGGTTGCCCCTGATAAATGCCAACCGATACTGCCGCCACGAAACTAATCAAGGGATCTTCGGACAATAGACCCTGACGCTGCAATCCGTTCAAGGCGTCCATTAACGCCACCATGCCCCCTGTGATCGCAGCCGTTCTGGTCCCGCCATCGGCCTGCAGGACATCACAATCAATGGTAATTTGTCGCTCCCCCAATTTTTTCAGATCAATCGCTGCGCGCAAAGAGCGCCCGATTAATCGCTGAATTTCTTGCGTGCGTCCTGATTGCTTTCCTCGAGCGGCCTCACGATCGGAGCGCGTGTGAGTGGAGCCCGGTAACATGCCATATTCTGCGGTCACCCAACCTTGACCCTTGCCCTTCATCCAACGTGGGACTTGCTCGACAACTGATGCCGTGCAAAGCACTCGAGTATCACCAAATTCAACCAATACAGAGCCTGCTGCATGACGGGTAAATCGACGAGTAAATGATATTGAACGCAGTGCATCGAATGCGCGGCCGCTTGGTCGCATGGCAGAACCTCTCTAATTGAACTAAGCTTTCGGAATAAAATTGTATTATGACTCTCTCAAACGGATCTTTCATGCCGCAGGGCCAGCTATTTGTGATATCAGCACCATCGGGTGCTGGCAAAACCAGTCTCGTTGCTGCCACCATCGCACGCGTTTCCGATTTAACGGTTAGTGTATCGCACACAACCCGAAGCCCGCGCCCAGGTGAAGTCGATGGCCGAGACTATCACTTTGTTGATCAATCGGAATTCGACGCGCTGATTGCCTCACAAGCTCTGTTTGAGCACGCGCAAGTCTTTGGAAATTTTTACGGAACCTCTAAGGAAGCCATCGAATCACAATTGGCTTCTGGGATCGATGTGATTCTTGAAATTGACTGGCAGGGTGCATCACAAGTCCGCATGATGGCGCCAGACGCCGTGTCGATCTTCATTCTGCCACCAACCCGTGACGCTTTGAGAGAACGGTTGATCGGGCGTCAACAAGACGATTCAACGATTATCGACGCACGGATGGCTGAAGCCGACGAAACCATCGAACAAGCACCGCACTTTGACTATTGGGTCATTAACGATGACTTTGAAATTGCCCTTGGACAGCTGAAATCAATCATCATCAGCCATCGCCAGCGTCGACCTCAAATTCAGGCTAAACACCCGAATTTTCTAGAAAAACTTCTCGGTCACCAATAAATTGCATATACTATGCGGCTCCCTAATTTTTAACTAAGGATGAACCATGGCTCGAGTGACTGTCGAAGACTGTCTTGAAAACGTCGAGAACCGTTTTGAGCTCGTCATGCTCGGCACACGCCGCGCGCGACAGCTGTCAACTGGCGGCAAAGACCCGCTGGTCGCGGAAGAAAATGATAAGCCCACCGTGATCGCACTGCGTGAAATCGCCGAAGGACTGATTAATCGTGAAGCACTCGATGCGGAAGATGCGAAAACAGAGGCAGAGCTTGAAATGGCTCGCGCACGTTTTGAACCACGTCAGCCGGTTTTCGATAACGATTTTTAAGTCATGAATGCCGCCGTCGAAACCATTGACGGCTTGTGCGGCCGTCTGACCCGATACCTCGAGGATCATGAAATCCGCCAGGTCAGACGCGCATATCTCTACTCTGAACAAGCACACGACGGGCAGAAACGCCGATCAGGCGATCCCTACATCATCCATCCCCTTCAAGTCGCTGAAATTCTCTCGGATATGCGGATGGATCACCAGAGTCTGATGGCGGCGATGTTGCATGATGTCATCGAAGACACCGGGATCGCCAAAGATGCGCTGCAATCCCAATTTGGTGAAGCTGTCGCTGAATTGGTCGACGGTGTCAGTAAGCTCACGCACATCAGCTTCGAAACACGAGCCGAGGCACAAGCCGAAAACTTTCAGAAAATGACGCTAGCAATGGCCCGGGATATTCGGGTGATCATCGTCAAACTGGCTGATCGGCTCCACAATATGCGCACGATCGGCTCACTCAACCCCGAAAAGCGCCGTCGTATCGCCAGAGAAACACTGGATATCTACAGCCCCATCGCCAATCGGTTGGGCATGTACGAGCTCCGCAGTGAACTGCATGAACTCGCCTATCGCGCGATGTTTCCCATGCGCATCGAACGCATCGAGCGCGCGGTCCAGACAGTGGCCGGTAATCGCAAAAAAATCGTTTCCGAGATCTTAGAATCACTTGAGAGCGCACTGGAAAAAAGCGGCATTAAAGTTCGCATCGAAGGGCGTGAAAAAGCAGCCAATAGCATTTACCGCAAGATGCGTGACCAGCGAAAATCGTTCTCCGACATCATGGATGTTTATGCCTTTCGCATCGTCACAGACTCTGTCGATGATTGTTATCGGACGCTTGGAATTGTGCATAATTTATACAAACCTCGTCCCGGACGGTTTAAAGACTATATCGCGATCCCAAAAGCAAATGGTTACCAGAGTCTCCATACGACACTCTTTGGCATGCATGGCGTGCCCATTGAAATTCAAATCCGAACCTCAGAAATGGATGCCATGGCTTCTGGCGGTATCGCGGCACACTGGTTGTATAAAGCGGGGTCTGACGATACCGCCGCGGTACAGCGCACCAACCGCTGGGTCAAAGGGCTTTTGGAAATCCAGCAACGCGCCGGTAACTCGCTCGAATTCATCGAAAACGTCAAAATCGATCTCTTCCCCGACGACATTTACATTTTCACGCCGAAAGGCAAGATCATGGAATTACCCAGTGGGGCAACAGCGGTCGATTTCGCCTATGCAGTCCACACAGACGTCGGAAATCGGTGTGTTGCATGCCGAATTGATAAGGCGCTAGCGCCACTCTCAACGGTTCTTCAATCCGGTCAAACGGTGGAAATCGTCACCGCCAAGCACGCCAAGCCGAACCTCGCTTGGCTCTCGTTTGTCGTGACCGGAAAAGCACGTTCAGCCATTCGTCACTTCCTCAAAAATCAGCAACGGTCAGAATCCGTGAGTCTCGGTCAACGCTTATTAAGTCGTGCTTTAGCCAATCTGGGATCCAGTTTCGACCGAATTCCAGACGAACAAAAACAAACGTTGGTCAAAGAAGCTGAATTCATTGAATTTGATGACATTCTTGAAGATATCGGACTGGGTAACCGAGTCGCCTATTCCATTGCGAGACGGCTAGTCCCTGATGCGGATTCAGAGCCCGCCAAGTTGTCCCAAAATGGGGATACAAGGCCTCTTGCAATCAAGGGATCTGAAGGACTGTTGACCAGCTATGCAAAATGTTGTCGCCCGATTCCGGGAGATCCGATCATCGGACACATCTCTAAAGGCCGTGGCATGGTGATTCACCATGAAACCTGTAACAACGTCTCAGAAATCCGTGATAACCCGGAAAAATCCGTCTTCTTAACCTGGGACGATGATCTCAATGGCGAGTTTTATACCGCTCTCAAAATCATCGTCGAGGCAGAAACCGGCATTATTGCCAATATTGCGTCTGCAGTCTCCGAAGCCGATGCAGCAATCGACCGCATCAATCGCGAAGAGCGGGATGCGAAAACCAGTGTGATCGTTCTTGAAGTCGGCGTCCGTGACAGACAACATCTCGCAAATGTTGTCCGTCATATTCGGCGCATCAAGTCGGTTATGAAAATCTCACGAATACGAGCTTAATCATGAACAAAAGTTTCATCGCGACAGCAGATGCACCTGCTGCCATCGGCACCTATTCTCAAGCCGTTAAAGTTGGCCAGACCACTTACTTATCTGGGCAAATCCCTCTAGTCCCAGGGAGCATGGCTCTGGTTGAAGGCGACATTGAGGCGGAAATCCGCCAAGCGTTTAGCAACCTCAAAGCCGTCTGTGAAGCGGCCGGAGGTGGCCTCAATCAACTTGCCAAGGTGCATATTTTTTTAACTGACCTCGATCATTTTCCAGTCGTCAACCAAGTCATGGAGGAGTTATTTGAAGCTCCTTATCCAGCACGGGCGGCGATTGGGGTGGCTGAATTGCCCAAGGGTGCACGCGTCGAGGTCGATGGAATTATGGTCGGCTAAGGACAGCTTCGCAGGTTGGGTATCGGAGCCTTGGCATCCGATCGTCCAGTTGTGTCGCCAAGATCCGACCTTCTGTCGCGGGTATTAGGGGCATATTCGCTCCGTCAAGGAGATCAAAAATCTGTTGATAGGTGGCTGATCCTTGGTCCACGCCGTGGATTAAGGCTGGCATCTGCTCACCACGAGAATGACCGAGCGCCAATTCCCGTAACCAACTGACTGCATCTTGCCGATGCATGCGGTTTGATACGGCCTTAGGGTCTAACTGTGCGCGAAACAGCGGATCCCTGAGGCGCATGACACTTTTTGCATCATAAAGACCTGCAAACCGAATCACGGTTGTGGGGGCTTTGATTTGCGCAATATTCTGTTCCGCCTCCCATAACAGTTGACCACGCCAATGGTCAGGGGAAACAGGGACGGACTCATCCAAAATTCCGGTTTGATGCTGACCAAACACCGCAGTGGAACTCACCCAAATCACGGGATGCTCACGGCCTGGCAATGATGCCCATTGACGGAGCTTCGCGGAGACACCGACATAGCGCTCTCGATAAGCCACTTCAGTCCGCGTATCCGGCGTCATGATCGTCACAATCACGGCCTGTTGTGAGAGCGGTATCCGGCACAATCGATCCCAACTGTCAGGAGCATCCAAATCGAGGCGAAGACAGGTCGGATCGTCGGGCATTGGTGTTCTTCGAACACCCAGGACTTGAAGTTTTTCCGCCTCAAGCTCGGTTTTCAGGTTGCCTCCTAACTGGCCACAGCCTAGGATGACGATATCCCAAGGATTAGACACAACGATGACCCTCACAGAACTTCGATACATTATTGCCGTTGCCGACGAAAAACATTTTGGACGCGCCGCCTCTCGATGTTTCGTCAGTCAGCCTACCTTGTCTATTGGCGTGAAGCGACTCGAAGATGAACTGGGTGTCACTCTGTTTGAACGCAGTAAGACAGGAGTTCACTTAACCGCTGTTGCCGAGCAGTTAGTTGAAAAAGCCCGGACGATCCTGCAAGAAGTCGACGCGTTTAAAGAATTATCAGACCATGTGAAAGATCCGTTCTTAGCGCCGTTGAGACTGGGGGCGATTTACACTATTGGGCCGTACCTCTTTCCAGCGTTACTACCGGCACTGAAGGCCGCCGAACCAAGACTGAAGCTTTATATCGAAGAAAGCTTTACCGGCACATTGCGCCAAATGCTGAAAAAAGGTCAATTGGATGCAATTATCGTCGCACTTCCGTTTACCGAGCCAGATGTTGAAGTTCGCGAACTCTACACCGAGCCCTTTGAAGTCCTTTTGCCCGCCAACCACCCTTGGGCCGATGAGGCACACATTCCACCGAAACAATTACATACCGAAAATGTGTTGTTGCTTGGCGAAGGCCACTGCTTCAGAGATCAAGTGATCGATGCTTGTCCGGCTTTATCGAGAGCAGCGCATGATCGCAACAATGTGGTTGCCGAGGGCAGTTCACTTGAGACTCTCCGTCATATGGTCGCCTCAGGGCTCGGGGTCACGGTACTCCCTGCATCGGCGGCTGGCACCAAAAGCTACGCACCAGGTTATCTGATCACCAAACCATTTTCTCAACCCGAACCATCACGAACCGTGGCCATTGCTTGGAGAAAACAATTCCCAAGAACTGAAGCGATCGATCTCTTGGTCGATGTCATCAGAACACAGGTTGGTCCGCAGCTGAATGCAAAACACCAGGCAGCCTAGCGAATTACAAAGTCTTACAGGCGTTGGGCCCAAAGTTGAGCAAGCACTGAACCGCTTGGGCCTGTATTCCTTCCGAGATCTCTTGTTTCATTTGCCGGCGCGCTATGAGGACCGGACCACCCTTGTCGACATTGCCGATCTGCAGCCGGGGACTCCTCAGCTTCTACAAGGCGAAATCACAGCTCAATCGATCATCCCCGGTCGCCGCATGCAAGCTGTTTTGACCTTTGAGGATCTGACAGGGGCAGCTCGCATTCGATTATTTCATTTTTCACGGGCCTACCTAGCCACTCTGAAAAGTGCAGCCTCCGTTCGAATCTTTGGCGAACCTAGGATCAACCAAGGAGTGACCGAATTCATTCATCCAGAAATTTCCGTGTTCAAAGGCGATCCACCACCGTTAGATGACACACTCACGCCGATTTATCCAACCACTGACGGGCTTTCGCAACCCAAACTTCGCGACTTGATTCGGCAAGCCCTCGCCAAAGGCGCTGATTTTTATGCGTTAGACGAGTTATTAGATGCCGCTCATACCAAACATCGTCCCGCGTTGTGGGATGCGCTGCTTGCTCTGCATCAGCCGACCAAAGGGCTGCCTGCAAGCCCCTACGTCGAGCGACTGGCGTTTGAAGAACTGCTCGCCCATCGGCTCCTGTTACTGACGCGACGAGATGACTACATCCGCTACCAGGCGCCTTGCCTGCAGTCCACGGCGGCAGAGGCGAGGAAACAGCTGATCACGGAGCTTCCATTTGAGCTGACAGAGGCACAACAACGTGTGCTCAAAGACATCGATCACGATCTACAAAGTGGCCACCCCATGCTTCGCTTGCTTCAAGGTGATGTGGGCTCTGGAAAAACACTAGTGGCAGCTCTGGCAGCTCTGCCTGTCATTGACGCCGGCTTCCAAGTGGCATTGATGGCTCCAACTGAGCTCTTATCAGAACAACATGCGGCGCAGTTTGCGACCTGGTTCAGCCCACTTGGAATTTCAGTCGGTTGGCTCACTGGGTCCATGAAGGCTCAACCAAGGCGAACCATTCTCGAGCAAATCGCGAATGGCTCATGTCAGATGGTGATTGGAACTCATGCCCTCTTTCAAACGGACATCGTCTTTCATCGACTCGGCCTCGCGATCATTGATGAGCAACACCGGTTTGGTGTCGCACAGCGCCTCCTGTTGCGCGAAAAAGGAAAGGACCTGACACCACACCAGCTCATCATGACAGCCACACCAATCCCTAGAACACTCGCCATGACTCATTTCGCTGATTTGGATGTCTCAGTGATTGATGCCTTACCACCCGGCCGGACTCCAGTCGATACGCGGCTGTTAAGTCAGACACGCGCCGCCGAGATCACAAACCGTCTGGATGCGCAATTCAGTGAGGGGGGTCAAGCCTATTGGGTTTGTACACTCATCGAAGAAACTGATCAAAGTATCGCTGAGGCTGCGGAAACGCGGGCTGAGAAACTGAAACAACAACTTCCCCATCGTCGTGTTGGCCTTGTTCACGGCCGGATGAAGGCCGATGACAAATCTCAGGTGATGGCTGCATTTAGCCATGGCGATCTTGATCTGTTGGTTGCAACGACCGTGATTGAGGTCGGCGTCAATGTCCCCAACGCGAACATCATGGT
>Ga0255775_1000066_pt1 | contig 96800 bp, 96 predicted proteins | sample 011ome_26_FD_179973 | JGI IMG/M metagenome (GOLD analysis project Ga0255775, IMG submission 179973) | Coastal salt marsh microbial communities from the Groves Creek Marsh, Skidaway Island, Georgia - 011511BT metaG (version 2) | ecosystem: Environmental > Aquatic > Marine > Intertidal zone > Salt...
ATCATCGGTTTGATCATCGGTGTCTTGGGCAACTGCATCGTCCAAATCATCACGCGATGTTGGATCATCACCTTGGACCGCATCCACAGTTTCGGCTGGGGTATCGTGATCGATGGACGATGTCGCATCATCGGGCTGCGGGGCATCACCCGTATCCTCAGACGCAACCTGCGTCACCTGTGGCGCATCCGAGTCTGGTAATGGCAGATTGATTTTGGATTTTGGTTTCTTATTCGCCATTTTCATCCTCATATCAGCCCTGTGGTGCGGTTAATTCCACAAAGGTTGGTCAATTAAATACAACTTTCCCGATATACCAGACATACCGCATGCAGCATGGCAGGTCCATTGGGTCGTTCTATGATCGTAATCTTTTTGCAAGGAATGTGGTCAAAAATCGCTGCGACTTTGTAGCTCATGGCGATAATATGCCAGTTTTGCGGATTTTCGCCTGTTTCTATCAGTAATTTCGCACTGCGGGGTGAAAATACTGGAATCATCACAGGCCGCGGCCCAGACAAAACCGATCGCAGATCATCCCCGACAGGCAGCGCCTGTTGGTCATAGGCCACATATCCGTGACAGGTGATTCCACGTTGTTCCAAATCCTGTGTGATTTGGCCGGCAACATGCGTTCCGTGCAGATACAACAATGGGCCACGCGGCGCGTGTTTGTCAATTAAGTCCACCAAATCATCGCTGTCGCCATCAGCGCAGAACACAGCATCCCCCTGTGTCGCGGCGGCCGTTTTTTGGCCCACAACATAGGCAGGCCGCGACGGCAACCCCCAGTGGTGGGCCGCGCGTGCGCCATTTGGCGATGTAAAGACATAAGCATCATAGTCTACAGGGCGCGGATCAGGCGGCGCACAAATCACAATGTCCTGCATCGGGTGGATCGCAATATCTGCATCAATTTCAGCGGCCAAAGCATCCGCAAATTCCTGCGCCTGCGGTTTGGGCCGCGTCAAAAGTATAATTGGATCGTACATTGCAGGATTGTCTGTCATGATGTGGGATGATACCTGCGTAATGTCACGCTTACAATGGATCACATGATGCGCAACCGCGATTTACACATCCTAGGACTTGAAAGCAGCTGCGACGATACCGCCGCCGCCGTCGTTCGGCTGGATGCGCATGGGCGCGGTCATGTTGTGTCATCCGTAGTCATGGGCCAAACAACGCTGCACGCAGATTTTGGCGGTGTGGTTCCCGAAATTGCCGCACGCGCCCATGCTGAACGCATTGACATCGCCGTGGAACAGGCCATTGCAGAGGCCGATATGTCATTGCACGATATGGATGTCATTGCCACCACCGCCGGCCCCGGTTTGATTGGTGGCGTACTGTCAGGTGTGATGTGCGCCAAGGGGTTGGCCAAAGGGCTGGATAAACCCCTGATCGGGGTAAACCACCTAGCCGGCCACGCCCTGACCCCACGCCTGACCGACGGCATCGCCTATCCCTATCTGATGTTATTGGTGTCAGGCGGGCATTGTCAGTTTCTGATCGTGTCAGGACCCACAAAATTCAAACGTTTGGGCGGCACCATCGACGATGCCCCAGGCGAAGCATTCGACAAAACCGCCCGCCTGCTAGGCCTGCCCCAACCCGGGGGGCCGTCTGTAGAACAGGCCGCGCAAACAGGGGATGCGACACGATTTGCATTCCCACGACCCCTGCTGGATCGACCCGGGTGCGATATGTCATTTTCGGGTCTAAAAACCGCTCTGCTGCGCACGCGCGACGGTTTGGTGGATGCCCAAGGCGGGCTATACGATCAAGATATTGCAGATTTCAGCGCCAGTTTTCAGGCCGCCGTCGGTGATGTTTTGGCGGAAAAATCAGCGCGCGCCTTGGCTGAATATATGGCCCTGTCCCCAACACAACCAACCATTGCCGTGGCAGGCGGTGTCGCGGCAAATACGCATATTCGCAAACGATTAACCACTGTGGCCGCGGATCATGGCGCTGCATTTCTGGCGCCACCGCTGGCATTATGCACCGACAACGCGGCAATGATTGCCTATGTGGGTGGGGAATTGTTCATGCTGGGCCAAAGGGATGATGACACATTGTCTGCGCTTCCGCGCTGGCCATTGGATACATCACAACCTGCCATCCTTGGCAGTGGGAAAAAGGGGGCCAAGGCATGACGATCGCAATCATGGGCTCAGGCGCGTTTGGCACGGCATTGGCTGTGATGTTGGCGCAAAATGGAACTGGCGTAACACTGTGGGCGCGGGATGCACAGGCGGCCACAACCCTGCAATCCGAACGGATGAACACCAAACGATTGCCCGGCGTTGCGTTTCCAACTGGAATTCAGGTGACCGCTGATATTTCTGATTTAGCGGACAGTGACACCATTTTGATGGCCGTCCCGATGCAAACCCTGCGTGGGGTATTACAACAGTATCAAACAGAGCTATCTGGCAAAACACTGATCGCATGCTGCAAAGGATTCGAAGTATCCACAGGCACAGGCCCCAGCGCCATTTTGCAAACCGTAACCCAAAACGCAGCCATACTAACCGGACCCAGTTTCGCCCATGATATCGCGCGTGGGTTGCCCACGGCCCTGACACTGGCCGCAACATCCGATGAATTGGGCCAAGCATTGCAATCGCAGCTGGGCAGCAAAACAATGCGCCTGTATCGCACCACGGATATGGTCGGCGCAGAACTGGGTGGCGCGTTGAAAAACGTCATCGCCATTGGCTGCGGTGCCACAATCGGCGCAGGTTTGGGCGACAGTGCGCGCGCGGCGCTGATGACACGCGGCTATGCCGAAATGGCGCGCATGGCGCAGGCTTTGGGCGCGCAACCCGAAACGTTGTCAGGATTGTCGGGCTTTGGTGATTTGTCTCTGACCTGTATGTCCGAAGGATCGCGCAATTACCGTTTCGGCCTTGCTCTGGGGCGTGGCGACGCGTTTGATCCATCCATAACGGTTGAGGGCGCCGCCACAGCACAAGCGGCATTGACCAAATCACAAGAACTAGGGATAGATATGCCCATCACAGCCGCTGTTCATGCTTTGGCGAAAGGCCAGCTGGACATAAAAACGGTTATGGATCACCTGTTAAACCGACCACAAAAGGAAGAATAATGTTCATCGCCCTAATCGCCAAAGACAAACCCGGCCACCTAGATACGCGCAAAGCGAACCGCGACGATCACCTGGCCTATATCAAATCAACTGGGGTCGTCGCCCAAGCGGGCCCGTTGTTGGATGGCGATGGTCAGATGTGCGGATCCTTGGTCGTGCTGGATGTGGCCGACATGGCGGCGGCGCAAAACTGGGCCGATCATGACCCCTATGCCAAGGCCGGCCTGTTCGCATCTGTTGAATTGATCCAATGGAACAAAGTGATCTGATGCAATATTGGCTGTTCAAATCCGAACCCGACACATGGGGTTGGCACGACCAAATGGCCCGTGGCGACGCGGGCGAGGAATGGAACGGCGTGCGCAATTATCAGGCGCGCAACAACATGCGCCTGATGAATATTGGGGATTTGGGATTTTTTTATCATTCCCAATCAGAACGTGCGATTGTGGGGATTGTGCAGGTCATCGCCACATCCCACCCCGACAGCACCACGGATGATCCGCGTTGGGACTGCGTGGACATTAAGGCGGTAAAACCCGTTAAAACCCCAGTCACACTGGATCAGGTCAAATCCCATCCGATTCTATGCGATATGCCCTTGGCCAAAAACCCACGGCTGTCGGTGCAACCGGTCACCCAAGAACAATGGGCCATCATTTGCGCCATGGCGGGCGTTTAGGTAACTGTTGACTTTGAACCCAAAACAGGTCATTAGGCGGCCTTGGCTGTTTAGCGGCGTGAGCACGCCTGAGTTATAGGCGCTTCAGCATAATCCGTTTCCACATCACGCATGGTACGCAACACGTCACAAGGTTCCTTGGGTGGTCTGAGGTATCTTAATGTGGCAGTATTGGCGTCTTTGACGTGATGATCGCCTGCGCATCTGCGTAGGTAAAGGAATGATATGTTTGACTTTGAAATGCTGGATCTGCCAGCACACCTGAAAACTCGGCTAAAAGAATTAAACTTTAGCGAACCCACACCGATCCAAAACAAAGCGATCCCTCTGGCCCTAGCGGGTCACGATATTTTGGGACTGGCCCAAACGGGTACCGGCAAAACATTGGCCTTTGGCCTGCCGCTGTTGAACCACGTGCTGAACGCACCTGGCAAACCAGAACCCAAAGTGGCGAAATCGCTGATTTTGGCCCCCACCCGCGAATTGGTGAACCAAATCGCCGAAAGCCTAAAACAGTTTACAATTGGCACCAAAGTACGGGTTATGACCGTTGTTGGTGGGCAATCAATTAACAAACAAATCCAACTGTTGGGCCGCGGCACCGACATTTTGGTGGCAACACCGGGCCGTTTGATCGACCTGTTGGATCGTCGCGCTGTCACATTGAAACAGGCGCATTATCTGGTGCTGGACGAGGCGGACCAAATGTTGGATCTGGGCTTTATTCATGCCCTACGCCGTATTGCGCCCGAATTGGGCACACCGCGTCAAACCATGCTGTTTTCCGCAACGATGCCGAAAAAAATGGAAGAGCTGTCCAGCGCATACCTGAAAAACCCACAGCGTGTTCAGGTGTCCCCCCCAGGCAAAGCCGCCGATAAAATTACACAATCTGTTCATTTTCTGGCAAAAGCATCCAAGCCTGGCCAGTTGCGCGATATTTTGCGCCAAGACCCCAAAGCCAAAACATTGGTGTTCGGTCGGACAAAGCATGGCACAGAAAAATTGATGAAATCGCTTGTCGCTGATGGCTTTCGGGCTGTTTCCATTCATGGCAACAAAAGCCAAGGCCAGCGGGACCGTGCCATCGCTGCGTTCAAAGCGGGCGACGCAAACATTTTATGTGCCACAGACGTGGCCGCGCGCGGGATTGATATTCCTGACGTGATGTTTGTTGTGAACTACGATCTGCCAGAGGTGGCCGATAACTATGTTCACCGCATTGGTCGTACTGCCCGTGCGGGACGCACAGGCGAGGCCATTACATTGTGCAGCCCCGAGGAAATTCCATTGCTGCGCGATATTGAAAAGGTGATGAAAATTCAAGTTCCCGTCGCAAGCGGCGAAGGCATGTTGGCTGGATTTGAACCCCCCGCCGGCGCGAAAAAGCCCGCTGGAAGAAAGCGCCCCCATCGTGGTGGTCGCCCATCTGGCGGGGCATCGGCCCCGGGCGGAAACACAGATTTCCGCAAACGCCGCAAATCGGGCGGTCAGAAAAAATCGGCCTGAGCTAAGGTCACGCATGACATCAAAAGGGGGCATCGGCCCCCTTTTTCTTTCTTAAATTGTTTCATTTATCGATAATCGCCATATTGGAGTAATTGTTGCGATTAAAGGTTGCACAGACTATCTGTAACACTACTTTTCCTATTCAATCATTTTTCAAAGAGTATTTCTGCCCAAATGGAACCACCCCTGTTTACTGATCGCCAGTTTGAAATTCTGAAACTTATGGCAGATGGCTATACTCGTCAGGAAATCGCTGGCAAATTAAATCTGTCGCCAGACCCAATTTTTTCATCAGAAAGCTGTTTTTAACGGTTTCCAATTCGCTTTGCTGGCTACCAGCAACGGTGGACGCGTCTGCGTTGTAAATGGACGGGCCACAGCCGATTGTGACCTTGGTCAACAAATCCATATCTGGCGTCATGCCACATTTATTTTTCAAATCGTCTGCATATTTCGCAATTAGTTCGTCACGCTTGCCCATAATTACCCCCTTTGGATAGTTTTAATAACGAAAGTATCGTTAGCCAAATGTTATGGTCACGCAATGCTGAATATGCCCTAAAACGCAAAAAACCGCGCATATAAGCGCGGTTTTGCAATTTTTTAGTCCTGAATACTTAGTAACGATAATGTTCAGGCTTAAACGGGCCTTCAGTGGTGACGCCGATGTAATCCGCCTGATCTTTGTTCAGTTTGGTCAGTTTCACACCGATACGGTCCAGATGCAGGCGGGCCACTTTTTCATCCAAATGCTTGGGCAGGATGAAAACACCAGGGGCATATTCATCACCCTTTGTCCACAGCTCGATCTGGGCCAAAACTTGGTTGGTGAACGACGCAGACATCACGAATGATGGGTGTCCTGTCGCGTTGCCTAGGTTCAACAAACGGCCCTCGGACAACAGGATGATACGGCTGCCGGACGGCATTTCGATCATGTCCACCTGATCCTTGATGTTGGTCCATTTGTGGTTGCGCAGGTTGGCCACCTGAATTTCGTTATCGAAATGGCCGATATTGCCGACGATGGCCATATCCTTCATTTCGCGCATGTGTTCAATGCGGATCACATCGCGGTTGCCAGTGGTGGTGATGAACACATCGGCGCTGTCAACAACATCCTCTAGCACGACAACTTCGAAACCATCCATCGCGGCCTGCAATGCGCAGATTGGGTCCACTTCGGTCACCTTGACACGCGCACCAGCACCGCGCAGGGATGCGGCCGACCCTTTGCCCACGTCGCCATATCCACACACAACAGCAACCTTGCCGGCCATCATCGTGTCAGTCGCACGGCGGATCCCGTCAACCAGCGATTCCTTACATCCGTATTTATTGTCGAATTTCGATTTCGTAACCGAGTCATTGACATTGATCGCGGGGAACGGCAGCTGGCCTTTCTTGTGCAAATCATACAGACGGTGAACGCCGGTTGTTGTTTCCTCGGACACGCCTTTGATCGCATCACGGGTTTTGGTGAACCATCCGGGCGATTGTGCCATACGCTTTTTAATCTGCGCTTTGATGACTTCTTCTTCTTCGGATTGGGGAACGGGGATGATGTCTTCGCCTGCTTCGGCGCGCGCACCCAGCAATACATACAATGTCGCGTCACCACCATCGTCCAAAATCATGTTCGCGCCATCCGCAAACTGGAACGATTTATCCAGATAATCCCAATGTTCCTCTAGGGACTGACCCTTGACCGCGAACACGGGAATGCCCGCTTGGGCGATCGCAGCCGCGGCATGGTCCTGCGTGGAAAAGATATTGCAAGACGCCCAGCGCACATCAGCGCCCAGCGCCACCAATGTTTCAATCAACACAGCCGTTTGGATCGTCATATGCAACGATCCAACGATGCGCGCACCTTTCAGCGGCTGGCTGTCGCCAAATTCCGCGCGGCAGGCCATCAGGCCCGGCATTTCGGTTTCGGCGATGTTTAATTCTTTGCGCCCAAATTCGGCCAAAGCAATGTCTTTTACGATGTAATCAGTCGTCATTTTGCGGATTCCTTATTCTTTGGGGGCGACCTAACACATATAGGGGGGACAGACAATTTGGAAAACGGATAGCCCGAAATCACAACATTTTCTGCATCAACACCAAATCCATCCAGCGGCCAAATTTGTATCCCACTTGTGGCAATGTTGCGATGCGCCGAAACCCGATGCGGTTGTGGAACGCAACGCCGGCCGGGTTTTCACCGCTAACCCCCGCCCACATGGAATGCACCCCGGCATCGCGGGCATGATCACACAGACGGGCCATTAAATCACGACCAATGCCCAAACCATGAACGCGTGGGTCCAAAACGATGCTATGTTCCATTGTTCGCGCATAGCCGGGACCACCGCGAAATTGGAAATAGGTGGCAAAGCCCGCCACCCCCATATCATCACAAACCACGAAAAACCCTAACCCCGCCGCCTGTCGCGCAGTGATATCAGCGGCAATACCATCCGGCGTTTTCAGCGCGGTGGTAAAGGTATTGGGCGTGTTTTCGATCATATCGTTCCAAATCTCGGCAATCACGCGGCTGTCTGATGGGCGGGCGGGACGTATCTGCATTGTATCCTCGGGGTTGGTCATGGGTTTATGTTGCACAGCGCCCGCGTCTTGCCCAGATGATTTTTATGCCCCACGTAGCTTTGTGCATGACCACCGATAAAATTCATGCTAGGGGGCAGGTATGACCCAGATCCCATCCAAAGCCGAAATCCTAGAGTGGATTTCGACACACCCGACCCTGACCGCCAAACGTGACATTGCCAAAGCCTTTGGAATAAAAGGGGCCGCCCGCATTGAATTAAAACGCGTGCTTAAGCAGTTAGAGGACGAAGGCCACCTGTCCAAGCGCAAAAAGACCTATCGCGATCGCGACAGCCTGCCGCCCGTGACATTGCTGCAAATGATGCACCCAACACGCGATGGTGACATTTTTGCCCGCCCCCTTGAATGGCATGGCGACGGCGAAGAGCCGATTGTTTTGATGACCTTATCCCCCACCGATCCCGCTGTCGGATATGGCGATCGGATCTTGGGCAAGGTGCGCGCCGTGACCGGCGAAGCGCATCAGTATGAGGCAAAAATCATCCGCAAAATCGGCACAGCCCCCAGCCGCGTTTTGGGCGTGTTTCGCAAAACCGCCGAAGGTGGGCGCATTGTCCCCATCGACAAATCTGGCAAAGAATGGACCGTCCCCGAGGCCGCCGTAAATGGCGCGCGTGACGGTGAATTGGTCGAGGCCCAGCAATCCGGCCCAAAAACCCGAATGGGTCTGCCCGTTGCGAAAATTATGGATCGTTTAGGCGATCCAACTGCGCCCAAGGCCGTGTCCCTGATCGCGATTCATCAACATGGGATTCCCGATGATTTCCCCGCTGACGTTATCGCCGAGGCAGACGCGAAAAAACCTGCACCCCTGAAAGGGCGCCAAGACCTGCGCGATGTTCCTTTGGTCACCATCGACCCCGCCGATGCGCGCGATCACGATGACGCAGTTTTTGCCGAATATGACACGGATCCCGCGAACAAAGGCGGATTTATCCTGTGGGTCGCAATTGCCGACGTGGCCCATTATGTCACCCCCGGTTCGCAACTGGACCGCGAGGCATGGAAACGCGGCAATTCCACATACTTCCCGGATCGGGTCGTACCAATGTTGCCCGACCGTCTGTCAGGTGATCTGTGCAGCCTGCACGAAGGTGTGCCGCGCGCCTGTATCGCGCTGCGTATGGTATTGGATGCGCAGGGCGATAAAATATCGCATGAATTTCATCGCGCTATGATGAAATCAGCGGCGTCCTTGACCTATGAAGAGGTCCAAGCCGCAATGGATGGGCATGTCAATGAACGCGTCGAGCCATATTTAGAGACTGTTATTCAACCCCTATATGCCGCATATGCCGCCTTGGCTGCCGCGCGCGAACGTCGGCAACCATTGGATCTGGATTTACCAGAGCGCCGCATCGAATTGTCCGATGATGGCAAAGTGGCCTCGGTCGCGTTCAAAGATCGGCTTGATGCCCACCGCCTGATCGAAGAATGCATGGTTTTGGCCAATGTCGCCGCCGCGGAAACGCTGATCGCGAAAAAAACGCCCCTGTTGTTCCGCGTCCACGAAGAGCCGTCACAGGACAAATTGGACGCCTTGCGCGAAACGGCCCAAGCGGCAGGTTTGGTTCTGGCCAAGGGGCAAGTATTACGCACCAAACATCTAAATCAGCTGTTACAACAGGCCAAAGGCACAGATGATGCCGAATTGATCAATATCTCGACCCTGCGGTCCATGACCCAGGCGTATTATGCGCCGCAGAATTTCGGGCATTTTGGTCTGGCATTGCGCAATTATGCGCATTTCACGTCGCCCATCCGGCGATATGCCGATTTGATTGTGCATCGCGCGTTAATTGCCAGCCATGGTTGGGGCAACGATGGTCTAAGACCCGAAGAAATCGAACGGCTTGAGGAAACGGGCAACAATATTTCCACCACCGAACGCCGGTCGATGGTGGCCGAACGCGACACGGTTGATCGGTATTTGGCCGCCTATCTGTCCGAACGCAAGGGTGACGAATTTGACGGGCGCATCAGCGGGGTGGCAAAATTCGGGATCTTTGTCCGGATTGACGACAGCGGCGCGGATGGCATCGTGCCCGTCCGGTCATTGGGGCGGGAATTTTTCCATCATGACCCAAAGGCAAATACATTAATCGGCTCTGATACGGGGCTGACCCTGTCATTGGGGATGCGTGTCACCGTCCGCCTGACCGAAGCAGAGCCGGTTGCCGGCGGTATCGCGTTCGAATTATTATCCGTAAATGACACAGCATTGCCCCGCGGGCCACGACGGTTTTCCAAGACAGCGAAACGGAAAATGGCATTGGCCAAGAAAAAAGATAGCAACACCAAGCGAAAGGTGAAACGACGCAAAGGATGACAGACATCGGGTTTCACGACTGGATCGCAAAGACCACGCCAGAGTGGGCGGGCCGGTGTCATTTTTTACCCGAAGTTTTGGAGCGTGATCGGGATCAACCCGAAAAAACAGTGTCTATATGGGCCTATCTTGATCGTGTCCTATCAGACCACCGCATCGCGCAGGGGCGCCTTATGGCTGAGACATGGGCCGATGCGCTATCCAAAATTGAGGCCCGCTTTGGTCTGTCGCGTTATGAGATTTTGGCCATTTGGGGGCTAGAGACCAACTATGGCGCCAATCGTGGCGATATACATGTGCCAAGCGCGCTGGCAACATTGGCCTATCGCGCCGGCACATCCCGTCGCAGAGACATGTTTTTGGCCCAGTTGCAGGCGCTAAGCGATATCCACCACATTCCCAACGACAATCTGCGTGGCAGCTGGGCTGGCGCCATGGGCCACACACAATTCATGCCACAGGCCTATCGCGATTATGCCGTTGCCTATACTGGCGACAGACCTGCCGATATTTGGGCAGATGATCCGCGCGATGCGCTGACATCAACCGCGCGATATTTGGTCGCGCATGGTGCAGTATCGCATGAGATTGATGTACATTTTTGTTATTTAGACACTGATTTTGACTATGGGTGTTTGGAATTTCCAGTCAATGGCACGCATATTTCAGGGCTGCACGACGGCAAAACATATCGCGGTATGGCCCCCTATGGATCACATGGTCCCGTGGTGTTTTTAGGTCCAAATGCCCAAGCGATATATGGGTACAACCATTCACTGCACTATGTTCTGGCGGTTGTATTTCTGGCGCAAAAATTGGCATATTTGGATGTGCCGCCGGTGGATTGGCCCGTTGATTTGGACACCCTGTCACGCGCTGAAATACAACGCGTACAACAATATTTGGTTGACTTGGGCTATGACACCAATGGTGTGGACGGCATTTGGGGCGCCGGCAGCAGACGCGCGTTGCGTCAGTGGCAAGTATCCGTTGGACACGTTGCTGATGGCTATCCAACGCTTCAAGTGTTAGCGCAGCTGTCAGGTCAGTGATTGGCCCTGGCGGGCCAAGCCTGCGGCGCGAGTATTTTTGCAAAAATTAAAGACTATCCTTCGCCAAATGGGATCCAGATGGTTTTTGGTTCGGTTGCGTGGGGCAGTGCAGTTTTGACGAATGCGCTGTTCCAGGTCTGGTCGTATCCGTCATTGACCCAAGTGCGTTTGAGGTTGGTGATGCTGTTTTCTTGGATCGTTTTAGAGATATCTGCCTGAGAAAAGGACCAAACTGCGTCGATTTCCATGTGGCCGGCCATATGGGGTGCCAATTCGGTATGCGATCCAGTCAGGATATTGGCCGCGCCTGCAGGAACGTCAGATGTGTCGAGAATTTGATAAAGGTCGGTTGCGATTAAGGGGGCCGTTTCGCTGGCGACCATGATCATTCGATTGCCCATTGCCAGACCCGATGCAAGGGGTGCAATCAGGCCCATCAAGGGCATATGGTTGGGGCAAAAGGCACCGATGACGCCAAGTGGTTCGTTTACAACCAAAGTTGCGCCGCGCATGGGTGTGTTGGCGATGGTGCCGTCGAATTTATCGGCCCAAGCGGCGGCAGCGAAGAGCGTGTCGAGGGCTGTTTCAACCTCGGATTTACCCGATTTAGAGCCTGTTTTTGCATCAATATTAGTCGCAAATTCATCGGCGCGGGCAGATAGGTTTTCGGCCAGAAAATACAGGATCTGGGCCCGCAGGTGACCCGTTGATTTCGACCATCCGTTGGCCGAAACGGCGGCCGTTGCGGCGTTGCGGATATCTTTGCGGCTGGCCAATGGCATGTGGCCAATGAGTTTACCGCCCGCGTCGTGGACGGGTTGGGAATATCCGCTGTCGGGCCGGGATTGTTTGCCGCCGATATAGAGTTTCGCGGTGCGATCAATATTCAAAACACCCGTATTAGAGACGGATTTTGCGGCGATGGGTTTGATTTTGACCTGTTTTGCTGCGGGTTTGGTATAGGCGGACAGTCCTGTCCAGCCACCTTCGCGGCCGAAGCCACTGTCGCGTTGCCCGCCAAAGGGAGCAGCGGCGTCAAACATATTGGTGCCATTGATCCAGATTACGCCGGCACGCAGTTGCGGGGCGATGCCAAGGGTAAGGTTAATATTTTCGCTCCAGATCGATGCGGCAAGGCCGTAGCGGGTGTTATTGGCCAGTTCGACCGCCTCGGACGGGGTGCGGAAGGTCATGGACACCAAAACGGGGCCAAAGATTTCGTCCTGCATCAGGGGATCGGCGGTGCCCAGCCCTGTGATCAGGGTTGGCGGATAAAACAGGCCAGAATTCGGCGCGCTGCCTTGGGTGATGTCAGCATTGCATTGGCCGACCATTGCGGTGATGCGGTCATATTGGCTGCGATCCACGATGGCGCCCATGTCGATGGATTTATCCAGCGGATTGCCGACGCGCAGTTTCGCCATGCGCGCGCGCAGTTTGGTATAGAACCGGTCTGCCACGCCCTCTTGCACCAGCAAACGGGACCCTGCGCAGCACACTTGGCCTTGGTTAAACCAGATGGCGTCAACGACACCTTCGACGGCGCTGTCCAGATCGGCGTCATCGAATACGATAAAGGGGGATTTACCGCCCAATTCCAAGGTCAGCGATTTGCCCGTGCCGGCGGTCGCCACGCGGATTTTGCGCCCCACCTCGGTCGAGCCGGTAAAGGCGATTTTGTCGATATCGGGGTGCGATACGATCATTTCACCCACGCGGCCATCGCCTGTGACGATGTTGACAACGCCGTTTGGCACGCCGGCTTCGGTACAGATTTGCGCGAACAACAGCGCGGTTAGGGATGTGTATTCGGCCGGTTTCAACACCACCGTATTGCCCATCGCCAATGCAGGCGCAATTTTCCATGCCAGCATGAGCAGTGGAAAGTTCCACGGAATGATCTGACCACACACGCCCAGTGCCTGACGGTCCGGCAATTCGGTATCCATCACCGCGGCCATGCCTGCGTGGTAATAAAAATGGCGTTGCGCCAAGGGGATATCGGCATCGCGGCTTTCGCGGATGGGTTTGCCATTGTCCAGCGTTTCCAGAACGGCAAATAACCGCGCGTGTTTTTGCAACAACCGCGCCAGCGCGTATAATACCCGCGCGCGACCTTGGCCGCCCAGTTTTTCCCATTTGGCTTGCGCCTTGCGGGCGGCGGCAACGGCGGCGTTGATATCATCTGGGGTTGCCTGCGACACCTGGGCCAAGGGTTCACCTGTGGCGGGGTTTAGCGTGTCAAATGTGGTGCCGGCGGCCGTCATTTTGCCGTTGATGAAATGACCAAAGGGGCCGTTTGCGGCGATCCAATCCAAAGCGACGGTTGCAGATTCAGGGGCGGTTCCATAATCCATGGTTTCAAAAATCTCTTTCACAGTCATTGTTTTACCCCATCGCATGGTGGTTAGCGGCGGAATAGGCGCCGGTGACGTGGTGATCCAACTGGCGTTCGATATCGCCCATCAACGACGATGCGCCAAAGCGGAACAGATCATTTTCCAGCCAACGGCGGCCCAGTTCTTCGTTCATCATGGACAGATAAACCAAGGCATCCTTGGCCTTGGAAATGCCGCCTGCGGGTTTATAGCCGACCATATAACCGGTGCGGTCGTAATAATCGCGGATCGCGCGGATCATGACCAAGGATACAGGCAGGGTGGCGTTCACGCTTTCTTTGCCGGTTGATGTTTTGATAAAATCAGCGCCAGCCATCATACAGATCATGGAGGCCCGCGCCACATTGCGCAGCGATCCCAATTCGCCGGTGGCCAAGATCGCCTTGACATGGGCATCGCCACAGGCATCGCGGAATGCGCGCATTTCATCGTATAGCGCCTGCCAGTTTTGCGACAACACATGGCGGCGCGATATGACGATGTCAATTTCGCGGGCGCCTGCAGCAACGGATGCCTCAATCTCGGCAATGCGCAGGTTTAGGGGCGACAGACCAGCAGGGAACCCCGTAGATACGGCAGCGACCGGAATACCGGTGCCATCCAACGCCTGAACGGCGGTTTCGATCATATCGTGATAGACACAGACCGCACCCACCGTGATTGGCCCCATGCCCAGCGCATCCAATATATCGCGGCGCACGGGATTGCGGGCCTTGGCGCACAAACGGCGCACCCGATCGGCGGTGTCATCACCTGAAAGCGTGGTCAAATCGATGCAGGTGATCGCACGCAACAGCCATGCGGCTTGGTGATCCTTTTTCACCGACCTTCGTGTGCCCAATTGGCCCGCGCGGCGTTCAATGGCGGATTGATTGGCCTGCACGCCCAGCGCCCAGTCCAAATCCAAAGGGGTCCCCGGATTACGGGGAAAACCATGTGATGTCATATGTAAACGTCCAATTTTATCGCGATCACAGTGCCATGCCGCAGCCCAAGTGGCAAGGCTTGACCTAACTGGCGTAGGTGGATCCTTCTTCGTCCAAGATCGCCTTTAACTCGGCCAGATGGCGGGCATCCTGTTCGGGATAGGTTTCCAATTCGCGGGCGGTTTTTTCGGCGATATCATCGGGCAGAATGCGCAGCGGTTGGCCCGTTTGCAGCGCACGGATATAGGTTTCCGCAGCGCGTTCGAAATAATATAGGCGGTTAAACGTATCGGCCACGGTTTCGCCCACGACCAAAACGCCGTGATTGCCCATGATCAGCACCTTTTTCTGGGGATCTGACAACAGGGTGGAACACCGCACGCCTTCTTCTTCGAATGCCAAGCCGCCGTAATTGTCATCAATCACATAGCGATTGAAAAATGTGGCGCAATTTTGGTCAATGGGCGGCAGGCGACTGTCGGCCAATGATGCCAAGACGGTGGCATGGATCGAATGGACATGCATGGCGCAACGCGCATGCGCACAATGGCGATGGATTGCCCCGTGCAGCCCCCATGCGGTGGGATCGGGCGCATTTGGTCCCGACAGTGTTTCGGGATCATTTGCGTCAACCACGATTAAATCTGATGCCTTGACGCGGGAAAAATGCACTTGGTTCGGGTTCATCAAAAACCGTGTGCCATCGTCGTTGATGGCCAGTGAAAAATGGTTAGCCACGCCTTCGTGCATGTTTAACCGCGCGGTCCAGCGAAAGGCCGCCGCCAAATCAACCCGTTCGGCCCAGTTATCAATGTTTGCGTGTTTCATGCGACCCTCATGTCAATTATGACCAAGGGTCGCATAGGTTTAAATCGCGCGCAAATTATTTTTTCAATTATTCTGCGGAATGGTTGGTTAGTTATGCAGCGCACAAGCGGGCGACCAGACGTAGCCATCTGGGCATAAAATACAGGCCTCGCGCAGGCCGTGGGGTTTGTCTGTGGGCAACTCTAGGATATCGGCGCCGATTTGTTTGGCCCGATCCACTGCGGCATCAGGATCAGATTGAAACAGGTAAAACTGCGCCCCTGCACCGCGTGGCGGCAGTTCGGGGACCAGCCCAAGCATCGGATGCGTCCCAAAGGTACGATCCGCGTGCAATTGCATCACCTGCCCCTGATATTGCATAATCGCGAAATCATCGCTGACGCGGTGGGCTGTCATACCAAATACATGTGACAAAAATTCTGCGCTGCGCCGCACATCACGCACCAGCAGATTGACCCCAATCCCAGTCAAGGATGCGCCAAAATCGTCGGCGGATACGGTTTCAAAATCCATATAAAAACTTTCAATGCTATATCTTGCAGTACTGTCAAATGCGTGCCACACTTCGTGTGATAGAAAAAGACTATCCAATAACAATAATTCCGTCAATCAAGCGGAGAATAGGCACAAATGACAGATCACGACATTACAACCCAAACCCCAAATGGCCTAGCCACGCAGAGCTTTGATGATGCGCAGGCCGCCTATGACCATTTGGTCATGCTGTACGATTCAGCTGTTGGGTTTTTACGGGACAAATTTGCACAGGTCATGGAACAGGGCGTGGATCAAACACGATTTCGCGCGTTCTATCCCGAAATTCGTATTCGCACGACATCATATGCCGCGGTGGACAGCCGGCTGAGTTTCGGCCACGTCCCAGAGCCAGGCACCTATGCAATTACGGTAACACATCCAAAATTGTTCGGCCCCTATCTGAAACAGCAAATGGCGTTGTTGTTGCAAAACCACAATGTACCGCTGGACATTGGTCCATCGGATACGCCCATCCCACTGCACTTTGCCATGATCGGCAGCGGTGCGGTGGCCATTCCCCATGACGGGGCCGCCGATTTTACATTGCGCGATTATTTTGATGTGCCTGATTTGGCGACAACAAATGATGATATTGTAAATGGCGTATCGCAGCCCGCCGCTGACGGCACCCAACCCTTAGGCCTGTTTACGGCGCAGCGGGTGGATTATTCGCTGGCGCGGCTGTCGCATTACACTGCGACTGATCCCGAACATTTCCAGAATTTCGTACTGTTCACCAACTATCAATTCTATGTGTCCGAATTCGAAGATTACGCCCGCACGATGTTGGCGGATCCCAACAGCGGATATGTCAGCTTTGTATCCACCGGAAACGCGGAAATCACCACTGCGGACGGCACATTGCCTGTGCCCGAAAAATTGCCGCAGATGCCCACCTATCACCTGAAACGGGCGGATGGGAATGGGATCACATTGGTCAACATTGGCGTGGGGCCATCAAACGCGAAAACAGCCACAGACCATATCGCCGTAATGCGACCCCATGCGTGGTTGATGGTGGGCCATTGCGCGGGCCTGCGCAATTCGCAATCACTGGGGGATTTTGCGCTGGCCCATGCGTACCTGCGCGAAGATCGCGTTTTGGACGACGACCTGCCCGCTTGGGTGCCAGTCCCTGCCTTGGCCGAAATGCAAATCGCGCTGGAAACGGCTGTGGCCGATGTCACCCAGCTGTCAGGGTTTGAATTGAAACGCATCATGCGCACCGGCACCGTGGCCACTGTGGATAACCGAAACTGGGAACTGCGTGACAACAGCGGGCCGGTACAGCGCCTGTCACAATCGCGTGCCATCGCGCTGGATATGGAAAGTGCGACCATCGCCGCAAACGGGTATCGGTTCCGCGTGCCCTATGCCACATTGCTGTGTGTCAGCGATAAACCCCTGCATGGCGAACTGAAATTACCTGGCATGGCGTCAGATTTTTATAAAACACAGGTTGCGCGTCATCTGATGATTGGCATAAGGTCAATGGAAATCCTGCGAAATATGCCAATTGAACGCTTGCAAAGCCGAAAATTACGCAGTTTTAACGAAACCGCGTTCCTCTAAAGTCAAAAAAACAGAAAAAAAGTATGTTTTTGACTGGAAAAGAGCCACTATTTGTTGTGTTATTCCACAACATTCAGTTACATAATAAGAACGAGGCCCCATGAGTTGGGCAGTTGAAGGAGAGAAAAATGTCTAAACCAATGACCAAAACACAACTGGTTGCAGCAATCGCTGAGAAAATGGGCGCAGATAAGAAAACTGCAGGGGCCGCATTGGACACCATTTGTGAAATCATCACATCAGAAGTTTCCGGCGGCGGCGCAGTGACACTACCAGGCATCGGCAAAATCCAGTGCCGCGAACGTCCAGAGCGTATGGTTCGCAACCCAGCAACTGGCGAACAGTTCAAGAAAGAAGCGGACAAGGTCGTAAAAATGACCATCGCCAAAGCGTTGAAAGACAGCGTTAACGGCTAAGATCTGTTACCTTTCAGATTGATACAGGGGGTCGCTTTTTGCGGCCCTTTTCTTTTGCTGCGTTCCGTGTCACCAATATCCAAACATTTCGGAGAATAGATATGGATTTGCGTTCGATGGGCCTTGGGCTTGCGTTTGTGATTATGTGGTCATCGGCCTTTACGTCTGCGCGTATCATTGTCGTCGAAGCCCCGCCTATATCGTCGTTATCCTTGCGGTTTTTTATTTCTGGTATCATCGGCGTATTGATCGCACGATTTATGGGACAAACGTGGCATCTGACCCGCGCCCAATGGAAAAGCGTGGTGATTTTCGGGATCTGCCAAAACGCCCTGTACTTGGGGCTGAATTTTGTTGCAATGCAATGGATCGAGGCATCGCTGGCATCCATCATCGCGTCAACCATGCCTTTGATCGTGGCGCTGATCGGCTGGCTGGCCTTTGGCGATCGTTTGCGGCCCATGGCGATTGCGGGTCTGGTGGCCGGCATCATTGGCGTTATGTTGATCATGGGGTCGCGGTTTCAGGGAAATGTTGACCTGACCGGGATCGTGTTATGTGCAATTGCTGCCGTTTCACTGGCCGTGGCCACATTGTCGATGCGTGGTGCATCGTCGGGGGGCAATTTCATGATGGTCGTTGGATTGCAAATGTTGGTTGGCGCAGTGGCATTGCTAGGCCCTGCACTGGCGTTCGAAACCTGGGATGTCGTTTGGAGCACACGGCTGATCATCGCATTCGGATATACAACATTGATACCGGGATTGGTGGCGACCTTGGTTTGGTTTTATTTGGTCGATCGCATTGGTGCGGTTCGGGCATCGACCTATCATTTTTTGAATCCATTTTTTGGTGTGGCGATTGCCGCGTGGATTTTGTCAGAACCTTTGCATTGGGTGGATGTGATTGGTGTGGCGATCATTGCGGGCGGGATTTTGGCTGTGCAACTGGCCAAGCAAAAGGCATAGTGCGATGGGGGGCTGTCTGCCCCCCAACCCCCCCGAGAGTATTTTTACAAAACTGAATGCATTTTTGTTTGAGATGCTGCGCAAGATATGCGAAACAAAGCATGAACATGGAGGGTATTTACGTGGCGCAGCGGGCATGGCAGCGGATGTTATCGGGGCGGCGGTTGGATTTATTGGATCCGACGCCCATGGATATCGAGATTGAGGACATTGCGCATGGCTTGGCCTTTGTTGCGCGGTGGAATGGGCAGACGCGGGGGGATTATGCCTATTCCGTGGCGGAGCATTCGCTGTTGGTACTGGCATTGTTTGACCGGATGTACCCCAAGGCAAAACCAGCGACGCGATTGATGGCATTGCTGCATGACGCGCCTGAATATGTGATTGGCGATATGATTTCCCCAGTCAAAGCCGCCATTGGTGCGGAATATGGCGCATTGGATGATCGTTTGATGGCGGCCATTCATATTCGGTTTGGGTTACCCGCGAAAACACCGGTTGCCGTGAAGCGGCAGATCAAGGCCGCCGATAAGGTGAGTGCCTGGATGGAAGCGGTGCAGATTGCCGGATTTTCCGAAAGTGAGGCAGATAAATTATTTGGACGCGTAGATCGCGGGATTTTTGAGGGATTGCAGATACGGTTGCGTGCACCCAAGGACGTTCGAGAAGACTATATTGCGCGCGTAAAGGGGTTGTTATGAATATTGAGACAGCCCAGCGGGCGCATCTGGCTGACATGGTTCGGATTATGAACGGTTTGATTGCGATGGGCGATAACACGGCATATCGCACCCCATTTACACAAGACAGGCTTTGGGACCATATGGCATTGAATGCCGATGCGGTGTCGCGTTTGGTTGCGGTGCGTGATGGTCATGTGTTGGGGTTTCAGTATACCAATTGGGCGGATAAACCTGCCGGTCGGGCCTATATCGCCAGCTTTATGGACCCAAGGGCGCAGGGCCAAGGTATTGGGCGCGCCTTGTTTACCCAGACGGTATTGGCCGCAAAACAAGCCGGTGTTGTAACGTTGGATGCCACCATTCGGACCGACAATGTTTCGGGATTGGCGTATTACACAGCGATGGGGTTTGTGGACCATCAGATTTACCGCGATGTCGCGCTGTCTGACGGCACCCGTGTGGATCAGGTGCAAAAACTGTATCAGGTATAGCCGTTTATCGGGGGCTGCGTTTGGCCAAGATGCGTTGCAGTGTGCGGCGGTGCATATTTAAACGGCGTGCTGTTTCGCTGACATTTCGGTCACAGAGTTCATAGACACGCTGGATATGTTCCCAGCGCACGCGATCCGCACTCATCGGGTTTTCCGGGGGTGGGGGCAATTCCTCTTCGCGGACCAAGAGGGCGTTGGTGACGTCATCGGCATCGGCAGGTTTCGACAGATAATCTGTCGCACCGATTTTGACCGCAGCCACGGCCGTGGCAATGGCGCCATAGCCTGTCAGCACAACGATACGACTGTCGGGACGTTTGTTGCGCAGGACTTCGACCACTTCTAGCCCGTTTCCATCACCCAAGCGCAGGTCAACAACCGCATATGCAGGGGGACGCGCCGTCGCAATTGCACGCCCTGCGGCAACGGATCCGGCTGTTTCGACGGAAAACCCACGTTTTTCCATGGCTTTGGCCAAGCGTTTCAAAAACGCCTCATCATCATCAACAAGCAAAAGCGAATTGTCTGTACCAATTTCTGCTGATAGATTTTCTGCCACGTTCATTCCTCCGTCAATAAAGGAATGCTAGTCCGATTTTTGAATAAGGTCAAACGCTTAAGGGATTACATGTTCGTGATAAAACACGCCGCAGTTTCTGCCATTTGTTCGGGTGTTGTTTCGCGTCGGAAAAATTCAACAAACCCATGGTCGGGCAAAACCAGATAGGACATGGTCGAATGATCGACCAAGTAATATTCGTCTATGCTGTCTTGCTTATTATAATAGGTGCGATAGGCCTTGGATGCGGCTTTGATCTGGTCTGGCGACCCTGTTAGGCCGACCATTTTGGGATGCACATAGGATGCGAATTCGCCGACCGCCTCGGGGGTGTCGCGTTCTGGATCAATTGTAATAAACACGGGCGTTGCAGAAATGCCCTGTTCGGCCAAAATATCGACGGCCTCGGCGTTGCGGGCGGTGTCATAGGGGCAGATATCGGGGCAGAACGTATAGCCGAAATACAAAATGGACGGTTCGGTAATGACATCCGCGTCGGTGACGGTTTCGCCTTGGGCATTTACCAATTCAAACGGACCGCCAATGGCGCCTGATCCACCCGCAACCATACTGGTGCGGCATTCGGCAAACTGATCATCCGAGCCCGCGCCAATCGGTCCGACACCCAAAACAGCCGCAAAGGACACTGCCAGGCCAATCCCAACTGCAGACAGAGCAAGAACGCGAATTTTAGCGGACATGGTATTTCCTTTGACTTTGGTGTGAACCGATGCAAGTCATGTAACCCAAAGAACGCCAAATTAAAATAGGGTGCGACAAAGATGACGGACCAGATGGTAAATGTAATGCGCCGCAACCAAGGGGGCACATGGATCCGGTTGCGCACCATGATTTTGATCCGCTGGATTGCGATTTTGGGCCAGCTTGCGGCCATTTTAGTGGCGGTTCAGGTCTATGATCTGCGGTTGGAATTGGCTTGGTGTTTGTTTTTTGTGGGCCTGTCTGTGGTGATGAATCTGGCGGCTGCGTTGATTTACCCCAAGACGAAACGCCTGTCCGAACTGGAAAACACAGGAATGATCCTGTTCGATTTGTTGCAACTGTCGGCATTATTGTTCCTGACGGGTGGGCTGCACAATCCGTTTAGTATTTTGTTGGTGGCCCCTGTTGTCATTGCATCGTCCGCTTTGCCCCTGCGCTATGTTTTGGTGATCGGGATTACGGGATTGGTTGCCGTAACATTCTTGGGGTTTTTCCATATTAAATTGGAAACCGAACAATATTTCATCCTGCGCATTGCTGATATTTTTGTATTCGGAAATTGGATCGCAATCAGCGTGGCGTTTGTGTTTTTGTCGTTATACGCGCGGCGTGTGACACAGGAAATCAACACCATGGGGGATGCGTTATTTGCCACGCAAATGGCATTGGAACGCGAACAGAAACTGACCGATTTGGGGGGCGTTGTGGCCGCGGCGGCGCATGAATTGGGCACGCCGCTGGCGACCATAAAATTGGTCAGCACGGAATTGATTGACGAATTGCACGATCACCCTGATCTGGCAGAGGATGCTAGGTTAATCCGTGAACAGGCGGACCGCTGCCGTGATATCATGCGCAGCATGGGCCGTGCGGGCAAAGATGACAAACACATGCGCTATGCCCCCCTGCAAGAGGTGGTTGAAACCGCGGCAGAACCACACCAAGATCGTGGGATCGTGATTGATATTTCGATCAGCACAGACAGCCATGCCAGCGACCACCCAACCATTCATCGTCGGCCCGAAATCATCCACGGCCTGCGCAACATGATACAAAACGCGGTTGATTTTGCACAGTCCAAGGTTTGGGTCGAATTGGCATGGACACCCGATAAAATTACCGTCCGCATTTTGGACGATGGGCGGGGGTTTCCCGTTGAAATGATTGGACGCATCGGCGATCCATTCGTGCGCAAACGGCGCATGTCGGCGCACAGCGGCCAGCGCAAAGGATACGATGGAATGGGGTTGGGATTGTTCATCGCAAAAACACTGCTGGAACGTACAGGCGCAACATTGGTGTTTGCCAATGGCGACTTGGCCGCAAATAAACAACGTGGGCAACCCCGTGGCGCTGTTGTCGAAATCAATTGGATCCGTGAAATGCTGGAACAGAAATCAACAAAACTGGGCGAAAACCAAGTCCTTTGACCCGTTAACCATTTCTTAACCATCTGCGGCACATTTTAATCAAAAAATGGATTGTGCGGATGGTTTTGTTGGAAAATGCATGGCTCGCGGCGGTTGCGGCAACGCTGGCTTGGTTATTGATCTTGGCGGCACTTGCCATGTATCGCAAACGCAATGACATCAACCCACCAGCCGATAATGTCCTAAGGTGGATTTGGTCTGACCAACGGATCATTCAGATGTCGCCGGATGCCTTGGATCTGATGCAGCGGTTACAAATCCCCATCACCACGCAGGCGGTTATCCATATTCTGTCCGCACGGTTTAGCGATCTGTTGGACATGGACTTTACGGCGCTGACGGGCCCCATCACGATTGCATCGGATTGGCCCCATGATCGGGGCGTGTTGCAGTTCAGTCCGCTGCGCAATGGCGTTATGTCCTTTATCGTGACGGAAACTGCTGGGCAGGGCGATTTATTCATCCAAAACCGCGCGATACATGTTTTGGACCAAGTGGAAAGTGTGGTGCAATCAACCCCGTTTCCGGTCTGGCAAGCAAACCAAAACAATACGATTATCGAATCCAATCTGGCATTTCGCAATTTGACCGATGCGCTGGGCGAACGTTTGCACGATATCGCAACGCATCTGCAACAATCAGACGAACGCGTTCAGGTCGAAAACACCCGCGGACAACAGTTTTGGTTTGATGTAAATTTCCATGAAATCGACGACCGCACCGTATATTACGCACTGGATGTCACCGCTGTGGTCAAGGCAGAACAGGCCCAGCGCAATTTTGTGCAAACTCTAACCAAAACATTTGCAACGCTGTCCATCGGCTTGGCCATTTTTGACCGTAACCGCCAACTGGTGCTGTTTAACCCCGCCTTGGTTGATCTGACAACTTTGCCTGCCGAATTCCTAAGCGCGCGGCCGAACCTGCTGTCAGTGTTCGATAAATTGCGCGACCGCCACATCATGCCAGAACCGAAAAATTACGCATCGTGGCGCGAAAAACTGGCCGTCTTGGTCGCCGCCGCCGCCGAAGGCACATTTAGCGAAGTGTGGAACCTGCCCAATGGTCAGATCTACCGAATTTCGGGCCGCCCCCACCCCGATGGGGCCTTGGCATTCCTGTTCGAAGACATCACCGCCGAGGTATCAGTGACCCGCAAATATCGGTCCGAACTGGAATTTTATTACAGCCTGCTGGATCAGATGGACACCGCCGTGGCCGTGTTTTCCATGTCGGGCACCATGATCCTATCAAACGAAGCACACCAAGACCTGTGGGGCATCAGCGAAAGCGAAACGATGCGTGATACCACCTTTGATCAGGCGCAAAACGCATGGCAGTTGCATTCACGACCCAGTCCATTTTGGGGCGATTTACGTGAATTCCTGTCACAAATTGATCACCGCACGGTTTGGCATGATCGTGTAATGTTGGATGATGGGCGCGAAATTGAATGCACCGTATTGCCGTTACCAGACCAGCATACCGCTGTCACATTCCGCCATTTGGATCGATCACCAAAATCTAACTCAGATCTGATAACGATCAGCGCTTAGAGCTTTGAAATCGGCTTGTCCTTTGGGGCATGGGCTGGCATGGTGTGACCATGAAAAACCACAAATTTTCTGTCCAGCTTTCGTCGGTCGATGATACGGCACAATGGGCCGCCCGCTTTGGCGCGGTGTTGCGTCCGGGCGACGTTATTTTGATGACGGGTGACATCGGCGCGGGCAAAAGCTTTCTGGCGCGATCCATCATTCAATCCCACCAATCCACGCCCGAGGATGTGCCATCGCCCACCTTTACATTGGTTCAAACCTATGACACCGATTTGGGCGAAATTTGGCATGCGGATTTGTATCGCCTGTCGGGCCCCGATGACGTTATTGAACTGGGGTTATACGATGCCTTTGACACTGCCATCTGTTTGATTGAATGGCCCGACCGGTTACAGGATTTAACACCCCAAACCGCATTGAACATCGCATTTTCCGTGGGTCAAGCCGAGGACGCGCGCACCCTGACGATCACCGCACCCAATCAGGATTGGCGCGTTCGATTGGAACAGGTGTGTTCGCAATGATCCCGCGTGCGCCCCGATCTGAACGCATTACCGCATTCGTGGCGCACCATGGCTGGTCCGCTGCCACCCAAGTGCCCATCGCCCAAGACGCGTCCAAACGCAATTATCACCGCCTGATTGATGGGCAGTCCCACGCCATTTTAATGGACACCCCGCCCGAGGCGGCCGAAAGCACGCGCAGTTTCGAACAGATCGCCACCTATCTGCGTGGCATTGGACTGGGTGCGCCACAGGTCTATGCCTGTGATCACGACTTGGGCGTCATGATTGTTCAGGATTTGGGAACATTACGCTTTGCCGATGAATTCCGAACTGCGCCAGAATTACAACCCCAACGCTATGGCGCGGCGATTGATGCCTTGGCCCATTTGGCGCAATCGCAGCCCTGTTCCGACCTGACCCGAATGGGGGCCGATCGGTATCTGACATTGCTGGACCGGCTCTTTGACTTTTATCTCTGCGATCCCCTGGCAGACAGCCAGAAAACCGAATTTCTGGGCCACCTATTGCATCATGCGCAGCCCGTGTTTGACACCAATTTCTGCACCACCCTGCGCGATTGCCATGCGGAAAATTTGATCTGGACACCAAATGCAGCGGGTCTGGCCCGTGTGGGCATGATTGATTTCCAAGACGCAGTATTATCGCACCCCTGCTATGATGTTGTATCGTTGTTGTTTGACGTGCGCCGCAATATCGATCCGGCGCTGCGTGACCAGATGTTTGACCGGTTTCGCCTGCATTTGGGGTATGACATCGACCAATTTACCCATGCCTGCGCCATGCTGAACCTGTTGCGAAACCTGCGGATTTTGGGTGGCTTTGCCAGATTGGCCGCACAGGATGGCAAACATCATTATCTGGATTGGGCCCCACGCACATGGGATTTCGTCATGCAGGCGCTGGCGCACCCACAGCTTGCCACCCTGCGCGACGTGATTGTATTAACCATACCCGCACCCACGCCGAACCATAGAAATCGGATAATATCCCCATGATAGACCCTGATAAAACAGCCGCCATGATATTTGCCGCGGGGTTTGGAACGCGGATGGGGGCATTGACCGTGGACCGGCCGAAACCGTTGTTGGAATTGAACGGGCGCGCGCTGATTGATTACACCTTGGATCATGTCCGCGCCTTTGGCCCCCGATCGGTTGTGGTCAATGCCCATTACCACGCCGATCAAATTCAGGCACATTTTGCCGACACGGATGTTCATGTCGCATTTGAGCAGGACGAAATTTTGGATACCGGCGGCGGATTAAAGGCCGCATTGCCCATATTAGACACTGATATTGTCATCACCCTGAACTCTGACACCCTATGGCGGGGGCCCAATCCGATTGCCGCTTTGGCGCAACATTGGGATCCTGACAGGATGGATGCGCTGCTGCTATGTGTGCCGCCCGAAATGGCGATGGGCCGTACGGGGGGCGGTGATTTTTCGATTGATAGTCATGGTAAAATCAGCCGCGGCGGGCCCTATACCTATGCCAGTGTGCAGATCATAAAAACGGCACCCGTGGCAGATAGGGCTGAAAAAGTCTTTTCTTTGAACGTGATCTGGGACATGCTGATCGCACAGGGTCGCGCCCATGGTTTGGTTTATCATGCGCCCTGGTATGATATTGGAAACAAAGACAGTTTTAACGCCGCAGCCGCAGATTTGGGGCCAGAATGACAGATAAATTATTTGCCGTCGATTTGGGATTGGATTTCGCAGAAACCTTTGTCACAGGGTTGCTGCAACGGTTTGAACACCAACCGCCCGATGCGTTGGCGCGTGCGCATGTCATTGTAAACACAGCCAGAATGCAGCGCAGGATCACCCAGATATTGACACAGCGCGGCGCAGTATTGCACCCGCGGCTGCATGTGATCACCAATTTGCACAACCTTGCCCAGACCATTCCGCAGAACACAAAAACATCCAATCTGGCCATTCGGTTGGAATTGGTGGGCCTGATCAACCGGCTGCTGGATATTGAACCGGACTTGGCGGCGCGGTCTGCTGCCTTTGATCTGGCGGACAGTTTGGCCAATTTGATGGACGAAATCCAAAACGAAGGGGTCGATCCCGAAAAAATCGCAGGGCTTGAGGTGACAGACCAATCGGGCCATTGGGACCGTACGTTGAAATTTGTGCAGCTGATCCAATCGTATTTGGCCGCACGATCAGGCACCGGCGCATCCACAGATTTATTGCGGACCCAAGTGCTGCGACTGGCCCAGAAATGGCAAAATTCCCCTGTGTTAGACCCTGTTATTGTGGCGGGGTCCACCGGATCACGCGGGGCCACACTGGAATTTATGCAAGCTGTGATGACGTTACCGCAGGGCATGGTTGTGTTGCCCGGATACGACCGTGACATGCCCCCGACGGCTTGGGACAAATTGCGCGATCCGTTACGCGCACAGGATCACCCACAGTATCGGTTGGCCCATGTGGCCGATCAGTTGAACCATGATCCTGCCGATATTCCACCATGGGCGCAAAACACGGCGCGCAACACGGCGCGCACGGCGCTGATGTCGCTGGCCCTGCGCCCCGCACCCGTCACCGACAGTTGGTTGGCCGAAGGCCCAAACCTGGCCGATTTACAGGATGCCACCCGTGATATTACATGGGTCAACGCCCCGTCAAAACGGTCCGAGGCGCTGGCCATCGCGCTGAAACTGCGCGAGGCGGTCGACCAAAACAAAACTGTCGCGGTCATCACCCCGGATCGCCAGTTAACCCGCCAAATCACTGCCGCGCTAAGTTATTGGGATGTGATCCCTGATGACAGTGCGGGCACGCCGCTGCAATTATCACCCCCCGGTCGGTTTTTGCGCCATGTGATCAACATCATGATCAGGCGCGTCACAACGGGGCATTTGTTGGCGCTGCTGAAACACCCCCTAACCAACAGCGGGGCCGATGGTGCAAACCGCGGGACGCACCTGCGATTGACCCGCGAATTGGAATTATATCTGCGGTCAAACGTAAACCCCTATCCCACGCCCGAAATCTTGGCGAAATTTGCAGACAAAGCCGCGATTGACGGGGTTGGCGTATGGGTCGATTGGGTCACATCCGCATTTTTGACGCATATACCGCCCGATCAGGCCGATTTTGTTCACTGGATTGCCATCCATAAATCCTGCGCCGAACGGATTGCGGGTGGGCCGCAGTCTGACAGCGCAACGGACGGGGCAAACGACAGTGGCGAATTATGGCTGCACAAAGCGGGCAAAATGGCATCATCCGTGTTCGACACAATGGCCCAAGCCGCGGACAGTGCGCCCGCCATGTCTGGTCAGGATTATGCCAATGTGTTTTCGGGCATTTTGGCCCAAGACAGCCTGCGCGACTATCAAACGCCACATGAAAACATCATGATCCTTGGCACCCTAGAGGCACGGGTGCAAACCGCCGATACCATCATTTTGGCCAGCCTTAACGAAGGCACATGGCCCGAACCGCCCAGCGCAGACCCGTGGTTCAACCGCGCCATGCGCCAACAGGTTGGGTTGTTGCTGCCAGATCGGCAAATTGGACTGTCTGCGCATGATTTCCAAACTTCGGTCTGTTTACAAAATGTCTGGATCACTCGTTCGCTGCAATCAGATGACGTGCAAACCGTGCCATCGCGCTGGATCAATCGGTTGCAAAACCTGTTGAACGGTTTACCCGATCAGGGCGGCAAACAGGCGATGGACGATATGATCGCCCGCGGGCAAAGATGGCTGGACCGTGTCACCATATTCGACCACGCCCCACAGGTGCCCCGCGCCACACGGCCCAGTGTGGTGCCCCCCGTTGACGCGCGTCCCACGAAATTATCCGTGACCGAAATCAAAACGCTGATCCGCGATCCCTATGCCATCTATGCCAAACATGTGCTGCGGATCGTTCCCTTGGATGATTTGGACGCAGAACCAGATGCCCGTTTGCGCGGCACGGTGATGCATGACATTTTCGAAAACTTTATCAACGATTGGGACACCATTCCAGATGACCAACGTGTAAACGCTCTGATGGAGCGCACCCATGCGGCACTGGAACAGGCGGCACCTTGGGCCTTGACCCGTATTCAATGGGCCAATCGCATCCAAGGGCTGGCGGATTGGTTCGTGACCCAAGAACGCCAGCGCCGTTTAACCGCGACCCCAATCGCGCTAGAACGCAAAGGCCGCTGGGTTCTGCCCGATCTGGAATTCACCCTAACGGGCAAGGTGGACCGACTGGACGATATTGGCGGCCAAACCATCGTCTATGACTATAAAACCGGTACAATCCCAACGGGCCCACAACAGTTGGAATTCGACAAACAACTGTATTTATTATCGCTGATGGTCCAAGATGGCGCGTTCGACGATTTAGCGCCGGCGCAGGTGGCGGATGCTGCGTTTTTGGCCGTGTCAGGGACCAAATCAGACACCAAAATCCCATTGGACAAAGAGGATTTGGAAACCGCACGCGCCAAATTTTATAAACTGATTGCCCAATATCAGGACCCTAATCAGGGCTATACCGCGCGGCGCGCCCTGTTTCAGGATCGCGATTTCGCGCCCTATGATCCAATGACACGTTTTGGCGAATGGTCCCCATCCGATGACCCAATGAAAGAGCATTTGACATGACACAGATGAATGATGCCACCAAACGTCAGGTTCAGGCCGCGCAACCCAATATGTCAACATGGCTGTCCGCGAATGCCGGATCGGGCAAAACACGCGTCCTGACCGACCGCGTGGCGCGGTTGTTGTTGCAGGGCGTGTCACCCGAAAACATCCTGTGTCTGACCTATACCAAGGCGGCGGCCACCGAAATGCAAAACCGCCTGTTTGAACGGCTGGGCAGCTGGGCGATGCAGCCCGATAATACGCTGCGGCAGGCGCTGACTGAAATGGGCGTTGATGATACCATCGACGATACCGCATTGCGGCAGGCGCGCACCCTGTTTGCCAAGGCCATCGAAACACCCGGCGGATTGAAAATTCAGACAATCCATTCATTCTGTGGTGCCGTGCTGCGCCAATTCCCGCGCGAAGCGGGCGTCAGCCCCCAATTCATGGCGATTGATGAACGCGTCATCAAACAGCTGTGTCACGAAATATTGGAAATGTTGGCGTCTGATGCGAATGCCTTGGGCGTTATGTCCGATATTACCAGACTTGCAGGCGATCATGAATTGCCCAAGGTGGTTCAGGCCATTTTGGCCAAACGCGATATCTTTGCGCAGCCCCGTACCCCGCGGGATATTTTTCAAAACTTTGGTCTGGACGATGTGGTTGATCAGGTTGCGGACATACAGGCCCATTTTGATGCAGACGATCTGCGGTTGGTGCGCGATTTGGTGGCCATTTTGGCAAAACAGACGGGCAAAGATCTGGCCGCTGCGCAAAAATTGCAGCATATCACCCAGATTGACACCGCAGCGATCGTAACGTTCGAAGATGTGTTTTTGAATGGGCTCACTGGGGAAAATCCACTGGCCCCCAAAATCGATGCCTTTCCGAAAAAATCCACACGCGCAGGGCCCGCCGCCGCGTTGATGGATGATCTAAATGATCTGATGCAACGCGTCAGGGACTACTATGATCGCAGACGCGCGATATCGGATGCCTATCATGCTGTGACGCTGCATCGCTTTGCCGGCGTGTTTTTGGCCAGTTATGCGCGCGAAAAACAGCTGCGCGGCTGGCTGGATTTCGAAGATTTGATCCTGAAAACCCGCGATCTGTTGAACACCCCCGCCGTTGCGGAATGGGTGCTGTATCGACTGGACGGTGGCATTGACCACATCTTGGTTGACGAAGCCCAAGACACCAGCCCCGCCCAATGGAACATCATCGAACACCTGACCCAGGAATTCAGCACAGGCCAAGGCGCCCGCAGCAACACAAACCGCACCATTTTCGTGGTGGGCGATAAAAAACAGTCGATTTATTCGTTTCAGGGCGCCGACCCAGACGAATTTGACCGTATGCGGGACGTGTTTCAACAACGGCTGGATGCCATTTCGCATCCCTTTCAACCGCTGACTTTGGATTTTTCGTTCCGGTCGTCGGCTGCGATTTTGCGGGTGGTTGATGCGGTGTTTGATGGCCGTGGATCATCGGGGTTTTCCACCGATAGTGTACACCTCGCTTTTAACACTGAATTGCCGGGGCGTGTTGATTTATGGCCTGTGATTGACGAACAAAAAACCGACAAGGATCAGGATTGGGAAACCCCCATTGATCGGCGCGCGCCGTCTGATCATCGGGTGATATTGGCCGAACAAATTGCGGCCCAGATTGATCATATGATCAAATCCGGCACCATGATCCCCGACAAAGATGGCCCGCGTCCTGTACGGGCGGGTGATTTTTTGATCCTTGTCCAGCGGCGCAAGGAAATGTTTTCCGAAATTATCCGCGCCTGCAAATCCAGGGGTCTGCCAATGGCGGGGGCGGACCGGTTGAATTTGCAATCCGAATTGGCGGTGCGCGATCTGATTGCATTGCTGTCGTTTCTGGTCACGCCCGAGGATGATTTTTCACTGGCAACCATCCTGAAATCACCCCTGTTCGGCTGGGATGAACAGCGGTTGTTCACCTTGGCGCATTACAGATCTGAAAAATACCTGTGGGCCGCAATGCGGGCCAAACCCGATGAATATTCCGCCGAATTGGCGGTGTTGAATGATTTACGCAGCCAGACCGATTTTTTGCGCCCCTATGACCTGTTGGAACGGGTCTTAATCAAACATCAGGGCCGCAAACGCTGGGTCGGACGTGTGGGGGCCGAATGTATTGATGGCATCGACGCCCTGCTTGCACAGGCACTGACCTATGAACAAACCGAGGTACCCAGCCTGACCGGATTTATCAGCTGGTTTTCATCGGATGATTTGCAAATCAAACGCCAAATGGATGCCAACAGCAACCAAATCCGCGTGATGACTGTGCATGGGTCCAAAGGCTTGGAAAGCCCGATTGTCATTCTGCCAGACTGCGGCAAACGCGAAGTTCCGGTAAAAGACAGTGTCATCCAATCCGACGACATGGTGTTTTGGAAATCCAATGGGGCCCAACGCGGCGAAACCGTCAACCAAGCGGTTGCCGCGCGCCAAGATGTGGAAACCTATGAACGCGACCGATTGCTGTATGTGGCCATGACACGGGCCGAAAAATGGTTGATCATTGCGGCCGCAGGCAAACTGGGGGGCACGCCGCCCAGTTGGTATGAACAAATCGCAATCGGTATGGAAAAATCTGGCGCGATTGAGTGTGAATTTCCAACGGGCTTGGGCAAACGTGTGCAGCATTTGGATTGGCCCGCACCCACCAGCGTCGCCGCCGACCAAAACACGACAAAACCGTTGCCGGAATTGGACGCATGGGCCCACACGCAGGCCCCTGCCCCCACGCCCATACGCACCAGCCTGTCACCCTCTGATTTGGGCGGAGCCAAGGCACTGGGCGGCGATCTGGGCCAATCGGCGGATGCGGCGATGGTATTTGGGTCACAGGTGCATATTTTGTTGGAACACCTGCCCAATCATCCCCCATCCGATTGGGATTACATCGCGCCGCAAATCCTGTCCGCGGCGGGGTATGACCCTGATTCAGATGCAATTCATCAGGCAAAATCAGTCATCACCGCGCCCGCGCTGCAATATCTGTTTGGTCCCGATGTTTTGGCCGAGGTGGCCGTTTCAGCCCCACTGGATCAGGTGGGTGATGTGCCGATCTATGGCGTGATTGACCGGCTGGTCATTGCCCCCGACCACGTGCAGGTCGTTGATTTCAAATCAAATGCCACCGTTCCAGCCACTGCCAACGAAATACCACTGGGCATTTTGCGGCAAATGGCGGCATATGGCTTGGCGGTGCAGGCGATTTACCCCGATCGGCCGGTGCGCTGTGCCATCGTCTGGACCGCCACGGCAACCGTGATGGAAATACCGCAAACGCTTTGGCAAAATTGTTCCTTTGATCCGGCCGTGGCTTGACCTTGGCAATCGGTGTGCATACACTTTGCCCAACTTATTCGTCGTAGGAGACCACAATGGCAACAGTCGCAGTTACAGACACAACCTTTGAAGCAGAGGTCATCAAATCCGATGTCCCCGTGGTTGTGGATTTTTGGGCAGAATGGTGCGGACCATGCAAAATGATCGGCCCAGTTCTTGAGGAACTGTCAACCGACATGGAGGGCCAAATCAAGGTCGTCAAAGTTGATGTCGATTCACAACAACAAATGGCATCGCAACTGGGTGTGCGTGGCATTCCAGCCCTGTTCATTTTCAAAGATGGCCAAGTGGTATCAAACCGCGCTGGCGCAGCCCCCAAGGCAGCACTTGAGGCATGGATCAAAGAATCCATCTAACCCCGCTTAGGGATACTTGATGAAAGAGGCCGTTTCGCGGCCTTTTTTTGTGGCATGTTGGTCTGGGCTTGTGCAAACTGGGTCACGACCCCATATCCAAAGCAGACCCAGACAGGAGGCGGTATTGTCAGACAACGAATTTCCCGGGTGGCATGGCACCACAATCATCGGCGTGAAAAAAGCGGGCCAAGTGGTCATCGCAGGTGACGGCCAAGTCAGTTTGGGCCAAACCGTGATCAAAGGCACCGCCCGCAAGGTGCGCCGCCTGTCGGCGGGTGGGCATGATGTGATCTGCGGCTTTGCGGGGTCCACCGCCGATGCCTTTACCCTGCTAGAACGCCTTGAGGCCAAGTTAGAGGCCGCACCGGGCCAACTGCCCCGCGCGGCCGTGGAATTGGCCAAGGATTGGCGCACCGACAAATACCTGCAAAAGCTCGAGGCGATGTTAATCGTCACCGATGGTGATAATCTGTTGGTAATTACAGGGGCCGGCGATGTGTTGGAACCTGAACACAATGTGGCCGCCATTGGATCGGGCGGCAATTTCGCATTGGCCGCCGCGCGCGGTATGATGGATACCGATTTGGACGCGGAAACAATCGCCCGCAAGGCAATGGCCATTGCCGCCGATATCTGTGTCTATACCAACGGAAACTTGACAGTAGACACGATTGGCTAGTCCATGACCGAAATTTCAGATGACATCAAATCCGCCGTTTCCGCCGGCATCGTGACCGAAGCACAGGCCGCATCATTACTGGCCCATGTGCAGTCGCGTCAAGGCCAGCGTGACCATATGGCCGCCGATGACGAACCGTTCGAATTTTTCCGCGGCTTTGCCGAGATTTTCGTAACCGTTGGCCTGTCGCTGTTACTGGCAGGTCTGTTCGGTGTGGCGTGGTTTGCGATTTCATCGCTGGTGGCCGGTCTGCTGCTGGCAGGGGTCAGCGCATATCTGGCGCGATATTATACGTTGAAACGGCGCATGAATCTGCCCAGTATGATGCTGGCAATCGCAACCATAGGTGGGGCATGTGTCGCTGTTTTTGCCGTGTTAAACACAGGTTTAACAATACCAAAATCCAACTATGTGATCACCTTTGCGGCGGGGGCCGTGGTCAGCGTTGTTTATTTTGCGATCTATCGCCTGCCCTTTGCAATGTTTTTATTTGGGCTAAATGTCTTGGGCCTGATCTATGCCGTGGCGGCAAATATCTCGACATTATACGCCGCGGCCCAAAACCCTAGCCAGTCGCTGTTTGATTTGGGCGCAGGATCGAATTTTGCGGCGGCATCATTGATCTATGGGTTTGGATTAATGGCCTTGGGCCTTTGGTTCGACATGAAAGACCCCCATCGCATCAGTCGATATTCGGCAACCGGGTTTTGGCTGCACATTCTGGCTGCGCCTGCGCTGGTCAATACGGGGGCAATGTCGTTGTATAATCTGGGCGGAACTATGGGGTATCTGTCAACTGCGGCTTTGCTGATTGCGGTGACATTGTTTGCCGTGATCATTGACCGGCGATCCTTTTTGACGGCCGGTGTGTTTTATTTCATCGCGATCATTTCATGGGCAGCCAATGAAACCATGGGCGCGACCACTGGCACGGCCAGTGTTATCTTCATCATTGGCGCATTTTTCACCGTCATTGGCACATGGTGGATCCAAATCCGTTCCCGTATCATGCAGGCCCTGCCCGATTTTCCGGGCAAAGACCGCCTGCCCCCGTATCACATCAATGACTGAGGTTTGAATGACTGATCTAACCCCCCGCGAAATCGTGTCTGAATTGGACCGTTTCATCATTGGACAACGTGACGCCAAGCGCGCCGTTTCTGTGGCGCTGCGGTCACGCTGGCGGCGCAAACAACTGTCTGCGGATCTGCGCGACGAAGTATACCCGAAAAACATCCTGATGATCGGGCCAACTGGCGTGGGCAAAACCGAAATTTCACGCCGTTTGGCCAAACTGGCCCGCGCCCCCTTTATCAAGGTTGAGGCGACAAAATTTACCGAAGTTGGCTATGTCGGTCGTGACGTAGAACAGATCATCCGCGATTTGGTGGACAGCGCCATTGCAATGATCCGCACCCAAATGCGCGATGATGTCCGTGCCAACGCCATCCAAGCCGCAGAAGACCGCGTTTTGGACGCCATAGCCGGCCCCGATGCGCGCCCTGCCACCCGCGATATGTTTCGCAAAAAATTACGCGCGGGCGAATTGGACAACACCGAAATCGAAATTGATGTGTCTGACACATCGAATCCAATGTCTATGTTTGACGTTCCGGGCCAACCGGGGTCGCAAATGGGTATGATGAACCTTGGCGATATTTTCGGCAAAGCAATGAGCGGGCGCACAACACGCCGCAAAATGACAGTCGCAGACAGTCACGATTTGCTGGTCAGCGAAGAGGCAGACAAACTGCTGGACGATGAAACGGTAACGCGCGCCGCGTTAGAGGCCGTTGAAAACAATGGTATCGTATTCTTGGACGAAATTGACAAAGTTTGCGCCCGCACTGATGCCCGCGGTGCCGATGTCAGCCGCGAAGGTGTGCAGCGCGACCTGCTGCCCCTGATTGAGGGTACGACCGTTTCCACCAAACATGGCCCCGTGAACACCGATCACATCCTGTTCATCGCATCAGGCGCGTTTCATGTCGCCAAACCATCAGATTTGCTGCCCGAATTGCAGGGCCGTTTGCCAATTCGTGTTGAATTACAACCGCTGACAGAATCGGATTTCGTGGCCATTCTGACCGACACCGACAACGCCCTGACCCGCCAATACACCGCCTTGATGGGGACCGAAGGTGTAAGCGTTGATTTCACCGATGACGGCATTGCCGAGATTGCGAAAATCGCAGCCGAGGTAAACCGCAGCGTCGAAAATATCGGCGCACGGCGTTTGTACACTGTCATGGAACGCGTCTTCGAAGAGCTTTCCTTTGTCGCGCCGGACCGCACCGGCGACAGCGTGACTGTGAACGCAGAGTTTGTGAAAACAAACATTGGTGATTTGGCGGCCGGCGCAGACCTTAGCCGCTATGTCCTGTAAGTGGGCCTAGCCAGAACCGTGCAAATAATCCGCCAATGCCGGTGGCGGGTTTTGTAACAAATCACGGGTGTCGAACGCGCCCGTGATTTTATGGTCTGCCACCAAGATAGTCTTGGGCGCAATGCGCAGCGCATCATTGGGATCATGCGTCACCATCAACACCGTGGCCCCAGACTGCGCAGCGACATCAGCCAGTAAATCCAACATTTCTTGCTTTAACGCAGGTCCCAACGCGGCAAAGGGTTCGTCCAGCAACAAAATTGGTTGTGCCTGCAACATGACACGCGCCAGCGCCGCGCGGCTGATTTGTCCACCCGATAACTGCGCCGGTTTGCGATCGGCCAATCCCGCCAAACCCACACGGTCCAATGCCTGCAAAATGCGGTCATGTTGATCCGCACTGATGCGGGATTTATGCGTCAGCGCCAGCGCAATGTTGCGGTAAATGGTCAAATGCGGAAACAGGTTATTATCCTGAAATAACATCGCAACGGGGCGCTGGGATGGCGGCAGTTTCGTGATATCTGTTCCTTGCCACAAAATGCGCCCCTGCTGCGGATGATCAAACCCCGCTAACACAGACAATAGTGTCGATTTACCTGCCCCTGACGGCCCCAACACGGCGTTTATTCCAACCTCGGGCGTAATCGCATCTGCGGATAGGTGAAAATTGCCTTGGTGAATATGCAGATCAATAATCTTTAACATTGCGTCGCCCCCAGTAATCGCACAGGGCGAAAATCCCTAGTGATAATATCAATAACACAACCGCACCCGCAGCAGCCTGATCCATACGATAGGCGCCCATCAGTTGGTAAATCTTTAGCGGTAAAGTGGCCTGTTCAGATGTGCCAAACAACACGATCACGCCCAAATCCCCCATCGACAGCGCCGCCGTCACCCCCGCCGCAAACCCCAAGGGTTGGCGCAGGCGCGGAATAAACACCCAGCGCAGCCACGCGATTGGCCCCAGCCCCAGCGATTGCGCCAATCGTGTGTAATTGACCCGTATCGTTTCCGCAGGCGGCCGCAAAATCCGCAGCACAAAGGGCAGCGATAATACCGCATTCAACACACAGGTCACGCCCAGCGCCCAATCAAATGGATTTGCAAAGTTCCGAATAATCAAAAACAATCCCGCCCCCAATACCAGCGGTGAAATGGCCAGTCCTGCGGTTCCGATCACCTCGCCCCAGCGGGTGGTCAGCGGCAGGGCCAGTGCCAGACATAGGGCTGTGGAGACCGCCGCAATCACAATCGACCGACCCGCAGCCCCCCACACCGCCATGCCCAGCGTTGGGACACCTGTGATCCCTTGGGCTACGACCATGACAACTGGCAAGCCCAAAAACACGATAGCCGCAGTGATCCACAGACCATCCCCAAAGGCGATACGCCAATGATCAACGGGCCAGAAAACCCTGCGATCGCGCGTGTTAGACACGGTTTCGCGGCCAGATATCATCACCGTAATCACGGCGGCCGCCCCTGCCAATGCGGCCTGGATCAATGCCAAATTGGCAGCTTTGGCCAAATCAAAATCATACCGAAACGCTTGGTATATCGCCAATTCTATCGTCGTGGCCTTGGGCCCACCGCCCAATGTCAGCGCCACCGCAAAGCTGGACAAACAAATCACAAAAATGATACCAAAGGCCGGCGGCAAAACCCGCATCAACATCGGCCATTCGACCACGCGAAACATTGCCCAACCCCGCAGTCCCAACTGGCCGGCCAATCGCAGGTGTTCAGCAGGAACGCGTGACCACCCCTGCACAATCATCCGCGTGACCAGCGGTAAATTGAAAAACACATGCACCAATAATACGCCAGCAATGCCGTATATAGACACTGGTTCGACACCAAACATACCCAAGGCACGGTTCACCAATCCGTTTTGGCCAAACACCGCCAAAACCCCCATAACCGCGATCAAAACGGGCAAAATAAACGGCGCACCCAAAGCTGTCATCACCCAGTCACGCCCCCAAAACCGTCGTCGCGCCAGCGCACGCGCCAATGGCACTGCAAATAAACACGACAACAGCGCTGACAACAGCGATTGCAAAACAGTAAATCGCAGCGCCGCCCAATCAGCCGCGCCAATGGCACGCCCCGACTGGGCCCAGCCCCAAACTGTCGCCAGCGGGGCCAGAACCAACAGCGCGACAAACGCGCCCGTGATTATTGCGACAGTGCGGTGCGCCATTCTTCTATCGCGGTGTCGCGCATGTCTGCAGCCTGATTTTCATCCATATAGACAGCCTGCGACGGAATCGGCAAATCAGCAAAGGCCTGTGGCCAGTCCGCCATCGGCTGCGCCGCAGGATAGGACCAGTTGGTCATCGGGATCAGCGATTGAAACGCATCCGACATGACAAACGCCATGAATTGATCGGCCAATTCGGGTTGATCGGTGCCCGCCACCTTGGCCGCCAATTCGAAATAGGGGTAATGCCCAGCGTCAAAAATCGCCGCACGTTTGGTGTCATCACCCTCGGCCACGATGTGATAGGCGGGCGATGTGTTAAACGACAACACAACCGCAGCTTCACCATCGGTGAACAATCCGTATGCTTCGGACCATCCTTTGGTCACAGTCAGAATGTGGGGTGCCAAACGTTGCCAAAACGCCCCCGCTTGGTCGCCATAGGTCGCCTTGACCCACAACACCAATGCCAAACCAGAAATTGATGTCCGCGGATCTTGGATCACGATTTTCTGACCCTCTGGCAGGTTCAACAAATCATCGAAACTGGCCAGCGGTGTCGTCACCCGTGTCGCGTCATACACAAACGATACATAGGACCAGTTGAACGGCAAAAACACATCATCGGTCCAATCAATCGGCAAATCCAAATCCGCATTGTTCTGCCCATGTGGCGCAAACAAATCTGTGGACCGCGCTTTGCGTGTCACATCGGTGTTCAGACCAATAACGATATCGGCATCGGTCGATGGCCCCTCTAACATCAGGCGGGGCAATAAATCGCCAGCCGAAAATTTCAGATCACAGGCACAGGTTTCTTCAAACGCGGCCTCAATCGATGGGCCCGGTCCCCATTCAGATGTAAAATAATCGGGTGCATAGACATTCAAAACGGGTGTTTCAGCCGCCGCAGCAGTTGCAAAAATGACGCCCGCAGCAAGGGATAGGTATTTCATTCAATCTCTCCTTTAGCATGCGGAGAGACGTGTGGGATATGACCCAAACCTTCCCTCCGCCGGTTTTAACCGGATCAGGTTCAACGGGTCCGCTGTCGCGTCTCAGCCATCATGGCTCCCCGAGGTGGCCCCTGTTTACCCCGCCACGATCCGCCACACAAGATGAAATCGCTTGAGCCTTGGCCATCATACCGCTAGAGACATACCCAAAGGAGATCAGGACATGAGCGTTAACACCTTTGGACATCTTTTCCGCGTCACCACTTGGGGCGAAAGCCACGGGCCAGCCCTGGGCGCGACCGTCGATGGCTGCCCCCCCGGTGTGACGATTGACGCGGCTGATCTGCAACATTGGCTGGACAAACGCAAACCGGGCCAAAACAAATTCACAACGCAACGGCGCGAACCCGATCAGGTGCAAATATTGTCTGGCGTGTTTGATGGGCAATCCACGGGCACACCGATCCAATTGATGATCGAAAACACCGATCAACGCTCCAAGGATTATGGCAATATTTCCGAAACCTTCCGCCCCGGACACGCCGATATCACCTATTGGCAGAAATATGGCATCCGCGATTATCGCGGGGGCGGCCGATCCTCGGCGCGCGAAACGGCGGCCCGCGTGGCGGCAGGTGGCGTTGCACGCGCCGCGCTGAAAACACTGGCGCCCAATCTGGAAATCACGGGGTACATGACGCAAATCGGGCCCCACAAAATCAACCCAGATAATTTTGACTGGGATCAAATCGACCAAAACGCATTCTGGACACCAGACGCACAGGCCGCATCAGACTGGGCCGCATACCTTGACGATATCCGCAAATCCCACGATTCTGTCGGCGCCGTGATCGAGGTCACCGCACGCAATGCCCCTGCAGGCCTAGGCGCACCAATCTATGGCAAACTCGACACAGACCTTGCCGCCGCCATGATGTCCATCAACGCGGTCAAAGGTGTCGAAATCGGCCAAGGCATGAACGCAGCCGCCCTGACGGGCTCCGAAAATGCAGACGAAATCTTTATGGGCAACGATGGCCAACCGGTCTATTCCTCAAACAACGCAGGCGGCATCTTGGGCGGCATTTCCACAGGTCAGGACATCGTGGTCCGCTTTGCGGTCAAACCCACGTCATCGATCCTAACCCCACGCCAATCCATCACAAAGTCTGGCGACCCAATCGAAGTTGTGACCAAAGGCCGCCATGATCCCTGCGTCGGCATCCGCGCCGTCCCCGTGGGCGAGGCGATGATGGCCTGCGTCATTCTCGATCACATCCTGCTACATCGTGGCCAAATCGGCGAAAACCGCGGCAAAATCGGGAAATAAACCCGCTTTCATTTTTGTGAAAATACTCTCGGGGGTACGGGGGCAGACAGCCCCCGTTTCAACCGCTGCAAATCGCACAGTTCATCAACATCGTGTAAAACATCACAATATCCGATGGCCCAGCCATCCATCCGCGCCACCGTTTGCGCCAATGTATCCGACACCGACCAGGTCACACCATCAAACAGCTTAGGTCCGCAAATTTGCCCCAATCGCGCGCCCACCAACCAAAATCCACCGTCTGCGGCGGGACCGAAAATAAAATCGCGGCCCTGCAGTTTATCAAACGCGAACCGAATGTGGGCAGGTGTCACCTCTGGAATATCGCCACCAATCAAACAAACGGGGCCATCAGGCACCGCAGACAACAAACGCGCCATACGCGCGCCCAAATCTCCACGGCCCTGCGGCATCCTCGGAATATCAGCCGGCCAAAATCGGCTGGTCATCCCATCCCGATCTGGTGATACGGCCAAAACCAAATCCCAACGCGGATCCCGCAAACGGCGGATCAGACGGCGGATTTGGTGACGAAACCACCATGCGGCAGCTGTCATGCCAATATCGCGGCCCAATCGTGTTTTGACACGACCAGCGACGGGCTCTTTGACCATAATGATCAGCGTGGGACGGGCTTTAGGCAAAATATTCCTGTAAAATGCGGCTATAGATTGATTTCAACTGCGTAATCTGTGCCACCTCGACCCGTTCATCAACCGAATGCATGGTTTTGCCCACCAACCCAAATTCGGTGACGGGGCACAGTTCTTTGACAAATCGCGCATCTGATGTGCCGCCCGTGGTCGACATTTCGGGGGTGACTCCCAATTCGGCCCGAACGGCGCTTGCAATCAAATCCGACAATTCACCGGGCGGGGTGATAAAGCTTTCGCCAGACACCTTTATGCGCAGATCAAAGGAAATCCCAGTCTCGTCCGCCACCTGATCGACCATGCTGTGCAACCATTCGGTCAGACTGTCGCCGGAATGCAAATCATTGAACCGAATATTCACCGTTGCCCGACACTGCGCAGGGATCACATTGGTCGCGGGATTGCCCGTGTCCACCGTTGTAATCGCCAGGGTCGAGGCATCGAAATGATCGGTACCCTGATCCAATTCATGACTGGCCAAACGATCCATCAACCGCACCATCGCGGTCACGGGGTTATTCGCGCGATGCGGATAGGCCGAATGCCCCTGCACCCCTGTTGCCGTAAAAAACGCCGTTAACGATCCGCGACGGCCAATTTTCATCATCTGCCCCATGGTGTCGGGGCTGGTGGGTTCGCCCACCAAACAATGATCCATGGTTTCCCCATTGGCGCGCATCCAATCCAGAATGGCGGTGGTCCCGTCCAATGCGTCGCCCTCTTCGTCACCAGTGATGGTGATCACAATGGATCCATCGGGCGGGGTATCGGTCACAAAATCAATCGCGGCCGCCACGAATGCGGCAACGCCTGATTTCATATCTGTGGCCCCGCGCCCATACATAAACCCATCACGAATTTCCGCGCCAAAGGGATCAACCGTCCACGCCGCAGCATCGCCCACAGGCACCACATCCGTATGCCCATTAAACCCAAAGGTACGCCCATTTTTGCCCGCCCCCCAGCGGGCAAACAGGTTGTGAATGCCGCCGCGTTCGATGCGGGTACAGGTGAACCCATTTGCAGACAAAACAGTCTCTAACAAAGTGATTGCGCCCCCTTCAGCTGGGGTAACAGATGGGCATTTGATCAAATCAGCGGTTAATTGGATGGGGTCGATTGTCATGATCTTTCCAGTTTCAAATGTTTCGTCACAGCCGTGGCCATATCCGTTGCAGCATGCAAAATATCAGTTGCACTTGCGGTGGTTAATTCATCCAGTGTGCCAAACCCGTATAACGCACCCAAACAGCCCATGCCATTGTTGCGCGCCCCGATCACATCATAGTGACGATCACCAATCATAATCGCATCGCGCGGATCACAGCCAGTCTGGGCCAAACCATAGGCCAGCAATTCGGTTTTATCGGTGCGTGTTCCGTCCAGTTCGGACCCAAATTCATAGTCCAGAAAATCCGACACCCCGAAATGCGCCACAATATCACCGGCATAGGCAATGGGTTTCGATGTGGCCAAACACAACCGATAGCCGCGCGATTTCAGATCGGATAATTGCCCCAATACCCCATCATAGAGACGGTTATTAAACATTTCACCGCCACGATAGGCATCGCGGTAATGGGCCACCGTTTGATCATGCAATTCGGCAGGCATGCCCAGTTTCGTCAAACTGTCCCACAGGGATGGGCCCACAACCCAATTGGCGTCAACGCCCAAATCGGGATACCCCATTTGGCCCAGCGCATAGTTGAACGCATTAATAATCCCCGGACCCGAGTCAGTTAGCGTGCCATCCAGATCCAGAAACACAAATGCCATCAGTGCACCACATCAGGATCCAGATTTTCATCGCCAAAGAATGGCGTCATCTGGGCCACGACGACTGAATTTTCATCCAAGGCGCGCTGCATCAAAATACGTTCATCGTCCTCGATGTCATGCCCCTGTTCGATACGTTCGTCCAAGGTGCCATAGCCCGTCACATCCAGCGGTGCCAAATCGGCCTGTTTCAAAATGGCCACCGTTTCGCGCACGGCCTCGGCCTCGTCCACGCCACTGGCATAGCACATCAGCGCAGCGCCCGTTGACTTGGGCGGCAAGCCGTCTTCTTTTGATCTGCCCACTTGGACCAACAGGGTATAGACCTGTTGTTTCTTGGGGGTCTTGGGTTTTTCAGACATTGCACGGCCTTATCATTAAATCATATACCCTATGATTAGACCTGCCGCGCGCTGAATGCAAATGGTGAAAAGATACAATCAATACGACCAATATATGGTGTATTTGTCGCCTGAATTTGGTTGCGTCACAGACATCATTGCCCGCAGCCCATCCATGCGAAAGGATACGTTTTTCAATTCTTCGATTGGGACCAGTTTGGAATTAATCAATGCCGATCCTTTGCAAAACTCTGGCGGCGCAGGAAAGGTGACGGACATATTCAAAATGCCTGTCGGCGTTCCAATTGTGTTGCAAATTTCCTTGCGCCCCTTTTCGGTAAAGGCCCGCGCTTTGTACGTTAGGTGGCGTTGGAAATCTTGGTCGGTTTTCAGCGGGTGCGGTAAATCAATCGCGTAAAAGACATATTTGCCACGCTCTTCGACCCGATCTGGTTCACGTCCGTTTAGAAATATGTCGAATAATTCACCTGGAAAATCGATGGATGTTGAAATTTCGCGCACCTGGCCACGGACAACGATGCCCGTTTGCCGCCGATTATAAATACTGACCGCCCAATCGGGTGTTATTTCAATATCAAAATCAATCGTGTCATAGAATAAATTGGTCCCCCTAGACAAATCACCATAGGCGGCCAGAAATTTCACGACTGTAGGCGCACAATCGCGATATGAGGCTGCGTCAAATTTGGTCAAAACCGCTTTGGTATGGGCTTTGACCGTTTCGGGGGAAATGCTCAGGTGTTTGGCAATTTCGCTGCGCGTTGCGCCATAGGATATCAATTCCAGAACCTCGAATTGGCGTTCAGTTAAACTGGGCGGACGGACATAGGGCATTTGGGCTGCATTTGTCATGTTTTGCCGAACCAGATTGGGAAATGGGGCGCGGTGGGTTCAGGGGTGGTTGTTCCAGATGATCCAGGACAATCGAACACAAGTGTGGCAATAATTGCGCAAATGGCACAAGGAAAACCAATAAAACATGTCAAAATGATAACGCAGCCCAATAACCAATTTGTGACACGATTTATCACCGTAACGAACATCAACAGTTGAACTGATCGCCTGTTTTTACTATGGGTTGATCAACATACCCCTAGCAATAAGGATCCGTCATGTATCGTTCAAGAACGTCCACCCACGGCCGCAATATGGCTGGCGCACGCGGGCTTTGGCGCGCAACAGGGATGAAGGATAGCGATTTCGGCAAACCCATCATCGCAATCGTGAATTCATTTACCCAATTTGTTCCCGGTCACGTCCACCTGAAAGACTTGGGCCAAATGGTCGCCCGCGAGGTCGAGGCCGCCGGCGGCGTCGCCAAGGAATTCAACACCATTGCCGTGGATGATGGAATTGCCATGGGCCATGATGGGATGCTGTATTCCCTGCCATCGCGCGAAATCATTGCCGACAGTGTTGAATATATGGTCAACGCCCATTGCGCCGATGCAATGGTTTGTATTTCCAACTGTGATAAAATCACGCCCGGTATGTTGATGGCCGCAATGCGGTTGAACATTCCGGTTGTATTCGTATCCGGTGGCCCGATGGAGGCTGGCAAAGTCATTTGGGACGGCAAAGAAAAGGCGCTGGATCTGGTGGATGCCATGGTCGCCGCAGCGGATGACAAATACACCGACGAACAGGTCGAGGAAATCGAACAAAACGCTTGCCCCACATGTGGATCATGTTCGGGTATGTTTACCGCAAATTCCATGAACTGCTTGACCGAGGCACTGGGCCTGTCCCTGCCTGGGAACGGATCAACATTGGCCACACACGCCGACCGCAAGGAATTGTTCCTACGCGCAGGTCGCCGCATCGTGGAAATGGCCAAGGCCTGCTATGAACAGGGTGACGCCAACATGTTGCCCCGCAACATCGCCACGTTTAAAGCATTTGAAAACGCGATGTCGTTGGATATCGCGATGGGCGGATCCACGAACACCGTTTTGCACCTGCTGGCCGCCGCTTATGAGGGCGAGGTTGATTTCTCAATGGATGATATCGACCGCCTATCACGCAAGGTGCCATGCCTGTCCAAGGTCGCGCCTGCAAAATCCGACGTCCATATGGAGGACGTCCACCGCGCCGGTGGCATCATGGCGATTTTGGGCGAATTGGACCGCGCCGGTCTGATCCACCGCGATTGCCGCACGGTTCACGAACCCACCATCGGTGATGCGCTGAACAAATGGGACGTCATGCGCACCAACGATCCTGATGTGCATAACTTTTTCCGCGCGGCCCCCGGTGGCGTCCGCACGACCCAAGCGTTTAGCCAAAGCCGTCGGTACGACAGCGTCGATACGGACCGCGCAGGCGGCGTGATCCGCAGCAAAGAAAATGCCTTTTCCCAGGACGGCGGTTTGGCCGTGTTGTTCGGCAATCTGGCAGAACACGGCTGTATCGTGAAAACGGCCGGTGTGGATGACAGCATCCTGAAATTTTCAGGCCCCGCCTATGTTGTGGAATCCCAAGATGACGCCGTCAACGACATTCTGACCGGCAAAGTCAAAGAAGGCGATGTCGTCATCATCCGTTACGAAGGTCCGCGCGGCGGCCCCGGCATGCAAGAAATGCTATACCCCACATCCTATCTGAAATCCAAAGGATTGGGCGCGGCCTGTGCCTTGGTCACAGATGGTCGTTTTTCGGGCGGCACATCGGGTCTGTCCATTGGCCATGTATCCCCCGAGGCAGCCGAGGGCGGCACAATCGGTTTGGTCGAACATGGCGATTTGATCGAAATCGACATCCCAAATCGGTCGATCAATTTGGCCGTGTCTGATGATGTTCTGGCCGAACGCCGTGCCAAACAGGATGCCGCAGGCTGGACCCCAGCCAAACCACGCAAGCGTAAGGTTACAACAGCATTGCGCGCCTATGCTGCGCTGACAACCTCTGCCGCCAAAGGCGCGGTTCGCGTGGTCGAATAATAAAACAACGGGCCTGCGCAAATCTGCGCGGGCCTGTGCGCGGGTCTGTGCCCCTATGCCGAATACCGACGGCGCAGGATGCCCAAAAATTCCTGATAATCATCAAACGGCACGGCGTTTTGGAAATATGACAGGGGTTCGTTTCGGTACCCTTGGGTAAAAAACGCAAAATCAACGCCCGCGTTTTGGGCCGTCTGATAATCCACCGGACTATCCCCGACATATAACACGTCATCCGCCTGTAACCGCGAAATGGTTTCGCGCAGTGGTGCAGGATCAGGTTTTTTCACCGCCAAACTGTCGCCCCCAATCACCGCATCAAAATACCGTGCAATCTGCAGGTGATCCAAAATATGCACCGCTGGCGCATAGGGTTTGTTGGTACATAGCCCAATTTTCACCCCAGCGTCGCGCAAATACGCTAATGCGTCCAAACAATCAGGGTACAGCTTGGTCAGTCCCAACGGATTTTCGTTGTAATATGTCAGCAAACGCTGCGTCAGGTCGGTTTGTACACCATCGGCCAAACCCACCCGAACACGCACCCGTTCTGCCAATTTGGGCAATCCATTTCCGATAAAGGAAATGACAGTTGGCAAATCCAACGGCGCACAATCAAAATCAGCCAAGGCCCGATTGACCGCGGCCTGAATATCGGGCGCGCTGTCAATCAATGTGCCATCTAGATCAAATATCACGGCCCGCATGACACCACCCTGCCCGTTTGTTTGCATGATACCTACAAGGCCGCCGTTGCAGCCGCGCGAATGGCTGCGATATTGTCACCATAGACATCCGCCGCATCAACCGACCCACCGCGGAAAACGGCCGATCCAGCAACCAGCACATCCGCGCCCGCTGCCGCCATCAGCGGCGCAGTCGTCGGATCCATGCCGCCGTCAATTTCAATATGGATCGGACGATCCCCGATCATGTCGCGCAGTTTTCGGACCTTGGCCGTCATATCAATGTATTTCTGGCCGCCAAATCCGGGGTTTACCGTCATCACACAGACCAAATCTGTCAAATCTAGCAAATGTTCCACCGTTTCGGCCGGTGTGCCTGGGTTCAGGGCAACGCCCGCCCTCATCCCTGCGCCACGGATGGCCTGCAATGTGCGGTGAATGTGTGGCCCCGCCTCGATATGGGCGGTCAGAATATCCGCCCCCGCATCGGCATATGCATCGATATAGGGATCAACCGGCGCAATCATCAAATGCACATCCATCACCGTTTTCACATGGGGCCGAAACGCCTTGACCGCGGGGGGACCAAAGGTCAGGTTCGGCACAAAATGCCCGTCCATGACATCAATATGCACCCAATCTGCGCCTTGCGCTTCGATCGCGCGAATTTCTGCACCAAAGTTGGCGAAATCAGCGGACAAAATGGATGGTGCGATTTTAATGGAACGGTCAAAGGCCATGTGGCTCTCCTATTGCATGCTGCGACTGCTGAGTGGGTGTCTAGTACGCAGCCCCCACGTAGTGCAAGATTTTAGTGCGCTAGCGCGACATTTAACCATGGTTTGGCACAGACGCGTCATAGTCCCACGATGTAATGATTTCCATCGCCTCTTGGGCGGTATCGACAAATTTGAACAGCTCCAAATCATCGCGCGAAATCGTCCCCGCGTCAGACAGTGCCTGCCAATTTATAATGTCATTCCAAAATTCCCGCCCAAACAACAAAAATGGCACCGGCGCCATGCGATTGGTTTGGATCAATGTCAGCGCTTCAAACAACTCGTCAAGCGTGCCAAATCCCCCAGGGAATACGCAAATCGCTTTGGCGCGCATCAAAAAATGCATCTTGCGAATGGCAAAGTAATGGAAATTGAAACACAATTCCGGCGTCACATAGGCATTGGGCGCCTGTTCATGGGGCAACACAATATTCAACCCAACAGATTTGCCACCCGCATCCAATGCACCGCGGTTGCCCGCCTCCATCACACCTGGCCCACCGCCAGTCGTGACAACAAATTCACCGCCGCCCAGCGATTGGCTGTATAGCGTGATCTGACGCGCCAATTCGCGCGCTTGGGTGTAATACTGGGTCAATTCCGCCAACTTGGGCGTTTTGGCCTGATCTGCATTTACAGGATCAGGAATCCGCGCGCCCCCAAACAAAACAACCGTTGAATGAATACCCTGTTCGTCCAATGCCAATTCAGGTTTCAACAATTCTAACTGCAGCCGCACCGGCCGCAGATCTTCGCGCACCAAAAATTCATCGTCAGCAAAGGCCAACCGATAGGCCGGCGATTGCGTCTGCGGCGTAACCGGCACACTGGTCGCAGTTGATTTGTCCGTACCCGCATCGCGAAATATCCGCTTTGTTTTCCGTGTCATATTTACATCCCTTTGTTTCATCTTATCTTACGCCTAAAAATATTGTATCACCAGCGAATGAAAGCTATAGCGCTAAAAAGAAATTTCCGGATAGGAGACCACCCATGTCCAACACACACCTAGAAACCGCAATCGAAGCCGCGTGGGACGCACGCGACACAATCACGCCCGCCACAACCGGCGAAACCCGTGAAGCCATCGAAGACACCCTAAATGCCCTAGACAGCGGCAAACTCCGCGTGGCCGAGAAAATGGAAAACGGCGATTGGCACGTAAACCAATGGGCGAAAAAGGCCGTGCTGTTGGGATTTCGGATCAAAGACATGGAAATCCAATCCGGTGGCCCCCAAGGCAGCGGCTGGTGGGACAAAGTCGACAGCAAATTCGCAGGCTGGGGCGAAAACCAGTGGCGCGCCGCAGGGTTCCGCGCGGTTCCCAACTGCGTCGTTCGAAAATCCGCCTATATTGCACCTGGCGTAGTGCTGATGCCATCATTTGTGAACCTTGGTGCCTATGTTGATCAGGGTACAATGGTAGACACATGGGCAACCGTCGGCAGCTGCGCCCAAATCGGTAAGAATGTCCACCTGTCCGGTGGCGTCGGCATCGGTGGCGTACTTGAACCCATGCAAGCCGGCCCAACCATTATCGAAGACAACTGCTTTATTGGCGCACGATCCGAAGTCGTCGAAGGATGCATCATCCGCGAAGGATCGGTTTTAGGAATGGGTGTCTATATCGGCCAATCCACAAAAATCGTTGACCGCGAAACAGGCGAAGTCATGTACGGCGAAGTCCCGCCATATTCCGTCGTTGTTTCCGGCTCAATGCCATCGAAAAACGGGATCAATCTATACTGCGCAGTGATCGTCAAACGCGTTGACGAAAAAACACGCAGCAAAACCGGTATCAATGAATTGTTGCGGGATTGAACAGAATTGTTTCTAGCGAAACAAACGGGGGCCTTTCGGCCCCCTTTTTTGAGTATTTTTACAAAAATGAAAACCTAAACTTCAAGTATATTCGGCCTTTCAATTTTGCATAAAATACTCTGGGGTGAATTGGCCCCATCGGGGCCAAAGGGGGCAAAGCCCCCACTTTCATACCTAACAACAAGCCGCGACTGCCCGTTTTGCCATGACACCCACCAGATGTGCGCGATAATCGGCACTACCATGTAAATCCGAAATCATTCCGTTTGACGCAACGGCCAATCCATTTAGGGCATCGGGGCTGAAGTTTTCTGAAAGCGCCACTTCAGCCTCAGACCAACGGAATACTCCGTCCTCAGAAGCCCCTGTCACGGCGACCCTAACACCATCGGCATATTTCGCGACAAAAACACCGACCATTGCAAAACGCGAAGCAGGTTGTTCGAATTTTTGATAATTCGCTGCCTGCGGAATGGGGAACCGGACACCGGTAATGATTTCGCCCTCGTCTAGGGATGTTGTAAACATGCCTTGGAAAAAGTCATCGGCGTTGATTTCACGTGTGCTAGTGATGACTGTCGCACCAGATGCCAAGACAGCAGAGGGGTAACAGGCGGCGGGGTCATTATTGGCCACAGATCCACCAATTGTCCCCCGGTTTCGGACTGCGGGATCACCGATGCCCGCCGCCAGTGCCGCCAAAGCTGGATAGGCCCCTGCGTGTTGTGCCACAGTTGCGTGTGTGGTTGCCCCCCCGATTGTCAGGCTGCCATCGTCGTTTTGGCAAACACCCTTCATTTCGGCGATCCCTGTCAGGCTGACCAGTTTTGACGGGCTAGCAAGGCGTTGTTTCATGGTGGGGATCAGGGTTTGACCACCGCCCAAAGGTTGCGCATCCTCGGTTGCTAGGGCGGCGACCGCATCTGCGATTGTTGTTGGTTTTTCAAAGTCAAAGTTATACATGTCTGATCCCTTCCCTTAACCTTGCATTGCCGCCCAGACGCGCTGGGGCGAAACGGGCATATCGATATGGGTGACGTGGGTATGTCCACCGGATTGAAGCGCATCAACCACGGCATTGACAACAGCGGGTGGTGATCCGATAGCGCCAGCTTCGCCGCAGCCCTTCACGCCCAATGGGTTGTGCGTACAGGGTGTTTGGCACGAATGATCGACCGTATAGAACGGCACATCGGACGCCCGCGGCATTGCGTAATCCATATAGGATGCGCTAAGCAGCTGGCCATTTTCGTCATAGACACAGTTTTCCAGCAAAGCCTGACCAATACCCTGACCCACGCCGCCGTGGACCTGACCGGTGACTATCATCGGGTTTACGATGTTGCCAAAATCATCGGCGGCGCTGAACCGTTCTACTGTCACTTTGCCAGTTTCTGGATCCACTTCGACCTCGCAGGCATAGGCGCCCGAGGGATAGGTAAAGTTGGACGGATCATAGAATGCCGTTTCCTCAAGGCCGGGTTCGATATCCTCAAGCGGATAGTTATGGGGCACATAGGCGGCCAGTGTCACATCACCCCAAGCACAGGATTTATCGGTGCCTTTGACGGTGAATTGACCGTCTTTCAGTTCGATATCCGCCTCGGATGCCTCAAGCATATGGGATGCGATTTTCTTGGCTTTGTTTATGATCTTTTCTGTTGCGCGCACCATGGCTGACCCACAAACCGCAAGCGACCGCGATCCATAGGTGCCCATCCCGAACGGGATTTTTGAACTGTCGCCATGGACAATTTCGATCATACTGTCATCGATGCCCAGCATATCCGCCACAACTTGGGGGAATGCGGTTTCGTGGCCTTGGCCGTGGCTGTGTGCGCCGACCATCACGCTGATCGAACCGGTGGCATTCACACGCACGGTTGCTGCATCATACAGACCCGCACGCGCGCCCAACTGGCCCACCAGATTGGATGGCGCGATGCCGCAGGCCTCGATATAGCAGTTCACGCCCAAACCGCGCAGTTTGCCGCGGGCCTCGGATTCTTTGCGACGTGCTTCAAATCCGGACAGGTCTGCGATTTCTTCTAGCTTGTCCATGGTTGCGACATAGTCACCTGTGTCATATTCCACGGCAACGGGGGTGGCATATGGGAATTGGGTGATAAAGTTTTGCCGCCGCAGCGCGATTGGATCAACGCCCAATTCACGGGCTGCTTTGTCAACCAAACGTTCCAGCTGATATGTGGCCTCGGGGCGGCCCGCACCGCGATAAGCATCCACTGGGACGGTGTTGGTAAACACAGCCTTAACATTTACATAGATCAGCGGCGTTTTATAATTGCCAGCCATCAATGTGCCATGCAGCCAAGTTGGAACCGATGGCGCAAATGTGGACAAATACGCGCCCATATTGGCATAGGTTTCGGTGCGGATGGCCTGAAAATTGTTATCGGCATCCAGTGCCAATTCAATTTTGGTGACATGATCACGGCCGTGGGCATCGGACATGAATGCCTCGGACCGAGACGATGTCCATTTAACTGCACGATTAAGCTGACGCGCGGCGAAGGTACAAAATGCCTCTTCTGCATAGTGGAAAATTTTGGTGCCAAAGCCACCACCCACATCAGGGGCCACAACGCGCAATTTATGTTCCGGGATCCCCAAAACAAAGGCACCCATCAGCAAACGAATGACATGTGGGTTTTGCGATGTGGTAAACAGCGTGCTTTCATCATTGGCGCGGTTGTAATCGCCAACGGCAACGCGGGGTTCCATGGGATTGGCCACCAAACGGTTGTTGACCAATTCCAATGTGGTCACATGGGCGGCCTCTTCGAACGCTTTGTTCACGGCGTCGCGGTTTTCTTCGACGAAACCCCAGTCGTAACATAGGTTGCTGTCTAGATCGTCGTGCACCTTGGTGGCACCGGGTTCCAGCGCCTGTTTCATATCAACAACGGCCGGTAATTCGGTAATGTCCAGATCAATCGCCTCGGCGGCATCGCGGGCCTGTTCCAGCGTTTCGGCCACGATCGCAGCAATCGGGTCGCCCACATGGCGCACCTTGCCCTGTGCCAAAACGGGGTGGGCGGGTTCCTGCATCGGGTTGCCGTGTTTGTCGGTGACCTGCCAACCGCATGGAATGCTGCCGATACCTTCGAAATCGGCGCCGGTGAAAATGCGCACAACGCCTGGCATTGCAGCTGCGGCCGCGGTGTCGATTGAATTGATTTTACCATGCGCCATATCTGAGCGCAGGAAATACACATGCGCTTGGCCATGAATGTTAATGTCGTCGGTATATTGTCCGGTTCCGGTCAGGAAACGAATATCCTCGCGCCGCTTGGGGCTGGCGCCGATGCCGCTATCTTTGGGCATATTAAATCCTCCCTTAAACTTATTATTCTGCGGCGATTTGGCTGACATCCTGTCCGGACGCGGCCAAAATTGCCTTAACTATGTTGTGATATCCTGTGCAGCGGCAAATATTGCCTTCTAGGTGGTGGCGCACTTCGGCTTCGGTCGGTTTGGGGTTGTTTTTCAACAAATCCGCAGCCGCCATCACCATGCCAGGTGTGCAATATCCACACTGCAAACCATGGTGTTCCTGAAATGCCGCCTGAATCGCGTTCAGGGTACCATCGGGGGCGGCCTGACCTTCGATTGTGGCGACATCTGCACCGTCCGCTTCTGCGGCGAACATCGTGCAGGATTTCACCGCAACGCCATCGACATGCACGGTACAGGCCCCACATTGGCTGGTATCACAGCCGACGTGCGTACCGGTCAGGCGCAGGTCTTTGCGCAGAAAGTCGACCAATAATGTACGGCCCTCTACATCACCAGAAACGGATTTCCCGTTTACGGTCATCGTAATTTTTGTCATTTATTCCTCCCAATTTTATTATTTTTATCCTGTTTAGCTGATTATTTTTTTAAACCATCCCTTTTTCGCGGGTGGGGTCTCAGCGTCATTTTCATCTGCAACGGTGTCTGCTTCGTCGGTTTCAGACACGGCATCGCGGAAATTTTCGAAAAACTGATCTGCCATTTTCTTGGCAAAGCCATCGATGATGCGGCTGCCCAGTTGGGCCAATTTGCCGCCCACTTTGGCTTCAACTTCGTAGGATAACAGCGTTCCGCCATCTTGGTCGGTTAGGACCACATTTGCGCCCCCCTTGGCGAAACCTGCGGCACCGCCTTTGCCCTCTCCGGTCAGGGTCAGAGATGTTAGATCAACCATATCCGACAGGGTCACCGCGCCTTTGAATGTGGCTTTGACGGGGCCCACTTTCTGGGTGACGGTGGCCGCAAACCCATCTTGGGCGGTGCCGGTCATTTCGGTGCACCCGGGGACGCATTCCTTTAACACCTCGGGTGATAACAGGGCTTGCCACACTGTTTCACGGTCTGCTGGTATCAGTTTTGCGTCGCTTAGTTTCATATTTAACCCTTGGTTCATGCTGTGCTATGGGTCACGATGTGCAATCGAATGCGGGTGTGCGTTTCTAGTCATGGTTGCAACATCAGAAAGTTCGACCACTTTCTAGCCATTCAAGGGGTGAAATGGCGTTTCGTCAACTGTTTTTACGGAACATCACACTTTTGCGCGAAAGGGCGTTTATTTACGACGACGCAAATAAACGTAATAGGCACCGCCGCCACCATGTTTTATGTGCGCTTCGGTCACTTGTAATACCAAGGGCGCAAGCGGGGCCATGCGCAACCATTGTGGCACCTGATGGCGCAAAACACCCATCTGACGTGGAATCGGTCCGTCATCACGGGATTTTTTGCCTTTGCCTGTGATGACCAACAACAACCGCAACCCGCGTGAATGGCCGTTCAACACAAACCCCACAAGGGCAGGGTGCGCCTGCTGCAATGTCATACCATGTAAATCAATCGTGGCCTCTGGGCCCAATTTACCACGACGCATTTTGCCATAGGCTTTGGCATCCATTTGAACCGGATTGCGTGACAGCGCGCTGGCGATAGAAGGTTTCAAATCATGCGTTTCAGCAGCTGATCCCGCACGTTCGCCTATGTTAAACGGCATGATTGGTGCCGGATCGGCCACACGCGGGGTCGATGATTTCTTGGGCTTTAGTTGCGACGGTAGCGCGCGTTTTTTTGATGGGCCGTGCAGGGGCTTAGCCGTTTTAGCGACCTGATTCCAAAGCTCTTGGTCATCTGTATTTAGGGAACGGCGTTTCATGGGGCATTCTGATCTAGCAAGGACAGCGCCCTTTTAACTGGCAATAAAACAAATAGCGACCCAGCATCTTTTATTTTGCTGGCCTCTTTGCCCGCAGCGGTGCCGCTGCCCATGAAAATATCTGCGCGCTGTGCGCCCTTGATCACGGAACCTGTGTCTTGGGCGATCATCAGGCGCCGCATTGGCTTGGCCCCTTGGGTTTCTATCCAGACAGGGGCGCCCAGTGGGACATATTCGGGATCAATTGCAACCGTTCGTTTGGTGGTCAAAGATCGGTTCATCGCGCCAAGCGGCCCTTTGTTTTCCGCAATGCTTAATTCGCGGAAAAATACGAAAGACGGGTTATGTTGTAATATCGCACGCCCATCATTGGGGTTTGCCCGCACCCAGCGTTTGATTGACGCGGCTGATGCCTGATGTTTTCCCAAAATGCCACGGCGGACCATTTCTTGCCCCACCGATCGGTATTGATGTCCATTCGCGCCGCCATATCCAACACGCAACACGCGGCCATCCGTAAATCGCAACCGTCCTGATCCCTGAATTTGTAAAAACAACACATCAACCGGATCAGACGCCCAAGCAATTTCCAAGCCACGATTTTGCAAAATTCGGCGGTTTTCCAATTCGCCCCGACTGTACCACACGCCCGATTTGGGCATTTCTGGGGGGACGCGATAGATGGGATAGGCATATTTTGATGTGCGTACGCGCGAAACGGTCAGTTCCGGTTCGAAATATCCGGTGAATTTCGCGTCATCGTCATCGCGTATCATGATCGGTTTGAAAAATGCCTGAAAAAACGTCTTGGCATCATCTGTATGCTGCGCAAGCGCGCACAGGGTTTGCCAATCTGATGCTTTCAGGTCGGGGCATGTTTCCAAAAACGCACCCAAGGCTTGATCATGTTGATCCTGCTGCCAACCGTCCAAGTCATGGAATTCATGAACCGAAACAGTTAAACCCTGCGCTAGAACAGGCGCGACGACAAGCGCCGCAACCCAAGTTATCAAGCGCAGAGAAATCATTCACCTGTTGCAACCAACTGCCAATTTGGATCACCCATGCCCATTGTGCGTGAATATGTCCAAGTGTCCTTTTGGCGTTTGATCTGTTTGGCGTCGCCTTCGACGATATCGCCATCGGCATTGCGCACAACGGATGTCATTTCAGCATTATACGCAACCGTAATATCGGCCGTTCTGGTCACATCGTCAAAGTTTGCAGACACTAACCGCATTTCGCGCAACCCGATAAAGTTTGCCTCAACGCTCAGGCCTTGGGCCTCGCGGTTGGCAATCACTTCGTCGAATATATCAAGAACATCGGTTGAAATAAATCCGCGCACTTCGGTCAGGTCGCCCCGTTCAAAGGCCATCAAAATCATTTCATAGGCCATGCGCGCACCGCCCAAAAATTCATTGACGCTGAAATCGTTTTCCACACGCTTCATTTTTGCCAAGGCTTCGGCAGTGTCCGACCCTTTGGGTGCGTGATCCAGAATATCCATATCATCACCACCATCAATCACCTGAAAATCGCGTTTAGGCTGCGGTTTGGGTTCAGCAAGAGGCGGTTTTTCATGCCCTTCACGCGTTCCAAGAACGCTGCTAAGGCGCATAATCAGAAAGACAGCAATACCAGCCAGAACCAAAAGTTCAATAATCGCAGGGTTCATTTAATTTCTCTTTTCATCAAAAGTAGATTTTTCGTTGCGTCATACTTATGTAGGGAACATGCCCTTGCAAGTCCACCGTGACAGCCCTTAAGGAGACGATTTTATGTGGCTATTGATACTATTTATCGCAATTCCTGTGCTTGAAATTGCTTTGTTCATTCAGGTGGGCGGCTGGCTTGGCCTGTTTCCAACACTGGCGATTGTGATTTTAACGGCCGTTTTGGGAACGTATCTGGTGCGCACCCAAGGTTTGGCAACCCTGTCCAATCTGCAAAACAGGTTTTCCCACCTACAAGACCCCACAGAACCATTGGCCCATGGTGCCATGATTTTATTTGCAGGCGCATTGTTGTTAACACCCGGTTTTTTTACGGATGCTGTCGGATTTTTGTTGTTAACCCCAGCGTTTCGTATTGCCGCCTTTGGCTGGATCAAATCGCGGATCAAGGTTCAGTCGTTTACCATGGGCAACCAAACTCATCCCGACGACGATATCGTAGAAGCAGAGTTTCAGGATGTCACACCAAACCAAGACAGCCCATGGAATTCAAAAAACATATCTAAGGATTGAGCATCCTATAGTGACCTGATAAAACAAACCCAATTTAATTTAGGAGCGTAAAATGACCGACGAAACGCAGGCACAACAGCCCGTTCAGCCAAACATGAATATTCTGGCACAGTATATTCGCGATATGTCTTTTGAAAATATCTTATCACAAAAAGGTATTACCGGAGAAGTAAACCCAGACGTTCAAGTTCAGGTAAATCTGGACGCGCGCAAACGGACCGTTGAAAACCAGTTTGAAGTTGTCATCAAACTGAAAGTTTCGTCCAAAAACAAAGAAACAGAGCAAAACCTGTTTTTGTTAGAGTTGGAATACGGCGGCATTTTCCAAGTGACCGGTGTGCCAGACGAACAGCTGCATCCATATCTGCTGATCGAATGCCCACGCATGTTGTTCCCATATCTGCGCCGCATCGTGTCCGACATCACCCGTGATGGCGGTTTCCCTGCGCTGAATTTGGACAACATCGATTTCTTGGCGCTATACCGTGCCGAAATCGCGCGCCGTCAGGCAGAAACCGCAAAAAATGAACAGGGCGACGAAAACGCAACCGTCAACTAAGTGTTATTTGGAAAAGGTTTTCCAAACAGCATCTTGACCCAATTTTTCGACAAAGGCGGCGTGTGCCGCCTTTTCGTTTTCTGTCAATCGGCTTGGCAATGGATTGGGACGTTTGGTTGGTCGCCACTGTGTTTGACCATCTTGGCCCAAATTTCCACCCTGCGACGCAGACAATCCAAAATCTGGCTGGCGTCCACCGATTAATTCCAAATACACTTCGGCCAAAATTTCGGAATCCAGCAACGCGCCGTGCAACGTACGCGACGAATTGTCGATATTAAATCGACGGCAAAGCGCGTCCAACGATGCGGGCGATCCGGGAAATTTTTGCCGTGCAATGGCCAGCGTATCAATGGCCTGTTCCCACGGGATCTGGGGGCGGTTGACCCATTTCAATTCTGCATTCAGAAATTTCACGTCGAATGCGGCGTTGTGAATAACCAATTTCGCATCCCCAATGAAATCAACAAAATCCTGTGCAATATCTGCAAACACGGGTTTGTCGCGCAGAAATTCATCGCCCAAACCGTGTACTTTGAACGCCTCTTCGGGCATGGCGCGCTTGGGGTTGATGTATTGGTGATATGTTTTGCCTGTAGCAACGTGATTCCACAGTTCAACCGCGCCAATTTCAACAATGCGATCCCCTGATTCAGGATCAAACCCAGTGGTTTCCGTATCCAAAACGATTTCACGCATTGATTTTATTCCTTATGGTTTTCACAATTTCGGCAACCTGCTGTTTGGCATGGTCCAAACTGTCGGTGTGAATAACATAATCTGATTTTGCCGCTTTGTCAGCGTTTGGCCATTGGCGATCCAAAATTTGCTGAAATGTTTTTTCGTCCATCGTCTGACGCGCCATAACCCGTTGTTTTTGCGTTTCTGCATCGATGGACACGCAGGCCACGGCGTCCATGGCCCGATTGGCGCCGGTTTCGAACAGCAATGGAATATCCAGCACGACAATATCTGTTGTTGCAGTTTTAATAAATTCCGCACGATCTTGCGCGACCAGCGGGTGAACAATGTGTTCCAGTGCTTTGAATTTTGAGGGGTCAGCAATCAATGCCTGTTTCAACGCATCCCGCGATACGGCACCGTTTTGGACGGCCTGTGGGAAAACCGCCGCAACAGGTTCGACCGCTGGACCACCCACCGCATACAACCGATGCACCGCTGCGTCCGCATCCCAAACGGCGCAACCGTGGTCCGCAAAAAATCCTGCTGTGGTGGATTTGCCCATCCCGATGGATCCAGTTAGGCCCAGTTTAAAGGTCATGACAGTAACAATTCCCTAAGCTCGTGCGTTACGGTGGGTGTCGTTCCAAACCATTTGGTAAATCCAGGGATCCCCTGATAAATCAGCATCCCCAGCCCATCAACCCAAGGGTTTCCACGATCTTGCGCCTGTTGCAACAGCGGGGTGATCAGTGGAGCATAGACAATATCTGTGACCAACGCATCCAATGGCAAACGCGCCAAATCATGGGGCAGGGGATCGTGCCCAACCATCCCCATTGATGTGGTGTTCACCAATGTTTTGACATCTGACATGTCATCAGCCGCCGACGCCCAATCAACAACACGAATACGATCATCACCAAATTCAGCCGCCAAATCATCAGCACGCGCGCGGGTGCGGTTGGACAAAATGACCTGTGGCGCACCCTGTTCCAACAGCGCAACGATAATCGCGCGCGATGCACCACCGGCCCCCAAAACCATGGCATTCCCATCCGTGGGCGACCATGTTGGACACCCTGCACGCAGGTTTTCAATAAACCCGTGGCCATCCGTGTTATCCGCATGAATTTTGCCATCTGCATCAAAAAATAACGTATTGGCTGCCCCAATTTTTGCGGCGCGGTCGCTGACATGATCGGCGATTTTTAATGCCGCCTCTTTGTGGGGGATGGTGATGTTTGCGCCGACAAACCCCATTTTTGGCAGGGTTCGCAGAACGGTTTCCAAATCAGCCGGCGCCACATCCAGTGGCACATAATGGCCCGCAATATCATTTTGCGCCAACCAATAGCCGTGCATTTTGGGCGATTTGGAATGGGCAATGGGCGATCCGATAACCGCAACAACTGGTATTTTATGGCTCATCCTTGGATATCCCCGCGCAGTGATAGAAAATTTAACAACTCAAGCAATGGCAATCCCAGAATACTGAAATAATCACCATCTGCCTTGGCAAACAGGCGCGCGCCTTCGGCTTCGATCTGATAGGCGCCGACACAATGGCGGATGTCATCCCAATTGCGATCAATATAATCGCGCAGATAGTCGTCCGAAAATTCGCGCATATACAGGCGCACCTGACCAATGTGGCGCCAAATCGGCTGGCCCCCCTGTGAAATAACAGCAGCCGACCATAAAACATGTCGCTTGCCGCGCATTTGCGACAGTTGATCAAAGGCATGATCTGGCGATGTCGGTTTAGATAAAATCTGACCTGCGAAATCTAGAACTTGGTCACAACCCAGAACCAACGCATCAGAATGGCGGGTGCTGATTTTTGTTGATTTCAGCTCGGCCAAGGCATCTGCTATATCACGCGGGGATGTTTCATCGGCTGTTAACGCCGCTTTAACCATATCTTCGTCTACTTGGGGTCGAACAACGTCAAACGACACGCCCGCGTTGCGCAACAACTGTGCCCGCGTTTCAGAGCCCGAAGCTAAAATGAATGGTACTGACATGTGTATAAATCCGTGGATTAATCAAGGTAAGCGCATAGAACATGTTGTGCGGGAATTATGTGCAGGTTGCAAGACTGGGATAACCCCTGCCATTTTCCACACAACGCCAAACTTTATCATAGGTGGATAAGAACAACTTAAATTTCCGCTTTCATGTGGATATCAAGATATTTTCAAAAATTAATTTCGTAAATACATGATATTAATATATTTTTTCGAATATAATTTTACCAAGAAATGTGGATAAAAATGGGGGAAACATTTAATCCACAGAAATTGGCATTCCTACTTCTAAATCTTTCCTTTATATATACTTATTATATTAGATAGGAAAACAGCACGACGATGGACGATATTTTAATATCTGGGTACCCTTGGGTAAAATCACTGCACATCATGGCGGTTATGGCTTGGATGGCAGGATTATTTTATTTGCCTAGAATCTATGTCTATCATGCGGAACAATCTGAAACCGGTGATCAGCTAGATGGCACCTTTCAAGTTATGGAACGCCGATTGTTAAAGGCGATCATGAACCCAGCGATGATTGTAACATGGATTTGTGGGTTATGGATGGTTGCAACGCCAGGTATCATCGATTGGACCGCCTTTTGGCCCTATACAAAGGGGGTATCGATCATTGCTATGACGTGGTTCCACATGTGGTGTGCCGCGCGGCGCAAGGATTTTGTTGGTGCAAATAACACGCGATCAGGCCGTGATTTCCGCATCATGAACGAAGTACCGACGCTGTTGATGATCGTGATTGTTTTATCGGTTATTATTAAATTCTAGGACTTCGTTGACTCAGCCGGTCAAAGACGGTATGCGAACCCTATCCTGTTCTGGATATTTTTTCCCATACCATACCAAAGGCTCGATCCTATGACTGCTGATCGTCTGAAATTATCTGATTTGAAAGCGCAAAGCCCAAAAGATTTGTTGGCTTTAGCCGAAGAATTAGACATCGAAAACGCATCCACGATGCGCAAAGGTGAAATGATGTTCCAAATTCTGCGCGAACGTGCGGATGAGGGATGGGAAATTTCCGGCGATGGTGTTGTCGAAGTATTGCAAGACGGCTTTGGTTTCCTGCGCTCGCCCGAGGCGAATTACCTGCCGGGCCCCGATGATATTTACGTCTCACCCGATATGATCCGCAAACATTCCCTGCGCACCGGTGACACGATTGAGGGTGTGATCAAAGCCCCAGAAGAGAACGAGCGTTATTTCGCGCTGGTCGAAGTGGAAAAGATCAATTTTGAACCGCCTGAAAAGGCACGTCACAAAATTGCCTTTGACAACCTGACACCTTTGTATCCTGATCAGCGCCTGAAAATGGAGATCGAGGATCCAACACTGAAAGATCGCTCATCCCGTGTGATCGATTTGGTTGCACCCATCGGCAAAGGCCAACGTTCGTTGATTGTTGCGCCGCCAAGAACCGGTAAAACCGTTTTATTACAAAACATTGCGCATAGTATCGAACGCAATCACCCGGAATGTTATTTGATTGTTTTGCTGATCGACGAACGCCCAGAAGAGGTGACCGACATGCAGCGTTCGGTCAAAGGCGAAGTTATTTCATCAACCTTTGATGAACCGGCCGCGCGTCACGTTGCTGTGTCTGAAATGGTGATTGAGAAGGCAAAGCGTTTGGTCGAACACAAGCGCGATGTTGTTATTTTGCTGGATTCCATCACACGCCTGGGACGCGCCTTTAACACGGTTATTCCATCGTCAGGCAAGGTATTGACCGGTGGTGTTGATGCGAACGCCCTGCAGCGCCCCAAGCGGTTCTTTGGTGCGGCACGTAACATAGAAGAGGGCGGTTCGCTGACAATCATTTCAACAGCTTTGATCGATACCGGCAGCCGCATGGACGAAGTTATCTTTGAAGAATTCAAAGGGACAGGTAATTCGGAAATCGTATTGGATCGCAAGGTTGCTGATAAACGCGTATTCCCAGCGATTGATATTCTGAAATCGGGCACTCGCAAAGAGGACCTGTTGATCGACAAAATCGATCTGCAAAAAACATTTGTGCTACGTCGTATTTTGAACCCGATGGGAACAACGGACGGTATCGAATTCCTGCTGTCCAAGTTAAAGCAAACCAAGACAAACGCCGAATTCTTCGATTCAATGAACACCTAGGCGCAGGCCGCACGGGGGTTAACCATGGACACGATTTACGCATTAGCGACCGCCCAAGGCAAGGCTGGTGTTGCAATCGTGCGTGTGTCCGGTCCTGATGCATGGTCCGCTTGTCGGTCCATGATGACACAGGATATAGTGGTATCCAAACCAGTTGTACGCAATATATATGCACACTGTGGTGAGTTTTTAGACCAATCTATGGTGCTGGCATTTCGTGGGCCACACAGTTTTACGGGCGAAGACACCGTTGAATTGCATCTGCATGGATCAATATCAGTGGTCCGTGCGGTTTTGGACAACTTGGGCCAATGTGATGGATTACGGCTGGCGGAGCCTGGCGAATTTACGCGGCGTGCGTTGGAAAATGGCAAGCTGGATGTTGCCCGTGTCGAAGGATTGGCAGATCTGATCGATGCCGAAACCGAGGCACAGCGAAAACAGGCGCTTCGCGTGTTGTCTGGGTCATTGGGTACGCGGGCTGATGCGTGGCGGACCAAACTGATTCGCGCAGCCGCCTTGTTAGAAGCGACAATAGATTTCGCAGACGAAGATGTGCCCGTGGATGTCAGCCCAGAGGTTCGCGACCTGCTGTCCGGGGTTATTGCAGAATTAACGGATGAAGCCAGCCGCACGCATATCGCAGAACGGATTCGTTCAGGGTTTGAGGTCGCAATCGTTGGCGCACCAAATGTTGGTAAATCTACATTGTTAAATGCTTTGGCTGGGCGCAAGGCGGCAATCACATCTGAAATTGCTGGGACTACGCGTGATGTGATTGAGGTGCGGATGGATTTGAACGGCATCCCCGTGACGTTGTTGGATACGGCAGGGGTTCGCGAAACAGCCGATCAAATTGAATCCATCGGGATTGAAATGGCATTGGATCGCGCCAATGCAGCCGATATAGTTGTCGTGCTATCTGATAACCCCAACATGATGTTGCCCGATGGATTGGAAAATCCTAACGTGATCAAAAGGCAATCCAAATGCGATGCCGGGCAGGCAGGCGGTATTTCGGCTGTGACGGGTTTTGGTGTCGATGATTTGGTCAGCGAAATTTCGCAATTATTGCAAGGCATGGCGGCAGGCGCGGGGATTGCAACACGCGAACGCCATCGCATTTCATTCGTTCGTGCAGCTGGCTATCTGTCAACAGCGCGTGCGGTATTGGAATTGGGTCCAGATTCATACGATATATGCGCCGAAGAAATCCGTTCTGGCGTGCGTGCTTTGGATAGCTTAATCGGTCGTGTTGATGTAGAATCGTTGTTGGACGAAATCTTTTCCAGCTTTTGCCTTGGTAAGTAAGGAGTGTTTCACGTGAAACATTTTGACGTAATTGTAATTGGCGGTGGACACGCAGGGTGTGAAGCCGCGGCCGCGGCCGCACGTTTTGGCGCGCAAACAGCGCTGGTGACATTGCGGGCTGATGATTTGGGCGTCATGTCGTGCAACCCTGCGATCGGCGGGCTGGGCAAGGGCCATTTGGTTCGCGAAATTGACGCATTGGATGGAATCATGGGTCGGGCTGCCGATGCAGCGGGTATCCAATTTCGCTTGCTTAACCGTCGCAAAGGCCCAGCAGTCCAAGGACCCCGTGCACAAGCAGATCGGAAATTATATCGCCACGCCGTACAAAAGTTAATTTCTGACACAGATGGACTGACAGTCATCGTAGGCGAAGCTGTTGATCTGATTATGGCAGGGCAATCAATATCTGGTGTTGTCATGGCCGATGGTTCCCAAATCTCGTCACGTTCGGTGATTTTGACCACTGGGACATTTCTGCGTGGCAAGGTGTTTATTGGCGATCATTCCTTTCCGGCTGGCCGAATGGGGGATCAGCCGTCGATCAAACTGGCCCAGCGTATGGACGATTTCGGCCTATCGTTGGGACGATTGAAAACGGGAACGCCGCCTCGGTTGAATGGAAAAACCATTGCTTGGGACAAGTTGGAACATCAACCTGGTGACACAACGCCCAGCATGTTTTCATTTATGAACACTGCGCCAACGGCTGGCCAAATCAGCTGTGGAATCACGCATACGAATGAAAAAACGCATGCAATTATCCAAGCAAACTTGGCGCGGTCGGCGATGTATGGTGGGCATATTGATGGCATTGGTCCACGGTACTGCCCAAGTATAGAAGACAAAGTGGTCCGTTTTGCTGATAAAACGTCCCACCAAGTGTTTCTTGAACCTGAGGGTTTGGACGATCATACAGTTTATCCAAACGGTATTTCGACATCGTTGCCAGAGGATGTGCAAAATGATTATGTCCGGTCTATCGTTGGATTGGAACAGGTTGAAATTCTGCAGCCGGGATATGCGATTGAATACGACTATGTGGATCCACGCAGTTTGACGCAAACATTGTCCATCAAAACAGTCGATGGCCTGTATTTGGCCGGTCAAATTAACGGCACCACTGGATACGAAGAGGCCGCCGCCCAAGGTTTGGTGGCCGGTCTGAACGCGGCGGCGCGTGCGTTGGGACGTGATCCGGTTCATTTTTCGCGGGCGGACAGTTATATCGGTGTTATGATTGACGACCTTATATCGCGGGGGGTCACAGAACCCTATCGTATGTTTACCAGTCGTGCAGAATTTCGATTGTCATTGCGGGCCGATAACGCCGATCAACGATTGACGCCTGTTGCGATCGAACATGGATTTTGTTCAAAAACCCGTGCGGCAGCATTCCTGGACAAGCAAGACAAGCTGGAATCCGCGGTGTCTATGTTGAACGCGGCCCAATTTACACCCAAACAGATCGCGCGGGCTGGGATTTCCATTAACCAAGATGGTACGCGCCGCAATTTGATGCAGGTCTTGGCGTTCCCTGATGTTGGTTTTTCGGAACTCGCTCGTTTGGACCCAAAGGTAACAGAGATTTCGCAACACATCCAAGATCAGGTTGCCAAGGATGCGTTATATGCGAACTACATCGCGCGTCAGCAGCGTGATGTTGATGCTGTGCGGCGGGATGAGCAACAGGTTATTCCGGCGGAATTCGGCTATGACGGCATCGACGGGCTTTCGAACGAGTTAAAACAGAAACTTAAACGCGCTGCGCCGAAAAACTTGGCGCAGGCCGCCAAGGTTGACGGTATGACCCCGGCGGCGTTGATGTTGTTGTTGGCGAAAATCAAGCAGTTCGATCGGAAAAAAACAGCATGACTGGGTTAACCGTCGCGGGGATGACTGTTTCACGTGAAACAATTGATCGTTTGGAAACTTACCAAACCTTGATTGAAAAGTGGAACAAATCCATAAATCTTGTGTCCAAGTCTACGATCCCTGACCTGTGGGAACGCCACATTGTTGATTCTATCCAAGTGTTCCAGCCCACAAATCCCCAGCCAAAAAAATGGTTGGATATCGGCAGCGGTGGTGGGTTCCCAGGGATTGTAATGGCATGTTTGCTGTACGAAAAATCGCCACAGACTGAAATCCACTTTATCGAAAGCGATTTGCGTAAATCCGTATTCCTGCGCACGGTTCTGCGTGAATTATCATTGTCCGGCACCGTTCATGCGAAACGGATCCAAGATGTTGCGCCAATCAACGCTGATGTGATTTCTGCGCGTGCGCTTACGGAATTGCCCGGTTTGATTGGCCTAGCTTATCGTCATTTGGCGCCTGATGGGGAATGCCTGTTCCCTAAGGGAAAAACCTGGGGAAAAGAAGTTGATGACGCAAGCAAACAGTGGAATTTCGACGTAAAACCGATTACAAGCATTACAAACCCAGACGCGGTGATACTTAGAATCGGGGGAATTTCTGTTGTTGGCGCCACTCATGACTAAGATGCCAAAAATTATATCCATCACCAATCAAAAAGGGGGGGTGGGCAAAACGACCACGACGATCAATTTGGCCGCCGCTTTGGCAGAGCAGAATTTGCGCGTTTTGATTGTTGATTTGGATCCGCAGGGGAATGCGTCTACTGGGTTGGGTATTGAAACCGATGATCGTATTCATACCACATATGATATGCTGGTTGACGGAAAACCGCTAGATGATGTGATCATGTCGACCGGTACGGCGGGCCTTTCTATCATACCGTCGACTGTTGACCTCAGCTCAGCTGATTTGGAATTGGTGAAAAATCAACGCCGCACCCAGCTGATGTATGATGCGCTGCGTACCAAAAATATCGAAAAATTCGGCTTTGACTATGTCCTGATTGACTGTCCGCCATCGCTTAACCTGTTGACCGTGAATGCGATGGTGGCGTCGCATTCGGTTCTGATCCCATTGCAAAGCGAATTTTTCGCGCTCGAAGGGTTATCACAGCTAATGTTGTCTGTCCGTCAGGTCCGTGCCTCGGCCAATCCTGATCTGCGGATCGAAGGCGTGGTTCTGACCATGTTTGATGGACGCAACAACCTGTCGCAACAGGTCGAAACCGATGCCCGCGATAATTTGGGCGAATTGGTGTTTCAAACGATTATCCCACGAAATGTCCGCGTTAGCGAAGCACCATCCTATGCAATGCCTGTTTTGGAATATGACCCACTGTCCAAGGGCGCAGCGGCCTATCGCGATTTGGCATTGGAATTGATTAAAAATAACGAAAAACCGATAAAGGCAGCATAATATGGCAGATATGAAAAAATCGCGCGGCTTGGGCCGTGGTTTGTCCGCATTGATGGCGGATGTGGGGCAGGCGTCAAACCAACCAACAGACAGCACAGCGACTGCGAAACCTGACCGTGCCGTGCCGATTGAGCGTGTTTTTCCCAATCCCGACCAGCCACGCCGCACCTTTGATCAGGCACAATTGGATGAACTGGCAAATTCGATTCGGGCCAAGGGAATATTTCAGCCCTTGATCGTGCGGGATCGGCCGGGTCATCCGGGTGATTTTGAAATCGTCGCAGGTGAACGTCGGTGGCGGGCTGCGCAAATGGCACAGCTGCACCAAGTTCCGGTGATTGTGCGTGCCTTTAACGATACCGAAGTGTTGGAAATCGCGATTATTGAAAATATTCAGCGTGCTGATCTAAACCCAGTAGAAGAGGCCGCAGGCTATCGCCAGCTGATGGATAAATTTGGCCACACACAGGAAAAAATGGCCGAAGCACTGGGCAAAAGCCGCAGTCATATTGCGAATCTGTTGCGTTTGTTGAATTTGCCGGCCGAGGTTTTGGAATATCTGCGGGCCGGTCAATTGTCAGCGGGCCATGCGCGCGCATTGATAACCAGCGATCATCCCGTTGAATTGGCGCGCAAGGTTATTGCGGGCGGATTGTCGGTCCGCGAAACGGAAAAATTGGTCAAACGTGCCGCGCAAGGCGACGGTACTGCACAGCCATCTGCCGCGACCAAGCCCAAATTGACCAAGGATGCCGACACCGTCGCATTAGAGGGTGACCTGTCCGCTGCGTTGGGTATGCGCGTCAGCGTCGAACACGAACCCGGCGGGGAACAGGGTCGGATTACAATTTCCTACAAAACTTTGGATCAGCTTGACGATTTGTGTCGGCTGTTGTCACTGAATTAATGCTAGTTTGGGCGTGTCCATATAAACAACAGGACACAGCCCAGCACGACGGCCTGCAGCGCGATCACAAAGCTTGGTGCGCCGAAAACGATTGATAATCCGAATACGATCGAAATCGACAAGGTCGCCATGTATTTCGCCCGTGGCCTGATGGCGCGCCGTGTTTGCCAGTCGGAAATCATTGGGCCAAATACGCGGTGGTGTATCAGCCATTGGTGCAATCTGGTGGACGATTGTGCAAAACAAAATGCCGCCAACAGGATCAGCGGCACCGTTGGGACCAGTGGCAAAACCATGCCGATTACACCAACCCCAAGCGCGATAAAGCCGCATATGATCCAAACGATCCGCATCACGTCACGGCAACATTTGGGCCATCACGGCATTCAATACAGCACGTCCGGCTGGTGTTGCGGCGATTTGGTCGTCGGTGTGGGTGATCATACCCATCTGCGCTAAATTATTCAGGGCCTGTTCGGGCAGCCATTGCCCCGTAATGGCGTTATAGCGGCGATGTGAAATACCCGAAACGACCCGCATGCCCATTAACACATATTCGGTTCCTTGGTCTGCCGGTGAAATCGCGGCCAGCACGCTTTCGCCGGAACCCGTTTCGGCTACGGCGGTCAGCCATGCGTCGGGCATCAAATGTGTTTCCGTTGCATAGCGTTGGCCGTTTATCGTGACGCGGCCATGGGCGCCGGGCCCAATTCCAATATAATCGCCGTACCGCCAGTAAATCAGATTATGCCGGCTTTCGGCGCCATCGCGGGCGTGGTTAGATATTTCATAGGCCGGCATCCCAGCAGCAGAACACAGTTCTTGGGTCAAATCATACATATCCGCGGCCAGATCATCGCTGGGCAGGCCCCGCAATTTTCCGCGATTGTATCGGTCGCCAAAGGCCGTTCCTTGTTCCACGGTTAATTGATACAGCGATAGGTGATCAATGGCCCAAGACAATGCCTGCCCAAGTTCGTCACGCCACGCGTCTAGGGTCTGATTTTGGCGCGCATAGATCAGATCAAAACTTACGCGATCAAAAACGGATCGTGCAATGTCGAATGCAGCATGTGCCTCGTCCACTGTGTGAATACGTCCAAGTCGCGCCAGATCTTGGTCATTCATTGCCTGAACGCCCATCGACACACGGTTCACGCCGGCCATTGAATAGTCTCTAAATCGGCCAGCCTCAACAGACCCGGGGTTTGCTTCAAGTGTGCACTCTAAGTCATTAGATTGGGGCCATAAAGTTTTAACATGATCCAGAATACCGCTGACTAATTCAGGATCCATCAAACTGGGCGTGCCGCCGCCAAAAAATATGGAATTCAAAACACGCCCCTTGGTCAGGGCAGCAGTGCGCGTTAGTTCTGAAATATAGGCTGTAAGCCATTGTTTTTGATCGATAGTTTTGGAAACATGGCTGTTGAAATCGCAATAGGGGCATTTGGCCGCGCAAAATGGCCAATGAATATACAGGCCAAAGCCCCCATTTTGCCAATCAGCGGTCAAAACACCCTGCCACGAATTTTTTGAACGCATCGGCGCGGTGGCTGATTTTGTTTTTTTCCCAGCGGTCCATTTCCCCGAATGTGATGTCATATCCATCGGGTTGGAAAATGGGATCATACCCGTGCCCTTGGTCACCCCGCATCGGCCAGACCACTTGGCCCGGCATCACGCCTTCGAACACGTCATCATGTCCATCTGGCCACGCCAAAACCAAGGTGCATCGAAATTGCGCCAAACGGGGGTGCGGCGCATTGATGGCCTGTAATTCGTCATGTGTGCGCGTCATGGCCATAACAAAATCGCGACCGTTCGGCGTTTCGGCCCAATCCGCGGTATAAACACCGGGCGCGCCGCCAAGCGCATCAATCGTGATACCGCTGTCGTCAGACAGTGCGGGCAGGCCGGTGGCCTGTGCGGCGGCATGTGCCTTGATCCGCGCGTTTCCGACGAATGTGGTTTCGGTTTCATCGGGTTCGGGCAGGTTCAATTCCTTGGCCCCTTTGACTTGAACACCAAAGGGGGCCAATAAATCGGCAATTTCCTCTAGCTTGCCTTGGTTGTGTGTTGCCACAACCAAGGTGTTTCCAGAAAACGGGCGTGTCATTTTACAGCTGCCTGTTGCAGTGCGACCAGTTCACCGATGCCTTTGTCGGCCAAATCCAACAACTGGTTCATTTGATCACGCGAATATGTGGCGCCCTCGGCGCTCATCTGGGTTTCGATCATTTGACCGTTGCCAAGCATGATGAAATTGCCGTCTACGCCTGCTTCGCTGTCCTCGGGGTAATCCAGATCCAACACCGGTTGGCCCGCGTAGATGCCGCAGCTGATGGCCGCCACGGGTGAAATCAGCGGGTCGGTGGTGACGTCACCGGCCTTGATCAGTTTGTTGACCGCCAAACGCAGTGCAACCCAACCACCGGTGATCGATGCACAGCGTGTCCCACCATCGGCTTGGATCACATCGCAATCAACCGTAATCTGACGTTCGCCCATTGCAACACGATCGACACCCGCGCGCAGGGATCGTCCGATCAGGCGTTGAATTTCGACGGTACGTCCGCCTTGTTTGCCGGACGCAGCTTCGCGGCGCATGCGCGAACTTGTGGATCGGGGCAACATGCCGTATTCTGCTGTCACCCAGCCAAGGCCGGACCCTTTAATAAAGGGCGGAACGCGATCTTCTATTGTTGCGGTGCATAAAACATGTGTATCACCCATTCGGATCATACAGGATCCTTCTGCATGTTTGGTCACGTTTACGTCAATGGACACGGACCGCATTTCGTCTAGTTTTCTTCCTGAGGGGCGCATATGAATTCCTTTCGCTCTTGATGTGATGGATACATGCGACCACCCTATAAGTGCAACCCCGATTGACCTTTCTGACAGGTCCGTTTTAATGATGGCAGACAAAGAGGCAACAGATGTCAGACAAAAGCGCATTGTTGAACGAACTAAACGACCGATCCCGCGAGGTATTCCGCCGCGTGGTCGAGGGGTATTTGCAAAATGGCGAACCTGTAGGGTCACGCACCCTAACACGTGATTTCAGCGAAAAAGTCAGCGCCGCAACCATTCGCAATGTCATGGCAGACCTAGAATACCTAGGCCTGTTGGGCAGTCCGCACACCAGCGCGGGGCGCATACCCACCCAAACCGGCCTGCGTATGTTTGTCGATGGTTTGCTAGAGGTCACAGACCTGACCCAAGATGATCGCGTCAAGCTGGATCAATCCACCGGCAATTCATCCGATGTGGGGGATATGTTGGATCGTGTCAGCACCGCGTTGTCTGGCGTGACCCAAGGCGCATCCCTGGTCTTGGCCCCAAAACACGAAGCGCCCGTGAAGCATATCGAATTTGTATCCCTGTCGCCCGATCGTGCGCTGGTCGTCTTGGTTTTTGCGGATGGGCATGTTGAAAACCGTTTGTTCAGCCCACCGATTGGCCAAACACCCAGTTCGATGCGCGAAGCAGCAAATTTCCTGAATGCTATCATGGCTGGCCATACATTGAACGAGGCCCGAAAACTGGTCGAACAAGAAATTAAAAAACGCCGCCAAGAGCTGGACAGTCTGGCCCAAGATTTGGTGGAAACAGGGATGGTCGTTTGGGAAAATTCGGGCGACCGCAATGAACGATTGATTGTTCGCGGACGGTCGAATTTGATCGGCGACGATACCGCGGAAACCGAATTGGAGCGTATTAAAAACCTGTTTGACGATTTAGAACGAAAGCGCGATATAGCAGACTTCTTAGAGCTAACCCAGTCAGGCGACGGTGTGCGCATTTTTATTGGGTCTGAGAACAAACTTTTTTCGCTTTCGGGTTCATCTTTGGTTGTTTCTCCTTATATGAATGCTGAAAGACAAATCATCGGCGCGGTCGGTGTGATTGGACCGACGCGGCTGAATTATGGACGCATTGTTCCGATTGTGGATTATACAGCGCAGCTGGTCGGGAAACTGATCGCTGACAGACGTTAGAGGACTGAACATGGCAGAGCCAAAAGAAAACGAATTTTTGGACGATATCGAAACCGCAGCTGCCGAAGAGGCAGAGGCCGCCGACGAATATATCGACATCGACGCCGAAGTTGCTGCAGCGGATGAATTGGACGCGGTCAAGGCAGAGCGCGACGAATACAAAGACCGCTTTATGCGCGCGCTTGCGGATGCAGAAAATTCCCGCAAACGCGCAGACAAAGATCGCCGCGAGGCCGAAAACTATGGCGGGTCAAAATTGGCCCGCGATTTGTTGCCGGTTTATGACAACCTAAAGCGTGCGTTAGAGGCGATTTCTGACGAACAGCGCGATGCCAGCGCAGCGTTTATCGAAGGCATCGAATTGACCCAACGCGAACTGGTCAATGTCTTTGCCAAGCATGGCATCAAGCTGATTTCGCCCGCGGTTGGTGATCGGTTCGATCCGCAGCATCACGAGGCGATGTTCGAAGCACCAGTGCCCGGCACAAAAGCAGGCGATATTATTCAGGTATCTGCCGAAGGATTTATGCTGCACGATCGTCTGTTGCGCCCTGCGCAAGTTGGTGTGTCGTCGATGGCTGGCTAGGGCTGGATAAGCTTGATCCCGCCGGAGCCTCCGGCGGGAGTATTTTTGCAAAAATGAAAGATCATTTATTTTTGATCGATCAGCGCGCGCAGGCGGTAGAGTTCGTCGAGCGCCTGTTTTGGTGTTAGGTCGTCTGGGTTTATGTCGGACAGGGCCTGCAGCGCGGGTGCGGTTTTGGTGGGCTGAGGTTTTGGGGTGTCGCGGACGGCCGAAAACAGAGGCAGATCATCGATGATGGTTTTTGGGGCGGTTTTGCCTGTGCGTTCGCCTTGTTCCAGTGCGTCTAGGACCACGCGGGCGCGATCGACGACGGATGCGGGCAGGCCTGCGAGTTTTGCGACCTGAACCCCATACGAACGATCTGCGGCGCCTTGTTTGACTTGGTGTAGGAAAATGACATCGCCATCCCATTCCTTGACGGCGACGGTGGCGTTATCGACGCGGTCCAATTTTTGTGCCAGTGCCGTCAGTTCGTGATAGTGCGTAGCAAAGAGCGCGCGTGCGCCATTCACGTCGTGCAGGTGTTCCAGCGTTGCCCATGCGATGGACAGGCCATCATAGGTTGCTGTGCCGCGGCCGATTTCGTCCAAAATGACCAAGGCGCGGTCGCCGGCTTGGTTCAAAATGGCCGCGGTTTCGACCATTTCGACCATGAATGTGGACCGACCACGGGCCAAATCATCCGACGCACCAACACGGCTGAACAGTTGATTGACGAGCCCGATGCGGGCCGATTGTGCTGGAACAAAGGACCCCATTTGCGCCATTACTGCGATCAGAGCATTTTGACGTAGGAATGTGGATTTACCCGCCATGTTTGGACCCGTCAGCAGCCAGATGGACCCATCGTCCAATCCGCAGTCATTGGCGACAAAGCTGTGTCCATCGCGGATAAGGGCCGATTCCACCACGGGGTGGCGGCCGCCTTGGATCGAAAAGGCGCGGCTGTCGTCCACATTGGGGCGCACCCAATCCAAGCGCGTTGCCAGATCGGCCATGGCGCAGGCCAGATCCAGTTCGGCCAGCGCATTTGACACTGACATGATTGCATCGGATTGATCCAGCAGCTGGGATGTCAGTTGTTGGAACAGGTGTTTTTCGATTTCCAGTGCGTAATTGCCCGCGTTTAAGATTTTGGTTTCTGTTTCAGACAGGGCAAGAGTGGTAAAGCGCACTTGGTTCGCGGTGGTTTGCCGATGGATAAAGGTTTCCGACAGTGGCGGGGCCATCATTTTTTCGGCATGCAGTGCGGTTGTTTCGATGAAATACCCTAGTACGTTGTTGTGTTTGATTTTCAGCGATGTGATGCCTGTTTGTTGAATATACTCTTGCTGCATCTTGGCGATGACGCTGCGGCCTTGGTCGCGTAGGGTACGATATTCGTCCAGTTCGGCGTGGTAGTCGGGCGCAATAAATCCGCCGTCGCGTGTTAGCAGCGGGGGGTCGGCCACGATGGCGCGATCTAGCAGGTCGATCAGGTCCTGATGGCCCTGTAAGGCGCCAACGGATTGTGCCACGACAATGGGGGCATCGGTCAGATCGACGGTGTCGGAAATCAATTCTGCCTGTGTCAGCCCTGCACGGATTGCCGCGATGTCGCGGGGGCCTGCGCGGTCCATTGCGATGCGCGACAACGCGCGATCCAGATCGGGGACCTTGCCTAGGGCTTGGCGTAGATCGTTTTTCACCGTTGGATCATTGGCCATATGTTCGACCGCGTCCAAACGGTTGTGGATCACAGACACGTCCAAGGATGGCGATGACAGTCGCCGTTCCAGCAACCTTGCGCCCCCTGCGGTGGCGGTGCAATCCATCACACCCAACAGCGATCCATTGCGTCCACCTGTGGTCAAGGATCGCATTAATTCCAAATTGCGTCGGGTTGCGGCATCGATTTGCATGACGCGATTCGTGGATTCTTTGACCGGTCGTTGCAGCAGGGGCAATTTGCCCTTTTGCGTGATATCCAGATAATCAATGATTGCGCCCATCGCGGAAATTTCGGCCCGATCAAAGGTGCCAAAGGCATCTAGCGTATCAATGTTGAACAGCGATGTTATGCGATCTTGGGCGGCGGCACTGTCAAAACTGGCGCGCGATAATGGGGTTGGTGCGGCCCCACTTTCCGTAATGATTGATCTGTATTCTGACGCAAGCTGTTCGGGCAGGGCAACCTCGGCCGGGGCCAGGCGTGCCAGTTCTGGGCCCAAACGCACGGCCGGAAGGGGCATGACCGAAAATGATCCTGTGGAAATATCAACCCATGCCAAGGCCCCCTGATCGCGCACGATCGAAAAGGCGGCCAAGTAATTGTGGCGCCGTGCCTCTAGCAGGCTGTCCTCGGTCAATGTGCCGGGGGTGACCAGACGCACAACATCACGTTTGACCACGGACTTTGATCCGCGCTTTTTCGCCTCGGCTGGGGTTTCCAACTGTTCGCAGACGGCTACACGGAATCCTTTGCGGATCAGGGTCAGCAGGTAATTTTCCGCGGCATGATGGGGGACCCCGCACATGGGGATATCGTCGCCATCATGTTTGCCCCGTTTTGTCAGTGCTATGTCCAGCGCGTCTGCCGCGGCCACAGCATCATCAAAAAACAATTCGTAAAAATCGCCCATGCGGTAAAACAACAAGGCATTTGGATATTGCGCCTTGATTTCCATATATTGGGCCATCATTGGGGTCACGAAAATTCTCCCTTAACTTTTGTGTTAACTTAATCGTCCCCCGCGCGGTATGAAAGAGGAAAACGATCTGCTTGCACCTAATAAAATTGCGCGGTAAGTGTGATTTGCGCAATAAAGGATGCTGAGATGGCTAAAGCAAAAATCACCCGAGAAGAGGCCCTGGCCTTTCACCTGCAACCGACACCCGGCAAATGGGAAGTGGCCGCAACGGTTCCCATGACCACGCAGAAAGATCTGTCGCTGGCCTATTCCCCCGGTGTGGCCGTGCCATGCGAAGAAATCGCGCAAAATCCTGAATTGGCGTATGATTATACGAACAAAGGCAACTTGGTTGCGGTGATTTCCAACGGGACAGCGGTGTTGGGTTTGGGCAATCTAGGCGCGCTGGGCAGCAAACCCGTGATGGAGGGGAAATCGGTTCTGTTCAAACGGTTTGCGGATGTGAATTCCATCGATATCGAATTGGACACCGAGGATCCCGACGAATTTTGTCGCGCGGTGAAATTGATGGGGCCGACCTTTGGCGGGATCAACCTTGAGGATATCAAAGCGCCTGAATGTTTCATCATTGAACAGCGCTTGAAAGAGGAAATGGACATCCCCGTGTTCCACGATGACCAGCATGGTACGGCTGTGATTTGTGCGGCCGGCTTGCTGAATGCGCTGGAACTGTCAGACAAGAAAATCGAAGATGTTAAGATCGTTTTGAACGGTGCAGGCGCGGCTGGCATCGCCTGTATCGAATTGCTGAAATCCATGGGCGCGCGGCATCAAAACTGTATCGTCTGTGATACCAAAGGCGTCATTTATCAGGGCCGGACCGAAGGCATGAACCAGTGGAAATCGGCCCATGCCATTTCCACAGAATTGCGCACCCTGGAAGAGGCGATGAAAGGTGCGGATGTGTTCTTGGGCGTGTCGGTCAAAGGGGCCGTGACCCAAGATATGGTCATTTCGATGGCCGATAACCCCGTTATTTTCGCCATGGCGAACCCTGATCCCGAAATCACACCAGAAGAGGCCCACGAAGTGCGCCCCGACGCCATCGTCGCAACTGGTCGCAGTGATTATCCGAACCAAGTGAACAATGTGTTGGGGTTCCCATATTTGTTCCGTGGCGCGTTGGATATTAATGCCCGCGCGATCAATGATGAAATGAAAATCGCCTGCGCACGGGCATTGGCCGAATTGGCCCGCGAAGATGTGCCAGACGAGGTTGCGATTGCCTATGGGCGTAAATTAACCTTTGGTCGCGATTATATCATTCCGACACCGTTTGACCCGCGCTTGATCCACCGTATTCCCCCAGCTGTTGCGCAGGCGGGTATGGATACGGGGGCTGCGCGGCGGCCCATTATTGATATGGACGGATATCAGCAAACCCTGCAGTCCCGGATGGATCCGACAGCGTCGATCCTGCGGGGATTGAATGCCCGTGCGCGTGCCGCCCAAGCGCGTATGATTTTTGCCGAAGGCGATGATCCGCGTGTTCTGCGGGCCGCCGTTGAATATCAACGTTCTGGAATGGGCAAGGCATTGGTCGTCGGCCGCGAAGCAGATGTCAAAGCCAAGTTAGAGGCCGAAGGTCTGGGCGATGCTGTACGCGAATTAGAGGTGGTCAACGCCGCAAATACCAAGCATTTGGCAATATATAAGGAATATTTGTACACGCGCCTGCAGCGCAAAGGTTATGATCGTGCCGATATCCATCGTTTGGCCGCGCGTGATCGGCATGTCTTTTCATCGCTGATGTTGGCCCATGGACATGGAGACGGTTTGGTCACCGGTGCCACCCGCAAATCGGCGCATGTGTTGGAATTGATCAACCATGTGTTTGACGCTGATGCCCATCACGGGGCCGTGGGTGTGACCGCATTGCTGCACAAGGGACGGATCGTGTTGATTTCGGATACTTTGGTGCATGAATGGCCCGATGAAAACGATTTGGCGGATATCGCCGAACGCTGCGCCGGTGTTGCACGGCATTTGGGTTTAGAGCCGCGCGTGGCCTTTGTCAGCTTTTCTACGTTTGGCTACCCTGTATCAGAGCGCGCTGAAAAAATGCACATCGCGCCCAAAGTGTTAGATGCGCGTGGTGTTGATTTCGAATATGATGGCGAAATGACGGTTGATGTGGCGTTGAACGCCAAGGCGCAAGCCAGCTATCCGTTTTCGCGGTTGACAGGTCCGGCCAATATTTTGGTTGTTCCTGCGCGCCATTCGGCCAGTATTTCGGTGAAATTAATGCAAGAAATGGCGGGGGCCACTGTGATTGGGCCGATTTTGTCGGGTGTGGATCATTCGATTCAAATTTGTTCAACAGGGTCAACATCGACAGATATCTTGAACATGGCTGTTCTGGCGGCCTGTAAGGTCGGATAGTATGGGAGCCTCCGGCGGGAGTATTTGGACAAAACTGAAAGCATGTTTTTGTCTGGCGACTTGCGGTGGGGCTGTGAAAGGTATGCGGATCCATGGCGATTTATAATTTGGGATCGATTAACGCAGATTATGTTTATCGGCTGCCGTCTTTGGTCAGGCCAGGGGAGACAATTTCTGCAGGCTCATTAGATATTGGTTTAGGTGGCAAAGGGGCGAACATGTCTGTCGCCGCGGCCCGTGCAGCGGCACGGGTGGTCCATATCGGTTGTGTTGGGGCAGATGGCGATTGGGCAGTGCAGCGTTTGACGGAATATGGGGTGGATACGCGCCATATTGGTCGTGGCGCGCATACGGGACATGCCATTATCACAGTGGATGATCATGGGGAAAATGCGATTGTTATTTTCGCCGGTGGGAATGGTGAGATTACGTCAGAACAGATTGGGGCTGCGTTAAGTGATGCCATGGTGGGTGATATTTTCGTCACCCAGAATGAAACCGTGGGGCAAGTTACGGGTGTGAAAATGGCGCGTGAATTGGGGTTGCGTGTGTGTTTTGCTGCGGCGCCATTTTCTGCTGAGGCGGTTCAGGCTGTTTTGCCCTATCTGGATATGTTGATTTTGAATGAAATTGAAGCGGAGCAGTTAGAAGCTGCGCTGGGCCGAGGTTTGGGCGACTTGGGGGTTGCCGATGTAATTGTAACGCTGGGATCACGAGGATGTCGTTGGATCGGGGCCAAAGGCGCTGTTGAGTTTGACGCGATTGTGGTTGAGGCTGTGGATACCACCGGTGCGGGGGATACGTTTACGGGCTATGTCTTGGCTGGTTTAGATCGTGGGATGCCGATGGAGCAGGCGATTGGATTGGCGACGCGTGCAGCAGCCATTATGGTGACGCGGCATGGGACGGCCGATGTAATTCCTGATTTGAAGGATATTCAGGATCGATTTGGCGGCTTTGCCGGATAGGTTTGATGCCTCCGGCGGGAAGTATTTTGGCAAAAATGAAAACCCTGCTGTCACTATGGTGACAGGAGGGGGGTGGTATCAGGTCATATCAAATTTTTAATGGAGCATTTGATATGAAACGAACCGCAATTAACCCATCGTCTTGGTCGCAAAAATTTGGGTTTCATCAGGGTGAAATTATCGAAGGTGCAACCCGACAATTAAACGTATCTGGGCAGGGCGCCATGGATGCGGAGGGCCAGCCAGTCCATCAAGGTGATATGCGTGCGCAATTCCAATACGCGATGGATAACCTTGTGTCGGTGTTAAAGGTTGCTGATATGACGTTAACCGATGTGATATCGCGGCGGATTGAACCGCTGTCATTGCAAAATATCACCGATGGTTGGATGTTGTCGGGCTGGTGCGACCTGCGGCAGGATTTTCGCACGTTTCGTTTGGATTTGATGACCGATCCGCGTGTGACCGAGCACCGGTTTGAAGAAAACCCCGACCGAAGCCTGAGCGTGTTTTTGCAAAAAGTAAGGGCGGAGAGCGTTATGCGCCCGTCCGCCCCAGCATGATGATATGTCACTGACGTTTATGCGCGGACCAGTTTTTCATAGCTTTCTGAAATGTCGCGGGTCAGGGCGCCAACTTCGAAATTGTAATCGCCGATTTGGCCGACGGGTGTGACCTCGGCTGCGGTGCCGGTCAGCCAGCATTGTTCGAACCCTTCTAGTTCGTCGGGCATGATGTGGCGTTCGATGACGTTGATCCCTTTGTCGCGCAGCATTTGGATCACGGTTTGACGTGTGATGCCGTTTAGGAACGCGTCCGGTGTGGGGGTGTGCACTTCGCCATCTTTGACAAAGAAGATATTGGCGCCTGTCGCTTCGGCGACATAGCCGCGATAGTCGAACATCATCGCGTCAGAGCATCCCTTGGCCTCGGCCGCGTGTTTGGACATGGTGGCGATCATATATAGGCCCGCGGCCTTGGCCTGAGATGGTGCGGTGGCGGGATCGGGACGGCGCCATTTGGCGATGTCCAATTTCGCGCCTTTCATTTTGGCGTCACCATAGTAGTTGCCCCATGACCAAACGGCCACGGCCATGCGGACCGGGTTGCGCAGCGATGCAACACCCATGTCGTCGCCCGCGCCGCGCCATGCGACCGCACGCACATAGGCGTCTGTCAGGCCATTTGCCTCAAGCGCGGCTTGTTTCGCGGCCTCGATTTCATCGACGCTATAGGGCAGGTCAAAATCGATTAGTTTACCAGATGTGATTAACCGTTCTGAGTGTTCACGGCTTTTGAAAATTTTGCCGTTATAGGCGCGTTCGCCTTCGAATACTGAGCTGGCATAATGCATTGCGTGTGTCAGAATATGCACCTGAGCGTCACGCCATTCCACCAATTTGCCATCTAGCCAAATTTTACCATCGCGGTCTTCGTAGCTGCCAGTCATTGCTGTTCCCTTGTGTTAAATTGCCATAAGTTGCGCGAATTTGGTCCGCTTCGGACATAATATTGCGCCAAAACTGAGAATCGCTACCAGTTTGTGCTTGGAATGTCAACAACACTGACATAAAATGAAAACAAGAATGGGAGCGCGCACATGCAAAATATTCAACGACCGATGGGCGAGGCCCTGTTATACCTGACCGACGAACAGCTGCGCCACGGGATCGAGGCGATGTTTTTCGCATATCGTGGATTTACCGCTGATCCTGATCGTATACTGGATGAACACGGCTATGGGCGCGCGCATCATCGTGCCATTCATTTTATCAACTGCGTTCCGGGAACGACCGTGAATAATCTGCTAAATATCCTTGGGGTTACAAAACAGTCACTGAATCGTGTTTTGCGTACCTTGATTGAGGATGGTTTGGTGATCGTCAAAGTGGGGACACGCGATAAACGCGAACGGAATTTACATTTGACGGAAACGGGCAAGGCGTTGGAACAAAAGCTATCAGACGCGCAACGCGATAGAATGCGACAGGCGTATAAACACGCCGGACCTGATGCCGTTGCGGGGTTTCGGACCGTATTAGAGGCGATGATGGATCCTGATATGCGGCGTGCATATATGGCGATGCGTCAGGACTAGGGGTTGGCTATGCATTTATTAATCGTTGATGATGACGAACGCATTCGACAATTGTTGAAACAATATCTGATCCGAAATGGGTTTTTGGTGACTGCGGCGCGTGACGGGGCCCATGCGCGGAAATTATTGGCCGGGTTGGAATTTGACCTGATCGTTTTGGACGTGATGATGCCGGGCGAAGATGGCATGTCACTGACACGGTGGATCCGGTCTACGCGGTCTACCCCAGTCATGTTGTTGACGGCGCGGGGCGACACAGATGATCGTATCGCCGGTTTGGAATCGGGCGCGGATGATTATTTGTCCAAGCCCTTTGAACCCAAAGAGCTGTTGTTGCGGATAAATGCCATTTTGCGCCGCGTCCCAGAGCCAGCAGAGGCTATAGAAACCCCCAAAGTATTGCGGTTGGGTATGGCGCATTATGATATTGAACGCGGTGAATTATGGCAGGGCGACACACAAATTCGCCTGACGGCCACGGAAAACCAGCTGATGAAAATCTTTGCTGCGGCGGCCGGCGAACCGGTTAGCCGTGTTCAGCTGGTCACGGATTTGGGCCGGGATGAGGAACAGGCCCAAGATCGCGCCATTGACGTGCAAATCACCCGATTGCGCCGCAAAATCGAACCCAACCCGAAAGAACCGCGGTATCTGCAAACGGTCCGTGGGTCGGGGTATATGTTGGCACCTGATTAGGATGCCTGTGATTATTAGGACGCCTGTTGTTTCACGCTGGCGGTCACATAGTTCACGGACAAATCGCGGTCTGACAGTTTCCATTGCCATGTGATTGGGTTGAATACGAACCCTTTGCGATCGACGGGGGTAAGGCCCGCGTTTTCGATCAGGGTGTATAATTCGTCTGGTGTGATAAACTTGGACCATTCATGTGTGCCCTTGGGCAGCCACCGCATGACATATTCGGCCCCGACGATGGCCATTGCGAAACTTTTGGCATTACGGTTGATCGTGGAACAGACCATCAATCCACCGGGTTTTAACAACTGTTGGCAAGCGGTGGTATAGGCTTGGGGGTCGGCGACGTGTTCGACCACCTCCATGTTCAGGACCACGTCAAATTGTTCGCCCGCTTGGGCCAATGCCTCGGCGGTGCCAAAGCGGTAATCAATATCCAGCCCTGATTGCGCGGCATGCGCTTGGGCCACTGGGATGTTGCGCTCGGCCGCGTCCACACCTATGACGGTTGCGCCCAGACGGGCCATAGGTTCACACAACAATCCCCCGCCACAGCCGATATCCAGAATGCGCAACCCGTCAAAGGGGCGCTCGCCCCCCAAATCGCGGTTATATTCCGCCGCGATCTGCGTGGTGATATAATCCAACCGACATGGGTTTAGCATATGCAGCGGCTTGAATTTTCCGTTCGGGTCCCACCATTCGGCTGCCATGGCTTCGAATTTGGCAACTTCGGACGGGTCAACTGTTGTTTCTGTGGCTTGCATTTCGCGTGCTTTCTGGTCTTTTGTGTGTTGTGATACATATAGGACAGTTATGGACAAATTTTTAGGCCAAAAAACGATCGCACCTGCGTTATTTCCGCCCATTGACCCATTTCACAGCGAAATGTTGGACACTGGCGACGGACATCAGGTCTATGTCGAACAATGTGGCAATCGCCATGGGCGTCCTGTCGTGGTGTTGCATGGCGGACCAGGGGCGGGGTGCAGCCCGTCGATGCGGCGATATTTTGATCCCGAACGCTATCATATCATTTTATTCGATCAACGCGGCTGTGGCCGGTCGCGGCCCACATCCAGCGTGCAAAACAATACATCCGCCCATTTGGTGGCCGACATTGAAATGATCCGCGCGCATTTGGGGATTGAGGCATGGGCCGTCTTTGGCGGCAGCTGGGGCGCCACGTTGTCATTGCTGTATGCGCAGGCCCATCCTGATCGTGCGACACATTTGATCCTGCGCGGTGTGTTTGCGATGACGCAATCGGAACTGGATTGGTTTTATGGCGGGGGTGCGGGGCATTTTTGGCCCGAACTTTGGGCAAAATTCGAAACCGCCATCCCGCCCGAGGAACGCGATGATTTGATTGCCGCCTATCACCGCCGTTTGTTCAGCGGGGATATGCGGCAGGAAATGCATTTTGGCAAAATTTGGTCTGATTGGGAAAACGCACTGGCGTCATTTCAGGCAAATGGTCAATCGGGCTATTGCCCCGTTGATTTTGCGCGCACCTTTGCGCGTATCGAAAATCACTATTTTTTCAATGGTGGGTTTTTGGACTGCGATGGCCAGATTTTCCGCGATATGCCCAAGATTTCCCATATCCCTGGGTTTATCGTGCAGGGCCGCCAAGACATGATCTGCCCGCCCAAAACCGCCTATGCCATTGCCAAGGATTGGCGTGCCTGTGATTTGCGGATTGTTCCGTTTGCAGGGCATGCGATGTCAGAACCGGGAATTACGCGGGAATTGCTGAACATCACGCAAACGATTGTGGCCGCGGATTAATGGACACCGATTTGGCCGCGCAAAACCCACGTTTTGTCGCGTGATGTCGCCCCTTGGGTCAGGGTCAGATCCGTTTTCGCGACACCCAGCGCCTTGGCCAGTAATTTTTGCACCGCTGCTGTGGCTTTGCCGTTTTCGGGTGTGGCGGTGACCGTGATATGGAAAACACCATCGCGCAGATCAATCTTGTCGCGTGACGCATTCGGCGTCACACGCACCCTGATTGGGGCATTTGGGTCTGCACAATGGGAATAATCGCCCTTCTTCATTCTTGAATTGATGTCAGTTTCGTGGCTTTGGGGCAAGCGGGTGGTTGCAATTTTGCCTTGGATTGCCGAAATAAAGTAAAACAAACCACAGGACATCCTATGCTGACCCCAAATCCCCCCGTGATTGAATTTCTGCAAAAACGCCGATCCCGACCGGCCAAAACGCTGACCACGCCTGTGCCCAATCGGGCAGAATTGGGCAGCTTGCTGACCATGGCCGCGCGTACGCCCGATCACGGCAAATTGGAACCATGGCGGTTTATTGTGTTGGGCAAGGCGCGATTGACCCAATTGGCTGACTTGGTCGATCACCGCGCCCAAGCGCTGGGGTTGGACGCAGATAAGACACAAAAGGGTAAAAACCAATTCCAAAGCGGCCATCTGGGCGTTGTTGTTGTCGAGGTTCAAAAACCATCCGAAAAAATCCCCGCCGTTGAACAAACCTACAGCGCCGGCGCGGTCTGTTTGTCATTGGTCAATGCGGCGCTGGCATCCGGATGGGGCGCGAATTGGCTATCAGGCTGGCCCAATCACGACCGTGGGTTTGTCGAACAGGCATTTGATTTGGCAGATAACGAACGGGTGGCGGGTATCATTTATCTTGGCACAGAAACCAACACACCCCCAGAACGCCCCCGCCCGAATATAGAAAGCATTACGACATGGCAGTTGGATTAATCTTTCCTGCGTTTTTCCGCGCGCTGGGCCAAATGGGCGACCGCGCGTTTTTGGGTGTTGTTGGGTTGGGTATCGCCTTGGCCTTGGGCGTGTTGTGGGCCATGTCCATGGGGTTGGTGTATGGATTGACGTGGCTGGCATCCATTGCAAACCTGACGCTGCCCTTTATCGGGGCGATTGAACCGCCTGCATCTGTTTTGGGATGGGGCAGTTTTGTTCTGATGTTGGGGCTGTCTGTGTTTTTGATGGTGCCTGTTGCATCTGCCATATCGTCATTGTTTTTGGACCGCGTGGCGCGTGCTGTCGAACGGCGTCACTATGCACATTTGCCCGATGCGGCCGGTCTGCCCTTGGCTGACGCGCTGCTTGATACAGTGGCATTTTTGGGGGTCTTGATTGGTGCGAACTTGGTCGCGTGGATTTTATATCTGTTTTTCGCACCGGTCGCGATATTTATATTTTGGGCGCTAAACGGATACCTGCTGGGCCGAGAATATTTTCAAATGGCCGCCGCGCGCCGTGTGGGGCGCAATGGCGCACGTGACTTGTGGCGGGCCAATCGCGTTACAATTTGGCTGGCCGGTATTTTAATGGTTGCCCCGCTTAGCATTCCGATTGTGAACCTGATCGTTCCGGTTTTGGGCGCAGCCACCTTTACGCATTTATTTCATTCGCTGGCCTCTAGGGGGGCCATACGGTTGTGAAAATCCAGATCGCGCACGGTGATCCAACCTGACAGGATGATCGCCGAAATGATCGCCCACAACACCACTGTGATGCCGGTGGTGATCCATGCCTTTTTCTTAAGGTAATGATGTTCGGGCGCACCGGCCTGTGTGCCTGGAACAATTTCGCCCAGATCGCCCTGCGTTTGTAATCGAATGGGGATCACGATCAGAAAGGTCATGAACCAAATCACAGCAAACAAAACAAGAGCAGAGGTAATCGACATGGGGGTAATCCTTGGGTTTATTTACACTTGTTCTAGTTCAACCAGCGTCCCGTTAAAGTCCTTGGGATGCAAAAATAACACCGGCTTGCCATGAGCGCCGATTTTGGGTTCACCTGTTCCCAAAACGCGCGCGCCGGTGGATTGCAGGTGGTCGCGTGCGGCGATGATATCGTCGACTTCGTAACAGACATGGTGGATGCCGCCGGATGGGTTTTTGTCCAAGAATCCCTGAATTGGGCTGTTTTCACCCAAAGGGTACAGCAATTCGATTTTGGTGTTGGGCAGTTCGATGAAAATTACAGTTACCCCATGATCGGGTTCGTCCTGTGGCGCGCCGACATTTGCGCCCAATGCGGTGCGGTATTGGTTGGCGGCTGCCTCTAGGTCGGGAACAGCGATGGCAACGTGGTTCAATCGTCCGATCATGGTTGTGTCCTTTCATATTGCTGGGCTTGTTATGCCGTGTTTGTTTGATTTCGTCTATGGACAAAGGCGCGCACCCATACCTGTTAACGCAATGTTAGGAAAGTTTCGGCACAGTTTCCACATCCGCAGTAGGAGGATGACAATGCCAAACACAGCTACACTGCCCTTTGCCGCCCGCGCGACCGCTGATAAACCGTTGTTGGGTTTGACCATTCTGTTGGTCTAAGACAGCCGTTTTTCCAGCGAAGCCGTGCGCATTATGTCCCTGCGCAGCGGCGCGCGATTGCGACGTGCTGATTGTATCACATCCGCGCGACGGCATATGCGGCTCTATCGTCCGTCGATCGTGATCGTCGATGTGGGGCTGCCTGATGGATCGGGTCTGGATTTGATCCGTGAATTGGACACAGCGCGCCCAAGGGTGCAGGCCCTGATTGGTACCAGCGCCGATGATGCGATGGGACCGGACACCATTCAGGCCGGCGCAGACCAGTTTTTGGCCAAACCCTATCATAGCGTGGGGGTGTTTCAGCAAATGATATTGAATGTCTTGCCGGGCAACGCCCCGCCACGGGGACCGCGTTTAATTGATACCGGCAGTGTTGAACCGGATTTGGTCGTTTATCGCGACGAACTGCATCACGCTAAAAACCTGTTTTCACAAAACCCAAATTCCGCCATGCGGCAATATTTGCGACAATTCTTGATGGGTGTGGCGCGTGCCGTCGATGACACAGACCTGATCCAAGCAGCCCAGCAGGGCGATTTTACCCGTATGCGCAGGCTGGTCGATCAGCGATTGACCGAAATTCACCCAATTTGAATGATTGATTACCAAGATATGGTCATGACTTGTGACAGTTTGGGGCGATTAGTGCGCAGTGTGAATTTGTAATCAGATTTTTCAACGGTCAAATTTGGATCCTGGATTTCCATGTAATCTAGCGTCACGTCATACTGATACTCTGGCGGCCTATCACATTCCAAATGTGTGATCATGAAAGTCATCTGGCCAGTGGGGTATAGCGCCCAAGAGCTGTAATGTGACGGGGTGTGCATGGATGGATCAAAATCACGCGTCATTTCAATATGGCGACGGATAGTGGTCCCAGTTTTTGCAGGCTTGTCTAACTGGGATACATATTCGTCTTGGCCTAAAAATTTCTGTTGATAAACTAAATCACCCGCCTCGATGCTTAAACTGCGAATGGGCATATCCCCGTCAACTGTTGTGAATTTCAGGGCGTCGACGGGGCCAGAAACGACGCGAAAATCATGGTCTAGCGTGATAATGATTTTTTTCTGCTTTACCAGAACTTGGACGTGTTGGGTCATGTTTTCGCAACAAACCCGAAACATTGGCGGCTGGCCAATGTATAGCGACACAAAATCAATCAGTTTGCCGTGTACATCCCGTAACGTCTGCCCCCCAAATTTTTCGCAAATTTTCTTGCTGTGTTTTTTGACGGTTTCAGCAGATAACGCCAAGTGTTGCCCAATTTCTTGTGCTGTGGCGCCGCTGGCTAGGTGGGGAATTACATCACGTTCACGATTGGTCAAATTCGGGTAAATGAAATCTAGGGTGCTAAAATGGCTTTGGGATTGGTGGTCTACCATGCCCATTTCACCACATAGCATTTTTGGTAACTTGGATCATAACTGACCAGACGCAGCCCTTGGCTTGACTGTGTGATGACTAAACTGTCGTCTTGGACCTGTTGCGAATGCAGGCACACGGTTACGTCGATATGACTTGGGGGGCGCGTGCTGCGAAAAACAACACCCATTTCCAAGCGTTCGCTTGGGTACATACACAATGCGGCGTAATGGCCATCCGAATACGCCGCAGGCATCGTCCGCGTGACGCGTGCATTTCGGGTAAACTGCGTTCCTTGCTTTACCGCTGGGACAACAGGTGTTTCGAAAATCGCCCGCCCCGCACGAATTGCGGTTGGTTTTGGCCGCATCCCGTCAATTTCGACACTGATCAGCGGGAAAGCATCTGTCACCGCCGTAAAATGCAGAGACGAAACAACCGGGCTGATCGCTGTAAAGTGGTGCGAAATCTGCGTAAGCACTTCTTTTTTCTGTGTCAATGACCGCAGAAAATTTCGCAAGATTGCAGAACACTTCGAAATTGGCGGTGGTGTCAAAATAGTATTCTTGGTGCAGTCGCATCGCCGGCAATGCATCACGGATGTTTGCCGCGTCATATTTTTTTAACATGCTGCGGACATGCTTCTTTATTGTCTCGACGGATACGTCGAGTTCGCGTGCCATTTCATGTCGTGTTTTCCCCGAAACCAAGAGTGGCAAGCAGTCTCGTTCACGGGGTGTAAGAAGTGGAGGCGGTATCATAAACCCGTCCAATGCCTATAGCTAGGTTTATAGCATAGATCATTCTGCGGGAATGTAATTTACAAAAGTGTTAAGAAATTTGACCGCTGGCGGGGCCAACGGTCAAATTAAGTTGTTGATTATTCTTGTGGGATCACCCGCAGGTTCAATTCCATCAATTGCTCGGGCATTGGATCGGATGGCGCATTCATCATCAGGTCTTCTGCGCGTTGGTTCATCGGGAACATGATAACTTCGCGGATGTTTGCGGTGTCGGCCAGCAACATCACGATGCGGTCGATCCCAGCGGCACAGCCACCGTGAGGGGGTGCACCGTATTGGAACGCGTTGACCATGCCGCCGAACCGCTTGCGCACTTCGTCTTGACCATAGCCTGCGATTTCGAACGCTTTGAACATGATTTCTGGGCGGTGGTTTCGGATCGCGCCGGATACCAATTCGTAGCCGTTACAGGCCAAATCATATTGGAACCCTTTGACTTGCAGCGGGTCGCCGTTCAGGGCGTCCATTCCGCCTTGGGGCATTGAAAACGGGTTGTGTTCGAAATCGATTTTGCCGGTTTCTTCGTCCTGTTCATAGATCGGGAAATCCACGATCCAAGCAAAGGCAAAGCGGTTCGTATCGGTCAGACCCAATTCCGCGCCGATCACGTCGCGCGCGCGGCCCGCCACCTTCTCGAATGATTTTGGTTTGCCGCCCAAGAAAAACGCAGCATCCCCAACGCCCAGACCCAGTTGCTGGCGGATCGCTTCGGTCCGTTCTGGGCCGATGTTTTTCGCCAATGGGCCGGCGGCCTCCATCCCGTTGTCGCCATCACGCCAGAAAATATAGCCCATGCCTGGCAGGCCCTCTTTCTGGGCGAATGCGTTCATGCGGTCGCAGAATTTGCGGCTGCCACCAGTTGGGGCAGGGATCGCACGAATTTCGGTACCATCTTGTTCCAACAGTTTCGCAAAAATGGCAAAGCCGGATCCGCGGAAATGATCGGACACAACCTGCATTTTAATCGGGTTGCGCAGGTCGGGTTTATCAGACCCGTACCACAACGCCGCGTCGCGGTATGAAATTTGCGGCCATTCAGCAGGGTTATCAACGGTTTTGCCGCCGGCAAATTCTTCAAACACACCGGCCAAGACGGGTGAAATGGTGTCAAAAACGTCCTGCTGTGTGACAAAGGACATTTCCAAATCCAACTGATAGAAATCGGTTGGGGATCGGTCTGCACGTGGGTCTTCGTCACGGAAACAGGGGGCGATTTGGAAATATTTGTCATAGCCTGACACCATGATCAGCTGTTTGAATTGCTGTGGTGCTTGGGGCAGAGCATAAAATTTACCAGGGTGCAAACGCGATGGCACCAGAAAATCGCGCGCCCCTTCGGGTGATGACGCGGTGATGATCGGCGTTTGATATTCGCGGAAACCCTTGTCCCACATGCGACGACGCATAGAGGCCACCACATCCGACCGCAGGGTCATGTTGCGCTGCATCGCTTCACGGCGCAGGTCCAGATACCGATAGCGCAGGCGCGTTTCTTCGGGGTATTCTTGGTCGCCGAACACCATCAGGGGCAATTCGTTGGATGCGCCCAATACTTCGACATCGCGCACGAATACTTCGATTTCGCCGGTTGGGATTTTGGTGTTGATCAGGCTTTCATCACGGGCCTTGACCACACCATCAATGCGGATACACCATTCGCTGCGCACCTTTTCCAATTCGTTGAAAACGGGGCTGTCCGGGTCACATAGAACCTGCGTCACACCATAGTGGTCGCGCAGGTCGATAAACAACACACCACCGTGATCGCGGACGCGATGGACCCAGCCCGACAAACGGACGGTGTCACCCACGTTGGATTTGTTCAGATCGGCACAGGTATGGCTGCGATAGGCGTGCATTTTGTGGCCCCTTTGGGTTTGATGGATTTCGTGTCTAGCGCGATACACAAGGTTGCGCGCGTGATGTCAAGGGCAATGGCCCGTTTTGCCCCATTTGATAGGGGTTTTTCGCCCAAAAACACTAGGTTCTGTTCAAATCCGCACGAATTTTCCCGCGCAGCGAATTGCCCACCACAACGGAACGCGCGGCCATCAAATCGCCAAGTGTTACGGTTTTTACTGTGACTTCGCCGGATTTGATCAGTTTTTGCCGCAATATTCCGGGCAAACAGCCCGCGCTGATCGGGGGGGTCACCCATGTGCCGCCCTGTGTTTCGACGAACACATTGGTAATTGTGCCTTCGCATAATTCGTCGCGTTCATTTAGAAACAGCATTTCATGTATACCACGCGGCAGGTTGGCGCGTGTGGTGTCATAAATATCGCGCTGGGTGGTTTTATGTGCCAACCATGCGTCGCCTGTGTTCAGCCGCGTGTCGCTGATATCAACCTGCCAGACGGCGGGCGTTGGATCCAACGGAACATGGGACAGTTGGAAATCGCCCTTGACCCCCAATGTCAATCGGCAACGCAGCGGTTTGTTGCCGCTTAGACCATCGCAGATATGTTCGGCCAAGTCGCGATCAAACGCAAAGCCCAACTGGCGCGCACTGTCACACATGCGATTTAGGTGTAATCCCAGATCGACCGCGCCAAAACCGGGGGTGTACCGAAATGTTTCAATCAGGCGGCAATCGGGGGGGACAATTTCGCAAAACGCGCTTTCCACAGGGCTTCCTCGTATTCTGATGGACCTAGACTATCATAAACGACACCACCGCCGACATTTAAGCGCGCCTGTCCGTTTTTTACGTCTAATGTACGAATGGCCACATTAAATTCGGATTTGCCGTCGGGGGCCATCCAGCCAATGGTACCGCAATAAATGCCACGCGGGGCCGGTTCTAGGTCGTCGATAATTTCCATCGCGCGCAGTTTGGGCGCACCTGTGATCGACCCACAGGGAAACAGCGCCCGCATGATTTGCGAAAACTGAACCGGGCCATCCAATTCGCCCGCCACCAACGACACCATTTGATGCACGGTTGCATAGGTTTCGACATGGAACAATTTTGGCACATGCACCGAACCGGTACGACAGATCCGCGAAATGTCATTTCGCAACAAATCCACGATCATCAGGTTTTCGGCGCGGTTTTTTTCGTCGGTTTCTAAAAAACGACGGGCTTGTTCATCGCGGTTTGGGTCTGTGTGTCGGGGTTGGGTGCCTTTCATCGGGCGGGTTTCGATATGGCCTTGGGCGTCAGTGCGGAAAAACAATTCCGGCGAACGGGACAAAAATGCGCCTTGGTCTGCGCCCAGATCAACGAATGCGCCGTGTTTGACCCGCTGGCGGGACGTCAACGCGTGGTAAAGCGACCACGCATCACCCGTGATTTGCGCCATCATCGGAAAGGTTAGGTTGATTTGATACACATCACCGGCCTTGATCCATTCAATGACACGATCAAAGGCTTGGATATACTGGTTTTCGGTCCAATGTGGGGTCCAATCGCTGATTGAACAGGGCGATACGGTCGGATCGTGGCGTTCTATGGGGCCAGAAAAAACACCAAAGTTCAGCAAATCACGCCCTGATTGCGTGTCGGGCATGCGATGTGCCAGGCGGGGTTCCAACGCATAGCCCAGTTCGTAATCGGCATATCCAGCAATCCAATACCCTTGGGCGCGCGCATCATCAATTTGACGCAATGCGTCATCAACCTGCCCCGCAGACTGCGCGCGGATGGTATAAACGGGGTCCGAAAACCAATGTTTTTGCGCATCTGGTGCGGTGTCAAACCGAATCTGCATGGGTTACCTTGTGTGTTGTTGATTGCGATATAGGCCGAATTTCAAAAAATCGACAGCCAAATAGCGGCTATTTGCGTTATTTTTCCGATGGGGCTTGATCCTAGGCGGATGTTGATTATAACGCAGAACAATTTGCGCCCGCATTGTAACGGGCCCATTTTGCTGCCGCAAACAAAAAGGTCGTCCCATGCCCAAAAGAACCGACATTTCCTCAATCATGATTATCGGCGCAGGTCCGATCGTTATTGGCCAAGCCTGTGAATTCGATTATTCTGGCGCCCAAGCGTGTAAAGCGTTGAGAGAAGAGGGGTATCGCGTGGTGTTGGTCAATTCCAACCCAGCGACGATTATGACAGACCCTGGTCTGGCGGATGCCACCTATATCGAACCCATCACACCAGAAGTGGTTGCCAAAATCATCGAGAAAGAGCGCCCCGACGCATTGCTGCCAACGATGGGCGGTCAAACGGGTCTGAACACCGCGCTCGCGCTTGAGGAAATGGGCGTGCTGGACAAATACGGCGTTGAAATGATTGGCGCAAAACGCGACGCCATTGAAATGGCCGAAGATCGCAAATTGTTCCGCGAAGCGATGGATCGCATCGGTTTGGAAAACCCCAAAGCAACCATCATCACCGCCCCCAAGAAAGAAAACGGCCAAGCTGACCTGAACGAAGGCGTGCGGTTGGCGGTTGATGCGTTGGATGAAATCGGCCTGCCGGCGATTATCCGTCCGGCCTTTACCTTGGGTGGGACAGGTGGCGGTGTCGCCTATAACCGCGAAGATTACGAATATTATTGCCGCACAGGGATGGACGCATCGCCCGTGAACCAAATCTTGGTCGACGAATCCCTGTTGGGTTGGAAAGAATACGAAATGGAGGTTGTCCGCGACAAAGCTGACAACGCTATCATCATTTGTTCCATCGAAAACGTGGACCCCATGGGCGTGCATACGGGTGATTCCATCACCGTTGCCCCTGCGCTGACGCTGACGGACAAAGAATACCAAATCATGCGCAATGGATCGATCGCAGTTCTGCGCGAAATCGGCGTCGAAACGGGCGGATCCAACGTGCAATGGGCGGTTAACCCCGTCGATGGCCGCATGGTCGTGATCGAAATGAACCCGCGCGTGTCACGGTCGTCTGCCTTGGCGTCCAAGGCGACGGGTTTCCCGATTGCTAAAATTGCTGCAAAACTGGCAGTCGGCTATACGCTGGATGAATTGGACAATGACATTACCAAGGTAACGCCTGCGTCCTTTGAACCAACAATCGATTATGTCGTCACCAAAATCCCAAAATTCGCGTTCGAAAAATTCCCAGGGTCCAAACCCCATTTGACCACAGCGATGAAGTCGGTTGGTGAAACTATGGCGATTGGTCGTACGATTCACGAATCTTTGCAAAAAGCATTGGCATCGATGGAATCGGGCCTGACCGGCTTTGACGAAGTTGAGATAGAAGGCGCGCCAGAGAAATCCGCCGTGATTGCCGCGATCAGCCAGCAAACACCAGATCGGATGCGCACCATTGCGCAGGCTATGCGTTATGGTCTGACAAATGATGAAATTCACAATGTGACCGCCTTTGATCCTTGGTTCTTGGACCGTATTCGCGAAATCGTCGAGGCCGAAGAAACCATTCGCGCCAATGGCTTGCCCAATGATGCAGGCGGCATGCGCCATGTGAAAATGATGGGCTTTACCGATGCGCGTTTGGCCAAACTGACTGGGTTTTCGGAAACAGATGTACGCCGCGCGCGCCGCAATTTGGGCGTGAACGCTGTCTTTAAACGTATCGACACCTGTGCCGCCGAATTTGAGGCACAAACCCCCTATATGTATTCAACATACGAAATGCCCATGATGGGCGAAGTTGAATGCGAAGCCCGCCCATCGGATCGCAAGAAAGTGGTGATCTTGGGCGGCGGTCCAAACCGTATTGGTCAGGGTATCGAATTTGACTATTGCTGCTGTCATGCGTGTTTTTCTCTGACAGACGTGGGTTATGAAACCATCATGGTCAATTGTAACCCTGAAACGGTTTCAACGGATTATGACACATCGGATCGTTTGTATTTCGAACCGCTGACCTTTGAACACGTGATGGAAATCCTGCGCGTCGAACAGGACAGCGGCACATTGCATGGTGTGATTGTGCAGTTTGGAGGGCAAACCCCGTTGAAATTGGCCAATGCACTGGAATCCGAAGGCATCCCAATTCTGGGAACAACACCCGATGCGATTGATTTGGCTGAGGATCGCGAACGGTTCCAAGCCTTGGTCAATCAGCTGGGATTAAAGCAACCCAAAAACGGCATTGCCCATTCCGACGCCGAAGCGCTGGAAATTGCCGAAGACATTGGTTTCCCATTGGTGATCCGCCCGTCCTATGTTTTGGGCGGTCGTGCGATGGAAATCGTGCGCGATATGGATCAGCTGCGCCGCTATATCCGCGAAGCGGTTGTTGTATCCGGTGACAGCCCCGTCCTGTTGGACAGCTATCTATCGGGTGCGGTGGAATGTGATGTTGATGCCCTGTCAGACGGTACAAATGTTCACGTCGCCGGCATCATGCAACATATCGAAGAGGCCGGCGTGCATTCCGGTGACAGCGCCTGTTCCCTGCCGCCCTATTCGTTGTCAGCTGAGATTATCGACGAACTAAAGGTGCAAACAAGCGCACTGGCGCTGGGCCTAAATGTTGTGGGTTTGATGAACGTACAATTCGCGGTCAAAGATGGCGAAATTTACTTGATTGAGGTCAATCCACGTGCATCGCGTACCGTGCCATTTGTTGCCAAAGCGACCGACAGCGCGATTGCATCCATCGCCGCGCGTTTGATGGCGGGCGAACCGCTTAGCAATTTCCCAATGCGCGAACCTTATCGTGATGTCAGTTACGGTGGATCGCTGCCAATCGCGGATCCGATGACGCTGGCTGATCCAAATATGCCATGGTTCAGCGTGAAAGAGGCGGTGATGCCATTTGCACGTTTCCCAGGTGTCGATACACTTTTGGGTCCAGAAATGCGTTCAACCGGTGAAGTCATGGGCTGGGATCGCAGCTTTGCCCGTGCGTTCCTAAAGGCACAGATGGGCGCCGGAATGGAGCTGCCGAAATCGGGGACTGTTTTCTTCTCGATCAAAGACAGCGACAAAGGCGATCAAATGACAGATGCCGCCAAGTTGCTGATTTCACAGGGATTTGAATTGGTCGCCACATCCGGAACAGCGGCATGGCTGGAACAACAAGGCATTGTTTGCACCAAAGTGAACAAAGTGTACGAAGGCCGCCCAAATATCGTGGATCGTTTGAAAAATGGTGACATTGATTTGGTGATCAACACGACCGAGGGCACGCAATCGATCAACGATAGCCGTGAAATCCGATCTGTCGCGCTGTTCGATAAAATCCCATATTTCACAACGGCCGCCGCAGCCCATGCCGCCACATTGGCGATTGAGGCACAGTCCGAGGACGCATTGACCGTCCACGCATTGCAGCACTAGGCGCAGTTTTACGACAGACTACAAAAAAGGCGGGGCAAAAACCCCGCCTTTTGTTTTTTGTGATATGGCTTAGCCAAACATGTCGGATGTGATGCCTGCGTACCAACCGACGGATTCTTCGTAGGTTGCTTTGCGCAGGTCGGCATCTTCGCCTGTTTGGGAAACGAACCCATCCACCTTGGCGATTTTTTCGTCCGTTGCCTGATAGCTTGCGCCGACTTTGATCCCGTCGTTGGTGTCGATCAACGACCAACATGTGTTCGAGAATTTGGCAGGGAACACTTTGGACCCTGTCAATGCGCCGCGCACTGCCATTGCGGCAACCTTGGCTTGGCTGTTGGCGGAAAACCCTGATTTTGGCATGTCACCTTGGTTTGTTGCATCGCCCAAGACGTGGATATTTTCGTCCAAACGCGATTGCATGGTGTGGCCTGATACAGGCGCCCAGTTGCCTTCGGTTATGCCGGCCATTTCGCAGATGCGGCCTGCCTTCATCGCGGGGATGACGTTACAGACGTCAACCTTTTCCACAGAACCGTCGATGGAAACGGTCATTGCGCCTGCATCAACACTGACGTTATTGCCGCCGAAATCTGGGCCGATCCGTTCGATCATACCGCCATAGTGTTTTTGCCAGCCTTCTTCGAACAGACCCTGTTTCGAAAACTTCTCTTTGGGGTCAACGATCAGAATTTTGGCGGTTGGGTTTTCGTTTTTCAGTTTGTGCGCCACCATGGACACCCGTTCATATGGGCCAGGGGGGCAGCGGTATGGGTTGGGTGGGGCAACCATTGCGAACACGCCACCCTGTGGCATGGATTCGATCTGCGCTTTCAGCAGTTCGCTTTGTGATCCAGCCTTGTATGCGTGGGGCATTGCGTTTTGTGTTGCGGTTGACCAACCAGGCACTGACCCGTCGATAAAGTCGATACCGGGCGACAGGATCAGCCGATCATAGGGCAACACCGTGCCACCGGCCAAAGTCACCGATTTCGCGTCGCGATCAATGCCAACGGCCCAATCATGCACCACGTTGATGCCATATTGGGACGCTAATGTGCCATAGCTGTGCGCAATGCTGGATAGGTCGCGGAACCCGCCAATATACAGGTTTGAGAAAAAGCATGTGTAGTACGAACGCGATGGTTCGACCAAGGTCACATCAATTTCGCCCTTGCTGTCCTTGGCGATGTAACGTGCGGCTGTTGCACCGCCTGCACCACCACCGATTACCACGACCTTGGGTCGTCCGTGGCCCGCAGCGTTTACATAGGGCGCTGCCAGCGTTGCCGCCGTTGCCCCCAAAAATAACCGTCTGTTTAATTTCATTTTATCCTCCCGTTTTGGGGTGGCTGGTTAATCCAGCGCACCAAAATATGCGGCCAGCGCCGCAAT